>OAXJ01000562.1_pt1 | contig 36651 bp, 35 predicted proteins | sample 1517241 | NCBI WGS metagenome assembly OAXJ01 (sample SAMEA2580293, study PRJEB22360) | human gut metagenome | biome: human gut; feature: human-associated habitat; material: faeces | place: Denmark | collected 2008/2010 | reverse complement strand
CCGGCCGCCCTGAACAGAACCGAGTTCCGTTGAGATGCAGCCGCCCGTAAGCGGAACTGAGTTCCGTTGAGAAGCGGCCGCCCGTGAACAGAACCGGGTTCCGTTGAGATGCAGCCGCCCGTGAACAGAACCGGGTTCCGTTGAGATGCAGCTGCCCAGGAGAACAGAACTGAGTTCCGTTGGGATACAGCTGTCCGGGAACGGAACTGAGTTCCGTTGAGAACCGGCCGTTCGGGGGAACAGAACCGAGTTCTGATTATAGCGGACGAAGGGAACGGAACTGAGTTCCGTTGGGACCTAGCAGTTGAAGGGAATGGAAGTGAATTCCGTTGGGACCTGCGGTCAAAGAGAACAGAACCAATTTCTGTTAAGACCTGCGGTCGAAGAGAGCAGAACAGAGTTCTGCTGAAAAACAAAAGCCAAGCCCCCTACTCGCCGCTTGACCCCACCACCTTAAAAGTCAAGAACTTTTAAGGCAGGAATAGGGTTCAGCACTTTCTGGCTGAACCACCACACATATTACTGGCAAAGCCAGTAAATATAAGAGAAATTTAGAGCAAAAAAAGTGTGTACTAGATGAAATAAAAGCTTTAAATAATAAATTGGTGCAGCACTTAATGCCAATTACCTTTATTTTATAGTTAATATTAGGAACACACCTTATCAATTTTACAGTAAAATAAAAAGGAGAGGTGCTAAAGTTTAAATCTAGCATCTCCTTTAAATTTCGTCAAAAATCTAATCAGAATTGATTATCTCTGAAAAACTCGTTTATATCTACATTTAAATATTGAGAAATAGCTACCATCTCAGAAGCATAAATATTGGCGAGATCATGTTCCAATTTATAGTATCTTTGTTTGTTTAGCGTGAATCCCTGTAATTGTAAATCCCGTATAAGATCAAAAGCACGAACTCCTTTTGAAATCCTAATGCGTTTTATATTTGCCCCAACACTGACACGATTATCAGAGCGAATCTTAATTTCGTTCATTCCGAAACTCTCCTTGAATTTTATGATTCAATGTTATACTATTGAAAATATAGGATGGTATCCGTATAGCTTACTGATAAAAGCACCAGGGATATTAAGAGCTATAACCAATTGATAGTATGTAGAAAAAAAACATAGTAATACATTAAAGAGAGGTGGAACCTATGGAACGATTTGGACTTGATAGCTATGAGGAAAAAAGGGATATAACCGAAAAAGCAAAAAGGATTTGTGATTTTATTTGTAAATCAGATTATGATTTTTATAAAGAGATCCGGGAAGAAACGTCAAAAGAGGAATTTGAAGAATTTTGTCGGGAATTTCCAGACGCCAGAATTGTATTGAATAAAGAAAAATAAGGAAGAAACAAAGGTTAATCGGATTGAATATAGAGATTAACTATATGAATTTAATAATCTTCGGACGTCCTCTGACACAATGATTTATTGTATTGATAGCCCTTATTTACATATACTACATTTATTTAGAGGAAGGAGCTTTTATCGTGATTGATTTTAACAGAAAAGATATAAATCCTATGCTCATTGGAGCCAGCAGCGAAGCCTTTAATAGTGATGACTATATATATGAATTAAAATGGGACGGGGAACGCTGTATCGCATATCTCGATCCTAAATTGGGGACGGAATTAAGGAACAAGCGAAATGTAAGAATGCTATCTAAGGTCCCCGAACTCTCAGCGTTGCATAAGCAAGTAAAAGAGCGGTGTATATTAGATGGTGAATTAATGGTATTGAAAGACGGAAAGCCCTCTTTTTATGAAATTCAAAAACGAAGTATTATGACAAATGTATTCAAAATAAATTTACTTTCTAAACAATATCCGGCCAGTTTCATTCCCTTCGATATTCTATATTACAAAAATAATGATATATCATTGCTGCCGTTAATGGAGCGCAAAGAATATCTTTCCAAAGCGGTAGGTGAGGAAACAGCACGAATGGCTTTATCTAAATATATTGAGGGCCAGGGGATGGCATTTTACACGCTTGCTGAACAGCAAGAGTTAGAGGGCATCGTTGCTAAAAGAAAAGACAGCGTATACATTGAGGGAAAACGAACAAAAGACTGGATTAAAATAAAAAATTTGAAGGATGATGATTTTGTTATTTGCGGATATATCTACAAAGAAAATCACATGATAAGTATTGTTCTGGGAAAATATGATAAAGACAAGCTTGTATATAAGGGGCATGTCACCCTTGGAGTAGGAGGTGAAAACTTCAGACGCATAAAAGAAGTACCAAAAAGTGACGTTCCGCTGTTCCCGTTGGGAAGTTATGATAAAACTGTCTGGATCAGACCTCAATTGGTCTGTGTGGTTCATTTTATGGAATATACTGCAAGTGGGAGCATGAGGCAGCCTGTTTTCAAAGGACTGAGGTTTGATAAAGAACCGGAAGAATGTCAAATATGAGTATCACTATATAAACTAGCAATATTCACACCCAAAGCCTGGCTGATTGCAAGCACCTCATAATCTGCGATAAATCGTTCTCCTATTTCAATCCTGCTTATGGAACGTTGTTCTAACTGTATGTTATGCCGAGTTTGCAGCCGGGCGGCAAGTTGGGACTGGGTCAACTTTTGTTCGATCCTGATTCTTCTAATATTTTTCCCACATATATTTGTTAGACCATTATACTGATAAATTTTCACACATACAGCCTCCTGCGCGTATAATATAACCATTTAATACAATCCGTTTTATCTTGTATTTTACAATTTATGTTTTTACTTTGCAAGTAAGATAATCTTTGTTTTAAGGTCGAAGTACCGAAGCGATTCTATTTTCATCACAAACCCAAATGCGAATACGAAGCGTAGTCTGAAATGCTGATTTTGTCACATTGACAAAACGGCTCTGTAATGTTATATTAAAAGAAATCCAGAGTATTAAATACTCTGCGTATCGTAATATCAACTTAACAGTTGCTGTTCGCCCATTTCGGGCGTGGATTGAAAAAACTACTTCATTCAGAGCTATTGGAAGTTTCTGTTAAGTTGTAAAGCGGGCCAGGTATACCTGGTCCGCTTATTTTAAAATGATTATTAAAAGATCCTTCGTTTCTTTTAACAGAAGAGGAGCTTTCCATATCCTACTCTTCACCAAGCTCCAGACCCTCTGAGGTCTCTTTTTTTTCCTCCCTTTTCTTTTCATCTGCAATCTTCCTGATTTCTTCCAGTATTTCCTCCCTACTGTATTTTTGCGTTTTCTCGGGAAACCTCCGATGCTTTACGACATACCTGACGGTAAAGGCATAGCCGGTTATCGCAAGGTCGATAGCTGACAGGTAATATAGGATATCAAGCTTAAATCGGTTCCACTTCTTCATGTCAATTCCCTTTCCTTATAATTTTGTGTAGTATTATAACGCAATTATAAAGTAAATACTATATGATATAAAATCTATTTTAGAATTTTGGATAGGTTACAATGGTAATATAAAATATTGCAGAGTTGGGAAGTAAAATGATGGATGAAGGATATGTACTGAAACGAATTGAAGAGCTGTGTGAGAAAGAGGGATGGTCGCATTATGTCCTGGCGAAACGCTCTGGTATATCCCAGTCTACCATATCAAATATGTTCAGCCGGACCAATCAACCGACGTTTATAACAGTGGCGAAGGTTTGTGATGCTTTCGGAATTACGATGGCACAGTTTTTCGACTCGGAGCAGCACCTTGATTTAACAGACGAACAAGAAGACATTTTGCGTATGTATGACGTTATGTCCGCACAGAAAAAAGAATTAGTTAAAGCTTTTATGAACGGGCTTATGAAAAGTTAAATAGGCGACAGAAGTGATTCGGTCACTCTATAGAAAATGCGGCAGGGAATACCCCCTGCCGCTTCGTGACATAGAACATTTATATTAGATTTTCAATCCACATCTCCAGACAGATTTATATGTATTCGCAATTTATTCCGATTTGAATAGTGCGACTGGGAATGCCATAGCGCCGAACCAGTTCGGCACGGCTTATTCCCAGTTTCTCACGCAATCCAAGAAAACTTGATTTTGACAGTGAGAAAATAAGCTCTAAAATATCAGAAATCTCGGTCAGTGAATATGGCTCCATCCAATCTTGCCAGCCACGTTCTGCGATGTACATTTCGACGTCGTTATAGTTATCTGCCTCTCGGAACAGGCGAGAGAATAAAGTATAAGTCATGCTGCCATACCTCCTTTGATTGCATTTTTAACTGCCTGACGGCCAGCTAATTTTTCTGCGGCCGATTTGCTCATTAATTCCCGGTCTCTGAAATCATATTCTTCTGTATCAAGCCATATCTGCGCATCTTCCATGTTATCAAAAACATAAACGATATGACTCCATCCAAAATCATATTTGCTTGATACTTCGTAGACTTTACCTGTTCTCTCAAAATATTTTTCCATCTTCATTTCTGTTCCTCCTATTTATCGACATCACGGTCACCGTGATATATCAACAGAAAATTGAAATATAATTAAAAAAATGTTATTTTAAATATAGGAGAGTTTAAAGTTGCAAGGGGGAAGAAAAACGTGTATAGAACAAAACGATTATGCAAAAATTGCGGGAAGATTTTTAATGGAGGAGTCGATAAGACATTGTGCGATGACTGTGCGAAAATAAGCCGGGCGGAAAATGTTGTAAGATCGCGTATCTGCGTTTCCTGCGGCCGTAGCTTTAACGGAGGGCCGAGGGCAAAGCAATGCCCGGAATGCCGCAGTAAGAAGAAACAGGAAAATAAAAAGCCAGAACGAAAACTGGGAAGTATAGATAAGTGCGTAGACTGCGGGAAGGAATACATAATCCAATCGGGTTTGCAAAAATACTGTCCAGAATGTAAAAGGGGAGCAGAGCTACGCTGGCAGCGGGAGCGGAAGATGCAATATAATCGCGATAATAATGTTGGAGAATTAAGGCGAGAGCGAAGGAAGGACAGAAAGAAGGCGTGCGTTTACTGCCTTCGGCCGTTTTGGTCAGGGACGGGAACCAACACATGCTCCGTTTACTGCCGGAAACAAAACAAGCGATTAAACCAGGCAAGAGCCGATATTAAGCGGGGAAGGGGGAGGAATACAGAACAATTGGAAATGGAAAGGGAACAGTACAGAGAAGATGTAAGGGATGATTAAATTAGAATAGTAGTTGTTCGGTTAAATATATATTTTGCTAATATAAGCAACATGTTCCTGGCCTCAGCGAAAATAACTGTATGTTTCTGGTACAATGTTGAAACCAGTAACCCACTGTATGACGAATTTGCTTTAATTTGGTAGATATATGCTAAATTATATAGAATCTGGAGGTCCTGGAGGTATTTATGGATATTGATGTCTTAAAGGAATTGAATTTGGAACTGCTAACAGAGCGGCAAAGGGCCGTTGTCTCAATGACCTTAGACGGAAAAACTCAGGTCGAGATCGGGAAGGAACTTGGTTGCCGCCAGGCAACTGTCAGTCGTTTAATCCAATATGCGATTAGACGTAATTCACGCATTCTGACCAGCAAGGAAAAACCGCTCTCACCAAAAAAGACGGAAACACAAAAAAAAGATGAAAACACCCAAAAAAAGAAAATCAACTCTCACTCTTCATCAACAAATAGATACAATAGATACGATTATGGAGTGTATAAAGATAGGGACCTTTCCATATTGTCCCAGCGCGAGAAAGAAATAATGACTCTTAAAATAGATGGATTAACTTATCAACAGATTGCGGATAGGCTTGATATAACTTCTGGCTGCGTCGGAGCGCTAATCCAAAAGTCACGGGCAAAATTGGACGGAACATATAGATACAATAGATACAATAGATACAATAGATACGATTATGGAGTGTATAAAGATAGGGACCTTTCCATATTGTCCCAGCGCGAGAAAGAAATAATGACTCTTAAAATAGATGGATTAACTTATCAACAGATTGCGGATAGGCTTGATATAACTTCTGGCTGTGTCGGAGCGCTAATCCAAAAGTCACGGGCAAAATTGGACGGAACATATCATGATGGTTTAAGATTAACTATAAATCGTAGGAGGTATGAAAGTGTACTAAGAGATCCTGTACGTGAGAAGGAAAATAGGAAAAGAACGTACAGAAAAAACAGAAAAAAACGTATAGCAGATATGAAAGAATATAATAAAAAATACTACCAGCAACACCGGGAGAAGCTGTTAAAAAGGCAAAAGGAAAGGCAAGAGAAGAATCGGGAGGAAGCATGAAAAGATATTCAGATTGTATCAGAACTGACGGGCTATGTGGACTCTGTTCCGCATCCAGCCGTGGCCTGGATTGCCACAACAACAATATTAATAAACTGTTATATCAACGCTCTTTGGCCGAGATGACCCAACAACAGGTACTTCGTCGTAAAGCTCTACTTCAAACAGTTTTACCTATTATGTATGTTAGAATCTGACTTTATACCGCCTGATACCCACTAATAATTTGTTTGGCCTGGACTATCCTTGAGCCAGCAAGTATTGTAACTTGATCTTAAAATTGCCAAACGCTTCACAGGAGAGCGGCTACGCGCCATTGTGAGTGCTAATAGACAGGAGACTTAACCGCCTGAAAACAAGTATGCTCACAGCGTGGAGCAGGAGGCGCCGCCGCCTCTTGTGTACATATGATTCTATTCAAGATATGAACTACGAATTTGATTTTTTCTAAACCTCTCTTTTTGTAGTTTTATAGATTCTGTTGCACGTTCTGTTGCATAAGCCTGTTTATTTTGAGAAGAAAACACCAAATTTGTATACATAGAATTCAACAGTTTATAGCTTGAATAGATTAATTTATTTTGTAAGATATTCTTATACATTTCTAGTTGGTTTTTAGCCGGCTCATAGTCTTGTTCGGCAGCTTTTTCTAACCACATTTTTCCCTGTTTAATATCACGTCTTCCGTGTTTCCCCCAAAGATAAAAACTACCTAATGAGGCTTGCGCTGAAGTGTAGCCATTATCAGCAAGAGGATTTAACAGAGATAAAGCTATATCTATATTGTAATGCTTTGAATCCGTTTTCAGATGCAATAACGCTGTTAGGTAGAGAGCTTGCATCCGCAATTCGTCTTCCTCTGCTTTATTTGATAATGTATTTAAAAATGCCACTAATTTGTCACTGTTAATGTTCGTAACAATTGCATTATCCTCGCTATAAAGGTAGAGTTGTACTAATTTGAAGAGTGCAAATGGATTGCTTTGTTCCGAAAGAACATCTCCGGAAGCCTCCCATAAATACTGAATCGCCTTGAGGGGGGAGTACAGAGCAGACCCTTCTTGCAAATAAAAAAGACCGAGATAATAAGCTGCCTGAGCATGATGATGAAGATTCTGTTCATTTTCTGCTATTGGAGACTCATAAAGTGTATTTAGGCAAACAATTAACTTGTTACGATCTATAAATGAGCTTTCGATATTTTTATCATCTTTTAGGCGAAGCTTTGCTAATTGAAAGAGCGCAAAAGCAGATTGAGAGTCATTATCAGTTTCGGCAGCCAACCAAAGATATTGAATGCCAAGAGCTTTATCATACAGAACAGAATCTTCCTTTAAATGAAGAAGGCCGAGATAGTAAGCGGCCTGGTCATGAAAATTAAGATTTCTTTCACCTTCTGATGGATTTTCATGAAGTCTCTTTAATGCAACAATTAATTTATCCGGTTCTATCGATGATGTTTCATTATCCTCTTTCAGATGGAGCTTTGCTAATTGAAAGAGTGCAAAAGCAGATTCAGAACCAACTTCTGCTTTTGCAGCAAGCCAAAGATAATTAACACCATCCGCTTTACTGTATTGCTCAGATTGTTCCTGTAAATAGAGCAGGCCGAGATAATAAGCGGATCTACAATGATAATTAAGACTTTGTTCAGCTTCCGTTGGATTTTCATTGAGTCTTTTTAAAGCAACAATTAATTTGTTCGGTTCTATAAGCGATTTATCGCTCTCCTCTCTTAATTGAATTTTAGCTAATCGAAATAGTGCAGAAGCAGATTCAGAACCTATTCCTGCTTCGGCAACAAGCCAAAGATACTCAATGCCAATCGCTTTATTGTACTGTTCAGATTCTTCCTGTAAATACAGTAAACCGAGATAATAAGCAGCTCGATAGCGTAATATTATATCAGTTGACTTCTCATGAAGTAGTTCTAATTCTGATAGCAGCCTGTGGGTGTCAGTAACAATTACAGCCGGCTCTTTTTTATATAATTGAAGTTTTGCTATTTGAAAAAGGGCGGTATAATTTCTTTCCTCCGTATTTCCCGTTGTTGCTGACTCCCATAGGTATTGATTCGCAATAAGAGGATTGAACAACTCAGAATCATCTTGCAGATGGAGAAGAGCAAGGTAATATAAAGCTTGATTGCGTTGTTTGATTGCTACGTCATCTTGTACTAATTTATTTAAGGAGGTCATTAAATAATCTGGAGTGATGTCTTCCGCTTTTTCTGGCTGATATAAGTGAAGTTTGACTAATTGAAATAAGGCTGAATAATTATTTGAATTTTTCGAAATTTCCTTCAAATATTTTACCGCCAATGAAGGATCAAAAAAATCGCCTTCTTTCAAATGGATTAAGCCTAAATGATATGCAGCTTGTTCCTTTTGCTTTTCGTCTTCCGAAGCGTATATTTTTTGCAATTTAGTAACCAGCTTTTCTACATCAATAGGGGGTTCTGGCTGCGTGTAATGATGGAGATTTGCTAATTTATATAGAGCGAAGTGCTCCTTATTTAATTCAAATTCTATATCTGCAGATTGCCAAAGGTAACAAATACCTTGTTCCAAATCAGCATCCTCTTTAAGATGTAATAGGCCGAGATAGTATAGGGACTGACCTTTCAGAGATAAATCTTCCTCATTCTCAGTTTCAATAATTTCTTTTAAAGAGGTCATAATGGTATCGACATGAAACTTATATTGAATCTGAGCTGATTCGGCAGAGAGGTACATTTTTGCTAAAGCAAACGAAGCAAATATGTTTTTTGCTTCAGCAGCTTGGCCGAAATAATGAGCTGCAGCGGCAGGATTCTTTGCGGTTCCCAGGCCATCAGCATACATTTTGCCTATTTTATAATAAACGGAATCATCTGGATTTTTTATGTCGAGAAAGCCGGTAAGAGCCTTTGCATATAAAGCTCCTGCTTTTTCATTATTTTGTTCTACAAAACGTCCGTTAGTATAAAGCGAAGCTAAATCGAATGCGGCAAATGGTGTTGTTTTTGAGGCAGATGTAAGCAAATCTATTAATTCTGATGTCGTAAAATCCAATGGTGGAGTTTTTTGGGGTTCATTATCAATGCACTTATCTTCCTCCATTGCTTTATATTCTTGCATATATATTTTTGCTAAAGAGTATTGCGCATAGGCGTTCGGAGAATCAGCTTCCATAGAAATACTCTTCCGGAACCAATTTTTGGCTGCTGTTATATCTCTCTCAGTTCCAATCCCTGTTTGACAACATTTTCCTATCCTATATGAGAAATAGGAGGGCAAAAATTTATTCTCATTATTTTTTTCAGATTCATAAACGGTCACCATTTCTCTGAATCCGGCTGTATAATATTGGGAAGCGGTGTTCGGCGCCTTCTCTTGTTCCAGCATTCCTTTATCAAAAATTTTCCCTAGTTCCATTAGTGCAAGGGGATTTTTTTCCTGAGCCTCCGCCTCTAGAAGAGCAAGAATATCTGCTACTTGTTCTGGCGATTTTTTTTCTTCTGAATATAGTGCTTTTTTTGCAAGTTTATATGATGCGGTCCAATAAGGGTATTCTTTAGAAGCACTTCGAGAGCTGCTTTTTTTATGATTACCCCCAATTTCTTCATGCACATGAACATCTGGTTCTAAGGGCTCTTCTGCATTAACCAGAAAAGTTAAGTGAGAATCGCTTGGCTGCGGTGTAATGATTTCTGAGTAATCATAATGACGCCTTGCCCTTTGAGTTCCGATTCTTTGTTGTGTCATGGATTCTATAGCTATATCGCCATCGCCAGTGTCTTCCATATTGTTTTTGTCAGGCATAAGGGCATCGACAGGAATCGTTTTTACTTTTTTTAAGATAATATTCGCCAAGCGTGTCCGAAGCTCTTTTTCAGCACTAAATAAATTGTGTTCTGCTTTTTTACCTACAACAGAATAAGAAGCAGAAATTTTTTTACACGCTTCAACATATTCACAGTATTTTGATTCAAATGCCGGATAAGAAAGAATGTGTTCTGTTATGCTATCAACTTCTTTCTTAACTTCAGGAGGCAGAAATTTATAGTTCAAACGGCCTGTTGGAAGTAGTGGATGCAAATTAAAAAGTAAAGCGGATACTTCTGATAATTCTTTTGGAGTTATTTTTAAAACTCCCTCTGATTCTAATGAGAGTTCTGGATATCCAACCAGCTCTTTACTCATATCAAGCAATTCATTGCGTGCTGCTGTTTTTATTGCAACACTTAATTCCCGATCTGCTTCAAAGATGTATTTACTAAAAATTTGACGGCATCTATTTTGGACACTTTTATGTATAAAGGGAGAGGCGATTTTGTCATCGTTACGCCACAGCATATAATGTATGTGTGGATGTCCTTGTTCCTGGTGAAATGCCGCAACCCAGGACATGTTTTGAATTGGTATATTAAATTCATGGGCAATGTCTGGCATTGCCACATTTAACAAAGAGTTCCAGGAATCCTTATTTGTATAACCGAGTCTTGTTGCATCTTCTTCATTTAGAGATACAATGCCTTTATAAATTACTTTTTGTTTTGAGAGTTGGTACATCTCTTTACATAAGGCATCGAGATCACCAATTTTTTTATTGGATAAATTACCAAACAGACCATGACTGCGTGGACGTTCGGAAATATATTTTAAGTAGATACTGGCATCGTCGCCTGCAGAGGTTTTGATTGGTGTTAAATCAACGCCTGGCCGGGTTGCAATGTATTTTAAATGATTTAAAGTCTGAACGGCTGTGTTCTTTCGGTTAGGGGATGCACATCTTATTTTAGATATTACTATACTCTTTGCCAATTTAGTTCACTTCCTATTCTTCTAAATCTATTGGAAACTGTGTTTTTAAATAAGCTAAGGATTTCTTCTGCGCTTTTTCATATGCCGCTGCAAAATCCAGTCGCTTCCCATCTGGAACAAACCGGCTTAATGTTTCGGCACAAAGATATGCAGCAGTTCCGGCTTGCATACATGTTTTTGATAACAAGCGTAAATCGCGTTCCATGTATAAATGCATAATAGCTGATAACTGTTCTCTTATAATAGTTGATAAAAAGTCAAGGTTTTCTTGACATACTTCTGCATTAAGTGCATCTTCTATAAGTTCCCTTCCTATAACAGACAAGTCTTTATTCTCTTTTTTTGCCATATTTGATATTTGTCGGTATGTTTCGGGTTCTAATGTGATTGATATTCTAGGTTTTTTAGTGGGCATAGTTTTCGCACTCCTTATTATTTTCATATTTACTCAGTGCTTCAAAGAGGTGGTTCATTGCATCGGCTGTAAATTCCAGATAAATCATTGTATTCGAAATATTTTTGTGTCCTAACCACCACTGTATATCATTTAGTTTAAATTCTCCATACTTAATCAATTCCATTGCACGGGTATGTTTTAATACATGAAAATGCCGTTTATCACTAGGAATTGTTGTTTTTTTACAATAACGTTTCATAATTACATCTAACATTTTTCGACTAATAGGTTTCCCCTTTTGAGATACAAATAAATATTCATTTTTAGCGTTAGCTTTAATTGCTAAAGTCTCACGCAGGCTGGAATAATAATATTGATTGATGATAGTCAATATATAGGGATCAACTATTCGCAACGTATTATCCTTGCTGCCTTTTAAGCGGTGACAATGGATCGTACCAGTAAAAGGATTGTAATCATTTAAAGTGATAAGTCCAACCTCCGAAGCCCTCAGTGCACAATATTTTGCTATATAAAAAATTGCTTTATTGCGTAAGGCATACTTTGTACAGTCTGAATTTATTTGATAAAATAATTCAACTTTTTCCAAATCTGTTAAAAATCTGATATTGCTGGTAGATACGCTTCGACTACTGGTTCTGGTTCTCATAATAGAATCCCCCTTTGATACTATAGGCTTCTTAAAATTGGACAAAATATCTATTTTGTCTAATTAGGTCGCCTGATTATTTGAGAGACAAGTATATAACCAAAAGTGGCGAAAATCAATTTTTTAAGGAGGTAATTATGCAACATTTTATCTGTACAGGACGGCTATGTGATAACCCAAGCATCACACAGGGACAGAAAAGTAAGCGTGCGTATTTTCAGATTGCAATTTCACGCGATATACGCAAGGAGGGAGCTCCGGACGCGGATTTTCTCAATTGTGTAGCCTTTAAAGATAGGGCGGATTTTGTAGAGAAGTACCTTAGAAAAGGCATGAAGATAGAAGTGATGGGAAGGATAGAAACTAGCAGCTACGAAAAGGATGGAAATAGAATACCCACTTTTAAAGTTATAGTATCTTACCTAAATTTTGCAGAATCAAAAACAGCAAACGAAAAATATCATTTGGAGCAGGAGAGCCATATTGGTAATGAACAAGCCAGTTATGGGAATGGGGTTTCTGATTCTGATTTTATTCCTGTATCAGATTATGAAAATGAATTTCTAGGAATGGATGCACTAACAGTATGTCCCGAATGCGGATGCGACGTTCCAGACACTGTAATCACTTGCCCGGAATGTGGGGCAAAGATGAAATAGAAAGTAAGAGGCTATGACAAGGAAAAAGGTAGTTACCATCGGGCTTTTAACAATTTTTGAAATACTTATATCCATATGGGGAGCCTATATTATACATCAATATATGTACTGGATCATGCACATCGAAAAACAAGTGACACCGAATATTGATTATAGCTACTTGAATAGTATTTCAGCGTTTATTCAATTTCCTGAATGTAAACTATGGTTTTTCTTGCTGCAACTGCTGTACGTAACCTTGATAGTGTGGATCTTGATTCGCCCCCAGGCAAAAATTGCGGATGTGAAAACGCAGAAGATAACCGATAAAATCGAAATACCAATTGCGGCAGGAACAGGGCAACATGGTTCAGAACGGTTTACGACAGTGGCAGAAAAAGATGAATGTTTTGCCATGTTTACTTATTCAGGGACAGAGCAACTTAAAAAACCTGGTGTTGTTGTTGAAATGACAAAAACAGGAAATATTGAAAATATACGCTATGTGGATGGCCCTAAAAGCACAATTATTATTGGCGCGACACGATCTGGAAAGACAAGAAGAGTGTTACTTGAAACCCTTTGGCTTCAGCTGATGGCGGGGTACTCAACTGTAATATCGGACGTGAAGGGGGAAATTTATTATTATACGAGCAAATGGGCAGAAAGCATAGGATACACGATCATTCCATTCGATTTAAGGTCGCCAAAGAAATCTATTCATTATAATTTTCTGCAGCCGATTATTAATGCGCTAAAAGAGGGTGATCGTGCTCAGGCGATAGATTATGCATGGGATTTAGTCAGCGTTTTAGTGGGTGAGCAAAAAGGTGAGCCGTTATGGTATAACGGTGAAACTGCAACATTAGCAGCTGCTATTTTAGCTGTCTGCATCGAGGGAACCACGGAAGAATTTAGAGCTCAAACGCAAGAACTGACGGATATTTATTATGAAGAAATAAAGGGCGGTATTCCGAATGACGAATCAGAGGGATTACGTACAGAAGAGCGAAAACAGATAGATGAACTTTACTGGGCAATGCAGTCGGACCTGCTGTGTGGATACGCGACACCATATATCGAAGAACTCCAAAATAGGGAGAGTAAGAGCGGATTGATAGAAAAGCTTCAGGAGCTATCAAAAACAGATAATTCTATCTATAAAAATATGACAAATGTTTACTACTTTCTTGCTTACATGGGGAGAGAGGATCCTTCAACTGGAAAAACCCCTCTATCTTTGTATCTCGATACGCTACCTGATTCACATCCTGCCAAAATTGTGTTTATGCAGGGACAGATAGCGGCGGAGAGAACCAGGTCGAGTTTTTATACTTCAGCCTTGGGTACTTTAAAACTTTTCACTAATCCAAATATCGCTGAAATGACATCAAAATCAGATTTTGAGCTACAAGATATTGGCAAACGGAAAACAGTAATTTACTTAATTATTCCAGATGAGAAAAAAACATTTTATCCCTTAGCGTCGATTATGATTCAGCAGATTTACGTGGAGCAAGTGAAAGTCGCAAATCAATATGGAGGGAAACTACCAGTACCTTGTGACTATGATTTAGACGAAGTGGGAAACTTTCCAATCATTCCAGTATTGCCTCCGATGATTACAGCCGGCCAGTCAAGGGGAGTCAGAGTGAATTTGATCATTCAGGATTATCAGCAAATTGAAAAGAAATATAAAGATGATTATGAAACGATTAAATCAAACTGTGCAGTTAAAATATATCTGAAATCAGATAGCCCCAAAACATTGAAAGAAATTTCCGATTACTTGGGAAAATATACTGTAGAAGTGACCAGTGCTTCAGCAAATGCCAGTTTAAATAAAGTCCAGGAGGGCTCGGTGTCAAATAGCAGTAACCTTGGAGGAAGAGAACTTCTGATGCCGGCAGAAATAGCTCATATTACTGCTCCTTATGCATTGGTTATGAATCAAGGTACGTATTCGTCGATTACGAAACTGCCGGATTTAAGCCAATATAAAGTTAATCAGCTATGGGGCTTGGGAGACGAAGCACATAACACAAAATTAATTGCAGCGCGTGAATCAGAGCGACCAGAACGTAAAAACATAGGTTCAGTGCCGCTATGGGGAATCTGGACCACATTCAAACAAAAGCTGGAAGATGAAGCAGCAGAAAATTCAACCATGTCGTTTTTAGGAGGATGAAAACAATGAAAATTCATGATAACAGAATAGTTAAAAAAATTGCATTATTTCTTACAAGCTTATATATAGCTTCTTCCAATTTCTTTATGTCATATGCAAGCGAGGCAGACTTAGAGAATACCAAATTAATCACAGGGACTAAAAGTTTATTGTCAGTTGCGACCGGAATACTCACAGGCCTTATTTTAGCAGTAACAATATTTGTATCGGTAAAAAATGGATTAACATGGCAGTCTGCAGATATAAATGAGAAACCTGCAGCCAAAAAAAGGTTTATCACAGAGATTGGAATTGGCATTTTAGGAATAACAATCGGTAGTGTTATTACAGCTATATTTGCTTTTTATCAGTAAGAAGGGAACCACATATGGACATTATAAAAAGTTGGGTACTACAAAATATTTTGTCTGGCTGTGCCGAACTTTTACAGCAGTTCTTAACGGTTTTTGGTGCAATATTTGATAATATTTTTGTGGTCGTAGCAGAATTTAACAAAGATATTGCTTCCGGAGTAACGGATTTTACCTTGCCATTCTCCATTGCATTTATTGTTTTTCTAACCATAAAGCAATACTTTACGGTCTATGTACTGGAAACAGACGGAGATCCGGATGCGGATCCATTAGATATATTTTTAAGGGCAGCTCAAGCGATTGCTGTTGCAGTATGTTGCGATTGGATATTTGATTTTTTCCTGCAGTTTTCAAGTTCTTTTACTTTTGATTTACAGAGTAATGCGCTCAATACAGGAGGACAGGAAGTAAGCGACACATTAACTGAATTACTTTCTATACCAGCTAATTTTCAATCTATACCAGCAGTAATCATAATTATCGCGATTGGAGTTACGGTTGCTATTATCATTTTCGGTATTAGTGCTGGAATACGTGGAGCTGAACTGATTCTATTTAAGATGCTATTTCCTCTCTTTGCCTGTGATTTACTCACTACGTCGAGAGAGCGTTGGAACGGTTTCTTTACTTCCTACATGGTTACTTGGCTGGCCTATGGATTGCAGTTAGTTAGTTTTAATATGTTTGCATCTACATTAACTGTTTTTATTACAGCAGATACTACAGATTTTTGGAAACTATTTGCAATTATGGTTGGGTGGTTGCTTTTAATGCTTCGCGCTCCTAAATGGCTGGAAAAGTTTACATATACATCAGGCCTTGCGAGTGGCGTACATGGGGCAGGCCGCAGTCTTATGTATATGGGAATGAAAAGGAGATAACGCTATGGAGACAATTGGAAATTACATCGTTCCTGCAATTAGAATCATGGTGGATTTCTTGCTGCTGGGAGTAATAGCCAGATGTACATACATTTTGTATATGGCTTGGCAAGATGGCGATATTCAAAAAGCTTTTCAAAGTATTTGGAAAAGAATTTTAGCTGGTATTATTGGAATTTGCGCAATGGAGCTGGTATATGCTGTCGCCCAAATCTATGGTTACACAGGAGCAATTTACAGATAAGATGCAGAGGGGACGCGAAATGAATCATAAAAAGCCTTTATACATACCAGTCAATACACCAGATTATGACGCTGTCATATCAGGTGTAGGTACGGTTGAGTTAGGGATCTTTACTTCGGTTACAGCAGTCGTTATTGTTGTCGGAATTATACTATCGCAGTTAGTAAGTATTTTGTTTGCTGTTGTGCTGGGGTTGACAATTATAGGTATTACGATACTAACAGTCAAACGTGATGCACACAATGAAAATTTCTTTATGATTATGAAAATCATTAGAAGCTATAAGAAAAGGCAAAAAAAATATATGTATGTATATAGCAATATATACGAAATTCCACTCAAGGGAGAGGACAAAGGAGAGGAGATACAGTAAATGAAAAGAAAAGAGGTATCCGAGAGTATTCCACCTCATATAAAAACGGCCAATGAATTTGTTAATGTTAAGGATATAAAAGGTAACTTTCTTTATACGAAAGATGATTATATTTTTGGCTATGTACGGCTATATCAGTTCAATCTGGATTTGTTATCCAGAGAAGAACGTTATATAAAAACACAAGCATTAACATCATCTTTGAGGCAGATCGAAAGAGTTTTGACTATTTATCTTTTCCGAGAGAGATCGACTTGGATGATTATAAAAATTCTTTAAAAGAAAAATATAAGGATGAGCTGAATAATTTGGGGAAGCGTAGAATTTTGCTTATTATGATGCAAACAGCGCAGACGCTGACGACCTCCGGAGAAAATTACGAACATCAGCAATTTATAAAAATTTGGCAACGCATTGCCGGGCATGAGGCGGAAGCAAAGCATGATTTATACGAAAGACTAGAGGAATTTAAAAACCGTTATATATCGGTAGGTGTCCAGGCTGAAATACTGGATGAGCAGGAAATTATGAAATTATGCAACCTGTTCGGAAATAGCCGGCAGGTAAGTTACGAGAATATAGAATCAAATTTGATGTATAGCAATATTCCACAGATTAGAGGATAGAAACATGAAGAATAAACAGAAGCCAGAGGAAATACGAGCTTATGAAGATGTAAATGAAAATATATTAAATATTATTACGCCCTCCGGGATTGATTTTACAAATACCTCTGCCAATGTGGGGGAGAATATCGGGAAAATTTATTATATATCAAAATATCCATCCAATGTTGACTATGGATGGTTAGCTCCGTTGTGTAATCTGGAAGGAACAGCAACTACAATTGAATATCGCTATACGTCCCCTGACAGAATGCAGAAAGTAATGAACAAAAAAATTGCGGAGCTGCAAGCGAATGTCGAAACTGCGAAAGAAGAATCGGATCGTCAGCGGTATGCGCAAGGGGTGAAAGATCTTCAGGAAATGATTAACCGGATCAGCGTCCGAGGCGAACCAGTTGGATATATCAATATTATGTTATTCCCACAAGCAACAGCACCTTCAGAGCTGGAGGCACGCTTAAAGCGTGTTACCTCAGCCGTATCTCTAGAGGAGTGTAATATACGAATTTTGAAATATCGGCAAGAACAAGCATTAAAAGCGATCAGTCCCTACGGGGTGCCTAATGTGGTCAATGTATCCAATATGGGAGAACGTAATATGCCATTATCAACCTTTACAGGAGGCTGGCCGATGGCGGCCGCCGGGTTGAATGATAAAGGCGGATATTACATCGGTAAAACGAAAAATAATCGTACTGTGATTGCAAATCAATGGTTACGTGGCAAAGATCGTACAAATTCGAATTGGATTATAACAGGAGTACCGGGAACTGGTAAGTCCACAGCCATTAAATATATTTTGTCTTCTGAATATGCGTTTGGAACTAAAGTTATTATTTTCGATCCAGAACGTGAATATGTGGAATTGACAAGTCATCCGTACTTTTCTGGCGAAGTGATTGACGGGGCTGGCGGCGGACAAGGCCGGATTAATCCATTACAAATACGAACTGCATCGAAAGTGGAAACGGAAGAGGGGGAAGAAACGGAGGATTACGATGATACTCATGGTTCCTCGGATATGGCTATTTATATTCAACAACTAAGAGTTTTTTTCTCACTTTATTTCGGTAAAGAAAAATTTGATACGGAGATACAGACAGCATTAGAGCAAAGTCTAATTGAACTGTACCAGGAAAAAGGGATCAGTTGGGACACAGATGTCAGAAAACTAAAACCAGAAGATTTTCCCTATATGGAAGAACTATATGAGCATGTAAAAAAGAAGGGAGAAATGTCAACCGATGAATACCGGAAAACTCTATGTAAGCGGTTGGAAATGCTGCTTTATAGTGCTGCCAAAGGGGCCGATTCAAGTTTATGGAATGGTCCCACTACGTTAAATCCAAAAGCCGATTTTATTGATGTGGATTGCTCAGGACTATTGGAACTGGATGATAACGTAAAAAGAGCGCAATTTTACAATTTGACTATGTGGGCCTGGCAGCAAATGACAAAAGACCGGAGCGAAAAAGTTATTTTCGCAGTGGACGAAGGATATCTATTCGTAGATCCAGATTATCCGGATTTAATGAAATTTTTCAGAAACATTAGTAAACGCGCCCGGAAATATGAAGGCTCATTAATGTATATTACACATTCGGTTGAGGATGTGTTGGATGACTCCGTGAGACGGTTTGGACAGGCATTAATAGATAATGCGTGTTATAAGTTGATTTTTGGTACAGATGGAAAAAACTTAGAGGAAACGGCATCCCTTTTAAAATTGTCTGAGCAAGAGGAAACAATTTTAGCAAGTAAAAACAGAGGCCAGGCTATCTTTTTTGCCGGTTCCATCCGGTTAGATTTACGAATCGACGTACCAGATGAATTTATAGAAATATTTGGTACGGCAGGAGGGCGATAATGCTACCCCCATGGCTAATAAAGACGGCTATAGGACAAGCCTTAAAGCCGGAGAACCAAAAGCGGATACTGCTATGTGTAGGAGGTATTATCTGTGCATTATTACTTCTTGTCGCAGTTATATTACAACCACTTTCTTTTTTGACAGGAGAAAATATTACAACAGACTTTGACATCACAGCCTCCGCTGCATATAAAGAAATCTATCCCGTATATGAAGAATACATAACAGAGCTATTAGAGGTATTAAACCAAAAGGCAGAGGATGTAAAAGAACAGCATAAAAAATGGATAAAGGAGTACGAGCGTGATCCTCAGACAGGTGAGCGCGTTGAAGCGGGTGGACATTGGGAATATCCTGATGTCGAAGTTATTACACCTGAACCTCCATTGGCAGCTTTATTTGCCTGGCTTTCTCAAAATAATGAAGACATATTAAAAGCTAGGCGTTATCAAGTGAATGCTCAGGAAATCAAAGATTTTTTTAATAGTATCTATGAGTTTGAAGTAACTGGGAGCGACATGAGCTATACGGTGGCTGCTCATTTTTTAACAGATACAGAAATTGCAGAGAAATATTATCCGGAAAGTGAAGCAAGCCGTGACTTATTTGCACAAAGTATTGCATTAATCAATGATTTTTTAGCCGCTGCCGGATATGTACAAATAGGAGGAGAGCTAAATCTCAGTGCATCTGCAGTCGAGACACTGACAAAGATATATAACGCATTTATAGAACAGGGATATTCAAAAGCTGCAGCTGCAGGAGCGTGTGGAAATATTCAGCAGGAATGTAATTTCAATTATACGTTAGGGCCTCCAGCCTATGGAATTATCCAATGGACAGGTAGTAGATTTAAAGCATTACAAAAACATGCGATAGAAAATAATTACAACTCATGGAATGTTTTGGAAGCTCAAATTGAATTTATGTTTCACGAATTGAATGGTACATATCAGTCGCGTCTGTCAAGTTATTCATCAAAATACGCTGACGCAGCGCAATATAAAGATATTCAAGATCCAAGAGAAGCGGCTTTCGTCTTCTGTGCCGTGTACGAAGGCTGTGAATATAATCCTGATAAAGGTTGGGGAAAGCCGCAGGGGAGTACAGTCGGACCAGACGGTAAAAGATGGCAACAATTGGAATACCGTCAAAATTATGCCGAGAAAATATATAATGCATTTTCCGGAGGAAATTCATCGATGGGACAGGTTGCCAATGGTTCGTCGTCAGAAAAATTGGCGGCACTCTTTCCATCCGGCCTTCCTAACTCATCTGCAGCCGCAGATCGATATATGGAACGTATTCCGATCGAAGTTTGGGATGGAAGTAAAAAAGTGACAAAGTATGTCACGCTGCATAGAGCACTCAAGGAGGACATTCAGGAAATTTTTTCTGAGATTGCAGCGGCTCATATACCACTAAAAAGTGTTAGTGGATATAGCTGGCGAGGAATGAATAATGGTGGTTCAGGGAGCCGATCGCATCATAGCTACGGCGTTGCACTTGATATTGACCCCGACTTTAACCCATCTGGCAAATATAGCCGTAATCCAGTCGGCGTCAAACCGGATATTAGCTGTTATTACTACAAATATCCATGGCAACCGAAAGTATCAACATTATCAATATCGCCTGAGAGTGTTATTGTACGAGCTTTCGAAAACCACGGTTGGGTATGGGGAGCGAAATGGGGAACTGTCAGTCGGCCGACCAGAGGGCCATATGACCCAGGCTATCATGACTTCATGCATTTTTCTTTTACAGGACATTAAAGGAGGCGCAGATGAAACAAAAAAGTAGATCCAGATATAGGAAGGTGCTTCTGCTCCTTTGCTTTGGATTCACATTTTTCTTTTCGTATTCAGCCTATGCTGCTGAAACAGAAAAGAATGTAATCATCCGATTGGATTTGAGTCATTATGATTCATTCAGCGAAACAATTAACGTAAATTGTATTGGTGATAATGGCGATGAAATGCAGGACACATTGACGCAATATAACAACTATGAAAATGCTTATTACTTGCCAACTGGCCGATATCAGATTTCCCTTTCGGTACAGGGTGATACCCTGAATCTAATTGATTTAATGCCGATGTCATTCGAAGTATATGCGACAGAGGATGAAATCCAGACTTACATAATCAAAGTACAGGATGCAGCCGGCATGGAGGCCAATGAGGGAAGCCATGAAGGAATGGAATACGAAGAGGAAAGCGCGCCCAGGGCGATTGAGGCAGAACAATATACCTTTACAGAGACAGAGGAGGAAGCAGGGACCCTGTTGATTACCGGACCAGATGTGACGGGGCTTGAATCACTTTCCTATACATTACAAAGCCAAGAGGGAAAAGATATCATCTGTCAATTGAAAAAGGAGTATCACTTTCGAGCAGAGCTGAAAGTGCCTTACGGTCGCTATAAGGAAATGTTGGGGCCAGTGGAGGTAATCGCGAACGAAGATATAAACATTCCTGAAGATGCAGAATTCTATCTTAAATACTATGGCAGCAAATTCAGCAACTTGCTCGTCGTTACAGAAGAAAGCAGAAATGCTACCAATGCGGATAATCTGCAGCTTTGGGTTCGACGTAGTAGTGGAGCAGATTATCGGGTACGTAATATGTATCAATTTGCTGGTGATGAAGTAATGAGAGCTGAGGGCGAATATCAAATAATCGGACATGAAATCGAGCCAGAACTGGAAGAGACAGAACATGACACAGCTTCGGTAATTAGAGAAAGTGAATCAGAGATACAGAACGAGACGAGTTCGCCAGAAGAAAAAAGACTGTTCGGAATCAATATTGTGCTAACAGCTGCTATTATTATAGTTTTGTTTGGTCTTCTATGGTACGGGAGGGGAAATGAAAAGTAGATTATATAAGCTGTGTATGATTTTTGGATGTATTGCAGTGTCCGCTATCTTGCTAATCGCAAGATATTTATAGAGGAGTATAGAAATGGATAATAAGGTACTAACGCTAGATCTACCCACTGAAATAATAAAAAAAATAGATGAGTCACCAATTTCTGTTACGAAAAGAGGGCATAAAAGCAGGATGTTTCGCTTTTTGCTTATAAAGGGTTTAGAGCAATACATTAACTTAGATACGAAAGAGTTACTAGGACCGATTGTTCTGGAAAAATCAATATCGGATCAATATCCCTCTCGTGCCGGGTTTGCGATTACAGAGGATATAAGTATGACACTGGAAAGGTTATGCGAATATTATCCATTTACAAAAAAATCGCTGGCAGAATTTCTTATCTGTCAGACATATAAGACTTATCAAACTCAGGGATGGGAGAAGCTGGAGGCCTTAGAGCAGACTTGGGAACGAGAAGGAGGGAGTTAAATGGTATATTACATCTCTTCGCCGGTTTATCAACAAACCATTAGTTCCGCCCTTAAAGAGAAAGATTGCATCATTGGAGACGGATTTGTGGACAGTCACTTTCTCCTTGCGAAATACATCAAGGAGAATATTGCAAAATTTTCAATTAGTATGGATGTTTTAGTGATCGATATCTCCGCATTGGATGATAGCGACGATGAAGTGCTGAAAGCAATTAAATCGATCCGTACGCTATATGATGAAGTGCGTATTATTATCATGGCTCCCACGCGTTTACCGGGTGATAAACTACTATCCGAACTTTTCGGCCTCGGTATTTTAAACATCATTGCAACACCGGATTACCTAAAGCTAAAAGAAGAATTATTTCTATGTTTGGGCGATAAGGGTAAGAGCTTTAAAGACGCGCTGGTGTTCAAAGAGGTTAAACAAAATGTAGAGGTTGTTGGTAAAGAGCGGCTTAAAGTCGTAAGCCGAGTATTAGTAGGAGTCACAAGCAGCCAGTCAAGGATGGGCGTCACTCATAATATTCTCACATTTGCTGTGTATTTGAGAAAATTGGGATTTCTGGTCGCAGTTGTAGAAAAAAACAATTCAGGCTCTCTTGAACAAATTCGTATTGGTCATAACGAAAAATTACACACTGAATCATATTTTACAATGTACGGCGTGGATTTTTATCCTGCTGTTTTAGATAAAACGAAAATGAAAATTATATTAGATAAAACTTATAACTTTATCCTGTGTGACTATGGCTCCATCCAACAGTGTGATAAAGCGGATTTTCTGAAATGCCATGAAAAAATTTTGGTTGTAGGAAGTAAAACGTGGGAGCTGCCTTATTTAAATCGGATTTTAAAGGAATATCCGGATAATGTTCTACAGCAGTTTCATATCTGTTTCAATTTAGTTTACGAGAAACATAAGAAATATTTGAAACAGGCCATGAAATATGCGGACGACAAGCCGATGCCGGTATTCTTTCTCGATTATAATCCAGAACCTTTTAATGCAGAATCTTTTACAGTGGCTGAGGAAATTCTTGAAGACTACATGTTAAGGCCAAAGCAAAAAGAAAAAGAAGGTCTGTTTTCCAGGTTATTTAAAGGAGGAAAAGCGTGAAGCGACGATATATCGGATTTTTAGTAGTGTTACTCTTCAGTCTTCTTTGCTGGGGAATTACGGGCGTTGCGCTTGCCTCTGAAGAGCATGAAATTGAGTATACCGTCTCTTTTGTCGATACATCGGACTATAACACAAAGATTTTTAACATGCAACGAGGCAAGGTTGCGGAAGGCACAGTGATTAATGTCTCCTTTCCGAAGCAGATAATCGGCACAGATGGACATATCTGGAAATCGGTAGTGGATAGTCCACAGGTATTTACTGTATATCAGTCCGGAACCCACAAGTATTATATCGAATACGAGCAGGGAGAGAAGGTGACGGAGCCAGATGAGCCGGATGCAGAGGAAAAGGAACGACTGGAACGATGGCTTGATAAAGCATGGAAGGCCGATTGTGATATTACCGGACAGGCTCCGGACGGCGAAAGAGATTCGAATTTAATTATTGAAAACGACTTGCAGAACAATACCCGCATTAAGAACCTGGTTTCCATGGTTCAAGAGGCAGAATGGCATTACTTTTACATGATTGGGAAAAATTATCTTCCTCAAACACTGGTAATAGGCACCAATTTTGACGCGGAATATTCTTCCACAAAAGAAGACACCTTTTCGATTGGAAAAGAAAAATATACCGTGATCCGCGTTGGAGTACGCCGGAACTGGAAGCCGGAGACTTGTGTTCATGATTGGGAAGTGATCAGCACGATAAAAAATAGTTGCCTGGAAAATGGTCAGGAAACTTGCCGCTGCCGGAGATGTCTGACGGAAGAAACGGTCTTGCTGCCGGCCCTTGGGCACCATGACACGGACAGTGATTCACTTTGTGATTTATGCGGCCAGAGAGCATTTGAACAGACTGTAGGAGATATAATCCAAACCACTTTGAAAACGAAAGAGGGGGATATCCCGCTTGCATTCCGTTGCCTTGATACGGACTATAACGGATCTGGAAAAATGCTGTATTTGTCTGAAGACGTACTCGGAAAGGATATAACCGGCATTTGCTTCCATGAAGCCGATTATAACGATTCCCCGCTTCGGAACTATTTCAATTTGGCATTTGCCAACGACAGCTCTATAGCTGCTGCTCTTCAGCCAATTGAACGCTCTGACGCTGCCGGTCGAATTGACTATGCCTCTCTATTATCAAAAACGGAGTATGAACAGTATGTACAAGAAGGGCTAATTGAAGCAGGGGAACCTCATTTCTTGAGAACCGTAGACGGGGACAAGATATATGCTGTGGATTCGAATGAAAATATGAACCGAGTTTTGCCAGCAGGGAATGAAGATTATGGAGCCCGACCATTCATTTTGTTAAATAAACCAGTAACAGGGGAAACGGCAGAACCGGCAAACTGGAAGGTTGGGGATGTACAGATGCGTCAGGTTGGAAAGAAAACTTATCGGTTTCGATGTGTGGACGAAGACTACAGTGACAAACAGGACGGCCACCGAAGATCGGCCCTGTTCCTGTGCGATAGCGTGATTCGAGCTGATATAGACAGCACTAATACCGAATTGAAGAAACTCACCTTCGGGACAAACAATAACTATAAGATATCTAGCATCCGGAATTGGTTAAACAAAAATAGTGCAAATAGTAGCTTCAATCTGGAACCGATTTCCATTGGTGTAAATACTGCTTACACAGGCAGCACGATAGCCGGAGCTTGGGAGCAGTTGGATGATAGTCGTTTGAGTCATCATGATATCGGGTTCCAGTATATGCAGGATCGCTTGTTTTGTCTCTCCATGGAAGAAGCACTTAAATATCGCGAAGAATTGTGGAGATTCGGTAATTCGCAAAATAACCCTGACAGCCAGGTTAGCCCCTATTCGCAGGGATATTATCTGCGAACACCGTTTTACGAGGAAGATGAAAGGGGGGCTTTTCAGTACGGAAGCGATATTTATGTGGTGGATTTGCTGAACGGAAATATCCATACAGCGTTAACAACGAGCGAGACGTATGGAATTCGGCCAGCTTTCGCATTGCCACAAGGATAAAGAAAAACAGGAGGGAATAAGGAGAAATGAAAAAAACAGTTGTAAGGAAGGGAAAAAGCCTAGCCTCTACAATCTTAATTACGGCTTTGCTTTTAACAAGTAATGTACCGTCATTCGCTGATGGGTTTGTTTTTGAAGATTGGGATAGAGGAAGTGTAGAAAAAAGAGCTTCAGCGAGTAGCGCAACAGAAAGCGATCTGGATGATGATGCGGTTGTTGCATCTGGAAGTGAGCTGCCGGCGACAAGTTCCATTGCACTATTTGCGGGGGCAGGAGTTAGTTCACTGGGAGATATATGGGATGGATGGAACGGAGATTTTTCTTTCCTGGATGGCTCATCGGGCGATGGTTCGGAGCGAAAGCCCTATCAAATCAAAAATAAAAGTCAGCTGATGGGATTCTCACAGCTTGTCGCAATGGGGATGCGAGTCCAGGCCGGGGAGGGCGATAATAATATTATAGGTTCTTACGATGGGAAATATTTTAAGCTCATGAACAATATTGACTTGGGAGGAATGAGTTGGAATCCAATCGGATTTTATCAGGACTCTTCCGAGTTATCCGGAGATGTAGTCAATAAGTTCTTCGGACATTTTGACGGAAACGGGAAGACGATATCAAATTTCAAACTGAATAATACATCGTGGAATCAGGTCGGTTTTTTTGGAGCTATCGAAGACGCAACGATAAAAGGCCTGAATCTGAAGCCTGGGAAGACGGTATATGGGAAGAATCAGGTTGCTATCCTGGCCGGAAGTGCGGTGAATTCAAAGGTTAGCGAGTGTACGGTAAACGGAAGTGTATCAGCAGCCGGCACTGCTGGCGGTATTGTGGCGACGATAGACGGTAGTGATCCGTCAGAGTCAGTCATCGAAAATTGTACAGCAAATGTCACGATTGATGCCAACGGCGGGAACACAATGTTTGTCGGCGGAATCGCCGGCAAGTCAGCAAACAGTAGCCTTGTAGACTGCCGTGTTGAGACTGGCGATAATGACACAGCCCGGATTCAGGGCAGAGACGCCACCGTTGGAGGAATTACAGGTTTCCAGAATGCAACAGATATCTATAACTGCTATGTATCCGGAACGATTGGAGGAACCGGCTCTCAGGTTGTCGGGGGCATAACTGGACAGTATGCGTCCGGTCATATGAAAGTAGTGCGGTTTGAAGGTAAAATCGGGCAATCTGGTACAGGTGCAGCGGGGCATAGGGGAACCTTCATCGGACACCGGGAGGCAGGGGATTATTTCCGGTATGGAAACGATGTAGCGTATTTGTTTGCCGATACGGAAAGTAAGATAGCATTTAATATTTGCGGCAGTGAAATTCCAGATGATAACGAATATACTTACGCAGCTAACATTGGCTATTCACATAATGGTGATGTGTATTATTCTCTGGTTCAGGGGGGTGTGTCAAAAGACATCGAACAATATTACTACGAAGTCCTGGAAGAGGGAATTCTTTCCATCATTGACGACGACCACGGCGGGGCCGATGCGGACGAAGTAGGATATGCAATTGATCATTTTGCCCCAAATGATGCTGGCCGGCCAACGAGGGGGTATCTGGTCACAATACCTCAAATTGACACAGTATCATCCGGAACCAATTATTACGATGTAGCAAAATTAGAGGTTCGCGGTTCCGGCAGCTATTATCACACCATGGACAAAGCGCAGAGAGGAGCAGTTGCACCGGGAAAAAGCGTGACTGTTACAACTTCCCCCAATAATACGGATGATGCAAAATTTCAGATGGAAGGAGTGCCGACTTATACAAAGAGCGGCCGGGAAGTTGATACCACCTACATAAACGGCGGCGAATATACGTTCACAATGCCGGCGGAAAACACGGAGGTGAAGGCGGTATATAAGAAAGTGGCGGTAAAAGTGACCGTGCTGCCTTCCAGCTGCAATATCAATGTAGTGGAAGAGCGGACCGGGAACAGGAAGAATCCAACAAAAACGACGCGGGTAACGGATCAGGATGGAAAACTTATAGCTACTTACATCAATGATACCTTGCAGCAAGGAACACAGGTACAGCCGATTAATATTCAGGCGGTTGTCGATACCAACAATGATGTTGCGGACAATTCTGTGAAATGGTCCATTGACGATCCAGAACTAATCACATTGAGTAGCAATGATGATGAAGACGAAAACGGCTATACAAAAAAGAGTGCATCGATTCGGGTCAACCTGGGTGCCTCCTTCTTCACCGATACGATTCGAAAATTGGAAAAAGAGCAGGCCGAGCAGAATTATCAATATCCGATTCCTGATACGATTTTTGGAGCCGGCCATCAAAACGGCGGCGTGGCTATCCTTACCGCCTCCACTAGGCCAGCGGCCAGTTTTGAAGGAAAACCTTGTACCGGCAATTGCCGGGTTAATGTGACCTATCAGGTAAAGGATAAGACCTACGTAGCCAACGAAGGGGCCTCTCTTGATAGAGCAGAGCTTACTTTTACGGTCACCCGGACCCTGACAGGGAACCGGAAAGCCCCGCGGGAGAGCATAACGGTGACAGAGCCACAGAGCCTAACCGCGGCCTTTAATCCAGACTTCTTTGACCGGAAGGATATCACTTGGTCAGTAGACGACACCTCCCTTCTCGCCGTAAGCGGAGAAAATAAATCGGCCAGCGTTGCGGCAGTGAAAAATGCAAAATGGATTCAAGACATTATAGCTTCGGACAATGGAATTCATAGCAACGATCCTTATGCATCTGTGAGTGGAGCCGGGACAAAGACAGCCAGAGTAACGGTGATAGCAGATGACATGCTGGGGAACCGGCAGACGGCCAGCTGCGACGTTACGATTCGATTCGTGACAAACGATCAGACCAGGATCTATGTGGAGGGAGTGACGGTTGCTCCGGAGACTTTAAAATACGAGCTTGTGTGTACAAAAAACGGAAACCGTAATAATCCTGTCATCACATGGACCGGTAATGAAGCGAAGCAGTTGAAAGTGACTGTGTTGCCGACACTGGCCTTCAACCAGGCATATCAGTTCAAGGTTAACGACGACTCGCTGAATATAGCCGATGACGGAACCGTGACGGTGAACACTAATGCAAAATGGATTCAGGAAGCTAATAGAACCTATCCTTATGCGACCACCCACACGGCAGTTATCACAGCTGTCACAGAGGATGGAGGATTTGAATCAACCTGCAATGTGACATTAAGTTATAAATTGACAGACTCAACTTATGGCTCCTCTGGCGGAGGCGGTGGAGGGGGCAGCTCTTCCGGTGGAGGGGGCGGTGGAGGAGGTTTCTCTTCCGGTGTAACACCGAGTGGCGGCACAGGCCCTGCTGGAGCAGCTCCGGCCGGCAGTGTGACTGGCACATGGGTCAATACTGCAGACGGACTTTGGGCCTTTACATCTGCGGGCCGTACTTATCACAGCGAATGGGCATACATTCACAATCCGTATGCCGGGAAGAATCAGAGCAGTACGGATTGGTTCCGATTTGATGACAGCGGCCACATGGTCGTTGGCTGGTTCACCGATACAGACGGAAACCAATATTACCTTTGGCCTGTATCGGATGGCACACAGGGCCATATGGTGACTGACTGGCAGTGGATTGTTGGGGCTGACGGACTGGAACGCAGATATTACTTTAATCCGGAGTCGGATGGAACGAGAGGTGCTCTTCTGAAGAACCGGACGCTGCCAGATGGAAACCAGGTGAATGATAAAGGTGAATGGACAGTGGGAGGAGTAATTCAAGTTAAGGCCCCAGGGGTTCCGGAAGCAAAATAGGAAATAGGGAAAATTCTCAAAATAGAGAAGCTGCATAAGGCAGCGTGGGTGTAACTCCCACTTTCCCATTCATCAACGTATAAAATTCGATGTACATTGACAACTAAATAGAGATTACACGGTTGAATAATAACAAATCATGGGCGGCTTATGGCACAGCCGCCCACAATCATACATGGAGGTGGAGGGTTGTTTTTACTGGATTATTTGTTTATACTTCTTTTAGGGGTCAACACAGGTATCATTACGGCCTACTTGATGGAAGGATTATATGGTAATACGATGATGACAATTGATTTTTCAAATGTTCCGGCATATATGGTAGCTGTGATAGCCGGAGGATTCCTGGCAGCGATTGCAAAATATCTCTTTGACGAATTTAAAGAAAATAAAAAGACAGGTAAGATTGATACAACTACCACAGACACAAAAGTGAAGGTTGAAAAACTGGATGAGAAGTTGGATTCACGGGCAGATAGACTTGAAAAGAGAGCGGATAGACTGGAACAACAGGCTGATAACCGGTTTCAAATGCAGTTTTCAAAACTTGATAATATTGATAAATTCGTTGCAGAATCAAGAGCATTGAAAAATGCTTCCGGAGGCCAGGGGATTGATGTAATGCAGATTTTAGCGTCTATCCAGGCTATGGCAGAAACAATAGCAGAGGTTCAAAATAAAGCAGCGACTATGGAACATAACCTAAAAGAGCAGATATCGTCTTTGGAGATGGAAAATCAAAAGCTGAAAAGTGAGAACCAAAAATACAGAGAAGAATTTCAAAGGATTCGTAACAGCAGAGTTCAAGATGAGCCAGAGCGTTAAATTAGCTGGTAAAGTAAAGAGGAAAAGACAGCGGAAAGAGGAAGAGTATTTAAAAAGTGAAAAAACTTATAAGCCGAGAGGTTCGCAATAGCAGATCTCGAAATGAATTGTCATAGATGATAATACATGATAAAATAACCGTGTATAATAGCAAAGAAGACAGAGGATAGTTCCCGGTGCTCCTTCGGAAATGAACGAAGGAGGAAATGACTATGAATACATCAGAGGTATTGACATTAGTGCTGGTGATGCGGCACTGACATACAAAGACAATCATCGGAAATAGTAATTTTCATTTATAATGAAAAGAGCTATCCTCTACTGGCATAGAGGATAGCTGGTAACTAAAAATTACTCACGCAATCCGAAGGTCATCGTGGACGTCGAAATCCACTGATTTCTTCTAAACTTATTATACACGGGGGGCCTGAAAATTTCAAGCTCCCTTTGTTTTACATATAAAGTAAAAGATTATATTCCACCTGTTCATATGGAATAACCTTGTTGCAATGGGGGATTATTTTTAATAGGATAGTGGTGATGTAGATGAATTGTTGTTCATTATACATAGAATTTGTGTGATACAGACAAGAGGGAGGGTAAATAACGTGATAAAGATAGAAAATCAAGAAACCGTCGGTATATTCAATTATTTGCTTTTACATCGTTTCTACATTGAACATAGGAAGAACGATAGAAGCGGTATATATGGTCTGACACAAAAAATGATGGCATATAATTCGAATAAAATCGAAGGAAGTCGCCTGACCGAAGACCAAACGGCTTCTTTGTTCGAAACCGGAACTGTGAATGCAGAGGGCGAGATTATTTTTAGAGCAAAAGACATAGAGGAAATGACAGGCCATTTTCTTATGTTTAATGAAATTTTGAAAACAGTGAATGAGCCATTGACGGAAAAGTTAATCAAAAAATACCATTATTGTTTAAAAGCTGGGGTCTTTGAAGATTTGGCGAATGGATATGCAGTTGGAGAATACAAAACAAGGGCAAATGTTGTTTCAACAATTACGACAGCGTTGCCAGAGGAGGTTCCTCACTTGATGGGAAAGCTTCTATCCGAATATCATAGTAAGCGTGAGTGCGATTTGGAGGATTTAGCAAAATTCCATGTACAATATGAAACAATTCATCCTTTTCAGGATGGGAATGGTAGGACCGGTCGGGGAATTCTATTTAAAGAATGTTTAAAAAATAATATCACTCCCTTTATTATAAAGGATATTAACAAAGCACAGTATTATCAGGGCTTGAAACAGGTAAGTGATAAAAATGACTACTCCAAACTAGTTCAATATTTTAAAGAGGAGCAAAAAGCCTATTTAGATTTGGCTAAGGCGTTTGTAATACCATATAACATAGAGACAATTGAGGGATTGAGGGAATTATTGAAGTCAGCCATGAAGCAACCCCGTATTCAATGCCAGGCTGCCGAGCAAGAGATTTAATATAAGCAAATTAAGCAGCCGGAGGTATAGTCCCCCCCGGCTGCTTATAAAATGAAGTTAATAATCAAATAGGTCGCATTGACCATTTATTTTCCTTTCGATGGAAATATAAATTTATCCTTTGCCGGCGGCTTTGATTGATATATTCACATTGATAATTAATGCCTAAAACAGGATTAGATTGTACGTCAATAACTTTACAAATGGGAATATCAGAGTAAGAACCATCCGAATTAGTATAGCGGAAGTATAAGGGCATACAATCTCCATTTACATTGTAACTTGCAATTACAGGGACAACGGTATTTTGGGCAGGGTCATATGCCCCGTATTGTCCTGGAATTTGAGTGTGATATGGCATGAGTCAATCTCCTCCTCTCATGATATGATTATATGGAACAAATGTTCTGTGCACAAGTGGGAAAATTATGAAAATATAATGAGACAACTATCTCTTGTAAAAATAGTGACGAGCACTCAGGACTTAAGATAATTAAACTGGGGTTCAGACATATAAATTGGATGGGCTGATAAGTAATCTTGAACAATAGAAAAATTGTGATAAGATAAAAGTATGTTAGGGGTCAGGAGAGGTAGTTTTTATGGAATTGAAATATCGCATATTAGTTGGTTTGATTTCATTGATTTTTGGCGGGGGCGCATCGTATTTCATATTTACAGATCAAGATAGCAAAAAGCAAAAATTTAATTTTAATCCAGAGCGTCATAATATATTTGAAAATGCAGGGTATAGCGTGTTTATGTACTTTTCAATATCGATTATTGTAATTATGTTTTTCCTGCTTCTGTGGCAAATTATTGTTATGCTCATATTATCGGATTTCAAATATGCTAATGAAGTGGTCAGTAGCGGGCTGAGCTTTGCAATTATGATACCTCTAATCGGGAACATGATTCATAAAATTTATGAATTATGTTTATCGAAATTTCCAAAGCGATTTGATGAATTAAATGCTCAAGAAAGAAAATGGATTTCAGTAGTAGCATGTTTGGGGATCGCTATGGTAAGCGTTAATGACAATATTGAATTAGCATTTTCAGCTTTAGCACTCATGTTTGGTAAGTTTTTATGGCTGGATAGTACATCAAAGCAATTAGCTGAAGAATTTAAAGAGGCATTGAAACTGCCGGTCCTCATTTTACTTGCTATTTTACTCTGTTTGCTAACTGGATTTTACATATGCATAGATGAAAAATTTGCGGTTGTCTATTCTTTCTTACTAGGGTTAGGCTTTGTAATCGGTATAGTGATATATTGTTTTATTCAAAAAAACAAAGAGAAGAAAAATTAGAAAAAAATTTAATTTTGACATCATTCATCCGGGGCTTTATAACCTCGGATGTATAATAAATAAAACATAAAGGGGAAAACTTTTTATGATAAAATTTAAAGACAAAAAAACTGATCAGATTAAATTTCCTAAACGAGTCTTCCAGAAGGCAGACAAGAATTTGTATTATGTACAATTTCCAAATAACGATAAAATTTATTCTTTTAATAAAAAGAATGTGGAGTTCTTATCAGGAGAAGAGGAGATAGAATATTTAGAGAAAAAGGATAGGCGAATCAACCAGGAAGTAAACAGCGATATTAGGGAAATCAGAGATGGGGATATTTTGGTTTATGCTATTGAACGCGAATGTTATAAATGCCATAAAATGACAGAAGTTATGACCTATATAGTGTATGCTGATACTTATGAAAATTTGCTTTACCCGTGGGATCTGAAACGCTTGAATGAAGAGAAAACGGTGGGTTTGGCAACCTTACATATGGCTTATAAACCGGTGGAATTTTACCCCATAGGTGTACTTGGAGCGAACGAACGTCTGGATCAAAAGCTGATGAGAGCGTTTCCTGATAGAATAGAAAAACGTTGGAGCAAAACTCAAGGAAGAAATTATGCAATGAATCTCTGTACTCATTGTGGCTCACAGCAAGGAGAGATTCCTATTTATCAGGAGATTAACGAAAAAATTAAGAATCAGGAGCCATTAAAGATTATTAAAAATATAAGGGCAAAATCTATAAAAGGATAAACCTATTATAGAATAAGATCATAAATTATATAGATAGATTACTAAAAGGATTTTATAAATAGGAGGTATAGAAGTATGAAAAAGAGGAAACAGAATAGAATTTTTTCTATTATCACCACAACGATATTGACCGCCGCCCTGTTTGTTTCCACTCCTCTCGTGACAATGGCTGGTCAACCAAATACAGGGATAAATGGAGGACAATTTACAGATTGGAATACACTTACCTGGACGGCCAACGATGGAACTGAAACAACTTATGGAAGAGGTCCAGTATTTGCCGATATTCATCCAGAGATAACGGATCCGGAATATTACTTGAAAGAGTATTATCTTTATCCAGGGGAAGTTATTGGCACTGTGAACAGCGCAGGAATGACTAAACAGACTGATCCAACTAATGCTTTAGGGGTATTGAAAACTTTTCTAAACAGTTTTGACTGGATTCATAGCGATGAACTTACAAGAGCAGAAAAAGTTTTTAATAGAATTGCAAATGGACATAATGGGAATATATATGATACAACAGGTGTATCGGGATATGAAGGAGGCTATAGAGTATTAAGGGAAGGAAAAGGTATATGCCAGAATTTTTCTGATGAGTTTTGCGGACTGGCAAATTTTGTTGGATTAGAATGCGAAACATACTATCCTTCTGATGCTCATCAGGCATGCTTATTAAAGCTTAATGGTCAATGGTTTGCAGTAGATCCAACATCTGGAACACCTTTTTTATCAAATGCGACCACGTATCCAGTGGATTATGAAACAGAGAAAAATCGTTACGCATTGGAATCGGCTTCCGAACGGGAAAAATATAATGCAGAGAATCCGGATAGCTTAGTAACAATAATTGATTTGACTAATCAAAAGACAGCGGCGGGTTTAATTTCAGAAGCTGACTGGGCAAGCATTAATCCTATGGAAGCAGAACTGGATAGAAAGTTATCAGCTAAGGAAATTTCATATGGAGAATATGAAAAACAAATGGGCGAGCTTTTAAAGTCAATGTGGTAGAGTAGTTGTAGATAAATTATAGATTATGTGATAAATTATTAATAGGGAATAACCGTGTTGCGGGTGGTTGGCCTCTTCTCACAAAAGAGAGGAGGTGGTGCGCATGAGTACATACGAAGCAATATCTTTAATGTTGACCTTCGGAATACTTCTTGTAGCGCTGATCTCCTATTTGAAAAAGTAGGGATTACGCAAAAAAATAACTGCCCCTGACTTGACCGGACGGAGCAGTTATTTTACTCAAATGTAGGTCAACCACTTGTGGGCGGTTATTCCTTTTGTATGTATATTATAACTCAAACGAAAATATAATTCAAGACTTAGCATATTCTAAATATTTAAAAAATTAACAAATATTAATGCCTTCAACCGGCGCTCTGAAAAGAACGTAGGTCGAGGGCATTTTTTAAGTTATCAGGAGGAGAAAGGATGAAAAAGGTTAGAAAGTGGAAAGAAAGAGGAAAGAGAGCAATCTCATTGTTTCTGTCAGTTATGTTGTGTCTGATGACACTTTTCCCCTATCTGCCATCATTGCAGGTGCAGGCTGCGGAAAAGGATGTTGTAACATTAACCACTGCACATGGTGATTTTGGTGGTTCTCATAAGCTTTACTGCATCGACAAAGGAGGCTATGCCATTTGGGGAATTGCTGACGATGGGGATGTATACAAGAAGCATATGCCGTCAGAAGCAGAAGTACCATTATCGAAAAAAGAACAAGAGTATATATTTTGGGGCATTCTCACACTTCAAGCGTCATTAGGAAATGAGAAGGCAACAAAGATAATTTCAGCTATTAATATGAATGCTCCAGCGCAAGGAAAAGTTCAAATTAGAAAATATATAACGGAAGAAGACCTAAAAGCCATAATATATAGCTCCAGCGTCAGAAAAAAGTATTCTTGGCTAGAAGAGGTCGCTGCTCATACAGAAGAGTATTTGAAGATGGGAGGGCTCATCGGTGGCAGTGGTGGGTCCACTCAAAGCGGAAAGAAAATCCCAGATGTTATTGCAAATAGCACATCTCCTACATCTGCCTATCAAATTAGTCGTTCTGATTTTACAATTCATTTTGACGAAGGGGGAGCGGATGCTGATTTTATTCAAAAAGTACCGATTCTCTTTTCGAATGATAACGGTTCGACCTACAGTCCTACTCCGACCGATGGCTGGATTTATACCAAAACAGATAACAGTATTACCTTCTCAAATCCAAATCCTCAACCGCCTAAAGCATTGATTAAGTTTGAGGTGGCTGGGACAGAATATGCATCGGCAAGTGGCACTTATACTTCAGAAGAAGAGCTGTTTAACAGCTGTATGCAGATATGGGAATGTATTACCTGTTCCGGAAATCATGGCGGTGGAACTCCTCCATCCACCCCGCCCTGGCAACATCAGCGTATGGTATGGTTGGAGCTTGTAATGCCAACACAAGAATTCTATGCTGCTCTTGCCGGCGATCCTACTGTTTCACCGGCAGGAGTCGGAATAACCTTTCAGGTTTTCCGGCATGAAGAGGATTTTTCATCTAACTATAATGTTCAACTGTATAAGTATGATTATGAAACTGGGAATCCATTGGAAAGTGCGCGGTTTGTCCTATTCGAGCGATTTGATGATAAAGGAGAAATTGACACCGAAAAAGATGGCCCGGTACATATTTATGAAGGAGGAGACCCGTACGCCAGCTATCACAAGGATAACCCTGT
>OAXJ01000539.1_pt1 | contig 37642 bp, 45 predicted proteins | sample 1517241 | NCBI WGS metagenome assembly OAXJ01 (sample SAMEA2580293, study PRJEB22360) | human gut metagenome | biome: human gut; feature: human-associated habitat; material: faeces | place: Denmark | collected 2008/2010 | reverse complement strand
GAAAGAAAGCGGTGGCGGAGCTGGTTAAGACAGCGCCGGAGCCGCTACGGGAGGTTCTCTCACTCCGGCAGCAGCTCGCCAAGAGCAGCGTGAAGAAATACACGGCGATGGAGAACGCAGTCTGCACAGACAGCCGGGCGCATGGAATGTTCCAGTTTTACGGAGCCAACCGGACAGGTCGGTTCTCCGGACGTCTCATTCAGCTTCAGAATCTACCCCAGAACCATATGTCGGATCTGGCGCAGGCACGGGCATTGGTGCGTGGAGGTGATTATGAAGCCCTTTCCATGCTTTATGAAGATATCCCGGATACTCTTTCCCAGCTTATCCGCACGGCATTTGTGCCGCAGGATGGCAGGAAGTTCATTGTAGCGGACTTCTCTGCAATCGAGGCGCGGGTAATTGCCTGGTTTGCCGGGGAGCGATGGCGGCTCAAAGTTTTTGAGGATGGCGGCGATATTTACTGCGCATCGGCAAGCCAGATGTTCCATGTGCCGGTGGAGAAGCATGGCGTCAATGGGGAGCTCCGGCAGAAAGGAAAGATTGCGGAACTGGCCCTGGGCTATGGCGGCTCGGTGGGCGCATTGAAATCCATGGGTGCGCTGGAGATGGGGCTTGCCGAGGAGGAACTGCAGCCCCTGGTAGATGCGTGGCGCGGTTCCAATCCCATGATCACGCAGTTCTGGTGGGATGTGGACCGGGCAGTAAAGGACTGTATCAGGCAGAGAGTCCCTACGGAGACACACGGCCTCCGCTTTGATTACCGGAGTGCCATGCTCTTCATCACCCTTCCTTCCGGCCGACGGCTTGCCTATGTGAAACCGAGGATTGGAGAGAACCAGTTTGGCGGGGAGTCGGTGACCTATATGGGTGTGAGCGGCACGAAGAAATGGGAACGGCTGGAAAGCTATGGTCCCAAGTTTGTGGAGAACATTGTCCAGGGTACCGCACGCGATATTCTCTGCTATGTCATGCGAACTTTGCGTAATTGCGCCATCGTGGCCCATGTGCATGATGAGATTATCATCGAGGCCGACCGGCGGATATCGCTTTCTGCGGTGTGCGAACAGATGGGCAGGACGCCGTCCTGGGCGAAAGGGCTGAAGCTCCGGGCGGACGGATACGAATGCGAGTTTTATCAGAAGGATTAGAAGGAGGTGCAGCCTATGGGCATCAACAAATATAACAGCGAGGGCTACTATGACCCGACGGTCTATGAAGCCCTTTCCAATATTGAGAAAGAGGAAAAGGCAGCAAAGCGTGTATACCGGCCGCTGGTCTATATATGTTCTCCCTACGCTGGCGATGTGGAACGGAATGTGAACATGGCAAGGATATACAGCCGTTTTGCGGTACGGAATACCTGCATCCCGCTGGCTCCTCATCTGCTTTATCCGCAGTTTATGAATGACGGCAGCCCGGCGGAACGAGAACTTGCCCTGTTCATGGGAATGGTGTTGCTCACGAAATGTGAACAGGTATGGGTGTTCGGCAGCGTCATATCATCGGGGATGCGGGCAGAGATTGCGAAAGCAGAAAAGAAGAACATACCGGTGCGGTATTTTACAGAGGGATTGGAGGAGATGCCATGCGCGAATTAAACATTGCCTACGGCAATAGCCGGCAGGCGAAGAGATGGGTTAACAAGACCATCGGGTTTGATGATTTGAAAGAACGGCTCAGAGTGACTATCCGTACCACCGAGTCCGCCGAGGAATATGCGAAGATGAGCCGTGCGCAGCGGGACACAGCCAAAGACCACGGAGGTTTTGTGGCGGGTGTACTAAAGGGTGGCAGGCGAAAGGCCGATACTGTGGAGAGCCGTTCAATGGTGGCTCTTGACGGTGACCGTATCAATGCTGATTTTCTGGAAAGCTATGAATCACTCTGTCCCTATACCTCTGTGCTGTACACCACCCACAGCAGCACGGAAGAAAATCCACGTGTCCGGCTGGTGTTCCCGCTGACCAGGGATGTGACCCCGGAGGAATTTGTGGCGGTCTCCCGCTATCTCGCTCAGATGCTGGGTATTGACTATTTTGACGAATGCTCCTATCAGCCTAATCAACTGATGTACTGGCCGTCCACGCCTGCCAACGGTTCCTTCGTGTATAAGGAGACGGACGGACCGTGGCTTGACCCAGATACAATACTCAGTGAACATCCGGAATGGACAGACCCCACAAGGCTTCCAACCTCCTCCAGGGAGAGCAAGGCGAATACCACTGCACAGCAGAAGGTGCAGGACCCGCTGACCAAGGAAGGTGTCGTGGGCCTGTTCAACCGCACCTATTATCCTATCAGCAAGGCGTTGGAGGCATTTCTCTCTGATTTGTATGAGCCGACCGATAACGAGAACCGCTGGCATCTGATCGCATCCTCCAGTATGGCTGGCGTAGAGATCAAGGAGGATAAGTTTGTCTACAGCCACCACGCCAAAGATCCGGCGTACCTCAAGATGTGCAACGCCTTTGACATCGTCCGCATCCATCGCTTCGGGGATCTGGACGACAAAGCCTCCTATAAGGCCATGTGCGAGTTTGCCATGGGGCAGGACGATGTGAAGATGCTGGCGGCAAGCGAGAGAACAGCCGGTGCGGAGACAGATTTCTCCGGCGGCGAGGATATCGACTGGCAAAAGCATTTGCAGTATGAGCCTCGTTCTATGGTGCTAAAGAACAACCTCCACAACATCACTCTGATCATGGAGAATGACCCCAACCTTAAGGGTATCGTGTTCAATCAGCTGGCAGATGGCTTGGAGATCAAGGGAGAGGTGCCATGGAAACATCCGGCAAGGTTCTGGCGGGATGCGGATGACGCCCAGCTGATCAGTTTTGTGGATTCCCATTATGGCTCGTTTTCAGAACGCAATTACCGTATCGCAGTTACCAAGGTGACGGATGACCGTTCTTATCACCCTATTCGGGAAATGTTCGAGTCCCTTCCGCCATGGGATAAGGTCAGGCGGGCAGAGACCGTGCTGATCGATTATCTCGGTGCGGAGGACAACCGCTATGTCAGGGCGGTCACCAGGAAGTCGCTGTGTGCGGCGTATATGAGGGTACATTATCCCGGCATTAAGTTTGACAACATGATTGTCTTGAATGGGGCGCAGGGTATTGGCAAAAGCACCCTCATTTCCGCCCTTGGTGGGGAGTGGTTCTCAGACAGCCTTGCCCTTTCTGACATGAACGATAAAACAGCCGCTGAGAAACTGCAGGGGTACTGGATTCTGGAGATCGGCGAGCTTGCGGGCATGAGAAAGGCGGACATCGACAAGGTCAAAGCCTTTATTTCCAGACAGGATGACAAATACCGTGCCAGTTTTGGGCGGAGGGTGACCCCGCACCCAAGGCAGTGCGTGTTCTTCGGCACGACCAACAGCGAGAACGGGTATCTCCGCGACATTACCGGCAACCGCAGGTTCTGGAACGTCAAGGTTACCGGTCAGGGAAAATGCAAGCCCTGGGAGATGACCGCCGAGGTGGTTCAGCAGATATGGGCGGAGGTCGCCGAGATCGCCAGGTCGGGAGAAAAGCTGTATCTTGATGCCGACCTTGAGTCTTACGCCAGGCAGGAGCAGCGGGAAGCGATGGAGCAGGACGACCGTGAGGGCATCGTGCGGAATTATCTGGATATGCTTCTCCCCGATGATTGGGACAGCATGGATTATTACAGGCGCAGGGAGTATATCCGCGATATTGATGATCCGACCAGGGCTGAGGGCACTGTAAAGCGCCAGACCGTGAGCAACATCGAGATCTGGTGCGAATGCTTCGGCAAAAGCAAGGAGGAGATGCGTCCCTCTGACTCCTATGCCATATCCGCCATTATGGTGCGGATCGAGGGCTGGGAGAAATGCGGGGTGCGGCAGATGCTCCCCATCTATGGCCGGCAGCGTGTATATACGAGGACAACCTGACCCGTCCACCTCCTGTCCAGGGGTTGTCCATGGCCGGAAAATGCAGTCAGCACAAGGGCTTTCTGTAATTTTGTGGACAACTGGACAGAAAAAACTATAAAAGACAAAAACATGGAGTTTTATATGATAGAACCCGTCCTGCACACGGGCGAATGCGCGTATTTCGCGCGTAAGGGATTTTTTCGTCCACTTGTCCGCAGAAGCGGAAAAAACGCAGTGATTACAAAGGTTTTTGCTGTGGACAGGCTTTGTGGACAAGGGATGGACGGGACAACGTTGAAAGGAGAAATCGGTAATGATCAGAAACGGAAGACCTTATACGAATGAGAACGGATTAATCGATGGGGCGCTGATCACGGATCGTGAGGATGATGTGATCACAGCGGTTGACGGATGGATCAGAAAGAATATCCGAGCCGGGAAGAAGATCCTACAGGGACACACAAGTTACGGGATGAAACACTTGCTGGAACGTGACACGGGTGTTTACCTCACAAACAACGAATTCAAGGACGCTATGCTGCTTGCCGGATATCGACCTGTGAATCCGAACGATCTGAACTGGAAGTACCGCATTGAGCTGACACGGGAAATCAATGACAATCCCAGCCCGTTCTTCCGCTGGGCGAGGAACTTCGAGGCGGATGCCACGCCATGCGGGGATTTTGTCCGGGATATGCTTTACGACTTCGAGTTCCCGGTCCTGGCAGAACATGATGTTATTGCACGGTACCTTGGCCGTATCGGTGCCTGCAGCGGAGCAGTGGAAGCATTCGAGATGTTATGGAGGGAATATGAGGGAACAGCAGATTGAGCAGAACCTGGCAAAAGCCGTGAAAGCGGCAGGCGGTATCGCACCGAAATTTACCTCTCCTGGATTTGCCGGGATGCCCGACCGCTTAGTGCTGATGCCGGGCGGACACATCGGCTTTGTGGAGGTAAAATCACCGGGAGAAAAACCGAGGCCCCTGCAGCTTTCCAGACACAGGCTCCTTCGGCGGTTAGGTTTCCGGGTGTATGTACTGGATGATGAGAAACAGATTGGAGGGATCATTGATGAAATACAGTCCTCATGAGTATCAGAGATATGCCACGGAGTATATCGAGACACACCCTGTTGCGGCGGTGCTTTTGTCGATGGGGCTTGGCAAGACGAGCATTACCCTGACCGCTTTGAACGATCTGCTGTTTGATCGCTTTGAGATACACAAAGCCATCGTCATTGCGCCCCTCCGTGTGGCACGGGATACCTGGCCGGCAGAGATTGAAAAGTGGGACCACCTGGGCAGCTTGATTTATTCCGTGGCTGTGGGAACAGAGGCGGAGCGGCTGGCGGCGCTGAGACGGCAGGCCGATATTTACATCATCAACCGGGAGAACGTTCAGTGGCTGGTAGAGACAAGCGGTCTCCCCTTTGATTACGACATGGTGGTGGTCGATGAGTTATCTTCTTTCAAAAACCACCAGTCCAAGCGGTTCCGTGCCATGATGAAGGTGCGGCCAAAGGTGGGACGGATCGTGGGACTGACCGGGACGCCCAGCAGCAACGGGCTGATGGATCTATGGGCTGAGTTTAAGCTGCTGGATATGGGGCAGCGGCTGGGGAGGTTCATCGGCCAGTACCGTACCCGGTTTTTCTTGCCGGACAAGCGCAATGGGCAGGTGGTGTTTTCCTACAAGCCTCTTCCGGGGGCGGAGGAACAGATCTACCGGCTGATTTCCGACATCACGATTTCGATGAAATCTACCGACTACCTGCGGATGCCACAGTTCGTTTCCTCCGGCTATGAGGTGTATCTCTCTGAGGAGGAAGAGCAACGATACGTTTCATTCAAGCGGGATCTGTTGCTGCAGCTCCCGGACGGGGAAATAACCGCCGCCAATGCCGCAGCCCTTTCCGGAAAGCTCTCCCAGATGGCGAACGGTGCGGTATACACGGATAGCGGAGAGACCATCGCCATCCATGATCGGAAACTGGATGCTTTGGAGGACATCATCGAGAGTATGGGAGGGAAACCGCTCCTGGTGGCTTACTGGTTCCAGCACGACCTGGAACGGATCACGGGGCGGCTCCATAAGCTGAAGATCCCGTTTTCCAGGCTGGATTCTTCGGAAAGCATCCGCAGATGGAATGCCGGGGAGCTTCCCGTGGCGCTGATCCACCCGGCATCGGCGGGACACGGGCTGAACCTTCAAAGCGGGGGTTCCACCCTTGTGTGGTTTGGACTGACCTGGTCTTTGGAACTGTACCAGCAGACCAACGCCCGCCTCTGGCGGCAGGGACAGCAGTCCGATACCGTAGTGGTCCAGCATATCATCACGAAAGGTACGATTGACAAGCGGATCATGAAAGCCCTGTCGGAAAAGGACACCACACAGGCGGCGTTGATCGAAGCCGTAAAAGCGGATTTGAAAATCTGAGCCAAGCCATGAAAACAAGAGCCAATCAAAGACAATCTGTGAAAATCCGGGGGAAATAAAAAATCTTTGATTGGAGGTACCGGGTATGAGTATTATCTGGAAGTATCTTGATAAACGGTCGGCTGCTGTGGACGCATTGAAGGATTACGGCAGCATGAAATTTATTATTGGCCACACGGATGACGAAATCAAAAGAGCCTATGAGAAAATGGAAGGCGTCAGCAGCCCGCAGCTTGATGGGATGCCCCACAGCCATAATCCGCAGGCTTCAGAGGAGAGGATCATCAAGGGTATTGAGGAGATTGATGTTTTGAAGGAGCGATACCGGCAGGCGGTAGAATACATGGCGTGGTTCGTCCCAGCCTGGGAAGAGCTGACGGAAGATGAGCGGTATGTGCTGGAAGCGTTCTATGGTGAGGACAACCAGTACGGAAGTAATGCCGCTGACGATGTGGCGGACTATTTCCAGATTGAACGGGCTTCCGCATACCGCAGAAAGAACCGGGCGTTGGAGCGTCTGACCATCCTCCTGTTTGGAAAAGCCTGATGTCCACTTTGTGAGATGAAGTTTCCAATTGGACATGGTACGATAGTAACATCGAAAACTGCATAAAGACATCCAGCCTCATGGGAGAAATCCTGTGGGGCTTTCTTTATGTCCGGAGGAGGTGAGCTAATGCCAAGGAAACCAAAGAGGCCGTGTTCCTACCCCGGCTGTCCCAAGCTGACGGATGGCAGGTTCTGTGAGGAACATCAAAAGCTGGAGAATCAACGGTACGAAAAGTACGGCCGGGACCCAGCAGCCAAACGCAGGTACGGACGGGCATGGAAACGCATCCGTGACCGGTACATGAATGCACACCCGCTTTGTGAGCGGTGCCAACGGGAAGGCAGGCTCGTTAAGGCGGAGCAGGTGCATCACATCAAGCCCCTGGCAGAGGGCGGTGATCACAGCGAAAATAATCTAATGTCCTTATGTTCTTCTTGTCATGCGAAGATTCATGCAGAACGTGGGGACCGCTGGCACAATCACTAAAGACCCCAGGGGCGGTCAAAATCTCTACGGCTCTGCCCCGTGGGAACGGGCGCGGGGTCTCGTGTGCGAAAAAAGCGTTTTCAAAAGGGTAATTAAGGGCAGCCGACTGCGGCTGCTTATTTTTTCGAGGAAAGGGGTGAGAAAATGCCGACAAAATCCAATAACACAGGCGGGCGTGGCGGGGCGAGACCCGGTGCGGGAAGGAAGAAATCTGCCGTCAAGGAGAAAGCCGAGAACGGCAATCCGGGCGGGCGGAGCCTCACAGTGCTGGATATTCCCGAAGTCGAGGGTGTCGATATGCCAAAGCCCCATGAGTTTTTATCCGCTGAGCAGCGTGACGGGAGTACGCTCCAGGCGGAGGAGATATACACGGAGACCTGGGAGTGGTTAAAGAAGGTGGGCTGTGCGGCGAAGGTGTCTCCCCAGCTTTTGGAGCGGTACGCCATGTGCAGTGCCCGCTGGATTCAGTGCGAGGAGATGACTAACCGCATGGGCTTCCTCTCCAAGCACCCAACCACCCAAAAGCCGATCCCGTCCCCGTTCATCAATATCGGCATCAATTACATGAACCAGGCGGTGCGGCTCTGGAACGAGATCTTCCAGATTGTGAAAGAAAACTGCAGCACAGATTACGGGGAGGTTTCTCCCCAGGACGATTTGATGGAGCGATTGCTCCGGGCAAGGAAGGGGTGAAATCATGTTTGAAAAAGTAAATCTGTACCACCCGGATAAGGTGGCGGACCGTATCGCCGGCGCTCTGGTGGATGCGGCGTATAGGAAAGAGGAAAATCCCAGAATCGCTGTGGAGGTTTTGCTCGGTCACGGCGTCTGCCACATCATCACGGAGAGTTCCGTACACATTTCGCAGGATGAGGTGGATGCTATTGTGAAGCGCATCGGTGGGAATCTGCACACGAATTATATGGAAGTGCCGCAGGACGGACGCCTTGCCGGGAATCAGGCAGAAGGAATCTGCTGCGGTGACAACGGCATCTTCAAAGGGGTGCCGGTCACGGAGGAGCAGAAAGCACTCTGCGAGATCGCAAAAAGTGTGTATCACACTTACCCTTCGGATGGGAAGTACATCATTGACGAGGCAAGGCTGATCCTCTGTCAGAGCAATGCGCCCACAGAGGAACTGCAAAAGCTGTATCCCACCGCCGAGGTCAATCCCCTGGGCGATTGGACAGGCGGCACGGATGTGGACTCCGGCGCGGCCAACCGGAAGCTCGGCTCAGATATGGGCGATTCGGTGACGGGCGGCGGTCTTCACGGGAAAGACTTGTCCAAAGCGGATGTGTCGGTCAATATCTACGCATGGTTGAAGGCACAGGAAACCGGAAGACCGGTAGAACTGTGCTGCGCCATCGGGGATGATACAGTGGACGGTGTTCCCTACGCTGAGATCGTGGAGACTGCCCGTAGATACATCCGGAGCCTTGGCGGTTTTGAAAAATTTGCGGAATGGGGGCTGGTGCGATGAAGACAACAACGGAAATGCAGCTTGTGCCGATTGCCAAGCTGGTACCCTATGTGAACAACGCCCGTACCCATTCCCCGGAGCAGATCACGAAACTTCGCTCGTCCCTTCGGGAGTTCGGCTTTATCAATCCCGTCATCATCGACCGGGATTTTAATGTGATCGCCGGTCACGGGAGAATCCTGGCGGCCAAGGAAGAAGGCATCGCTGAGGTTCCCTGTGTGTTTGCCGACCACCTCAGTGAAGCTCAGAAGAAAGCCTATATCATTGCGGACAACCGCATGGCGATGGATGCCGGATGGGATGAGGAACTTCTGCGGGTGGAGATCGAGTCTTTGCAGGGTATGGATTTTGATCCCCTGCTGACCGGCTTTGACGAAAAAGAACTGGCCGACCTGTTTGGTACAGATGATGAGGCGAAGGAAGATGACTTCGATGTGGAAGCGGAACTGGAGAAGCCCTGCTTTTCCAAAGCAGGTGACATCTGGCGGCTTGGAAAACATACCGTCATCTGCGGGGATTCCACAGACCCGGAGACGTTCCGTTTGCTTCTTAGAGACACGAAGGTCAACCTGGTCTGCACGGACGCCCCGTATTTTGTTAAACTGGAGAGCCAGTCCGGGCGGATCGCAAACGACGATCTGGAGGATGCCCAGGCCTACGAGTTCCTCATGAAAGCATTTACGAACTTCAAAGATGCCATGGCCATTGACGCTTCTATCTATGAATTTTACGCCACTATGAAAGCGCGTGTGTTTTATGACGCCTTTGAGGATGCCGGGTTCAAGGTCGGCGCCGGACTCATCTGGAAAAAGCCCAGGGCTCCGCTGATGCGGACAGACTGGAAGTTCAACATGGAACCGATCATCTTTGGCTGGAGAAAGGATGGAAAGCACAAGTGGTATGGAGACCAGAAACAGAAAGCCGTCTTTGAATTTGATGGAATCAAGAATTCAAAAGAGGACGGACATGGTCATCCTTCCAGTAAACCTGTTCCTCTCATTGCGTATCTGATACAGCAAAGCACACAGGTAAATGGAATCGTACTGGATGGGTTTCTGGGTTCAGCATCCACGCTGATTGCCTGTGACCAGATCGGGCGGATCTGTTATGGGGTGGAACTGGAACCAAAGTTTGTAGATGTGGCAGTTATGCGTTACATGAACCAGCATGGCAACAGTGCGGATGGTGTGCTGTTGATCCGGGATGGAAAGGAACATACCTACGAACAGGCACTTGATATGGCGGAGGTAATTGCAGATGAGTAATGTAAAATATCGGTTTTCTGAAGACGGCCTTGTAGCCTATGGGGAACTGGCAAGCGGTCAGATTTTTGTGATAGATGCCGATATGGTCGAAAAGATTCGTACAGTTAAATTTTATCTGGGCAGCAAAGGAAATGGCAGCCAATATTATGTGATTGACTGTAAGGGACGAACCCTCCATGATTATCTGTTTGAACACAGGCCGGGCTATGAAATAGACCATATAAATCTGGACACATTTGACAATCGCAGGTGCAATATCCGTTATTGTACACATCAGCAGAACCAGATGAACCAGCCGCTGCAGAAAAATAATACTTCTGGTGTCAGTGGCGTGAGTTATTATCCGCCAAGGCGCAAATTCCGGGCAAGAATAAAAATCTGCCAGCAAGAGATACACCTTGGCTATTTTGATACCTTTGAAGATGCAGTAAAAGCGCGGAATATTGGAATGCTTTGTATGTTTGGACAGTATGGGAGATATAACGATACTGGAAAAGCACCGGATTGGATTGAAAGAAAAGTCGCTGGAAAATGTGCGCGTTATGCGGAACTCTCGCAGAACAGCGCATTTTTTGATTTCTGGGATGGGGGTGTTGTCAATGCTCCATGACAAACTGACCCTCGGCAGCCTCTTTGACGGCTCCGGCGGTTTCCCCTTGGGCGGCCTGCTCTCCGGCATTACCCCCGTGTGGGCTTCGGAGATCGAGCCGTTCCCCATCCGGGTGACCACAAAGCGGCTTCCGTTTATGAAGCATTACGGCGATGTCGCAAAGATGGATGGTGGGAAGGTTGAGCCGGTGGATGTCATCACCTTCGGCAGCCCTTGCCAGGACATGAGCATCGCGGGCCGGAGGGAAGGATTGGACGGCTCCCGTTCCAGCTTGTTCTATGAAGCCGTCCGGATCGTAAAAGAAATGAGGTGTGCAACTGATGGCAGATATCCAAGGTATATCGTCTGGGAGAACGTCCCCGGCGCGTTCAGTTCCAACAAGGGTGCGGACTTCCAGTCCGTCCTCGAAGAGATCTGCTCGGTCAAAGGATACAAGATTGATCCTGCTCGACCTGCGAAGTGGTCAGCCGCCGGGGAGATCGTGGCAGACGATTTCAGTCTCGCATGGCGGGTATTTGATGCGCAGTACTGGGGAGTCCCCCAGCGCAGAAAACGCATCTACCTTGTCGCAGATTTTACAGGCGGGAGTGCCGGAAAAATACTATTTGAGTCCGAAGGCGTGTCTGGGTATACTCCGCAGGGCTTCCGCCCGTGGCAAGGAGCTGCCGGAGCTTTTGCGGAAGGCGCTGGAACGTCAGGCTGCGTCTGTTTAAACGACCAGGGCGGAAATCGCATGGATGTGACGGAGAATGTGGCAGCAACGCTCCGGGCGGAAAACCACGGACATCCTCCCTGCGTGATGGGGGCGGCAGGTTTTTGTACCGAGCATTCCGCACAGGCCAGGGGCATCGGGTATGAGGAGGAAACCTCGCCCACCCTCCGTGCCGGTACGGTGCCGGCGGCGGTCTATGAGAACCATAGCCAGGACACCAGATACACCGGCCCGCTGGAGACAGCGCCCACGGTCAATGCCACTTATGGTATGGGCGGGAACAACCAGCCCTTTGTAGTGGAGACGCCCAAGACGCTGAAGATCCGCTCCGGCTGTGAGGGCGGCGGCAAGGGCGCGCTGATCCAGGATAATAAATCCGCCACTCTGGGCTGTAACAATGACCAGACAGTATTCGTGCCGTTCGTGAAAGGCACCCGGCCCCACTCTCCCGATGAGGGGCAGCAGTGGAAAGCATCCGATGTAGCGAACACGCTGAACACCTACGATGTGGGCGAGACCCGGTGCAACGAACTGGCGGTCAAAGTGTATGGTATCTGCTCCAAGGACAGCAACGCCATGAAATCCGAGAATCCCAAGAGCGGCTTCTACGAAGCGGAAACTTCCAGATGCCTGGATGCGAATGGCGGCAATCCCACCTGCAACCAGGGCGGCATGGCTGTAGTGGCTCTGCAGGGTTCCATGATCGGCAGGGCGGACAAGAACGGTCCCCAGGGCAGTGGCGTGAACGAGGGTGTGTCTTTCACGCTGGACGCTGCCGACCGCCATGCAGTGGCTTACTGCATGACCACCGGCACCTACACCCAGACGCTTAAGGAACAATCCCCGACCCTGATGGCAAGGGACTATAAAGATCCGCCTGTGGTGAACGAGACCGAGCCGGAGTACATCGTCCGCAGGCTGACGCCCACCGAATGCGCCAGGCTGCAGGGGTTCCCGGACTGGTGGTGCGCCGGGCTTGGGACAGACGAGCCGACCGAGGAGGAGATCGAGTTCTGGACAGAGGTGTTTGAGATACACCGCTCCGTCATGGGGACTTCCTCCAAGCCTAAGAGCCGGAACCAGATCGTTAAGTGGCTGAAGAATCCCCACTCCGACAGTGCGGAATATAAAATGTGGGGCAACGGCGTGGCGCTTCCCAATGTCTATTTTGTGCTTTCCGGCATTGTGTACTACTCACAATTCCCGGACTTTTTGTTGTGACATATTTTGTGCCGGATTCGCTTGCTATTTCCGCCGCTTAGAGTGATTAATGTAGTACCGAAAAACAAGGAGGTACAGAGAATGCGAATTGAATTTCACAGAACAGGCGCGGAAAGGAAGGCGCTGGTAACAGCCATCGGGGAAATCCTGGAGGTCAGGCCGCAGTACAAAGGGATGCCGAGCGCCGCTTACGAAATCGACTACTTTACAGTAACGAAAGAAGGTACGCTGGAGTTTGATGACCGGGCCGACAGCGAGGAAGTGGAAAACCTGCTGGAGCAGCTTGCTGACCGTGGGATTGTTGCAGCGCCGGCGGAAATGGCGCAGGATTGGCTTGACGCAAGGGCTGAGGAATTACCTAAGGCAAGCGAAACCGGGCCACAGGAGGCAAACGTGGGGCTTACGGTGGAAATCCCGCTCGACAAGGTGGCAGTGGGCAACCTTACCAAGCTGCTGGACGCCAAAGGGAATCTGATACGGAAAGCCCTGGGCATCACCGACCTTCGCATTGAGGTGCTGGACGACCGGGTGGCATTCCCCTGGTTCTCCCAAGTGGACGCAGATTCCGCGGCCGCCTACACCCATTTCATCTCCGCACTCTGCGAGATGAGTAGGAATGCCAAGCGGGTGACAGCGACCGAGAAGCCGGTGGACAATGAGAAATACGCCTTTCGCTGCTTTCTCCTGCGCCTGGGCTTCATCGGTAGCGAATACAAGATGGAACGCAAGATTCTGCTGAAGAACCTGACCGGTTCCTCGGCTTTCAAGAACGGGGGTGTGAGCCATGAAGTTTCCGAGTAGAGAAATCGTGGAGCGCGTCCGCCGGGAATATCCCGCCGGCACCCGTGTGGAACTGGTGCGGATGGATGATGTGCAGGCTCCGCCTGCCGGTACAAAAGGCACCGTCAAAGGTGTGGATGACACCGGTTCCCTCCTTATGCGCTGGGATAATGGCAGTGGCCTGAACGTGGTCTATGGGGAGGATATTGTCCGGAAAATTCCTGTGGTCAAAACAGTTTGTTATGGCAGAACCAAAGAATGGTACAGCCGTGCGGAGGCAGAGCAGTTTTTCTTTCACGCAATGATGAACTCCGAAGGCAGTGAGCAAAATCGGTACATGAAAATATATACGGAATTGAAATTGGGGAAAGCATTCTGTACGGATGAGGAGGAATGAGCAATGGAACAGGATATTTTGGAGCAGCTCTATTTTGGCAGGATTGTGCCATGGGAGAACCGGAATGATAAGACTCCTGAGATGGAACAATGCAGTGAGCAGGTTTATCGGGATACAGAGCATTTGACACAGCTACTGGATGAGGATGGAAAAAAGATTCTTGAAAGGCTTATGGATAACCGTTCTGAACTGGAAAGCCACCAGATCCTGGAGGGCTTTAAGGATGGGTTCCGGCTGGGGGTTCAGCTTACGGCAGCAGGTTTTGGAAATAAAAATAAGCTGTAAAACACACAAATTCTGCCCGGAATCATTGTGTAATATATAGTGCGGAATTAACTTGCTATTATCCTCTTTTAGAGCGAATATGTGTACACCGAAAGGGAAAACACACAGCCGCAGGGCAGAAAAAACGGAGGATTTCAGAATGAATGAGAAAACAGCAAGGCAGATTGCAGAGATGAAAACGCAGACTATCGGGGTTGAGGTGGAAATGAACAATATCACCCGGCAGAAGGCCGCGAAGGTTGCCGCTACCTACTTTGGCACAGGCAGATATGAGAACACTGCCAGCCGCAACGGATACAGCACTTGGAGCGCATGGGACAGTCAAGGGCGCGAGTGGAAATTTCAGAAGGACGTTTCCATTGCGGGGCCGGAAGAACAGGAATGCGAACTGGTCACCCCGATCTTGACCTACGGTGACATCGAAACCTTGCAGGAGCTTTGCAGGCAGCTTAGACACGCTGGAGCGAAAAGCGACGCCAGCCGGGGGTGTGGAGTTCACATCCACATCGGGGCGCAGGGGCACACGCCGCAGAGCATTCGGAACCTTGCCAACATCATGGCGAGTCACGAGAGCCTGATTGCCGAGGCGTTGAAGCTTGACCGGGGCCGCATGAACCGCTACTGCCGCACGGTAGACCCACGGTTCTTGGAGCAGGTCAATCGCAGGAAGCCCCGCACAATGTCACAGCTTGCGGACATCTGGTACAACAGCAACGGCGCAAGCTACGGAAGAAACCACCATTACAACGATAGCCGCTACCATATGCTCAACCTCCACGCCACTTTTACCAAAGGCACGGTCGAGTTCCGGCTCTTCCAGTTTGATGAGCCGACAGCCGAGCGCCGGGGCGGCATCCACGCAGGGCAGCTTAAGAGCTACATCCAGCTTTGCCTGGCCTTAAGCCAGATGGCAAAGGATGTGCGGACGGCAAGCCCTAAGCCCCAGCAGAACGAGAACCCCAAATACGCCATGCGCACCTGGCTCCTCCGCCTGGGCTTCATCGGTGAGGAGTTCGCAACGGCCAGAGATTTCCTGACCCGCAATCTTTCTGGGGACACAGCCTTCCGGCACGGTAGAGCCGCCGCTTGAAGGACACGCAGGAGTTAGCCTCCTGCCACCTTACCTCTGACCGCTTCGGCGGTCTTAAGGTGGTAGAAGGGTGATCCCTTCGGAAAGGAGATGCGGATATGCATTTGACAATTAAAGATACTGCGAAAATGAGGAGAATGGGATATACCGTTAAGGCGATGTACGAAACGGCGAAAGGCATCCCGTTCCTGAAGTATTTCACGGACAAGGCAGAAATGGACGGGTTTACCGCAAATGCGGAAGAAGAGGGTTCAAGGCTGATGGCTTGGGCAGAAAGGAGTGTCTGAAAGATGAAGAGATACTATATTGCTTACGGAAGCAACCTCAATGTTGGGCAGATGCGGATGCGCTGCCCGCACGCCACAATCCTTGGCACGGCAAATCTTAAGGGCTGGGAATTGCTTTTTAAAGGGAGCAAGACCGATTCCTACCTGACCATCGAGAAAAGCGAAGACGGCACGATCCCTGTGGTGATTTGGGAGGTGACGGCTCCAGATGAAGCCGCCCTCGACCGCTACGAGGGATTCCCCAATTTCTATTACAAGCGGGACATTAAACTTCAGTACAAAGGCATCCGCACGGGGAAACGCAGGACGGTGACGGCCTTTGCCTACATCATGCATGAGGACAGGCCGATTGGCATTCCGAGTAATTTCTACATGAGGACTTGCTTGGAAGGGTATGATACCTTCTGCTTCGACAAAAACATTCTGGTTGACGCTTACGACAAATGCAGGGAGGTATGCGGATATGAAGGATAATGTGATCCGGATAGCGGTTTGCCCACTGTGTGGCAGAACCTACCATGGCGTTCCGGCGCTTTCACGGGAGGACAACAAAACGTTCATCTGCCCAGACTGCGGCACCCGGCAGGCGCTCCAGTCCATCGGTGTGGAGCCATCTGAACAGGAACAGATCATCGAGACGATCCACCGTCATACACAGGAGTGATATACACAATTTGTTCCTCCGATTTTTGTGCAGATTATGCTCAAAATTGACTTGATAATATGTGGTTTTAGAGCGAATATGTACACACCGAAAGGGAAAACAAAGCAAAACGGAGGACGCCAACATGAAAGCCTACAACGCCTTTAGAACACAGGTTGAGAACATCAAGACTGAGAAGGACCTCAAAGATGCCCACATTAGCATTTGCCGCGCATACAGCGCCTACCGCATCAGCTACGAGCAGTTCATGGAGCTCCGGAAGATGGTGATTTCCAAGAGAGCCGAAAAAGGCTTTTCTTGGGGCAAGGGTATTTAAAAAACGCTGCAGGACACGGAGGGTAAAATCATGACGATCAACGAAGCGATGAAAAAGTACAGACTGCCGAATCCCACCACAACCGAGGATTTGGAGATGCGGTTCTCCGGCATGGACGGCAAGACGCTGAATTTTGGAGACAAAGTTCTCCTTGCCGGATACTACTACAACGGGAGAAACAAGCCCTGCTACTTCGGCGCAGCATACGAGTTCCTTACTGATGACCACACCTGCGAAGGGATGATCGGGCTGAGAGCAGCCAGCGGGGTTGAGTTCGAGGATGACGGCCACGCCATCGCCTGGGCGATGCAGCAGTAAAGAAAACCAGCAGAGAACGAGCCGCATGGCTCTTTCTCTCGTACAGAACCATTTTGGAAGTCGCAGCAATGCGGCTTATTTTTATGCCATTCGGGAGGTGGTGTCTATGCGAAAACTGAAGAAATACGAGCCCACAAAGTTCATGGCGAAGACCTCGCACTACGATAAAGACGCCGCCGATTATGCGGTCATGTTCATTGAGTCCCTCTGCCATACCAAGGGTACTTGGGCGGGAAACCCCTTTGAACTGATCGATTGGCAGGAGCAGATCATTCGTGACCTGTTCGGCGTGTTAAAGCCAAACGGCTACCGTCAGTTCAATACAGCATATATTGAAATCCCCAAGAAACAGGGTAAGTCGGAGCTTGCTGCCGCTGTGGCGCTCCTGCTCCTCTGTGGGGATGGCGAGGAACGGGCTGAGGTGTATGGCTGCGCCGCAGACCGCAACCAGGCAAAGATTGTGTTTGATGTGGCGGTGGATATGGTGCGGTTCTGCCCGGCGCTTTCCAAACGAGTGAAGATACTGGAGTCCCAGAAGAAGATTACCTATCTTCCCACCAACAGCTCCTACCAGGTGCTATCGGCGGATGTGGCGAACAAGCATGGCTTTAATACTCACGGCGTAATTTTTGATGAACTGCACACCCAGCCCAACCGGAAACTTTTTGACGTCATGCTCCAGGGTTCCGGGGATGCCCGGATGCAGCCGCTGTATTTCCTGATCACCACAGCGGGCAACGACACCAACTCCATCTGCTACGAGGTACACCAGAAAGCCATTGATATCGCGGAAGGCAGGAAGGTCGATCCTACTTTCTATTCTGTCATTTACGGCGCTGCCGAGGATGAGGACTGGACGGACCCCAAGGTCTGGAAGAAGGCAAACCCCTCCCTCGGTATTACGGTGGGTATTGATAAGGTCAAAGCCGCCTGTGAATCCGCCCAGCAGAATCCTGGCGAGGAGAACGCTTTCCGGCAGCTCCGGCTGAACCAGTGGGTGAAGCAGTCTGTCCGCTGGATGCCGATGGACAAGTGGGACGCCTGTGCATTCCCAGTTTCCGAGGATGATCTGGAGGGGCGCATCTGCTACGGCGGGCTGGATCTTTCATCCACCACAGACATCACGGCTTTTGTGCTGGTGTTCCCGCCGCTGGATGAGGAGGATAAATACTATGTCCTGCCATACTTCTGGATACCGGAAGAAACCCTTGACCTCCGTGTCCGGCGCGACCATGTCCCCTATGACCTGTGGGAACGCCAGGGAACGCTGATGACTACCGAGGGAAATGTGGTCCATTATGGCTACATCGAGAAATTCATCGAACAGTTGGGCGAGCGGTTCAATATCCGGGAAATCGCCTTTGACCGCTGGGGCGCTGTACAGATGGTGCAGAACCTGGAGGGCATGGGCTTTACGGTGGTTCCCTTCGGGCAGGGCTTTAAGGATATGTCCCCGCCGACCAAGGAACTGATGAAGCTGGTGCTGGAGGAGAAAATCGCCCACGGCGGACACCCGGTGCTGCGGTGGATGATGGACAACATCTTCATCCGTACCGACCCGGCCGGCAACATCAAGGCGGACAAGGAAAAATCCACAGAGAAGATTGACGGTGCGATTGCCACCATTATGGGGCTTGATCGGGCGATCCGCTGTGGGAATGATACGGGAGCTTCGGTTTATGACAGCCGGGGCCTTTTGTTTATCTGAAAGGACGGTGATTTGATATGGGTATCTTTTCCGGGCTTTTCCGTTCCAGGGATAAGCCCCAGAACCGCACTACAGGCAGTGCATACAGCTTTTTCTTTGGAGGAAGTTCTGCTGGCAAGCGTGTCAATGAACGGTCTGCCATGCAGATGACGGCAGTGTATTCCTGTGTCCGTATTCTGGCAGAGGCAGTGGCAGGGCTGCCGCTGCCCCTCTACCGATACAAGGAGGACGGCGGTAAAGAGAAAGCCATCGACCATCCGCTGTACTTGCTTTTGCATGACGAGCCAAACCCGGAGATGAGTTCCTTCGTGTTCCGGGAAACGCTCATGACCCACCTTTTGCTGTGGGGCAATGCTTACGCACAGATCATCCGTAACGGTAAAGGAGAGGTGATTGCTCTCTACCCGCTGATGCCGGACCGGATGACAGTAAATCGTGACAGCAATGGACAGCTTTATTACGAATACACCGTCAGCATGGATGACGCGCCCACAGTCAAAGGCAGCCTTGTCCGGCTGCATCCTTCCGATGTGCTGCATATCACAGGGCTTGGCTTTGACGGGCTGGTGGGGTATTCCCCTATCGCTATGGCAAAGAACGCCATCGGCATGGCGATTGCCTGTGAGGAATACGGGGCGAAGTTCTTTGCAAACGGTGCGGCCCCTGGCGGCGTCCTGGAGCATCCGGGTACCATCAAAGACCCGCAGCGTGTCCGGGAAAGCTGGCAGTCCACCTTCGGCGGCAGCGGCAACAGCAATAAGATCGCCGTGCTGGAGGAGGGCATGAAATACACGCCCATCGGCATCTCCCCGGAACAGGCGCAGTTTCTGGAGACAAGGAAGTTCCAGATCAATGAGATTGCCCGCATCTTCCGGGTGCCGCCCCACATGGTGGGCGACCTGGAAAAGTCCAGCTTTTCCAACATTGAGCAGCAGTCTTTAGAGTTTGTGAAATACACGCTGGAGCCCTGGCTGGTGCGCTGGGAGCAGTCCATCCAGCGGACGCTCTTTTCCGCAGAGGAAAAGAAACAGTATTTTACCAAGTTCAATGTGGAGGGGCTGCTCCGGGGCGATTATGCCAGCAGGATGACCGGCTACGCTACGGCAAGGCAGAACGGCTGGATGAGCGCCAACGACATCCGGGAACTGGAGAACATGGACCGCATCCCTGCCGAGGAAGGCGGAGACCTGTACCTTATCAATGGCAATATGCTCCCGCTGGGGAATGCGGGCGCTTTTGCAGATACACAAACGGGAAAGGAGGAAAACCCCGATGAAGAAGTTCTGGAAGTGGAAGAACCAGGCGGAACGGACGCTGTTCCTGAACGGCACCATCGCCGAGGAAAGCTGGTTTGACGATGACGTCACGCCGCAGCTTTTTAAAGAGGAACTGATGGGCGGAAGCGGAGACATCACAGTCTGGATTAACTCGCCAGGCGGGGACTGTGTAGCGGCTGCCCAGATCTATAACATGCTGATGGACTATCCGCACAACGTGACTGTGAAGATCGATGGTATCGCAGCCAGCGCCGCCTCGGTTATTGCGATGGCTGGCACGAAGGTGCTGGTATCGCCGGTGTCCATGATGATGATCCACAATCCCATGACTGTGGCCATGGGTGATACCGCAGAGATGCAGAAAGCCATCGAGATGCTTGGCAGCGTGAAGGATTCCATCATCAACGCCTATGAAATCAAGACCGGGCTGTCCCGCGCCAAGTTGTCCCATCTGATGGACGCTGAGACCTGGATGGACGCGAACAAGGCGGTGGAGCTCGGCTTTGCCGATGATATTCTCAAACGCTCCGATGTACCGGAGGACATGGAGCTGCCTGCGGTGTCCATGCTCTATTCCAAAGCGGCTGTGGTTAACTCCCTCATGGATAAGATTGCAGCCAAGTGCAGGACCAACCCTAAGAAAATTGAAGATTCCAAACCCAAGGGCCGCTCCGTAGACAGTCTCTACGAGCGGCTCAATCTTTTGAAAAATTAAGGAGGATACCACAATGACGATTCTTGAACTGCGCGAGAAGCGAGCCAAAGCCTGGGAAGCCGCAAAGGCATTTTTGGATTCCCATAGAAACGATAAAGGCATCCTATCTGCCGAGGATGATGCCGCCTACACCCGCATGGAGCAGGAGATCACCGACCTGGGCAAGGAGATTGCCCGCCTGGAACGCCAGGAGGCACTGGATGCAGAACTGAACCGCCCGGTGAACAAGCCATTGACGGGTAAGCCTATGAACGGCAAGGAGAAGGCTAAAACTGGCCGTGCGGCGGATGAGTACCGCCAGAACTTCTGGAACATGATGCGTTCCAAAGCACCGATGCCTTCTGTAGTGAATGCGCTGCAGATCGGGACGGATTCCGAAGGCGGCTATCTGGTGCCGGATGAATATGAGCGTACTCTGGTGGAGGCGCTGGAGGAAGAAAATATCTTCCGCCAGCTTGCAAAGGTGATCCAGACATCCAGCGGCGACCGGAAGATCCCGGTGGTGGCATCCAAGGGAACTGCCTCCTGGATCGATGAGGAGGGAGCCTACACGGAAAGCGATGACTCCTTTGCGCAGGTATCCATTGGAGCCTACAAGCTGGGAACGATGATCAAGGTTTCCGAGGAACTGTTAAATGACAGTGTATTTGACCTGGAGTCCTATATTGCCAGGGAGTTTGCGAGAAGGATCGGAACCAAAGAAGAGGAAGCCTTCTTTACCGGGGACGGTACCGGAATGCCACCACCATCCCGGCCTGCCTCGGGGGGTGCGGAACCCGGTGTGACGGCGGCATCCGCTACTGCGGTGACAGCGGATGAACTGATAGATCTGTTCTACTCTCTGAAATCCCCGTACCGTAAAAATGCGGTATGGGTTTTGAACGACTCCACCATCAAGGCTATCCGCAAGCTGAAGGATAACAACGGCCAGTACCTGTGGCAGTTAGCCGGTACGCCGGATACGATCCTTGGCCGGCCGGTGAAAACCTCCGCTTATATGCCTGCCATTGCGGCCGGGGCGAAGACCATCGCTTTTGGTGATTTCTCTTATTATTGGATCGCAGACCGCCAGGGGCGTTCCTTTAAACGCCTGAACGAACTGTATGCGGCAAACGGTCAGGTGGGCTTCCTTGGTTCCCAGAGAGTGGACGGCAAGATGATCCTTCCAGAGGCTGTTAAGGTGCTGGTACAGAAAGCCGGGTCTGCGGGTTAAGGATACAGATAACTATGGAAGGGCGTGAGGATAGCGGCCATGCCCTTCCACCCTGTTGGAGGTGAGAATGATGGTGGTAACGCTGGAAGAGATGAAACAGTATCTCCGGGTTGATTATGAAGATGATGACCAGTTGATTACGGGTTTTATAGCATCGGCGGAGCAGCTTTGCCGGGATGTCCTCCGGGCTGATGAAACAACGGATTTGGAAAAGGATGGGACCGTAAAAATTGCTGTCATGTATGCAGCCACATATTTCTATGAACACCGGGAGGAAGCGGACCATCATGATTTGGCTCTGACAATCCGCTCCCTTCTGTTTGGCTCAAGGAAGGAGGCTTTCTGATGAAAATTGAACTGCTGAATGTCAGGATTTTCATATCAAAGAGTACGGTGGTCACCGATGCCATCGGAAACCGCCGGAATGAATGGCAGCCTTTCTATACCTGTTATGCGACGGTCAGCGGCGAGGCCGGGAAAGAACAGACTGACGCAGGGATGGTGGTGGATGACTCCAATATTGATTTTACGATCCGCTGGTGCAAAAAGGCGGCTGAAATTGATAGTACCCATTTCCGGGTGGAATTCAATGGGGAGCTTTACAACATCGCCGCTGTGGATCATATGAACTACAGGCGCAAGAGTATCAAGCTGTCCTGTGAGAAAGTGAGGCGGTAGCGATGGGAAGGAAAATTTCTATCAGCCAGCTTTCCGCTGCTGTAATGGAGCAGCTGAACGAGTACGCAGAATTGGCCACGGAGGATATGAAGGAAGCGGTGAAAAAGGCAGGTACGGCTGTCCGGAAGGATATTGAAGCCAGCGCACCAAGGAATACCGGGGACTACGCAAAAAGCTGGGCTGTGAAAACCACAAAGGAAGGTTCCAATGCCCTACAGGTAACCGTGCATTCACGGAACCGGTATCAGCTTGCTCATCTGCTGGAGTATGGCCATGCGAAGCGTGGCGGTGGCCGGGTAGCTGCAAGGCCCCACATTGCTGCTGCGGAAGAGACTGGAATTGAGCAGCTGGAGCGTGAGATTGAGAGGAGCCTGACAAATGGATGATTTGGTGAAACTTTTGGAGGAAACGGGCATCCCTTTTGCCTATGACCACTTTGCGGAAGGGGAATCCCCCGATCCTCCGTTCATCTGCTACCTTCTGCCCCAGAGCGATAACTTTTCCGCAGACGGGAAGGTTTATCTGAAGGTCAGCAGTGTGAATATCGAACTGTACACAGACAGCAAAGATTTGTCTGTCGAACAGAAACTGGAAGCCGTGTTGGATACGCACGGTATTTTTTATGACAAAACAGAGGTCTGGATCGAGAGCGAGAAACTCTATGAAGTCCTCTACTCGTTTGAAATGGAGGTTTGATTTTTATGGGAAACAAGGTCAAGTATAACTTGAAAAATGTCCACGCTGCAAAGCTGACCGAGACGGATTCCGATGGCACGACCACCTTTTCGTATGCGGAGCCGAAGGCAATCCCCGGCGCAGTGAGTATCAGCTTGGATGCAGAGGGTGAAACCAGCCCATTCTATGCGGATGGTATTGTTTACTTCCGTAGTGTGACCAATAACGGTTACAGCGGCGATTTGGAGATTGCCCTGATCCCGGAGTGGTTCCGCACGGAGATCCTTCAGGAGAAGCTGGATGCAAAAGGGGTGCTGGTCGAAAACAGTGGAGTCGGCGAGAGTGTGAAATTTGCCCTGCTTTTTGAATTTGACGGGGATGTGAACGCTATCCGCCATGTGCTATATAACTGTTCTGCCTCCCGCCCGTCTATCGAGTCGGAAACGAAGGAAGATACGATTGAACCGGGTACAGAGACACTGTCCATTACCGCCGATCCCCGTTCCGATGGGCTGGTCAAGGCCAGAACCGGCGATACAACAGATGCCGGTACTTATGCGAATTGGTATAAGGCAGTGTACACACCGACTGAAGATGAACCGGAAGAAACAACTGGTCAGGGAGGTAGCGTATGATCAAGCGTGAGATAGAAATCAGCGGGAAGAAGGTGCCGTTCCGTTCCTCTGCCACGATCCCCCGCCTGTACCGGGCGAAGTTTAAGAGGGATATTTTCAAGGATCTGTCCAAGCTGGAAAAATCCTATAGGGGAAAGACGGAAAACGGTGAGGAGCTGCAGATCGAGGACCTGGAGATTTTTGAGAACGTGGCCTATGTGATGGCCTACCATGCGGACAACAGCATACCGGCGAACATAGAGGACTGGCTGGATCAGTTCGATATGTTCTCCATTTATGAGGTGCTGCCGCAGATTCTGGAACTGTGGGGCGAGAACCTTGTGACGGATGTGACGTCAAAAAAAAGATTGGCAGAAGTGAGCGGGAAATGACCACGCCGCTGTTCCTTCTGCGAAGCGTGGAACTGGGGATTTCCATCCGGGATCTGGATTTGCTTACGATTGGGCTGGTTCTGGATATGTGGACGGAAAAATCCAATGACGGCGTGAAATATAAGCGGCTTGCCACTCAGGAGGACTTCGATAAGTTCTGAGGCAGCATCGGTTAGAAATAATCGGTGCTTTTTTTCATGCTCGGAGCAATCCGGGCTTTTTCATGCCCATTTTTAAGGAGGTGAGGGTTGTGGCGAACCGGATTAAGGGTATCACAGTTGAGATCGGTGGCGATACCACAGGGCTTGATAAGGCGCTGAAGAGCGTCAATTCTTCTATCACGAAAACACAGTCTGCCTTAAATGATGTAAACCGTCTGTTAAAACTCGATCCTTCCAATACGGTGCTGGTGGCGCAGAAGCAGGAACTGCTGGCTCAGGCGATAAGCCAGACGGAAGAAAAACTGTCGGCTCTGGAAGCCGCACAGGAGCAGGTGGCCGCAGCCTTTGCCCGTGGGGATATTGGGGCGGATAAGTATCAGGCGTTCCAGCGGGAGATTGAGGAAACCCGTGGAAAGCTGAACAAATATAAGGCTGACCTTTCCGATTTGCAGACAGAGCAGGACGCCCTCTCCCAGAATACCGCACGGCTGGAAAAGCTGTTCGCCGCTACGGGAACAGAGGTAGACGATTATGCGGATGTCCTTGGCAGCCGGCTGACTTCTGCTATCAAAAACGGGACTGCGAATTCTGACCAGCTGCGGACAGCCCTTGAGAAGATCGGGAAGTCTGCCACAGGAGGGAAAGCCGATATCCGCCAGCTGACGGACGCTCTGGATACCGTGGATGACGGGCAGGCGATTCAAAACCTGATCCAGCAGCTGAACGAAGCCGGAGACGCTGCGGAAAATACAGCGGATGACGTAGGTCAGATTGCGGAGAACACGAAAGGGGCTGCGCTGATGCAGGCGGCGGATCAGCTGTCTGCTGTGGGCGATAAGATACAGGAGATCGGCGATAAGGCGCTGGATGCCTACTCGGATACGGAAAATGCCGTCACCAAGGTCAACGCTTACTTTGGTGAGACCGGAAAAGCCGCCGAGCAATCCGCCTCCGTGATCAAGAACGTCTATTCCTCTGGTGTTGGGGAAAGCATGGATGCCGTGGCCAATGCGGTTCTGATGGTCAAAAAGAACCTTGGCGATTTGAGCGAAACGGATCTGACCAACCTGACCCAGCAGGCGATCACGCTGGAGGAACTGTACGGGATTGATATGAACGAGACCCTCCGGGGTGTCAATTCCCTGATGCAGCAGTATGGCCTGACGGCACAGGAAGCCATGGATTATATCGTGGTGGGTACCCAGAACGGTCTGGATAAGACCAATGAACTGGGCGATAACCTATCTGAATATGCCGGGAAATTCGCACAGGCGGGATATTCTGCTTCTGAATACTTCCAGCTTCTGGACAATGGCTTGAAGAATGGCGCATACAACCTCGACAAGGTTAATGATGCTATTAACGAGGTCACTACCCGTCTGGTTGACGGCACTATCGGGGAATCCATCGGGATGTTCTCCACAAAGACACAGGAGTTATTTACTTCATGGCAGAATGGCGGAGCTACGCAGAAACAGGTGATTGACTCCATCGTGGCGGATATTGCCGGGTGTACGAACCAGCAGGAAGCCTTAAACCTTGCAGCTCTTGCTTTTGGAACGATGGCCGAGGATGGGAACCTGAAATTCATCACTTCTCTGACTTCGGTGGGAAGTACTTATGACAGTGTGAAAGGTTCCGCACAGGGCTTGTTCGATGCAACGACCACGCCTATGCAGGAGATGGAATCCAACACCCGGAAGCTGCAGCAATCCCTTGTTCCTCTTGGAGAGAAACTGGCTGAGATCGCCAATACAATCCTTCCTCCGCTGGTTGCGGTGATCCAGACGGTGAGCGGATGGTTTGCGCAGCTGCCGGGGCCGGTGCAGAACTTTATCATCATCCTTGGCGTTCTGCTTGCAGCTTTCACGGCGCTGACTCCGGTCATTGCGGCTTTGGCGGTTTCCGTAGGCGCGTTGAATATCTCCCTCCTACCAATCATTGCAGTGATTGCGGCGGTAGCGGCGGCTATTGCAGGGATTATCGCGATTATCCAGAACTGGGGCGCGATTACGCAGTGGTTTGGAAACCTGTGGAATACCATCTGTACCGGGATCGGTTCCATGGTAGAAGCCTTAAAGACCTGGTTTACCAACCTGTGGACCCACCTGCAGAATGTTTGGAATGGTATCTGTAACGTAGTGCAGACAGCAGTGATGCTGCTTGGCTCTATCATTCAAGGGGCCGTGGACATCATCACGCTGCCTTTCCGGTTTATCTGGGAGAACTGCAAAGATATTGTGACTTCCGTCTGGAATGGGATTAAGGATACCGTCAGCTCTGTGCTGTCTGCCATCTCCGGTGTGATTTCCAGCATTATGGGAGCCATCCAGAACGTGATCAGTTCCATCTGGAACGCCATCAGCAGCAAGGTGTCGGCGGTGGTGAACGCCATTAAAAATACCGTGACCTCTGTCTTTAATGCCATCAAGTCTGTAGCTTCTACGGTGTGGAACGGGATCAAATCTGTGATTTCCACAGTGGTCGATGGCATCAAGAGCAAGGTTTCCAGTGTGTTTAATGCTGTGAAGAGTACCGTGACTTCCGTATTCAACGGGATCAAAAGTACCGCCACCACGGTGTGGAATGGGATTAAGACCGCCATTACGAAGCCGATTGAAGCGGCAAAGAATACGATCAAAGGGATCGTGGATAAGATCAGTGGCTTCTTCTCCGGCATGAAGCTGGAACTGCCGAAGATCAAACTGCCGCATTTCAAGATTACGGGCAAGTTATCCCTTGCTCCGCCGAGCGTTCCCCACCTGTCGATTGACTGGTATAAGGAAGGCGGTATCATGACGAAACCGACCATCTTTGGCATGAATGGCAGCAGCCTGATGGCGGGCGGTGAGGCTGGCCGGGAAGCGGTTCTTCCGTTGAAGGGATTTTACCAGCAGCTGGATCAGATGATTTCCAGCTATCTGAACACCAGTGCTTTGGAGAAATATCTGGCGATCATTGCGGAAAACAGCTGTAAGGGACTGTATCTGGATGATGGGACGCTGGTAGGGCATCTGCTCCCTGCCATTGACAGCGGCCTTGGAAAAACACAGAAACTGCAAAGGAGGCTGAGCCTATGAGGGCAGATGTGAAAATCAATGATTTGTGGATGTTTGCGATGGGCTGGCTCCGGGAGGAGATCGATTTTCCCACGCCGCAGTCACAGACCAATACGGTTGTGGTACCGGGGCGCAATGCTCCGATCCGTTTTACTGAGGCTCTTGGGCGGGTATCCTACCAGCCCCGGAGCTTTTCTATTACCTTGTCCATGTTAGGGAGCCGGGAAAAGTTTAATCAGATGAAGGATGTTCTTGCCAATCTCTATGCCGGGCAGCTGTGCCACGTGATTCTTAGTGAGGAGCCGGATCTATATTCCGTTGGTACCTTGGAAATGGAACCAGCTTATGATCCCCTTACTGGAAAGGGGCAGCTGGTGCTGTCCTGTTCAGACGGGGATGCCTACCGGTATCACACGGAAGAAACGGAAGTTGCTATTACGGGAGGCGGTACGGCGATCCTGAACAATGACTATATGCCTGTCGTACCTACGGTAGTCACGACAGCGGAAACAGCACTGAGCTGGAGTATCGGTGAAGATGAATTCCGAAAATCCGTCAGTGCCGGGACATGGACATTCCCAGAACTGGAACTGCAGGAAGGGCAAAACTCGGTCAGTATTACGGGAGAAGGAACGACTACCTTCCGGTACCGGGAGGGGCGCTTATGAGCCTGTTTCGAGTTTTTGTAGACAATCAGTTATTTTACCACCCACACCTGTCCCAGCTTTCGATTACCGAGGCGAAGGTGCAGGAGGATGCGGAGAATATTGACAGCCTGACTCTCTCTGCCCCGTTCAACCATCCCTATCTCTCTGCGATCCAGCCGATGTCTTCGACCATTGTCTGCAAGAAGGATGCCCTTACGGTATTTGAGGGGCGAGCTTTAGATGATGGGACGGATTTTTATAATACGCACACATGGACATGCGAGTCCTGCCTTGCGTATCTGAAGGACACCATGCAGCCGCCGTTTTCCTATCAGGGGCCGCTCCGTGGGCTGCTGGAGCAGTTCCTCTCTGTGCATAACGCTGCGGTGGAAGAAAAGAAGCAGTTCACCCTTGGTACCGTAACAGTTAAAGACAACAATGACTATATCAGCTACAGCAATTCCGATTACTCCGTGACGATGGACGCCATACAGGATAAGCTGATCAAGACACACGGCGGCTACCTGCAGGTGCGTTATACGGAAGACGGGAAGGTGCTGGATTATCTGGAGGATTTTCCAGACCGCTCGCTGCAGACGGTGGAGTTTGGCAAGAACCTGACCGATGTGAAGATCACCCGTGACCACACGGAGCGGGTGACGGCGCTGATCCCGCTGGGAGCGAAGCTGACCGAGACAGACGAGGACGGTAATGAATCCGAGACGGACACCCGGCTGGATATTACGGCGGTGAACGATGGCAAGAACTATGTGTACGATGCGGAAGCAGTAAAAGAGATCGGCTGGATCTGGACGACCGAAGTCTGGGAGGATGTGACACTGGCGGGAAACCTGCTGCGCAAAGCCAAGGCCCGGATCGCAGAACTGGCTAAAGGCGTCACCAGCATGGAACTGACCATCGTGGATGAGTCCGATACGGGTGCGGATATCGGAGACATTCGGGCAAGGATGTATGTCCGGTGTATTTCCAAGCCACACGGGATTGACGGGACATACCTGTGTCTCAGCCGGACACGGGATTATCTTGACCCTTCCGGCAATACCATCACCATCGGGGCGGCAGGCGTCCGGCTGACATCCCAGTCCGCCAAGCAGGAGCAGAACATCACTTCCATTGAAGATGACCTGTTGGGGCAGACTTCCAAGATCGAGGTAATTACGGGAAAAGTCGATCAGATCAATGCCCAGAAGATGTACCGGACAGAGCTGGTGGTGGATGGGGTGAACATCTTCCGGGATAAGGGGCAGAAAAGCATCCTTCGCTGCCGGGTGTATTCGTGGGACAAGGAGATCACGGATACTCTACCTGCCAGCAGTTTTGTCTGGCACCGGAATTCCGGCCGGGAAGACCTCGATGCCGACTGGGACAGTTCCCATGTGGGCATGAAATCCATCACGGTTACCACGGAAGATGTGACGGACAACGCATCATTTTATTGTGAAATCACGATTTAAACAGGAGGAGACGAACATGGCAATTTTAACTTCCAGCCAGCAGACCTTTGTGGATATCACAGACCAGAGGAAACTGTCGGCCTATATCACATCCAATCTGCCCAAGTCGCAGATTGAAGATCCAAACGTGCTGCCCCATACCTATGCGCCGGACTGGGCCAGTACACCCCTGACCCTTACCCCGGTGGTGTTCCTCGACCAGACCAATCTGGCGCTGGACGCATCGGGGCTTACGATCTCGTGGAAACGGAAGGAGGGAAATGGTGCGGAAGCGGCGCTGACCTCCGGGGAGAGCGTTTCAAAAGGCGTCCTGACGGTCAATGCCAACAAGTTGGCGGCAGCCACTTCCGGGATGCTGACCTACCTCTGCTACATCAGTTATTACGACTCGGAGACAAAGAATACCGTCAACATCTCCGCTGACATCACTTATACACTGATCCGCAATGCGCAGAATGCAAGGTTGGCCTATCTTTCCGCAGACACTTATGTATTTAAGTATGACTCCAACTCTTCTCTGGTCGGGGCGGCGCAGGCTACCCTGACGGCACAGGTGCAGGGAGTCACGATTACGGCATGGCAGTATAAGGACAGCACCGGGGCATGGAAGGATTATCCGACCACGCCGGACAACGCCAGCATTTCCGGTGGTACCTTGGTGGTCAAACCGGAGCATGCAGTTTTCTTTAACGGGGTGGCCCAGATCAAGCTGGCGACCGATGACCCGGATGTGTATGATACGACTTCCCTCACGAAGATCTATGATGGTTCTCAGGGCGAACCGGGTGCAGCCGGAACCGGCGGGCTTTCTGTCATCCTTGGGAATGAAGCCCAGAATATCGCCTGTACTTCCGGCGGTCTGGTAGCGGCGGCTACAGAGGTAACGATCCCCTTTATGGGTTACTTGGGCATCAATCAGACTGCCTGTACCTGTACGGTGGGGACACTGCCTTCCGGTGTGACGATCAAGAGCAATACCGCAGCGACCGCTTCCAAGGCCGGATCGGTGGTACTGTCTTTTGCCGCCAATGCGACCCTCGGCGGTGCAACCGTTCTGAATGGTACGATTGACCTGACCTTTACCATTTCCGGAGCTTCTGTGGTGAAGAAGTTCGCATGGACAAAATCCAACAAGGGCAGCAACGGGGCCAGCGGTGCAAATGCAATCGTATTCTCTGTGTATGCGCCGGAAGGCACGGTAGTGATCAACCAGTCCGGCAGCCTTGCGTTGGCGGCAGTTGGCTATGACGGCGCTTCAGAGATTACCACGGGAGCTACCTACCAGTGGGCAAAATACACAGGTGGTGAGTGGGAGAATATCACAGGAGAAACGTCCGCTACCCTGTCGGTATCAGGGGCGGATATCGTGAACATCCAGTCCTACCGCTGTACCATGACCTACAAGGGCAATACCTATGAGGATGTGATCACGGTGGAAGATAAATCCGACCCTTATGTATCGGAGATGCTTTCCATCGGTGGCTTTACGGTCAAGAATAATCTCGGCGGTGTGGTGCCTTACGTGATTGTCCGTACCAACCAGAAGGAAGTCGATCCTCTGCTTGGCAGTATCTCGGAGACCGCCCCGTCCAATCCAAAGGAAGGGAACTTCTGGTATCAGGTGGATCACTCCGGACAGACGGTGACCCTGATGAAGTATTCCGGCACGGCTTGGGCGGCTGCCACGGAAAAGCAGTCCCTGACCTACACATGGTATGCGCAGGATAAGGACGGCCATGCGGCGGAGTTTGATAAGACCGGGAAGGTGATTTACCTTTCCGCAGCGGATATTGATAGTATCCTGACGCTGCAGTGTGATGTATCCAACTGACCGGAGGTGATCGCATGGTGCTTATCACCAGCTGTCAGGCAACCTTCCAGAATTTCTCCGGTTATGAGGATGACATTGCCTCCTTGGAGGAAAACATCCGGGAATGCTACTCCGAGATCACGAAAACCTCGGAACAGATCAATATGTCCGTCCGGGAGGAATTCATTTCCCGCTCAGAAATGGAGACGATCCAGAAGGATTTTGAAACCAGTATTACTCAGAGCAGCACAGAAATCCGGATGGATTTCACTACGATTACGGACGAAATCAAGGAAAATGTCTCTACGAACCAGTTGCTTTTGGAGGAATATATCCGGTTTAAAGGTGCTTTGATTGAACTGGGAAAAGTCGGGAACGCCTTCACAGCAGAACTATCCAACGAGGAACTGGCCTTTAAAGAGAATGGGCAGAAGATTGCCTATATCTCCAACCAGAGCCTTGTGATTACCAATGCGGAGATCCGCAACAAGCTATCCCTCGGCAATGAAAGCCGGGGGTGGTTTGATTTTATACCGAGAACCAATGGGAACCTTTCGATTAAATGGAGAGGTCCCGTCTAAGATGCTGAGAAACGGAAGGGGTGAGAACGATGGCATCCAGCGGCAGTTTTTCCGGTTCCATCCGGGACGGCCACTATAAGCTGCGGGTGGACTGGTCGCAGAGCAAGAATGTCTCTGTCAATACGTCTACGGTGACCTGTAAGCTGTATCTGGTGAATGACTGGAGTCTGAATATCAGTGGGCGAAGCGACAATACCTGCACCATTGACGGATCGGCTCAGACTTTTTCCTCCCCAGCGATTAGTACCACGGGGACGCATTTGCTGGGAACGGTATCAAGGACGGTCAATCATGCCAGCGATGGCAGTAAGACCTTGACGATTTCCGCAGTATTTCAGATCCGGGCGACTTTGAGTGGGACATACTACGGAACGATCACGGCCAGCGCTAACATCACGCTGGACAGCATCCCCCGTGCTTCCGGTGTAACCGCCGGGAACATGACGATGGGGACGGCTGGCACGATTACAATCAGCAGGGCATCTTCTTCGTTTACCCACACGCTCACCTATTCCTTTGGGAATACCAGTGGGACAATTATCACGAAAACGACTGCCACATCGGTGAAATGGACGCCGCCGCTTTCGCTGGCGAGCCAGATCCCGAATGCGACCAGCGGTACCTGCACCATTACCTGTACGACTTACAACGGGAATACGAATATCGGCTCCAAGACCTATACGCTCAGTTTAAGCGTCCCGGCCAGTGTGAAACCCACAATCTCCAGCCTGATTGCATCCCGGATTGACGGGGACGTCCCCAGTGCGTGGGGCATCTATGTGCAGACGAAATCGAAGGTCAAGCTGACAATCAATGGGGCGGCGGGAAGCTATGGTTCCACCATCAAGTCCTACTCCATTACGGGCGGCGGGTACAGCGGCTCGGCATCTACGCTGACCACAGGTTTCCTCAACAATTCAGGGACAATCACGTTTAAAGCAACGGTAACCGATTCCAGAGGAAGGGTATCGGCGGAGGCTTCTGTTTCCATCACGGTGACCGCCTATTCCCCGCCGTACTTTAATTCCTCATTGTCCCAACGGTGCTTAAGCAACGGGACGCTGGATGATGACGGGACATACATCCATGCGCTGGTGTCCTTTGGCTATTCCACCTGCGGTGGGAAGAATACCCTAAAAACCTCTGTCCAGTACAAACAGGTGTCAGCGGAGCAGTGGACGGACGCCGGGGTGACCTTTGCCTCCAATACCGCCTTCACCTATGGCCGGGGGCAGATTTCTACGGAGACCTCCTATGATGTGCGGTACACGCTGGAGGATGCGTTTTCCACCATTTCCGTACAGGAGATCGTCTCCACGGCTGCCGTGGTCATGGACTTTAAGAGCGGCGGCAAAGGCGTGGCGATTGGAAAAGTTTCAGAAACCGATAACACCTTTGAGGTGGCCGAGAACTGGGATGTGAAGGTCTACGGAATGTTACTGAAAGAATATATTCAGCAGTTTGCCAAAACGATGTATCCGGTAGGCAGCATCTATATGAGTGTCACTTCTACCAATCCCGCTACTTATTTTGGAGGCACTTGGGTGGCGTGGGGAAGCGGCAGGGTGCCGGTAGGAATTAACACATCGGATAGCAACTTTAATACGGTGGAGAAAACAGGCGGAGCATCGGCCGTCACACTGACTGCCAGCCAGATGCCAAGCCATACACATACGTTTACCGGAAGTTCTACCACGACCAACAGTGCAGGCGGTCATACGCACAATATTGGTCGTGATACGGATGGAGGTGCAGGCAGCAGCCGCTACACAGTGCATAGTGCAGGAACTTCTGGGGCACAGGCTACTTCCCCGACCAGTAGTGCCGGGGCGCATACTCACTCACTGACTCCAAAAGGGAAGAATGCAAATACGGGAGGTGGCGGCTCCCACACCAATCTGCAGCCCTATATCGTCTGCTATATGTGGAAGCGGACAGCATAACTTTATATTTTCTGGAAATCAGCGACTACTCTTCGGGGTAGCCGCTTTTTTCATATCCAAATTTCAAAGGAGGAACGCACCATGAAAGAATTCTGGAACACCATCCAACTCATCTTTTCCGCTGTAGGCGGCTGGCTTGGGTATTTCCTCGGCGGCTGTGACGGCTTGCTTTATGCCCTGATCGCCTTCGTGGTGATTGACTACATCACGGGTGTGATGTGCGCCATCATCAACCGGGAGTTATCCAGCGCAGTCGGCTTCAAAGGGATCTTCCGCAAAGTGCTGATCTTCCTGCTTGTCGGGATTGCAAACATCATCGATGTGCAGGTGATCGGAACCGGGGCGGTCTTACGGACAGCGGTGATCTTTTTCTACATCTCCAATGAAGGCGTGAGTCTGCTGGAGAATGCAGGACATCTGGGACTTCCGATCCCGGAAAAGATCAAAACGGTATTAGAGCAGCTCCATGACAGAGCAGAAAACGGAAAGGAAGGTAATGAATAATGGCTTACACAAACAGTTCCCTTGTATCTTACACAAAACTCAGCCCCAACCACTCCGGGCAGAGGACGCATTCCATTGACCGGATCACGCCCCACTGTGTGGTCGGCCAGCTGACGGCAGAGAGCATCTGCGAATGCTTTACCAGTCCGTCCAGAGAGGCCAGCTGTAATTATGGTATCGGAAAGGATGGGAAGATCGCCCTTTGCGTGGAGGAAAAGAACCGCTCCTGGTGTTCTTCCAGCAGCGCCAACGACCAGAGGGCTGTCACCATCGAGTGCGCCAGCGATTTGAATCATCCCTACGCAATGACCACCGCCGTTTACAATTCCCTCGTGAAACTGTGTACGGACATCTGCAAACGGAATGGGAAGAAGAAACTTCTCTGGCTGGGGGATAAGAATAAGACGCTGAATTACTCGCCGAAGTCTGATGAGATGGTACTCACCGTTCATCGCTGGTTTACGAACAAATCCTGTCCGGGAGACTGGCTGTATTCCCGCCTTGGGGATCTGGCCTCCAAGGTGACGGCAGCACTGGGAGGCTCGTCTTCCGGGTCGGCAGGCTCGGTCTTATACCGTGTCCGCAAAAGCTGGTCGGATGCCAAGAGCCAGAAGGGGGCTTTCAACAATCTGGATAACGCAAAGAAATGCGCCGACTCCAATGCTGGCTATTCTGTATTTGATGAAAGTGGCAAGGTGGTTTATACCGGAAAGCAGTCGGGCGCTGGAAGTTCAACCGGTTCCTTCTTGGTACAGGTAACAGCAACCGACTTGAATATCCGCAAAGGTCCCGGCACGAATTACGCCAAGACCGGGAAGTATACGGGGAAAGGTGTGTTCACCATTACCGAGGTGAAATCTGGCGCTGGTTCCACTGTAGGCTGGGGTAAACTCAAGAGCGGCGCTGGGTGGATTTCCTTGGATTACTGTAAGCGAGTTTAAGTGAAACGAGTGGAGTAATGGGAGTGCCTGCAGGCTGTGCGATAAATGCATGGTCTGCGGGCCTTATTTTTTTGCCTGTGATACCCCCTCAAAACGCCATGTAAATCTCCGTATTCTGAAGGAGGTTATCCTTCAGATAGGAGGAGCATTATGCAAGAAGTTAACAGAAGTGCAGAATTGATTCCGGTACAGGAAAAGTACGCCCTGACAATTCGGGAAGCATCGGAATATTTCAGTATTGGAATAAAGAAAATGAGACGTCTGGCAGAAGATAATCTGGGCAGGTTTGCAATTTATAGCGGGAACCGCTACCTCATAATCCGCACAAAATTTGAAAAATTTATGGAGGAAACTTCTACGATATAATTTCTTTTTCTCTGCCAAAAGTAGTTGCTATTTCTCTGGTTTAGAGTGATGAATGTCATGATCAAAGAAACGGGAGGTGGCACGATGCAGGAAATTCATAAGGCTCCAGGCAGCCGGAAAGTAGAGATTCCGATCAGCGAAAAGTATATGCTGACCATCAACGAGGCGGCTGCCTATTTCAGCATTGGAGTTAAGAAGTTAAGAAGAATGGCAGAAGACAATGAGGGAAAGTTTGCGATTACAATGGGCAGCCGATACCTTATTGTCCGGGAAAAATTTGAAGAATATATTGATTCTTTAATTAATGGAGAAAGTGAGGACGAACCGGATGAGCAAACCGATACTTGAAGAAAAAGATATTTTAAATCCGAATGAGGCGATTGAATTATTTGTACTCAGCAGAAGAAAGTTTTATAAGCTGCTGAAAGAAAACCGGAAGCTGGGATTTCTGGCTATGTATGGTTCCAGAAAGCTGATTATCCGGTCAGAATTCCAGAAATATCTGGATAAGCACCCGGAATTGAAAAGGAGGGGAAGCTGATGGCAGGCAGGAGGCGTGACTCCAAGCACCGGGTTCTCCGGCGGGGAGAATCCATTCGGGCCGATGGAAAATACCAGTTTAAGTACCATGTGAATGGGATTCCGCATTTTGTATACAGTTGGCGGTTGGAACCAACGGACAAACTTCCAGCAGGGAAAAAGCCCTGCCTATCCCTTCGGGAACTGGAAAAGCAGATCGGCTATGATTTGGATTCTTTATCTGATCCTACAGGAAAAAACATGACAGTGGAGGAACTGGTAGAAAGGTATTTGTCAACGAAAACGGGTGTGAAGCCGAATACCCTGGCGAACTACAAATTTGTGAAGAACCTTATGAAAAAGGAGCCATTTAATGGGAAGAAAATTTCCCAGGTCAAAACTTCGGATGCAAAGCTGTTCTTGATCAAACTTCAGCAGGACGGCAGAAGGTACAGCACGATCAAGACGGTTCGAGGTGTGCTGCGGCCCGCTTTTCAGATGGCGGTAGATGATGATGTTCTCCGCAAAAACCCATTTGGTTTTGAGCTTGCCACGGTTGTAGTCAACGACAGCGTGACCAGGGAGGCGATTACCAGAAAACAGATGAGGCAGTTCTTGAAATTCGTCCATGACGATAATGTGTACTGTAAGTATTACGAAGTAGTTTATATCCTTTTCCATACAGGAATGCGTATCTCGGAATTTTGCGGACTGACACTGAAGGATCTGGATATGAAGAATCGAATTATTAACATTGACCACCAGCTACAAAGAACTTCTGACATGCGGCTGGTTATCGAATCAACGAAAACCAATGCCGGAACCAGGAAGCTGCCGATGTCCGAAGACGTATTCCGGTGTTTCCAGGCCATCATCGAGGACCGGGAAGTACCAAGGTATGAGAGAGTGTTGGACGGATATACAGGATTTCTGTTTACGGATAAAGAGGGCCTTCCGTTGGTGGCGATGCATTGGGAGCATCGATTTAATCATATGGTAAAACGGTACAACGACATTTACCGGGTTCAGATGCCGAATATCACCCCGCATGTCTGCCGCCACACTTACTGCAGCAATATGGCGAAGTCAGGCATGAATCCAAAGACACTCCAGTATTTGATGGGGCATAGCGATATTGGAGTAACGCTGAACACTTATACTCATCTGGGCCTGGAGGATGCTGTGGATGAGTTAAAGCGGGTGGAAGAACTGGAGAATGCCAGAAAGGAAATGGAAAAGATAAACGGAGAAGGAACAGTTTCACAGAAAATGTTCCGAATAATATAATATGGAAAGAATGATGGCGCTCTGCTTTGGCAGGGCGTTTTTTCTTATAACATAACAAGCAGAATCTAGTAAAAGAGGGAATATTTTGATATACTAAGGAAAATATCAGAGGAAATAGAAAATAGAGCTTATGAAAGAAAATTTATTTAACTATAATTTTATGTGTAGGAGAAGAAAAAATATTTATTTTTATAAAATTGTATCGTTATAACGTAAGCGCTTAATTTTTAGGTATGATAGAAAAAATCCCCGACTACTTTTCAGTAG
>OAXJ01000534.1_pt1 | contig 37752 bp, 25 predicted proteins | sample 1517241 | NCBI WGS metagenome assembly OAXJ01 (sample SAMEA2580293, study PRJEB22360) | human gut metagenome | biome: human gut; feature: human-associated habitat; material: faeces | place: Denmark | collected 2008/2010 | reverse complement strand
CGCAGGAAATTGCAGGGTGGCGCCGGCTTACCAGATCGGCGGCCGCCAGTGGGACGGCAACTCGGCCAACGTATATGATCCGGGACGTGCCGGTTTTGCAGCCTCGCAAGACCTCGTGGGCAACACCTGGACGCCGGAGCATACCAATGCCAAATTCCCCAAGCTGATGTTCAACGGCACCTGGAATTTCGTACGTTCGAACTGCGACTACCTCTACCGCGATGCTTCCTACTTCAGCCTCAAGACGATCAACGTCGGCTATACGCTGCCCAAGCGCTGGACGTCGAAGATCTGCATCGAGTCGCTGCGTGTCTTCTTCGCCGCCGACAACCTCTACTTCACCTCCGCGCATACGGGCTTCGACCCGCGTACCGCTTACACGGGACAGAACGCATTCGGGTTCCCGCAGGCGAAGACCTTTACTTTCGGTATTACGATGAACTTATAATAAACGAGATATTAGCGTATGAAAAACATAGTATATTACATCGCAATAGCTACGGTGCTCCTGTTCGCATCCTGTGCGAGCGAGCTCGACACCGAGCCTTCGGGCAGCCAGGTGTCGGATGAGCAGCTGAGCGAACTGATCAAGGAGAATGCCGACCTCGTGCTCGCACCCATGATGCAGGGAGCCGTCAACTACATGCATACCGGCAACCGCCAGGCAACGACCAACGACCGCGGATTCATGGTCTGGAATCTGGGTATGGATTTGCAGGGCAACGATATGGTGCTCACGAAACTGACCAACTGGTTTGCCGACGAATATATGTTCGAAAGCATCCGTGCCCAGACCAATGCCTATACGGCAGACCGCTGGTACTGTTACTACAAGATCGTCTATCAGTCGAACCAGATCCTCGACCTGATCCCCGACGATGCTACGGGCAAGGCGCTGGTATATAAGGCTCAGGCGCTGACCTACCGCGCGCTGGCTTACTATTACCTGATGTGCGTTTACCAGGACGACTACATGCACGGCGGCAAGGATAAGGCGGGTGTCCCCCTCTATCTGACCGTCGAGGGTGCCAAGGGACGCACCCCGTCGACCGAGGTTTACAGCACGATCACGACCGATTTGCAGAACGCCATCGCGCTGTTCGAGCAGGAAGGCTACGATCCCAAGAGTTCGACGGCGGACATCGACCAGACGGTTGCGAACATGGTGCTGGCTCGCGTGGCGCTGACCACAGGCGATTATACCACGGCAGCCAATGCTGCCGGGGCGGTGATTTCGGCAGGCTACTCGCTCATGAACGAGGAGCAGTATACGACTTCGGGTTTCCAGAGCACCTCGCTTCCCGAGACCATCTGGGGCTACACGTGGGCTGCTTCCACGTCGCTCGGCAACCGTTCCTTCGCATCGTTCATGTCGATCACGGCCGTGGACAATGCCAACAACAAGGGTATCTACATGGCTATCGACGACCAGCTCTACAACCAGATCGCAGCTACCGACTACCGCAAGAAGAATTTCAATGCGACCGAGACCACGGTCGGGGAGTTCACCTATCCGGCCTATTCGAACGTCAAGTTCAACACCCCGACCTACGAGGCTGACGAAATCTACATGCGCCTGTCGGAGGCATACCTGCTGAAGGCCGAGGCCGAAGCCCGCGGCGGCAACAGTTCCGCAGCCCAGCAGACGCTTTACGACCTGGTGTCGAAGCGCGATTCGGGTTATGCAAAGTCCTCGAATACGGGCGAAGCACTGCTGAAGGAGATCTTCCTGCAGAGCCGTATCGAACTCTGGGGTGAGGGGCACGAATTCTTTACCAACAAGCGCTTCAACGTCGGTGTAGACCGTACGGCATCCTCCAACCACACGCACAAGCTGGTCAAGGCTGCCGGCAAGGAATTCACCTACCAGATTCCGCTGTCGATCGAGCTGAACAGCAATCCATACATCAATGCGGCCGACCAGAATCCGCTTTAGTGGTTAATACTTATTTTCTGGGCCCGGAAGTCGTGACGCTTCCGGGTTTTTTTATGCCCGTACCGTCCGGTGAGCAGTGTGCGTATTGATAGCCCCTCCCTGTCGCTGCCGGGATTCCGGCAGGGGGGCTTATGATGCCCGGGATAGCGTTACGGCATCCGGAGTATTGCCGCGATGCCCGGCGGAATTACCCGGATAAATCCTGATACGGGTTCCGGCAACTGTAATCCATACGGATTTTTTGGATTATATTGAGTCATATTATTCCATCCCGTTGATTTTCGGGGAATCGCAGGGCATTACCAGTCGTTTCCCGGTTATGTATTGGTAACTCAAGATATATGGCAAGCAGTCGTTAATATGCTGTAAATTAATTTTATACACCGCACCCTCAGGTAACTTTCAAGTTACCGCGCCTTTTCAAAACCGGATCGCAACCTTGCGTTTGATCATCTATATATATGATATTCAGCATCTTACCAGAATCGTAAAATCCTGCTCACAGGCTACTGGCTTTTTATTTTAAAAAACCAATTAAAATTAACGCTTATGGTAAGAAAAATTGTACTATCGTTAATTGCTGTTTTGGTGCTCGGCGCATATGCATTCGCCCAAAACAAACAGGTCTCCGGTACAGTTTCTGACGCAAACGGGAATCCCGTTGCGGGCGCTACTGTCATGGTAGACGGTACTTCGATCGGTACTACGACCAACGCGGCAGGCCAGTACTCACTTTCGGCTCCGGCTGACGGCACCCTTTCGGTGACGTTCATCGGATATGTGGGGCAACAGCTCCCCATCGCTGGCAAATCGCGCATCGACGTGACTATGCACGAAGATACGCAGGCGATCGACGACGTGATCGTGGTGGCGTTCGGTACCTCCAAAAAGGAGGCGTTTACCGGTTCCGCGACCGTCATCAAGGCGGATGACATCGCAAAGTCGCAGCAGTCGAACGTCGCCCAGTCGCTGGCCGGTAAGGTTGCCGGTGTCCAGATATCCAACGAATCGGGTAAACCGGGTGCCAACCCGATCGTCCGCATCCGTGGATTCAGTTCGATCAACGCCGAGAAAGACCCCCTGTGGATCGTGGATGGAACTCCCTACGAAGGAGACCTGAACAATCTGAATCCCAACGACATCGAGTCGATGACCGTTCTGAAGGACGCAGCATCCAACGCCCTTTACGGTGCGCGTGGTGCCAACGGTGTCATCATGGTCACGACCAAAAAGGCCCGTGGACAGGAAGCCACCGTCACGGTAGATGCCAAGTGGGGTGTGAACTCGCGCGCGATGCAGTCATACGACTACATCAAAAACCCGGCCCAGTATTATGAAACATACTACACGGCCCTGAACAGCTACTACCGGTCACAGGGCATGAGCGAGAGCACGGCACACGCCATGGCCAACAAGAACCTGGCCGCCTCGAAGAACGACGGCGGTCTGGGCTACATGGTTTACAGCGTGCCCGACGGCCAGTCGGTTATCGGCACAAACGGGAAACTCAATCCCAATGCTACGCTGGGCAACCGGGTCGTTTATAACGGACAGGACTACCTGCTTACCCCCGACGACTGGGAAGATATTGCTTTCCGCTCTTCGATGCGTCAGGAGTACAACGTGAGCGTATCGGGCGCCACGGATCGCAGTACGTTCTACGCCTCGTTCGGCTACCTGAATAACGAAGGTATCACCGAAAACTCGAATATGGAACGCTACACCGCCCGTCTGAAAGCCGATTACCAGGCCAAAAAATGGCTGAAGGTCGGTGCCAACGCCGGTTACGCCAACTTCACCTACAATTCGCTGAGCGCGGACGGGCAGGGAAACTCTTCGGCCAACCTCTTCGCCTTCACCTCGTCCGTAGCCCCCATCTATCCCCTCTACGTCCGTGACGGGCAGGGAAATATCATGAAGAACGACGCCGGCATCACGATGTACGACTACGGAGACGGAATGAACGCCGGTTTGACCCGTCCCCTGCTGCCGAATGCGAACGGTCTGGCGGATTCCCGCCTGAACACCGACCGTTCGGAAGGCAATGCCTTCAACGGCACGGGATTCTTCGACATATTGTTCCTGAAGGATTTCAAATTCACTTTCAATGTAGGTGTTTCGCTCGACGAGACCCGCCGGACGACCGTACAGAACCCCTATTTCGGACAGTTCGCCGATGAGAACGGTATCATAGGCAAATACCATACGCGTGATTTCTCGCACAACCTTCAGCAGATCCTCAACTACACCAAAGTCATCGGCAAGCACAATGTCAATGTAATGCTCGGCCATGAATACTACCAGCGCAGGCAGTACCTGCTTTACGGCAGCACGGCCAACATGTTCTCGCCCGACAACGACGAACTGGCCGGTGCGGTAATCGACAAGCAGAGCGCAACTTCGTATGTCATCACCTATAATAATGAAGGCTATTTCGGCCGCGCGCAATACGATTACGACGGTAAATATTTCTTCTCGGCTTCGTACCGCCGCGATGCCTCGTCGCGCTTCCATCCCTCGCACCGCTGGGGCAACTTCTGGTCGGTAGGTGCCGCATGGATCGTAACCAAGGAGAATTTCATGTCCGGGACGCACGGCTGGCTCGACATGCTGAAGGTCAAGGCATCGATCGGTTCGCAGGGTAACGACAAGATCGGTGACTACCGTTATGTGGATACCTACCGGCTCGCTTCGTCGAATGGAGAGATGTCCGTGGCATTCCTGGAGAAAGGTAATCCCAACATCACCTGGGAGACCAATACCAACTTCAACGCCGGTATCGAATTCGGCGTGCTCCAGAACCGCATATCGGGTAGCATCGAGTACTTCAACCGCAAGACGACCGACATGCTGATGGCATTCCCCACGGCACCGTCGCTGGGTTACTCTTCCTACTATGCCAACGTCGGCGACATGTCCAACAAAGGTATCGAGGTCGACCTGAACTTCACCCCGATCCGCAGCAAAAACGTGCAGTGGGACATCAACGTCAACCTGACGCACCTCAAGAACAAGATCATTTCATTGCCTCCCGAACGCCGCACCAAAGAGGTGGAAGGTTATTACGGCTACGCCGGCAGTAGCTTCTTCTACGGCCAAGGGCTGCCGCTGTATACCTTCTATATGAAGAAATACGCCGGCGTCTCGGAGGACGGACGTTCCATGTGGTATAAGGATGTAACGGACAAGGACGGGAAGCCGACGGGTGAACGAACGACCACCACAGCCTATTCGGAAGGTAGCGATTACCTCTGCGGCAATGCGATCCCCGACCTTTACGGCGGCTTCGGCACGAGCGTTTCGTTCTTCGGGTTCGATTTCGGCATCAACTTCAACTATCAGATCGGCGGCAAGATCTACGACTCGGGGTATGCCGCAGCGATGAGCACGCCGACCTCGACCGGCAGCATCGGCGTGAACTGGCACAAGGACATACTCAACGCATGGACACCGGAGAATCCGAACTCGAACATTCCGCGTATGCAGTACGGCGATTCGAACACGACGGATACCTCCGACCGTTTCCTGATCGACGCAAGCTACCTGACCCTGCAGAACATCAACTTCGGCTATACACTGCCGTCGAAGTTCACCCAGAAATTCGGAGTCGGCAAGATGCGTATCTACCTCGCCTGCGAAAACGTATTCTATTGGTCCAAGCGTAAGGGACTGGATCCGCGCTACGCAGACAATACGGACAACCAGGGCGTTCTGGGAACCTCGAATTACGCAACCTATTCTCCGATACGCACCATCTCGGGCGGTATCAATATCCAATTCTAATCCATAACCAGCTAATTATTCGGATATGAAAAATATACTGAAAATATCTATAGCAGCCCTTGCTTCGGCTGCACTGCTTAGCGGGTGCATCAAGGAAACATTCCCGACCGACAGGGCCACATCCGACCAGCTCGCAGGTTCCGCCTCGGCCCTCGAAGCGATGGTGAAAGGTATCCCCACGGCGCTTATCCAGGTTAAGTCGCTTACCGACTACGGCAATATGCACTGGAATTTCTCCCTCCCGGCCATCCACCTCGCTACCGATTCAGCAGCAGGCGACATGGCCATAACGGGCGATACGGGCTACGACTGGTTCAGCCAGTGGGGCGCCAACGATGCTCTCGCAGAGAACTACGCGGCCAATCTCCTGACCTGGAACAACTATTTCACTTGGATCAAGTCGACCAACGACATCATCAGCACCATCGACCCGGAAGCTCTCACGACCGCAACCAAGCATATCCTCGGCTTCGCTTATGCTTACCGGGCTTCGTTCTACCTCGACCTGGTACGTCTCTATGAGTTCAAGGAGAATAAATACACGTCCGCAGACGGAGTGCTCGGCCTTGCCGTACCGATCGTAACTGAGACCACGACCGAGGCCGAAGCTAAGGCCAATCCCCGTGCGTCGGCAGCTGACGTCTACGAGAAAGTGATCTTCCCCGACCTCGAAAAGGCGGCGACATACCTTTCCGATTACTCGGCGACAGATCCCTACACGCCCAGTTTGGCTATGGTCTATGGGCTCCAGGCACGTGCTTATCTGGAACGCGGTACTGCCGACAACAATCCCGATGCTTACAAGAAGGCCGCAGAGTATGCCCGCAAAGCCATCACCACGAGCGGTTGCACACCCCTGACCCAGGCACAGTGGGAGGATCCGACGACCGGTTTCAATAGTGCGACGGCAAACAAATCGTGGATCTGGGGCCTGCCGCTCACCAGCGACAACGTTTCCAACCTGCTGAACTTCCAGGCCCACATCGGTAACGAGGAGTCGTGGGGATACGGACACCAGGTAGGCCGTGCCATTGACAAGGCCCTCTACAACAAGATCGACGACAAGGATTTCCGCAAGCATTCGTGGCTCGATCCCGACCGCAATTTCTACGCGTACAAGAGTTGCCGCCCCAACGGCAGTGCATACTTCGCAACGCTGAAAGACTATGTCAATATCAAGTTCCGTCCCGCCCAGGGCAACTATACCGACTTCAAAGTCGGCGGAGCTACGGATATTCCCTGCATGCGCGTCGAGGAGATGTACCTTATCGAAGCGGAAGCTACGGCGCAAAGCAATATCGTCGCCGCCCGTGAACTGCTTAACGAATTCATGAAGTACCGTTTCACCGACGGCTCGTACGATTGTAGCGAACGCACGCCGACACTCAAGAGTTTCATCGAGGAGCTGATCCTCCAAAAACGCATCGAGTTCTGGGGCGAGGGTATCATCATGTTCGACCTGAAACGTCTGGATATGTCCATGACCCGCGGCTACAAGGGTACCAATTCTCCTTCCGATTATCGTTTGAACACCGACGGCCGCGCTCCCCACTGGAATTTTGTCATTACCCGTGGTGAAATCCAGAACAACCCCGCCGTAGTCAACAACCCCGACCCCTCGGGCAAGATAACGCCTTGGACGGATAAGTAACGGCAATATGCAAAATTTGCTTTAATACCAAAGACCGAATAGTATGAAAACAATCAAATATATATTGTACGCGCTCACAGCGACATTCGTGCTCGCAAGTTGCTCGGACGACATTAAGTATACTCCCGGCGAAGGCGAAGACACGGACTGCTACGGCGTTTATTTTCCCTCGCAGGAAAATGCCGGCGACCAAGAGCTCGATCCGGCGGAGCCTACGACCCTGACCTTCACGGCCATGCGCAAGAACTACAACGATGCGATCACCGTGCCTGTGGAAGTCAGCAGCACCCAGGACGGCCTTTTCACGGTCTCGGAAATCAAATTCGAGGCCGGACAGGAAGCAACCACGTTCTCGGTGGACTTCCCCGGAGCTGAGGTCGGTAAGACCTACGATTGCTCCATCGTGGTGAAGGACAAGAAATACGCACTGCTTTACGGAGAATATTCCAACGGGCTCGATTTCAGCGTCACCCGCGTCCAGTGGGATCTCGTGAAGGGCCCCAACGGTGAAACCAAAGGCACGTGGCGCGACGACTTCTTCACGGCGATAATGGGCTCCAACATAAAGGAAAACGGTGTCCCCAATGCAGAAAAGGAAGTCGAGATTTACGAACGTGCCGACATGAAGGGTTACTACCGTATCAAGGATATTTATGACGAAGCCTACATGGCCAAAATCGTCGGTGGAAGGTATTCCAACGTTCCCTCCGTTCCGACCTATACCATCATCGACGCGCGGGATCCCGAAAAAGTATGGTTCCCGGTACAGCCGACAGGTTTTGAGATCAACGACGTAGGTTACGAAGACAACGGCGCATTCGTGATCGTTTCGTTCTGCCAGGAGAATTATCCCGGCATGGCTTCGGCCACGATGTACGGCACGCTGGAAAACGGCGTCCTCACCTTCCCGCCGAAGGCGATCCTTCTGACGACACCTTCGCTATGGGAAGCAACCAGCTACTTCAAGGCCAATACCGAAATGACCCGCCTGTTGTTCCCGGGCGCGGTAAGCTACGATTACTCGGTAGCCTTCGAGAAGTCGGCGCCCGCAGACGGCAAGGTCGCCATCACGGCTACGCTCGGCAACGACGTCGACAAGGTGAAATATGCCTTCTTCGAGGGTGCGCTCAGCGAGTCGCTCGCTGCGGCCAAATCGGGAGACATCGACGCAGGGACGATCCCGAGCGAGGAGATCACGGCTTCGGGTACGATCACCGCCGTCATGGAGAAGACCGGCATCTACACCATCGTCGGCAATTCTTATGACGAAAAAGGCAACCTCCAGAAATACGGGTACGTATCGTTCGGTTACGTCAAGGCCGGCGAGGAGAAACCCGTCATAATGAGCGTCCGCACAGAGCTTACGTGGGAGTATGAGTCCCAAGGCTACACCCCGGAAAACTCGATCAAGGGGATCCTGTTCGGCGAGGAGATCGCATCGGGGTACATCGGCCTGTTCACGACGGCTTCGACCCAGGACATGAACGAATCGCAGCTGATCGCGGGTGTCAAGGCATCCGGCAAGGCACTTACCACAGCTCAACTCGAAAAGATTAACGGCACAGGTTACGCTCCGTTCTATACGGGTCTGTCGGCAGGTACAAGTTACACCCTGCTGGTATACGCCGACAACGGTTACAACGGCAAACTGTTCGCCGTAGAACAGACTACTGCCGGCAAGGCAGATCCGCTGCAGCGCAAATACACGATCGACGACCTCTATGTGTTCAGCGATAAAGCCCAACTGTTCAAGACATGGAACCTGTGGGGAATCAGCAACGACGGCTCCGGTAAAACGGATCGCAGCAAGATCGGCCAGGTCGTCTTCTCGGAGAATGAGACCGACGACACCAACAATCTGGATGCAATCAATGTTGCGGGCCTCTCGCTCGGAGCCAATAACGAAGACACGGTTGTCTGGGAGTGGTACAACGGGATCATCTATGTTCTGAAAGGGCAGCCCATGGGCACCATTCCGTACCTGGGAGCGACGCTCTATCTCAAGTATTACATTCTGGACAAAGAAACGGGCATGGGTTCCGACGCAATCGACGGCATGATGATCGGAGGTGTCACGGAAGACGGGTATCTCGCCCTGATTTGTGGCCCCGACTGGTCGGATCAGTATAATTTCGACACCATATTAGTCAAGGCATACACGGATGCCAACTATACGAACTCGATCGGCAACTGGGAAAGCTATACGTCCCCGCTGATGGTACCGGCGACCGGTAGCAACACGGGAGCAGCCGCACCGCGCAAGGTTGCTTCGGATAAGATGCTGACCCTCTCGAAGGAAATCTCCATCAACCCCTCGAACTATGTCGAACTGCGCGGCCGCGAACGTGCTCACGCCCTGATCGACGAACTGTTCGGCAAGCCCGTCAACCGCGGCGCGAACCCGCTCGAAGGTGAGGTGTCCGTTCGGATCGCAACTCCCGCGATGAGTTCGTTCTCCGAAGGTTTTGCACCCCGGGCAAACACTCTGCAAAGCGGAGGCATGGAGAAAATGCCCCTGAAAAAAATGGCTAAATAATTTCAGTCGTTCACCCAATTAGTGATCAAGAGCGGTCTCCCCTTCCACCGGGGAGGGGAGACCCTCAAAAAATAACTCGGATTATGATTGATAAAAAATTACTACTCATTACGGCGCTTCTGCTTGCGAGTTGTACGTCAGACCCTATGACCGACGCAACCGACGGCGGTTCGCAGATACCCGCCACATCGCATAAGATCGTCAACACCTCGATCGACGCCGAAGCGGGCAGCCTGCTCGTTTATTTCGACGACGCAGCCATCGGCAGCCTCGAACAGGCCGCCGAAGCCGCCGCCAAGACACGGTCGGTCGCTACCCGCGCGGGTATCGTCTCCGTGGATGAAATACTTTCGGAGCTGAACGTCAGCTCCCTGAACCGCCTGTTCCCGGTAGACACACGCAACGAGGAGCGCACGCGCGCAGCCGGCCTGCACAAGTGGTACGAATTGCAGTTCGACACCGAAGTCGACCTGGATCTCGCCGCACAGAAACTGTCGGCCGTAGCCGAAGTGGCGAACATCCAGTTCAACACGAAGCTCGAAAAAATGTGGGACGGCAAGGCCACCCCGCTCCGTTCGGATGCGCCCGCCATGTCGGCAGACACACGTTCGATCGTATGGCCGTTCAACGACCCGGAATTGAAGCGCCAGTGGCACTATATCAACAAAGGCGACAAGGCCGTGGCACAGACCGCGCGCGAAGGTGCGGACATCAACGTGGAAGAGGCATGGAAACTCACGGCCGGAGATCCCAAGATCATCGTAGCCGTAGTCGACGAAGGCGTGAAATATACGCACCCCGACCTGGCTGCGAACATGTGGGTCAACACCAGGGAGATGACCGGAACCACGGGCGTCGATGACGACGGCAACGGTTACGTGGATGATTATTACGGGTACAATTTCGTTACGAACGGCCCCATCTCCTGGGATGTGGTCGACGCAAAGGGCGACGGCGACTCCGGTCACGGGACGCATACCGCAGGCACGGTAGCGGCGGTCAACAACAACGGCATCGGTGTCTGCGGAGTAGCGGGCGGCTCGGGCAACAACGACGGTGTACGGATCATGTCGTGCCAGGCCCTGTCCGGCACCGCAGCAGGTTCGGGCACGACGGCCGTCATGGCAAGGGCATTCAAATACGCGGCCGACAACGGTGCTTCGATCATCCAGTGCTCGATGGGTATCAAGGGCGGTGGCTACACCTCCGACGACCAGTACGCCAAAAATGCCAAAGCGGAGCACGACGCACTCGCCTATTTCATCGCCACGTCGAACTGCGACGCGATCGACGGCGGTCTGGTCATCTTCTCGGCCGGCAACGACGCACTCGACCGTGCCGGGTACCCCGGGGCGTTCCGCGATTATATTTCGGTAACCTCGTTCTCGCCCGACTTCCTGCCTGCAAGCTACACCAACTACGGCCCCGGCTGTAACATCTCGGCGCCGGGCGGCGACGCTTACATTGCAAGCAATTCGACCGCTACGGTACTTTCGACGATGCCTTCGGAAATGAACGAGGGTTCGGACTACGGATACATGCAGGGAACCTCGATGGCCTGCCCGCACATGTCGGGCGTGGCAGCACTCGGACTCTCCTATGCGCTGAAACAAGGCAAGCACTACACCCGCAACGAGTTTATCAGCATGCTCCTCACCTCGGTGAACGACATGGAACGGTATCTCGACGGCACAAAGGAGTCGAACGGCACGATGTACCTCGAAAACTACCGCAAGCAGCTGGGTACAGGCGCAGTAGACGCTTATCAACTGCTGATGCAGATCGAAGGCACGCCGTGCCTCAAGGTCGGCGTAGGGGCTGAAGAACTCGTTCCCCTGACGCAGTTCTTCGGTGGCAGCGCAACGAACCTCACCTACACCGGTGTTTCGATGTCCGCAGCCGACATGGCCAAATTGGGGATCGAAACCTTGCCCACAATGGCCTACGGCAAACTGAAGATCAAGTGCACCAAGTCCGGCGTAGCGAAGATTACGGTTACGGCAATCGGCGGCGGCGACAAGGTCGGTACAGGTACCGTGATGGGCGGCATGACGATCACCAAGGAGTTCGCCATCATCGCCCGCGGCGTACAGGCCGGGAACGGAGGTTGGTTATAATACGAATTACGATAACAGCAAAAAGATCATGAGAAAGACTATCTATATTCTCTTTGCCATACTCGGCATGAGCCTGTTCGCAGGGTGCGACGACGACAAGAAAGATAACAACACGCCGTTGGCCAAGCAACTCGTCGGAGAATGGCGCCTGACCTCATGGACAGGCCAGGCTCCGCAGGTGTTCGACGCCTACATCGCATTTGACGGAGGGTCGTTCACCATCTACCAGAAGATCGAATCCGTAAAGTACCAGAAATACACGGGCAGCTACTTGCTCAAAGGCGATGTACTTTCGGGAAATTACAGCGACAACACTCCCTGGGGAAGCTCGTACACGGTCACGGCAGACGAATCGTCCAACACCATCACGCTGACCAGCACGGCCGACACCGGCGACGTGTGCGTATACACTCGTGCGACGATTCCGGAGTCGGTAAAGAACGACGCGGTGAGCATGCAGGGCGTACGCTCGGATTTCTTCCGGTTGCTCTAAGCCCCGGCTTGTAATATTTCCAAAGCCTTCGGTAAATGCCGAAGGCTTTTTTTCATACATATACCAAACTAATGCACAGCAAGTTAAGCAATTAAAAGAAGAAGCTCGCGCGGCCAACGCCGCAGGCACCCGGCCGGCCGGAAAGCCCTCAGTGCAGCCGCCCCATCACGCGGGAATTGTTTTTTTCGGAAACAGATTTTACGCATATCCGAAAAAACGGTTATCTTTACGCAAATTTTTAATACCGGACGATAGGGAAAATCAGGCATGCAGGAAGGCCCGCGCCGTTCCGCTTTGGCATATTTTTCACTATCTTTGAAACAAATACGTCACGAACCATGAACATCACCGAAATTTTGCCCGGCATCCATTACGTCGGGGTCAACGATCGCACAACCACCCGTTTCGAAGGTCTCTGGTCGCTCCCGCAGGGGGTTTCATACAATGCCTATCTGGTTGCCGACGAGAAGGTCGCACTGATAGATACCGTCGAAGAGGGCTTCGGCAGCCGTCTGACAGAGAACATCCGCGAGGCCATCGGCGACCGCAAGATCGACTACCTGGTCATCAACCACATGGAACCCGACCACTCGTCGTCCGTGCGCGCACTGCGCATGCTCTACCCCGACATCCAAATCGTGGGCAACGCCAAGACGCTGCAGATGCTCCAGGGATTCTACGGCATCGACACCGGGACGCTCGAAGTCAAGGAGGGCGACAGCATATCGCTCGGCTCGAAAACGCTCTCGTTCTACATGGCGCCGATGGTACACTGGCCCGAAACGATGGTGACATGGTGTGCCGAGGCCGGCACGCTCTTCTCGGGCGACGCCTTCGGCACGTTCGGCGCCATCGACGGCGGCATTACCGACTCGCAGATAGACCCGTCGCGCTACTGGGACGAAATGCGCCGCTACTACGCCTGCATCGTCGGCAAATACGGAGGGCCTGTACAAAAGGCGCTCGCGAAGGTACGGGGCCTGAACCCCACGACCATCTGCTCGACCCACGGCCCCGTATGGCAGCGCGAGATCCCGCAGGTGATGGACGTCTACGACCGTCTGAGCCGCTACGAAGGCGAACCGGGCGTGGTGATCGCCTACGGCTCGATGTACGGCAATACGGAGCAGATGGCCGAGCGCATAGCCCGCGAACTGGCCGCCGAAGGTGTGGGCCCGATCTTCGTCCACAACATGTCCTACGCCGATGAATCCATCGTCCTGCGCGACGTATTCCGTTACGACACGCTCATCGTGGGCGGCCCGACCTATAACGGAGGGCTCTACCCGCCCGTGGCACGCCTGCTCGACCTGATCGCGGCACGCTGCGTCCCGCAGCGCAACTTCGGCTGGTTCGGCTCCTTCTGCTGGGCGAGTGCCGCCGTACGCTGCCTGGGCGAATTCGCACAGAAGATGAAGTGGGAGGCGATCTGCGAACCCGTGGAAATGAAGCAGGGTTTCTCGCCGGCATGGCACGAGGCATGCCACGCGCTCGCAGCGCGGATCGCCGGGTGCATGCACCGCTAAACCAACCAAAAACTTGGACATAATATGATGAAAATCGCAGTCGTGGGTACGGGTTATGTCGGCCTCGTATCGGGTGCCTGTTTCGCAGAAATGGGACTCGATATTACGTGCGTCGACGTCGACAGGAAAAAGATCGACGCCCTGAACAACGGCCTCATCCCGATTTACGAGCCGGGGCTCGAAGAACTCGTCAAACGCAATGTCGAGGAGGGGCGCCTGCACTTCACGACCGAGTTGACGGACTGCCTGGACAAGGTGGAAGTAGTCTTCTCGGCCGTCGGCACACCGCCCGACGAGGACGGTTCGGCAGACCTGAAATACGTGCTCGAAGTCGCCCGTGCGTTCGGCCGCAACATCAAGAAGTATACGGTGCTCGTCACCAAAAGCACCGTACCCGTCGGTACGGCGCAGAAGGTCAAGGCCGTGATCCGGGAAGAGATAGACAAACGCGGCTGCAAGATACCGTTCGACGTGGCCTCGAACCCCGAATTCCTGAAGGAAGGCGCGGCCATCAAGGATTTCATGTCGCCCGACCGCGTGGTCGTAGGCATCGAGAGCGAACGGGCGCGCAAGCTGATGACCCGCCTGTACCGTCCGTTCCTGATCAACAATTTCCGGGTGCTGTTCATGGACATCCCCTCGGCGGAAATGACCAAATACGCGGCCAACGCCATGCTGGCGACCCGCATTTCGTTCATGAACGAGATCGCCAATCTCTGCGACCTGGTAGGGGCGAACGTCGAAATGGTGCGCAAGGGCATCGGATCCGATGCCCGCATCGGCAGCAAGTTCCTCTACCCCGGCTGCGGCTACGGCGGCTCGTGCTTCCCCAAGGACGTGAAAGCCCTGGCCCGTACGGCCCAGGAACACGGTTATACGATGCAGGTCATCGAGGCGGTGGAACGGGTCAACGAAGGGCAGAAATCCATCCTGTTCGGCAAACTGCAACGGGCACTGGGCGACCTGCACGGAAAAACCATCGCGATATGGGGCCTCGCGTTCAAGCCCGAAACGGACGACATGCGCGAAGCGCCGGCACTGGTGGTGATCGACCTGTTGCGTAAGGCGGGGGGCCCGGGGGCGGGGCGCGGCCCCCCGGCGATTATTTTCACGTCCTCGCCACGGTTCGGGTCTACGACCCCGTGGCGATGGAGGAAGCCCGCCGCAGGATCGGCGACGAAGGGGTGCATTACGCAGGTTCGATGTACGAAGCTGCAAAGGGCGCCGATGCCATCGCACTCGTCACGGAGTGGAAACAGTTCCGGATGCCCGACTGGCCGCAATTGCTCACGCTCATGCGCGACAACATCCTGGTCGACGGCCGCAACATCTTCGACAAGGAAGAGGTGCTCAACGCCGGGCTGCGCTACTACGGCATCGGAAAATAATACTCTTACGGCACATAACGACACAATCCCCGGAGCTTCTGCTTCGGGGATTGTCCTTGTCGCCTGCACCGCCTGCTACACCTACCCCGCGATGCGGCTCGCACCCCGAAAACCCGACGCAGCATAACGGCAAAACGAGAGGCGGTTCCGCAGGGAACCGCCTCTCGCGCATCCGTAATCCGGCCCGCCGTTACTTGCGAACCTTCACAATGATCTTGCGTACATTGCCCTCGCCGATCATCGGCGCATGGCCGTCCTCGGGGAAGAAGATCGTGAACTGCCCCGGGCGCAGCGTATAGAAGGTCTGCGGCTCATCGTCGAAGAAACGGATATCCTTCCCGGCATCGAATTCGCCCAGCGGCTTGCGCAGGTCGGCACGCTCGCTCCACCCGAAGGTCTCCTGCTCACCGCGGATCAGCACCTGGATGTCGATATAGGCGTCGTGTATTTCGAGTTTGGCATCCGCCGGTTTTTTCAGCTCAGGTTCCATTACGTTGACATAGATGTCCTTGCCGTCGAGTTCATGGATCCCCGGCTCCATCGTTTCCCAGTCGGTCGAAGCGATGAAGCCGAAGGCTTTTTCCAGACGCGGGCTCACCGGATAATAGAGCGCGCTGTTCTTCAAAGAGTCGAAAATCATAGTTTATCGGATTAGTTATTCAGTAGATTCTTTTGGAGACGCACCACGACGGGCAGGTGATCCGAATATTCGACCTGCGGCACCTCGTAGGAAACCGGGTCGAAACTGTCGGAGCAGAGGACATAGTCGATACGCAGCGTATTGAAGAAGCCGCGGAAAGTATGCGAATAGCCCGAACCGCTCTTGCTGAAAGCGTCGTTCAGCCCCCCGGCCATCGTGCGGTAAACATAGGACATCGGCGTATCGTTGAAATCGCCGCAGACGATGCACCGCGCACGCGCGTCGGCGATGACATCGGCAATGCTATCGACCTGTGCGGCACGCAGGATGCTGTTCTCGCGCAGGCGGCTCACGATGCTGCGGATCTTGACTTCGCGTGCCGTGTCGGAGATGAAATCGCGGTTGGTGATATATTCGTTGTCGGCCGCCTTGATCGCCGTCGAACGCAGGTGGTTGTTGAACACGCGCACCGTATCGTCACCGATCAGCAGGTCGGCCCAGACCGACGTATTGGGGGTCAGGACGATGCCCGAGCGCAGGATACGGTATTTGCTCAGGATGAAAAGCGATGCCCCATACAGCGAATCGGGAGCCTGCGTGCGGCCGAAGGCCGCGCTTTCGTATTTCTCGTCCAACAGGGCGAAATCGTCGGATTTCTCGGCCAGGCGGGCATTGAACTCCTGCATGCAGACGATATCGGGATCGTATTCGCCGATCAGGCGCACGATGTCATCGACATTGCTGGCTCCGCTTTCGCCGAAGAAACTGCGCACGTTATAGGTCATGACCTTGAAAGCCCGGCGGTCGTAGCTCTCCTCGCCGTAGCTGCGGCGGAATTCGGGCTTATAGAAGAGCGAAACCTTGAAGAGGCCGATGACGACCAGCGCCAGTATCGTTCCGGCGCGGAGCAACCGCCAGCGGATGACCCAGTAGAGCGCCAGGATGACCGTAGCGACGTAGATCGCCGGGGCGGCAAGCCCCAGCAGGGGAAAGAACCAGACCCCGGCGGGGTTCACATAAGGGACGAAATAGGTGACGGCCATCGTGGCCCCGACAACGACGGTCAGGAGCGTCATCACCAGGTCGAGCAGCCACATGAGCAGGCTGCGGTGCGGTTTCTCCCCGCGCCGGCTGCCGTAATCGTTCTTATAGAATTCGCCGGACATCGGCTCAGAAGCGGATTATGCCGCGCTGCTTCCACCAGTGGAGCAGCAGGAAACCCCAAAGCATACCGCCCACGTGGGCGAAATGCGCCACATTGCCTACGCCGCGCCAGCCGAGGAAAAGTTCGATGACGCCGTAGATGATGACGAACCATTTGGCCTTCATCGGGATCGGCGGGATCAGCAGCATGATGACCGCATTGGGGTGCATGACGCCGAAGGCGAGCAGCAGCCCCATCACCGCGCCCGAAGCACCAACCAGCGACATGGGCAGCTCGCCGAACGCCAGCGCCGTGAAATACTGGATCAGCGCCGCACCGATGCCGCAAACCATGTAATAGGTCAGGAAACGCTTCGACCCCAATTCGTATTCCAACGTACGTCCGAACATCCACAAGGCGAACATATTGAAGAAGATATGCTCGAAATTGGCATGCACGAACATATAGGTGACGAACTGGTAGGTGTGGAACAACGGCGCTCCCAGCCACAGGGCGCAATACTCCATGATGGCGTTATGTGCCGGTTGGATCAGGGCCGTAGCCATGTAGACCAGGGCATTGATGATTATCAGGTTTTTCACCACCGGGGGTGTCTGAAAATAGCTGTTCATTGCGTAAAATTTTTACAAAAGTACGTTTTTCCACCGGATTATCCCAGTTTGGTACGGATATCTTCGGGGGTTATTTCTGCAGTTATGGCTTTGCCCGAGGGCGAGAAACTGAAATTGCCCGTAGCGGCGAGCTGGGCGAGCAGTACGGCGGCTTCGTCGCGCGACATATTGCGGGGAATGCCTTTCGCCCCGCCGCGCGCCATGACGGCGGCGATCTTCTCGCGGCGCTGATCCGCGAGCGACACGGGCGTCGAAAAGGCTTGCAGCAGGTCGTAGACCATCTGGTCGACGGCATCGGCCGGCATATCGGCCGGAGTGCCCTTGACCTCGATCGTCCCCTCCCCCGCAAAGTCGATGTCGAATCCCAGCGACGCGAATTCCACGGCGTTCTCCTCGAGCAGCGCATATTCGTCGCCCGACAACACCAGCCGCTCGGGAAAAAGCAGTTGCTGGCTCACGGAAGACCCGTTTCCGAGCATCTTCAGGTAATCCTCATAAAGAATGCGCTCGCGGGCACGCCGCACGTCCACCACGACGAACCTCCCGCCCAGCAGCGCGGCGAGGTACCCGCCGCCCAACGGCAGCGGATCGGTAAATTCCGGACGCCCCTCTACCGCCAGCCGCTGCTGCCCGGCCGTAGCCCCGGAAGGGATGAACTCCAGGGCACTCGTCCCGAACCCGGCGCCGGACTCCACCTCGAAACTGCTCCCCGAAACGAAATCCTCGAACCCGTCGGCTGCCGAGGAAGGGATGGTGAAATCCTCCCCCGCCGGCGGGGTTTGCGGAAGGGTAAATCCGCTGCCGGCGCTGCGCAGCCCGCCGGGCAGGCTGCCACCGGACGCACTGTCCCCCGACTTGCCGCCGCCCATACCGGCGCGCGGGGCGAAGCCCGTCCCGGCCGTATCGGAAAGCGTCTGTCCGCGATCGTCGTACGGGACATCGAAGCCCGTGAAATCGACATTGGGATCAGGTGCCGTAGGGTCGATATACTCCTCGCGGAACGGATTGTAGTCGCCGTTGGACATGGCGCGGGGCTCGCTGTAGACGGCCCCTTTGCTCAATGCCGGGATCTCGACGATGCCGTCGCGGTCGAAATCCATCAGCGGCACGGCCCCCGTCTTGGCGAGCGTCTCGCGCACGGCGGCGTTGATGATCTGCCAGACGGCCTCCTCGTCGGCGAATTTCACTTCGGTCTTCTGCGGGTGGACATTGACGTCGATGCGCGAAGGGTCGATCGTCAGGTAGAGGAAATAGGAAGGCGAACTGCTCTCGGGGATCAGTTTCTCATAGGCCTTCATGATGGCGCTCGTGAGGTACGAACTCTTGAAATAACGTCCGTTGACGAAGAGGTACTGCTCGCCGTTGCGCCGCTTGGCGGCAGCCGGACGGCCGATATAGCCCCCGATGCGGGCGATCGAGGTGTCGGCATCGACCTCCAGCAGGTTCTGCTTGATATGGCGTCCCACCACATCGACGATACGTCCCGCCAGCGACGTGGCACAGAGCGTATAGACCGGGGCGTCGTTGGCGTAAAGTTCGAAGGCGATATGGGGATTGCACAGCGCAACACGCTGGAATTCGGCCTTGATCTGTGCGGCCGAAGTCGTACTCTTGTCAAGGAAACGACGGCGGGCGGGCACGTTGTAAAAGAGGTTGCGCACGAAGAACTGCGCCCCCACGGGACACATCACGGGAGTCTGCCCGGCGAACTGGCCGCCGTTGATCTCGGTCTGGGTACCCACTTCGTCGCCCTCCTGCCGCGTGCGCAGTTCGACCTGCGCCACGGCCGCGATCGAAGCGAGCGCCTCGCCGCGGAACCCGAACGTATCGAGGGCGTAGATGTCTTCGACGGAAGTTATCTTGCTGGTGGCATGGCGGTCGAAGGCCATACGCGCGTCGATGGGCGACATGCCCGAGCCGTCGTCGACGATCTGGATCAAATCCTTGCCCCCGTCACGGAAGTTGACCTTCACGGTACGGGCACCGGCGTCGATGGCGTTCTCCATCATCTCCTTGACCACCGATGCGGGACGGTTGACGACCTCGCCCGCAGCAATCTGGTTGGCGACGACTTCGGGTAATAATCTGATCTTATCTGCCATTTATTCCTGATAATCGTTGGGAACCACCGTGATAGGCTGCTCCTGCCACTCTACGTCGGAAATACCCGTCTGGTCGAGCCCGTTGCGCGGAGCGGATTCGGTGGCAGCGGATTCGGTCTGTGCCGGCGCCGTACGGGCGCGCAGGAACACATCGGCGAGCTTCGGATAAAGGATGTAGATGAACAGCAAGACGATAACTGCGGCACCGACCATCTTCCAGATGCGCATACGCCCCTTGTCATCCTCCTTGGAACGGCGGGCGGCACGGGCATCGCGCTGCGTACGGATATATTGTCCGGGACGGTACTCACGATCCCCGTCTTCGGCCCTTTCGCCGCGAAGTTCGGCACGGCGCTGCTCGCGCGCCTCCTTTTCGGGATCGTAGTAGCGCGGTATGTAGTTGAACTTGTTGGCGTGTCTCTTGAACGGGGTGAAACCTAACATGGCGTGTCCTCCTAATTATTTTTGGTAAAGATACGAATTCTCCGGCAATTTTATTGCCTGCAAAACCCTTTTTTCCGCCTGCGGCGCCCGTAAAGTCCTGCCGAGGATGCGGCGCCAGACGTCCGATGCCCCGCAGCAGGGAGAGAGGGGGGGGGGGCAAGCGGTGCGGAAGAGGAAGCACTCCTCAGACAGGCCGACAATAGCCGCAACCGCCCCGGAAAAGGCGGCGGGGAATACGCCCGCAAACCTCCGTGCACCGCAGCGGAAGAGGCGCTGCGAACGGCGGCGGAATGCCGTGGCCGCAAAGTCCCTCGACATCCCGCCGCATATGCAAACCGCGGCTTCCCTACCGGAAGAAACTCTTCATCCGCTCGAAGATATTCTGGTTCTTGACCGATTCGGCATGCTGGAAACCGGGCTGCTGCGCCAGTTGTTCGACCAGCCGCTTCTCCTCGGCACTGAGCTTCGAGGGGATCGTGATGTCGACCACGACCAGTTCGTCGCCGCGGCCATAGCCGTTGACGTCGGGCAACCCCTTGCCGCCCAGGCGCAGCACCTTGCCGGCATGCGTTCCCGGGGCGATCTTGATCTTGGCACGGCCATCGACCGTCGGCACCTCGACCGTACCGCCCAGCAGGGCTGTCGTAACGGTGATATTGAGGTTGTGGATCAGGTCGTTGCCGTCACGCACCAGCTCGGGATTGGACTCCTCTTCGATCATGACCTGCAGGTCGCCGTTGACGCCTCCGTGACGGGCGGCATTACCCTTGCCCGTGACGGTGAGCACCATCCCCTCGCCCACGCCGGCCGGGATTCGGATCTCCACGACCTCCTGACCGCGGAGGGTTCCCTCGCCCTTGCACTTGTCGCAGGGTGCGGTGATGACTTTGCCCGTACCGCCGCACGTGGGGCAGACGCCCTGCGTCTGCATACGGCCGAAGAAGGTGTTCTCCACACGCGTCACATAACCCGTACCGTTGCAGGTCGAACAGGTCGAGTAGGAGTTGCTGTCCTTGGCCCCCGTACCGCCGCACTTATCGCAGGCGATGGTCTTGTTTATCTTGAGTTTCTTGGTGACGCCGTTGGCGATCTCTGCGAGGGTCAGCCTGACCTTGATGCGGATATCCGATCCCCGGTTCACGCGCCGCCCGCCGCCCGATGACGACGACGAGCGGAACCCGCCACCGAAATGTCCGCCGAAAATATCGCCGAACTGCGAGAAGATATCCTCCATCGAGAAACCGCCGCCGCTGAAGCCGCCGAAGCCGCCTGCCCCGCCACCCGCGGCGCCGCTCATCCCGGCATGGCCGAACTGATCGTAACGGGCACGTTTGTCGGGGTTCGACAGCACATCGTATGCCTCGGCCGCCTCCTTGAATTTCTCTTCGGCCTCCTTGTCACCCGGGTTTTTATCGGGGTGGTACTGGATGGCCGCCTTGCGGTAAGCCTTCTTTATTTCGTCAGCGTTAGCGTTTTTCTGGACGCCCAGCACTTCGTAGTAATCCCTCTTTTCTGCCATGACATTATTCTCCTACAACAACTTTTGCGAAACGCAGCACCTTATCACCCAGCATATAACCCGTCTGGACAATGTCGACGACCTTGCCCTGCATTTCCTCTCCGGCAGCGAATTTAGCCACCGCCTCGCAGAGGTCGGCGTCGAACTCCTTGCCCTTGACGTCGATCTCGGTGACCCCTTTCTGGCGGAGCGTATCGGTAAATTTCTGTGAAATAAGCATCACGCCGGCACGCAGCGCCTCGATGTCGTCGCTCTTCTGCATGGCATCGACGGCACGCTGCACGTCGTCGCGCACGGGGAGCATCGCCAGCAGCACGTCACGACCGCCGGTCTGCACCAAGTCCATCTTCTCCTTGAGCGTACGCTTGCGGTAATTATCGAATTCGGCCTGCAGGCGGATGAATTTATCCTGCCACTCGGCCAGCGCCGCCGTCAGATCCGATCCCGCTCCGGCCTTGTCGCCGCCTTCGGCAGCGTCTGCCATTGTGTCAGTCCCGTCCTGCGAATCGTCTGACACATTGGCACAGGGTTCGCCGTCGCACGAAGGGTAACCTTCACCGGGAACGAATCCTTCGTCACCGTCAACAGCCTCATTATAAGTTTTTTCCTTTTTCATATCTCGTGTTTTTCAGATTTTCCGTCTTATATTCGAACAAATTGTATACCAACCGCCGGGCCATGCCTACCCGATGATAAAAATCGCCGGGCGCCTGTTCATTTCCGGCAGCCGCACCGACCGCCACTCGCGCACGGGGAGCGTACGGATATATTCGCCGGGAGCGGTAATGTCCATCGCCAGCGTCAGGCGCGTCTCGGGGGCAAGGGTTTGCAGGAGCTGTTCCATCAGCTTCACATTGCGGTAAGGCGCCTCGATGAAGAGCTGCGACTGGCGTTCGGACTGCGCACGGCGTTCGAAGCGACGGATCGCCTGCACCCGTTCGGGCGGCTTGACGGGCAGGTAGCCGTTGAAGGCGAACGACTGCCCGTTGAGCCCCGAAGCCATGACGGCCAGGATGACGGACGACGGCCCGACGAGCGGCACTACGCGGATACCGTGGCGGTGGCACGCCTCGACGACCAGTGCCCCGGGATCGGCGACGCCCGGCACGCCCGCTTCGGAAACAACCCCCGCCGAGCGGCCCTCAACGAGCGGTTTCACCAGCTCTTCGACCTCACGCCCGGCGACGGTATGTTCGTTCAGCTCGCGGAACTCCAGCGTGTCGATCGGCCGCGCGATGCCGGCCTTCGACAGGAAGCGCCGCGCCGAACGGGTGTTTTCGACGATGAAATAGTCGAGCGAATCCATCACGGCACGGTTCGCCGCGGGCAGCACGTCCCACGGTGCCGTCTCGTCCGAAATCGGACACGGGATCAGATAGAGCGTTCCGTACATCTTATTTCAGTTTTTCGAGTTTGGCCCGGAGTTCCCGCTCCCGGGCAACGGCTTTCGTATACAGCACAGCAAACCAGACGCTCAGCGCCATGACACCGGCGATCACCACCCCGAAAACACCGCTCAGGAAAAATGCGCTCACGACCAGCCCCGCAACCGAAAGCACCAGCGGGGATTTGCGGACATTGCAGCCGATAGCCACATAGCCGCCCGCCAGCACGAGCATCACGATTCCGACCACCAGCCTCACCCCGTTTCCCTGGGCGTTGACCAGTTCGACCACGCCGCTGGCGAGGGCCAGCAATGCCGCGGCGAACATGGCGCTGCGGGCCTTGCCCAACTGGTCGAGGGCAGATTCGGATTCGAGCTGTGCCGTCAGCAGCCGCGCCCCGAGGCACTCGGCGGCCTCATCGCGCCCGGCGGGGCAACCGCAGGAGGGACACTTTTCGGTTCCGGAAGTGATTTCACCGCCGCAATCATAGCATTTCATAACGTTATTCTTTGAGGTAAATCCGTTTTACGCGCCCCGAAACCGAGGTCATGATCTCATAGGGGATCGTATCGAGCACGCGGGCCATCGTTTCCAGGTCGTTGCCCGGCTCGGGCGAGAAGACCACGACTTCGTCGCCTTCCTTCACGCCGGGAATCCCCGTAATGTCGACCATGCAGCTGTCCATGCAGATGCGTCCGACGATGGGGGCGGGACTCCCGGCCACCAGCACCGACCAGCGGCCGCAGCCCAGGTGGCGGTCGAGCCCGTCGGCATATCCGACGGGGATCGTCGCCGTCGTAGTTTCGCGCGTGAGTTTTCCGGCCCGTCCATACCCTACGGCCTCGCCTGCGGGCAGGTGCTTGACCTGCACGATACGCGTGCGGAGGGTCGAGACGGGACGCAGCATCCCGTTATGCCGGTAGCCGAAGCCGTAAAGCCCCAGCCCAAGGCGGCACATGTCGAACTGCGCCTCGGGGAAGCGTTCGATGGCGGCCGAATTGGCCGTATGGCGGATAACCGGGTAGGGCAGCGAGGCGGCTACGCGGGCGCTCATGCGGTCGAACAGGGCGATCTGCGCCCGGGTATAGGCATCCTCTTCGGGCATGTCGGCACAATTGAGGTGCGAGAAGACCGAGGCGACCTTGACCTGCGGGGTTTCCGCCAGCGCCCTGCACAGCGCCCCGACTTCGTCGTCCATGAAGCCCAACCGATGCATCCCCGTGTCGAGCTTGATATGGATCGGGTAACGGCTCTCGCCCGCATGAAGCACGGCCCCGGCGAAGGCTCGGAGCGAATGGAGGCTGTATATCTCGGGTTCGAGGCTGTTGGCGATCATCTGATCGAAACTGTCGGCATCGGCGTTGAGCACCACGACGGGCATCGAAATGCCCCGCTCGCGCAACAGTACCCCTTCGTCGGCGAACGCCACGGCCAGGTAATCAACGCCCTGGTGCTGCAAGAGCTGCGCGACTTCGAAATCGCCGGCACCGTACGAGCCGGCCTTGACCATCGCCACGAGTTTCGTACCGAAGCTGAGCTTCGAACGGAAGAAATTGAGATTGTGCGTCATGGCGTCGAGGTCGACCTCCAGCACCGTCGTATGGCTGCGGCGCGCGAGGGCGTGCGCCAGTTTCTCGAAGCGGAAATCGCGGGCGCCTTTCAGCAGGATGGCACGCCCGGCCACGGCCCTGCGGTCGATGCGCGCGATGCACTCGTCGGTCGAGGCGTAAAACTCCTTGTCGCAGCCGAACAGACCTGCATGGCGTTTCAGGCGCGGGCCGATGCCGATCAGGAAGTCGACTCCCGCCCGTGCGACCATCCCCGCGACACGGCCGTAGAGCTCGCCGTCGGAAAGCCCGCTTTGCGAGATGTCCGACAGGACGAGCGTACGGCGGCGGTTCAGCGCCACGCCGTGCAGGTAATCGAGCGCCAGCGCCAGCGAATTGAGGTCGAGGTTATAGGCGTCGTTGATCAGGATCGAATCGTTGATGCCCTCCTTCACCTCGAGACGCATGGGCACCGTGGGCGCCGAGGCGAACGACGGCGCGGGATAGTGCATCGCGGCGCAGAACGCCTCGACGATCTGGGCATTGCGGCGCGATGCGGCGTTGCCGATAACCGACTCCGGCACCTCGGGGAACGACGCGGCATCGAGGGGCTTGCGGGCGGCGAAACGCGCCGCGACCATGCCACCCAGTGGTTCGTAATAGCTGTGGTAGACGATTTTCGAAGCATTGCGGGCCAGCACCATCTTCTCGTCGCATTTCTGTTCGAGATTGAGGAAATTCTCCTGATGCGCGTCGCCGATCGAGGTAAAAACAACCACGTCGGGACGGATGATGCGCTCCAGCCGCTCCATCTCTCCGGGCTTCGAAATGCCCGCCTCGAAGATGGCTAACTCCTCGTCGCCTTCGAGCATCAGCACCGAGAGGGGCACGCCCAGCTGCGAATTGTAGCTTTTCGGCGAACGGTAATATTTCATCCCCGCGGGCAGTTCTTCGGCGATCCACTCCTTGATGACGGTCTTGCCGTTCGAACCGGTGATGCCGACGACCGTACCCCTGAATTGCGCACGGTAGTGCGCCGCAAGGCGTTGCAGGGCGTCGATGGCGTTGTCCACACGCACGAAGCCGCAACCGGCGGGGCACTCGACATCCCGTTCGACGAGGAACGCACGCACACCACGCGCCGACATCTGGGCGACAAAGTCGTGCGAGTCGTGATTGGCACCGCGCATGGCCACGAACATCGGGCAGCAGCCCAGTTCGCACGACAGGGAACGGCTGTCTGTGACAACCGACCGCACTTCGGCATCGCAGCCTGTAAATTTCCCGCCGACAACGGCGGCTATTTCCGAGAGTTTGTAGTTCATCCTGTATCTTATCCGTTTTTCGCCGGGCGGATGGCATCCGGGGCTTCACGAAGCCGGCGGGGCAGGAACATACGCGGAGTATGCGGCTGCCGCGAGCGGAAGCGCCGGAGGCAGCCGTCCTCACGAAAGGTCAAATGTCACGATCGTAATTCCCGCCCCGCCCCGGTCGGCATGCTCGTCGCGGGCGCTTTCGACCTCGGGCACCGTGCGCAGGTAGCGGCGTATCTCCTCCTTGAGAGCCCCCGTGCCCTTGCCGTGGAGGATCGACACCGACCCCACGCCCACCATCAGGGCGTCGTCGATGAAATCCTGCACGGCGTCCAGCGCCTCGGCGGCACGCATGCCCCGCACGTCGATATGGTCTTTGAAGCTGAGCTTGCGGGCCGAAATGTCGGCCGACACCACCGTCCGCGCCGTCTGCGGGCGTGTCGCCTCGCGGAACTCGCTGTTCGAGACTACGGTCAGCATCTTCCGGTCGACCGTAGTCAGTATCTGGCCGAAGGCGACCTGCGCCTTGCGCCCCTTGACCGACTGCACCACGCCGACCATATCCTGTCCGGCCATGCGGACTTTCGACCCGGCCTCCACCTCGCGCGGTTTCGGAGCCTCGGCAGGGGCAGCCCCCGCCGCCTGCGCCTCGCCCCGCTGCGCCTTGCGTTCTTCACGCCGCTGACGGCGGCGCTCGATACGTTCGATCTCGCGGGCGACCTCGGCGTCCTTGTCCGCCGTATCGGTCTTCGTCACCGCGTCGCGGAAATCGTCCAGTTCGCGGCGCGCAAGGCGCGTCAGCTCCTTTTCGGCCTGCGCCTCGCGGATCGTCCTGATCGTATTCTCGATCTGCCGGTTGGCATCGGCGATCAACTGCTGCGCCTCCAGCTTGGCCTTTTTGAGTATCTCCTGCCGCTCGGCCCTGATCTTCGACAGCTGCCCGGCATAGGTCTGCTCCAACTCCTCGACCTTGCGGTCGGTCAAGCGGATGCGGTCGCGCTTCTGTTCCCAGTAATGCTTGTCGCGGGCGATCTCGCGCAGCTGCTTCTCGATGTTGATATGGTCGCTGCCGGCCTTCTCGCCCGCCGCGCGGATAATATCCTCCGGGAGCCCAATCTTGCGGGCGATCTCCACGGCGAACGAACTGCCCGGCTTGCCCGTTTCGAGGCGGAACAGCGGGCGGATATTCTGCACGTCGAACATCATGGCACCGTTGGCGATGCCCTCGGTATTCGACGCATAGTATTTGATATTGGCATAGTGGGTCGTGATGACGCCGTAGCACCCTTTGGTCAGCAGGCGTTCGAGGATGGCCTCGGCGATGGCGCCGCCGATGACCGGCTCGGTACCCGACCCGAACTCGTCGATCAGCACCAGCGTCGACGACGAAGCCCCCGCGAGCATGTTCTTCATGTTGAGCAGGTGCGACGAATAGGTAGACAGGTCGTCGTCGATCGACTGCTCGTCGCCGATGTCGATGAAGATCGAACGGAACACGGGCAGTTCCGAAACCTCCGATGCCGGAACGGGGAACCCGCACTGGAACATATACTGCACGAGGCCGGTGGTCTTGAGGCAGACCGACTTGCCACCTGCATTGGGCCCCGAAATGACAAGGATATGCTTGCGGCGGTCGAGCTGCATGTCGAGCGGTACGACCTCGCGCCCCTGCGCCCGCAGGGTTTGCTGCAGGAGCGGGTGGCGGGCATTCTTCAGCACCAGCCGGTCGTCGTCCGAGATGATCGGTTTCACGCAGCCGTTCTGCGATGCCCAGCGTCCCTTGGCACGCAGCATGTCGATCTCGGCCAGGTAGTCGCCCGACGCGGCGATCAGCCCGGCATCGGGGCGCACCGAATCGGTGAACTCCGAGAGGATGCGGACGATCTCGCGCCGCTCGGCATATTCCAGTTCGCGCAGCTCGTTGTTGATCTCCACGACCTCGACCGGTTCGACGTAGAACGTACGCCCCGTGGCCGATTCGTCGTGGATGAAGCCCTGCAGCTTGCGTTTATTGGCCGCGGCAACCGGGATCACGGCCTTCCCTTCGCGGATCGATATCTGGGCGTCGGCATCGACGATACCGGCCCCTTTGGCGGCGGCGAGCACCGCCTGCAACCGCTTGGCGGCCTGCCCTTCGCGTTCGCGGATGGCGCGCCGAATCTCCAGCAGGGCCGGCGAAGCATTGTCCCGGATATTGCCGAAACGATCGACGATGGCGTCGATCCGCTGCACGATCCCGGGGAATGCCTCGACGCCGCGGCTGCGGGCATACAGCGCCGGATATTGCCCTTCGCGGGCGAGGATGAACGCAACGACGCTGCCGACGAGGCTCAGCGCCCGGTGCAGGGTCACCACCTCCCCCACGTCGAGGAACGTCCCTTCGACACGCAGTTTGGCAACGACATGGTCGACGTCGGGATATTCCCCGCCGGGAAAATCGTGCTCCATGTCGAGCAGCAGGCGCATCTGGTCGGCAAGTTCCAGCCTCCGCCCGATCTCGCGCGCCGAGGTCGAGAAAGTCTCTTCGGCGAGCTTCCCGCGGGCGGCACGCATGGTGCAAAGCGCTGCAACCTGTTCCCGAAGCCGGTCGAAGCCGATCTTCTGCTCGAAGTTTGCAGGATAAATCATCTTTATGTCGGATTGAACGGCTACTGCAGCCGCCTGAGCGAATCGCGCTCAGCCTTGGCAGCAGCCTTGGCGGCCTTCTTGTCGGCACGCTCCTTCATCTTTTCGGGGTTGCGCCCGAAAAGCGAGAGGTGGACGTAACGGCCGGGGTATTGTTTGACATCGGCCAGCAGCGCCGCGAGGTTGTCGCTGGCCTTTTCGAGCGAATCGTACAGTTCGGGGTCGCTGATGAGCTTGCCGATCGTGCCTTCGCCCTGCGCGATACGCGCCACGAGGTCGTCGAGGTGCTCCACGGCTTGCGAAAGTTTGCGGGCGAACTGCTCCTCGGTGAGCTGCGAGGTGAAACGATCCACGTCGCCGATGATGCTGTCCACGCGCCCAGCATTCTCGCCGAGCATGTCGGAGAATTTCGAAAGGTTGTCCAGCGCGCTCTTCAGGCTGTTTTTCTCCGCAGAGAGTATCTCGGCCATGTCGCCCGTCACGGAGTTCAGGTTGCCGAGCGTCCCGGCGATGTTGTCCGCATTGGTTTCCATCAGGCCGTTCAGGTTTTCGAGCGTGCGCGAAAGGTCGGTGGTGAGCTGCGAAACCTTCTGCTTGAAGAAATCCAGCTCGGAGCCGGCCATGTCCATCAGATCGCGGTCGCGGCTCGAACGCAGCGTATCGCCCTTCTGGAGGTAGGTGTCGGCCGTGCCGTAGGTGATTTCGATCGCCTTGGCACCCATCAGCCCGTTGCTGAAGATCTTGGCCTCGGAATCGGTCGGGATGCGGTACTGGCGCTTGATGGTGAACTGCAACACGACCTTGTCGCTGCGCGCGGGGTCGAACGAAAGCCGTGTCACGGAGCCGATCTTCACGCCCTTCATCATGATCGGCGACGCGTTCTGCACGCCGTTGATCTGGTCGTAGGCGGCATAATACTCGACGTTCCGGCTGAAAATGTCGAAACCTTTCAGAAACCGAATTCCGGCCCAGGCAACGCCGATCATCGCCACGGCGAATATTCCGATCTTAACTTCCCTTTTCATATTTCGCTTGTTTTTATTTCACAATTTGCGTACCCCGGCAGCACACGACGAAGGCGTCGGGGAAAACCTTGCGCACTTCGGCCAGCCGTTTCTGGGCGGCGGCACGGGTATCGTACTCGCCGACGCAATATTTATAGCGGAACCGCCCCTCGGCGGTATACTGTTTCACCTTGTTGCGGTAGGCTTTGAAACGTGCGGACGAGGTCGGCACGGTCTGCGCGCTGGCCAGCACCTGCACGGTATAACGCAGCGGCCGGGCGGCTTGTTTGGGGGCATCCCCGGCCTTGGCCGGTTTCCGCGGTTCCGGTTTCTGCGCCCCGGACTTGCCCGCAGCCTTCTCCGGCTCCCCTTTTTCCGGGGTGACGGTCTTCGCGGCAGGCGCATCGGATGCCTTGTCCTGCTCCGCAGGGCGCACGGGCTCCTTCCCGATGACGACCTGCGTTTCGGGCTCTTTACCGGGCTTCGGGGCTGCCGCGGCCTCCTCTTCGGCGCGGCGCGTTTCGAGCACATAGGCCGAATAATCCCTCACGCCTTCGTAAATCGAGCGGGCGATCTCGTCCTGCCCCTTTTCCGACTTCATATAGGCCATCTCCTGGGCGTTGGACATAAAACCGATCTCGGTCAGCACGCCCGGCATGTCGGTGGCATAGAGCACGCGCAGCAGCTGGGGTTTGATGCCCCGCGAATGGCGCCCGGCCTTCAGGTAATTATTCTGAATACAGCGCGCCAGCGCCATGCTGTACTCGCCGTAGGTGAATTGCAGGTTCTGGATATAGGCCCGCACGATGGCCGCCGTCCGCTCGTCCGACATGTCGATCAGGTCTTCGCGGTTGTTCTCGAACAGGGCGTTCTCGTTGTAACGCTGCTCCTTGGGACTTTCGCCCATGATGAGCGTCTCGACACCCCGTGCCGCCGAGGATTTCGCGGCATTGACGTGGATCGAAACGAAGAGGTCGCCGCCGGCCTTGTTGGCGATGTCGGCACGCGCCTGGAGGTCGGTTGCCAGATCGGTGCCCAGCGCCTTGTCCGTCTTGCGGGTATAGACCACCTTCACGCCCGGCATCCCCTCCTCGATGAGCTTCCCGAGTTTGAGCGCCACCTTCAGCGTGAGGTCTTTCTCGTAGACATTGCCGTAGTGCGCCCCGGGGAATTTCCCGCCGTGTCCGGCATCGATGACCACAACTTCGACCCCGTGCGCAATATTCCCGGCCGTGGCACCGTTCGTTAGAACGGTAACGGCCGCAAACGCGAATAACAGGAACAGTCGTGTGCGCATATTTAATGGAGCCAAATGTGAGCTTTCTGTAATTTTTTACCTATCTTTGTCGCGCCTAAAAAACCCGGCGGGAGTGCATCGAGGCCCCGATCCAGGCGTTTTTGCCGACATGTCGGCAAAGGTACGAAAAATTATTGGGATTTTGGATAGAATCAGGGTAAAATATCTGTTTTCGGCGGCGGCACTCCTCCTCTTCGCCCAGTTGGTGTTCGGCTCGTCCGTACCCCGGGGAATGCTTGCCTCGGCAGCCGAAGACAGCCTCCGCCAACGCCTGTCCGATTCCCTCCGGATCCATTCCGAAGCCGCGGCCGAAGTGCCGGAAGCTGCGACCCAAAGCCGCCGCGACCGCCGCGAGCAGGCACGCGCCGCCCGGGAACAGGCACGCCGCCGCGCCGCATTCGAAGCCCTGCCGCAGGAGCAGCTCGATTCGCTCATCACGCAGAAAGGCGACTCGCTCGAAGGCCGCGGAGCGGACACCATCGCCCGCGACACGGTGAAAGAGAAAAAGCCCCAGAAACCGGGGGCGTTCCTCGACGACCCGATCTCGGGCAAGAACAAGGATTCGCTGGTCTACGACGTGCGCAACAAGATGGTCTATATCTACAACGAGGGCGACATCACCTATCAGAACAGCAACCTCAAGGCCGACTACATGCAGATCAACATGGACAACAAGATGGTCTATGCATACGGCAAGCCCGATTCGCTCGAAGGCAAACCGATCGTCACCAAGCCCGAATTCTCCGAGGGCGACGCATCGTACACGATGGATACGATCACCTACAACCTCACCTCGAAGAAGGCCAAGATCAAGGGCGTGGCAACGCAGCAGGGCGACGGCTGGCTGGTCGGCGGGAGCGTGAAGAAGATGCCCGACAACACGGTCAACATCCAGCACGGCAAATACACGACCTGCGACGAGACCGACCACCCGCACTTCTACCTGGCGATGACCAAAGCCAAGGTCATCCCTGGCAAGAAAGTCGTCACGGGGCCGGCTTACCTCGTCATGGAGGACGTGCCGATCTACTTTCTCGGCATCCCCGAGGGTTTCTTCCCGATCAACATGGGGCCAAAATCGGGTCTGCTGATGCCCACCTATGGCGAGGAATACACCAAGGGGTTCTTCCTGCGCGACATGGGTTACTATTTCACGCTGGGCGACTACGCCGACCTGGCCGTGCGCGGCGGGTTCTACACGCTCGGTTCGTGGGAGGCATCGGCCGCATCGCGCTACATCAAACGTTACAAGTACAGCGGCAGTTTCAACATGCAGTACTCGAACATCAAGACGGGCGAAAAAGGCGAACCGGACTATATCAAGCAGAGCAACTTCCGCATCCAGTGGACACACTCCCAGGATCCCAAGGCCAACCCCGGGTCGACCTTCTCGGCATCGGTAAACTTCGCGACCAGCGGTTACAGCAAATATTCGGCGACCAACCTCAACGACATCCTCTCGACGCAGACCAACTCGTCGATCGCCTACTCGAAGAACTGGGCGGGCACACCCTTCTCGCTCTCGGCGAACATGTCCATCTCGCAGAACTCGCAGAACAAGAGCCTCTCGGTGACGCTGCCGACCGTGGTCTTCAACGTCTCGCGTTTCTACCCCTTCAAACGCAAGGAACGCATGGGCAAGGAGCGGTGGTACGAAAAGATCTCGATGCAGTATACGGGCAAGATGACCAACTCGGTGACCACGACCGAAGACAAGATCTTCTCGAAGGAGACGTTCGACAACATGAAGAACGGCATCGAGCATAACATCCCCGTCTCGGCGTCGTTCAACCTGTTCAACTACATCAACATCTCGCCGTCGGCGACATACAACGAAAAGTGGTACTTCAAAAAAGTCGAATTCGACTGGAACCCCGTCACGAACAAGGTCGACACGCTGCCGACGCAATACGGGTTTTACCGCCTCTACAACTACAACTTCAACGTCTCGGCATCGACGACCGTATACGGCATGTACGACTTCACCAAGAAGCGCAAAGACCGCAAGATACAGGCCATCCGCCACACGCTCACCCCCTCGATCGGATTCTCCTACACGCCGGACTTCGGCGACCCGAAATACGGCTACTACCAAACCCGGCAGACCGACTCGACGGGACGCTTCACCACCTATTCGCCCTATTCGGTCAACGCATACGGCGTACCCAGTTCCGGACGGTCGATGTCGATGAACTTCTCGTTGTCGCAGAACCTCGAAATGAAGGTGCTGTCGAAACGCGACACCTCGGGCGTGAAGAAGATCAAGCTGATCGACGAGCTGCGCATCAGCGGGTCGTACAATTTCCTGGCCGACTCGATGAGGCTCTCGACCATCCCGATCTCGTTCCGTACGACGCTCTTCCAGAATTTCGGCATCAACCTCTCGATGACGCTCGACCCCTACCGGCTGACACCCGACGGCAAGCGCTACAACAAGCTCTTCTTCCCGGGGCGTATCGTCTCGACGGGCTGGTCGTTCGGTTATACGTTCAAATCGCGCGACGACCGCTCGCAATCGGCCATCAACGACATTACGAGCATTCCGCCCGAATACATGAACCCCTACTACGACCCCTACGGCAACATGGATCCCGTACTGCGGCGGCAATACATGTCGCAGATGTACTACGATTTCTCGCTGCCGTGGAACTTCGGGTTCAACTATGCCATCAACTACAACATATCGACAGGCAACTACCCGCCCAAAGGCTACAAGAAGAACGTCACGCAGACCGTCAGCTTCAACGGCAGCCTTACCATAACGCCCAAGACCGGCATCACCTTCCAGGGCGGTTACGACATCAAGGCGAACAAACTCACCACCTCGTCGATCTCCATCTCGCGCGACCTGCACTGCTGGCAGATGTCGTTCTCGTGGATACCCTTCGGGTTCCACCGCAGTTGGAGCTTCAACATCGGCGTAAAGGCGGCATCACTCTCAGACCTCAAATACGACAAGAGCCAGTCGATGTACGACAATATGTACTAAATCCCCACCCCGGCTTATCCCCCGCCCTCTTCCATCCCGGACGATCCGCATTGCCGCTGCACAATGCGGCACGGACGCCGTTTCCCGCCGTCGGCACCGGCAATAATACGCCAAACAGACAAAACCCGGCAGGAAAACAGACGTTTGTGTATATATTTTGACCGGGAACCGGAATTTCACAATTTTTTAACGGGAATAGACTATTTTTTTGCTATATTTGATACGAAAGTGTTTCAACCAAAAAAATTTAGCCTTATGAATTACAATCTGTCCACCAGCAAGGGGGGGGGAAATTCGACCTATCTTCCGCCCGTAATTGAGACGATCGACATCGAGACTGAAAAAGGGTTTGCAACATCGCCCACCCCACCCGACGTCTATGACGATTGGGGCAGCGGCGGCGGTGCAGGAGGTATCGGATCGGGAAGCGAACACGAACTCTAATACCGCAGCCCTATGAAAAGTCTCTCTAAAATCACACTGTTTGCAGCTCTCACCGCTGTAACAGCCACAGCCTGCCAAAAGGAAGACAGCAGCATCGACACCTCTTCCGGCAAACTCGTCAAGATGACTTTTACGGCCGGAAACCCTGAGTTCAAACCGGAAGTCCGCACCGAGATCGACGGATTGACTCCTTATTGGTCTGTCGGCGATCAGATAGGCATCAGTACCGACGGAACGAAGTCCAACTACCCCTTCACGAACGATGCGACGGAGCGCGCCGCAACAACGACTTTTTCCGGGAACGCGAACATTTCATCAAGGATTTACGCTTATTATCCATTCACGGCCAACGGAATCGACAAAGTAGGAGATAATACGGGTGCAAAAGTCGATCTCCCGGCAAACCAAACCCCGACAGCCAGTTCGTTCGACGGCAAAGCCGACATCCTGGTCAGCAAACCGCTTACACTCGATTCCGAGGGACAGCAAGTCGCCAATCTGGAATTCAGACGATTGAGCGCCATCGTCAAAGTCGTACTCAAAGACCAATCCACAGGCGCAAAACTGGCCGACCAGCACGTATCGTCATTGTCCATTACGACCGATGGCGACAACACACTGGCAGGCCGGGTTGTTGTAGACCTCTTGAACTACACGATGTATGCACCCTATTATAACGGCTCCAACACCGTAACGGCGACCTATACGACAAATACGGAATACGTTATCAACGGTGTCAGCGGCACCTATTTAAGCGTATATCCGCGATTGCTGGCTGCGGGGTCGAAATTGGTCGTCGAAGCAGCGACAGAAGGGTATGTCATCAAAAAAGAGATTGTCCTGTCCAATGAAATCGATCTGGAAACAGGAAAGATCACTACTTTGAATGTCAATCTTTCAGACGAACACATCACAGCCGCGGCAACCGGTCTGAGCCTGCCGTTTACCGACGATTTCAGTGACCTGACAGGGAACGGATCCGCAGCAAACATCTTGTCCCGCAAAGACAAAAACGGAAACAACTTGTATGTGGCGAACTCCTATGTTTATCAATACAACTCCCCGCATGGCCTACGCATGAGTTCGAGCGACAACTCCGGGTATATCGTCACCAGCGAACTGGATCTCTCCGCACCGTTCTCGGTACTGATTTCGGCCAAAGTCTGGCCGAAAGATACTTCCGGGATCAAAGTAACCGCCGGAGAATCCGCGGCAATCACGACCGCAGACCTGACCGAGGAGTTCAAATCCTACCTGCTGAAATTCGACGCGCAAAATTCGAAAACGAAAATCAGGATCGAGCCCTCCGCCACAAACGAAAGAATAATTATCGAAAGCATACAGATCGTTTCCGGACATGACGTCACCCTGCCGCCGGTACTGAAAATCACATCGGAAACGACCTTGTCCGTTCCTGCGGAAAGCACTATCAAAACCATCAACTACACGGTTGAAAATCCCACAAACGGGGTGTCGGTCGTCGCATCGTCAGACGTTTCCTGGCTCAATTCATTCGTTTACAACGTCGACGGCGTTTCTTTCACAATAGACGCAAATCAGGGCGAGGAACGTTCCGGCACCATCACATTGTCGTACGAAGGCGCCGAAGCGCAAACCATAAGCGTCACCCAGACAAAACCGGGGGCTGTAATGTGGGAAACCGAGACTTTCGAAAATTACACCGTGCCCAGCACTACCAGTTATGGTTCCAGCGGCACATTCAACGGAGTAACCACTGGAACCCCGCAATGGAGTTATAGTGGCTGTGGTAATCCTAATCAGGCCAACACAGACAAAACGGCGCTTGCCAATGCCGGAGTCGTGGTAATAAACGACAAATATGCAGCCATCGGTAAAAACGGCTCAATGTCCGTAACGATCCCAGGAGGCATTACAGCCCTTAAATTCAATGCGTTGACCTCAAGCAAGGGTTCGGCAACAGTCACCATAACAGCCAATGGTGCCACGGTAGCAAGTATCACTATTCCGGGAAACAGTAAAAGCGCATTCGAAATACCGACAATCGACTGTCAAGGTTATGACGCCACTATTACCATAAAACAAAATAATCAGAACAGAACGACGATAGGCGACATAACCTGGCAACCGGCGAATTGAACTCCGGGCGGGGAAGGAGGCGATCCTTCCCCAGACCCTACCCCGGGAACAGGAACAGCGGCATTGGGAAAATCGTGGGCGGAACTGCCCGCAGCGAACACTTCGGTGACCGAGATATGCCACTACATCACCGACGTGGCGGCGACGGGTAACGGTTCCTACCCGCGCAATTTCGCAATGGGTTATGACAAGGCGAAAAAGGCGGCCCTGTGGGCGGCATATCCGCTGCACGCCTATTACACGGCCCCGAACGCTTCGAAAGAAAGGGCCTACTCGGCCGACCTGTCGCTGGGAAAGACCGAGCAGATGGTGGGCGGCGTGGGAGCACCTTACAACAAGGGACACCAAGTCCCCAACGCCGACCGGAAAGTGAGCAACCTGGCGAACAAGCAGATTTCCTACTATTCGAATATGACGCCCCAGCTCGCTACATTCAACAGCGGTGCATGGGGCACCCTGGAAACCAGAGTCCGCGGATGGATGTGCGACGATACGCTCTATGTGGTAACGGGATGTTATTTCGATGGGACAGAGGGTACGACGACCGACAACGGCGGTAACCCATGCCCCGTACCGACGCATTATTACAAGGTATTGCTGCGCACCAAGCAGGGCACCACGGGACAATCCGTAACCACCCTTGCGGCCGACGAACTGCAATGCATCGGATTCTGGTATGAACAAACCACAGACAAGACCCAGACACCGGACGGTTGTGCGGTACCCGTGACGGAGATCGAAGCCAAATGCGGGTTCGAATTCTTCGTCAACGTGCCGAACGCTCCGAAAAGCAGCTACTCCCCGGGGGAGTGGGGCCTTTCGGGCAACTGACACCGAGCCGCAAAGGAGAAGCGGCCCCTGCACAGCAGAGGCCACTTCTCCTTGTATCCCGGCGACAACCGGGTGGAGCGGACAGATGACGCGAACCGCAAAAAAACTCGAAAAAAGCAACTGAAATATCCCGGGCACAGCTCCGGGAAGCCCCGCAAGCCTATCTCCGTTCCAAAGGGGAAGGCGTGCGGTCGATATAATTCGGGTAGCGGAACTGCGGCATCCCGAGCGCCATGACGGCACAGATACGGCGGCCGCCGGGCCCCCCACACACGGCGCGCTATGTCC
>OAXJ01000531.1_pt1 | contig 37954 bp, 26 predicted proteins | sample 1517241 | NCBI WGS metagenome assembly OAXJ01 (sample SAMEA2580293, study PRJEB22360) | human gut metagenome | biome: human gut; feature: human-associated habitat; material: faeces | place: Denmark | collected 2008/2010 | reverse complement strand
TTTTAATGATTGCAAGGAACTGAGGTACTAGATTTTTAAAATCAACTTTAGATGATAAAGTTATATCGTCAACAAACATTGAAAATTTAATATGATGCTCCTTTGCTAACTGGTCAATTTCCATGCCTATGGGTTTAAATACCAAATTAGCAATTAAAGTTGAGGTTGGAATACCTTGCGGAACTTGATATTTATGAGTAGTTAGTTTAGTTAATATTCTTGCTATAGCAGGCGTACAGCCCTCTCGAAGAAACATTTGAAAAACTTGCTTATGAGAAATTGATGGAAAAAATGACTTCAAGTCTGTCGTAAATATATATTTATTTCCTTGATGAAGACGAGCATTACGCACATTATTTTTCCTCAGAACACCACCATAAACATATTGAGGAATTTCAACTTGCTTTGACATAAAATCATAAAGACGCGTTTGAACCTCTTTTAGTTTTCCTTTAGACGAGTTTATTTGTCTAGTGGCAATTTCTCCACTACTATTCTTCTTTGGTTTGTCAGTAAACTTATTAAATTTTACTCTTTCAAAAGAATAATAATAATCTTCTATATGTGTCAACAAGTAATCCAACTGTTCCTTATTAACACCCAGTATATATAGTAAATATTTTTCGCTTGTTATCATCAAAAAAAAGAAATTAGAGAGTTGATTATAACAATTCAAAAAAAGATTTGCACCATTCTATCAAAGGCTTCATTGCATTTGATAATTGAATCAATGCCTTTATAAATTCAGCAATGGCTTTAATCCATTTTGCCAAATTTTTTATCTTCTTCTCCTGTGTTACAATCATTGGAGAACAATGGAGGGAATTTTTGTTAGCCTTCTTCCCTCTCTTTGAAGGCTTCTTCTTTTTTTTAGTCATAAGCATTTAATTTTAGTTCGGGCAATATTGCCACGTGCCTAAAATCAATATGACCTAACTAAAATATGCTTAGACATTGTCTTCCATTGTACTCTCTATTTTCACGTGCCTAAAAAATGGACACAAAATAATGAAGTAGATACGAATCTTACATATATCGACAATCGGAAATAATGAACGAACTATATGAGATGTTCTTATCTCCATTCTGCCATACTTCAAAACTATATCCGCCCCATTTTACCAATGACTTGGTGCGATTGCTCGCTTTAGGTTTTAGCATAATTTAGTCTCCAAAGCCTTCTCAGTCTATCAAAGAACTAATACTATGCAAAGATATACAAATCTTCGCAATTGTTCTACCAACTACATCAAAAAGTTATTCCTCAGTTATATTTTGGTGAATGATTCCACCATTGAAACACCTGTTTCCTTTGCCGTCGAACAATTAAAAACGATTGGCGTATGCAAAAAGAAACAGTAACATTTGATAAGCTGCCCGAAGCGGTAGGTTATCTGACCGAACAGGTCATCGAGTTGAAAAAGATGGTAGCGGAACTCCAGCCACAGCCATCTGACAAACATGTGTTGGTAGAAATAGAGGATGCTTGCCGTATCATCCGAAAAGCAAAGCCTACCATCTATACATTGGTACGCAAGGGACTACTTCCTGCCTATAAGAAAGGTAAGAAACTCTATTTCTATGAGGACGAACTTCTTGCTTGGATTGAGAACGGGCGTAGAAAGAGTGCAGAACAGACTTACGAGGAGATGCTGGCAAATATGCAAGGCGGTGTCCGTCATAAGTCCAAATCATCCATGAAGTTTTAATGAGTAGAACTATGGATACATCCTCTATTAATCCGGCATCCATCATTGACGAAGCGGTTGATTTAAGTATGCGATTGGCTGGCACTGATTTTCCTGTCAGCATATTCCCGACAAAAATCCAACGCATCATCAGTGAGGTTCACGAATGCCATAACTACCCGACTGACTACATTGCCTCTGCAATTCTTACAGCGATTGCAGTTGGCATCGGCAACACGCATCTTGCCCAAATCAAGCAAGGCTGGATAGAAAGTCCTATTCTGTATATGGCATTGATTGGAAGACCGGGAGCAAACAAAAGCCATCCGCTCAGTTTTGCTATGAAACCGTTTCTTGATTATGACTACCAGCAGAATCAAGTCTTTGAAAAGGCTCTTGCCAAGTATGATGAGCTGATGAGTATGAGCCGCAAAGAACGAGCGGAAAGCGGTGAAGAACAATTTCCTCAGGAGCCAGTTCGTAAACGCTTCTTAATTTCGGATGTAACGCCTGAAGGTTTGAGCCTTATCCATGCGCAAAACAAACGTGGTTTATGCTTGTGGGCTGACGAGTTATCCGCTTGGTTCAAGAACTTCAACCGTTATAACAACGGTTCGGAAGAACAGTTCTGGCTGTCGGTGTTCAGTGCCAAGACCACTATATCCGACCGCAAGAATGCCAAAAGTTCCATCTTCATCAAGCGACCGTATATCTCAGTTATTGGTACTATTCAAAAGAAGATTCTCAGTGAGTTGGCTAAAGGTGAACGTTCCAGTAACGGATTCATCGACCGCATTCTGTTTGTGATGCCCAATCTGCAACAGAAGGCTCGTTGGAATGACAAGGAACTACCGGAGAACATCGAACAAGAATGGAATGCCATTATTGACAAACTGATACAACAAGAGTATGCCCTCAATGAGTTTGGAGAGATAGAACCGCAGATTCTTCTTTTCACGGAGGATGCCAAGAGACGGCTTTACGAATGGCAGCACCACTTCTCAGAATTGTGCGACCAAGAGACAAATGACACCATTGTGAGTATCTATTGCAAATTGGAAATATACATTATCCGTTTCTGCCTGATTATCCAATTAGCCCGATGGACTTGTGGAGAGTGTGATAAAACCTATATCGACTTGTTGACGGTAGAACGAGCCATCAAACTGACGGAGTATTTTAAGGAATCCGCATTGAGCGTTCAAAATATCCTCAATGAGAATGCGTTCAACAGCCAACAACAGGCGATAGTCAATCTACTTCCTCCAGCCTTTACAACTGCCCAAGCTATACAGATAGCCGAGCAAAATGGAATGAAGGAACGGACATTTCAACGCTTCCTCAATGACAACATCGGAACATTGTTCCGTAAAGAAAAACATGGAGAATATTCAAAGATTAACCCGTGACATTTTTGTCGGTTTTGACACTTTCCAAACGAAAACGACAATAACGACAAAAGTGACACACCAAAAAGAAACATACAATGAGTACACATAGATTCATATTAGAACCCTACAAAGGTGTCAGCACTCGGCATACTTGTCCGAACTGCCACCGTCAAAGATGCTTTTCAAAGTACATCGATACGGAGAAGCAAATCAAGTTCCCAGAATACGTGGGGCGTTGTGACCATGAGCAGAAATGTGGTTATCACTTCACGCCTCGTGATTACTTTGAGCAGAACCCGTCTGAGAAAGAAAAGTTCGCAGAGAATAGTTTCAGGAGCTATGCCCCTATTAAGGAAGCAAAACCCATAGCCACTTCCTACATTGATTTGGATATAGTCAATCAATCATTGCGTGGCTATCCTGCAAACAAGTTGTTTCAATTTCTATCGGCTCAGCTCGGAGAAACAGAAACATTAAAGCTCATGAAGAGATACAAGGTTGGTACATCCAAGTATTGGGACGGTGCAACTGTATTCTGGCAGACGGATAACCAAAATAAAGTCCGCACGGGTAAGATAATGCTTTACAATTCCGAAACTGGCAAGCGGATAAAAGAGCCATACAATCATGTCACATGGGTACACTCCGTACTGCACAAGGGCGATTACAATTTGAAGCAATGCTTCTTCGGTGAGCATTTGCTTCCTGAAGACAAAAGCCGTCCTGTTGCACTGGTCGAAAGTGAGAAAACGACACTTATTGCTTCCTACTATCTACCGCAATTCCTATGGATAGCATCCGGTGGAAAGAACGGTTGCTTCAATGCCAACAGCCTATCCGTTCTGGCTGGAAGAAGCGTTGTATTATTTCCCGATTTAGGAGCGACAGACTATTGGCAGAGCAAAATCGGTCTGATGAAAAGCTACGGAATTAAGGTGCAGATGTTCGATTATCTGGAAGTCAACGCCACCGAAAACGAGCGAAAAGAGGGGTACGACATAGCCGATTATCTGCTCAAAGTGAAGCCTGATGAAGCTATCCTCCAACAGATGATAAGGATGAATCCTGCCTTGAAAACACTGATAAAAACATTCGATTTGAAACTCATTAGCATACAACATGGCACTCCACAACCGAAGGTTTCACCACCTAAGAAAAGAGGATTCAGACTTTGAACTCAGAGAGAGAAATTGAGACTTTTTTACTGTAGCAAGTTAATGTCGGTGTATTACATTTCCCGACCACTTGCTCCTCAAAAAGTCTGAGGATACGGCTCCCGATGGTCACAAATTATTCACTAAAACAAATTCAAATGGAAAAGAAATATACAATAACAATCCGTCTGTCATATCAGCAACACGCATGGCTTGGTGCGCTTTGCAGACGGAGCAAGCAGACTCAAAGTGAAGTCATCCGTTCGCTCATCGAGAACGGTTCGGTACGTGAAAGAATCACGCAAGAGCATATTCACATCATCCGGCAACTGATTGGTGAAAGTACCAATCTTAACCAGTTGGCAAGACAAGCGAACACCTACGGTTTCTTTGCCGTTGCGGATAGATGCGAGGAAATGGCTCAGCATATTAATCAACTTATAAAACAACTGAAAAATGATAGGTAAACAGACTAAAGGAACATCGTTCGGTGGTTGTGTCCGCTATGTCCTCAAAGAGGAAAAATCCAAGCTATTAGAAGCGGCCGGAGTAGAAGGTACACCCGAACAAATAGCAGAGCAATTTGAGTTACAGGCATTACTCAATGACAAGGTAAAGAATATTGTCGGACACACTTCGCTCAACTTTTCACCAGAAGACAGTGCAAGGCTAAAGTCTGATGATGTTCTGATGCTAAACATAGCGCACGACTATATGAAGCTGATGGGTATTGAAAATACGCAATACATCATTGCCCGACATATCGACCGTGAGCATCCGCATTGCCATATCGTTTTCAACCGAGTGGACAATGATGGCAAGACGATTAGCGACAAGAATGATTTTCGCAGGAATGAGAAAGTTTGCAAAATGTTGACCGCCAAATATCGCTTGCACTTTGCCAATGGTAAAGACCATATCAAAGAGGAACGTTTGCGTCCCTACGACAAGGCAAAGCACGAGATATACAAGGCGTTGAAAGAAGAACTGCCCAAAGCTCATAGTTGGGATGATTTGAAAGATGCGCTTGCCGACCGGGACATTGATATGAAATTCAAAGTCAGTCGAACTACACGGGAAATACAGGGTGTAAAATTTGAGTACAACGGCTTTTCTTTCTCCGGATCTAAGATTAGCCGAGAGTTCAGCTACTTGAATATCGACAACCGACTGGAAGAGAATGCTTGTGCATCCTTGTTTGAATCACCCAAACAAGAACCCAAACAGCAGAAAGAAGAAGTACAGCAAAGCGTTTCCTATTCCGATGATGGCTTCGGCATCAGTCTCGGTTTGCTAAACGGTAGCTCATCCTACGATGCCACTGCCGCAGAAGAAGCAGAGTTCAATCGCCTAATGAAAAAGAAAAAGGCTAAGCGTAAGCGAGGCTTTCATTTATAATTCTCTATTTATTAATTTTTAAAACCCAATTATTTATGGTACAAAAAGATTTAATTCTTGATTTCAATCTCTACTTGTGTGAGAAATTTGGCTACAGAGAAAGCTGTAGCGTGATGTCCCATGCCAACGGCTTTTGTGTGGACATTCGTGAACGTGATTTAGACTGCTATATCCGCTTCTGGGAGTATAGCTGTGGAAGAGGCAACTTTCCCGACTGGTCTATCATCATTGTGCGCAGTAATTTCAAAAAGAACCAAGAAGAAAGCCTGAAAGACTTGGCTCGGTTCTTCAAGGAGTACATGCCACGCTACGGTTACAAATACCTATGTACCGAAGATGATGACCACAAGTATTATCAGATACTTGGTTTGAAGTGCATAATGGATGGTTTTTGTCCCAATTATGCACTAGCACTGAAGGATTTGAATGTCTGAGACATGGTTTAGAGTTAAGGAGGGGACTTTTCCTCTCCTTTTCTTATATACCGATAAATCAGAATTTAGAAGCGATGGCAAAGCAACTCTATGATTACTGGTTTGTGCAGTTTGATTTCCCGAATGAGGAGGGGAAACCGTATAAATCTAGTGGAGATAAGATGGTTTGGAATGAGAAGTTGAAGCGAGAAATTCCCGAAGGATGGGATATATCTTTAATAAAAGATATTGCTACCACATATTCAGGAGGTACACCCAAATCAACAAATATAGAATACTACGATAATGGAGAAATAGCTTGGATAAACAGTGGGGAACTGAATAGTCCTATAATCACTAAGACTACCAATTATATTACAAAATGTGGATTAGAAAACTCAAGTGCAAAGTTATATCCAAGCAACAGTATATTGGTCGCAATGTATGGCGCAACAGCAGGTAAAGTTAGCTTGCTTACATTCGAGGCTTGTTCTAATCAAGCCGTTTGTGGCGTTATCCCTACAATAGAAAATATGTTATACTATGTGTACTTCCATATATCATCATTGTATAGCCATTTCATTACACTCAGTACGGGTTCTGCAAGGGATAATATTTCTCAAGATACAATCAAGAATATCTTATTGCCCATACCAACAAGAAATATTCTGAAACTATTTGATGAAAAGATTGGAAGCATTTACCAAACGATTGTAAATAACTACCAACAAATAGATTCCTTGACTAAGCAGCGAGACGAACTTCTCCCACTTCTGATGAACGGTCAAGTGTCGGTAAATTCTGATTTAGCAGTCTCTTATATTATATATAAGGACGTAAATATCAGAATTATGAAAGAAAACATCATTCAGGCGATAGTTGCGAAGATGCAGCGTGACTTAGATTGCCGACAAATGGCGCAGCTTAAAGCTGTGCTTACATCAGAACTGCATAACGTTGAGATTATCGAAAAAGAGGAGTGTGTGTACCAGCAAACACAAGAAAACGAACAGTTTCTTAACTCTTTTATATCAGCAAAGAAAATAGAGGGGTGTTCGGATAAGACATTGGCGTACTACCGTAATACCATTGAACGGCTATTAGTTACACTTTCAATGGCTATCTGTCATATTACCACATCCGACATTCGTACTTATCTATCCGATTATCAAGAAGAACATCAATCCAGTAAAGTTACCATTGACAATATGCGACGCATCTTTTCCAGTTTCTTTGCATGGTTAGAAGATGAAGACTACATCGCCAAAAGTCCGGTCAGACGTATCCACAAGGTTAAAACTGATTCACTTGTAAAAGAGGTACTTTCTGACGAACAATTGGAGCAACTTCGAGATAGTTGCACTAACAAACGAGACCTTGCTATTATAGACTTTCTTTCATCTACAGGCATTCGTGTAGGTGAATTAGTAAAACTGAACCGTGAAGATATAGACTTTCACGAACGACAGTGTGTGGTATTCGGAAAGGGAAATAAGGAACGTGTTGTTTACTTCAATGCCCGAACCAAACTGCATTTGCAACAATACCTCAATGGGCGTACTGACGACAATCCTGCTTTATTCGTCTCACTCCATTCTCCTCACACACGCCTTACTATCAGTGGCGTAGAAGTAAAAATCCGGAAATTGGGACAAGCACTTTCTATACCTAAAGTTCATCCTCACAAGTTCCGTCGTACCCTTGCGACAATGGCTATCGACAAAGGTATGCCTATTGAACAGGTGCAACGCTTACTTGGACATGTACGTATTGACACAACACTGCATTATGCGATTGTGAACCAAAATAATGTAAAATTGGCTCATAAGAAATACTTGGGATAAGTAATTGCGCAAGATTCTGCCCGAAAATGCGTAACTTTGCATCCAAAACAGGATGTATATGACTAAGTTATCATCAATCGCAGATTATGTAACCGACAAAATCAGTAGTAACGATATTGCCTTACGCGAATATGTTACTACAGACTGCATATTACAAAACAAAAAAGGACGGGAAATTGCAACCAATCTTCCGCCACAGTCTTGTTGTCTCACTCGCTATCAACGTAGCGATGTATTAATAGCAAATATCAGACCATATCTCAAAAAGGTTTGGTTTGCAGATATAGATGGTGGAGCCTCTTCTGATGTGTTGGTTTTTAGAGCTAAAGAGGGACATTCACCAAGTTTTCTTTATGCCGTACTACTTCAAGATTCTTTTTTTGACTATGTAATGCAAGGAGCCAAAGGAAGTAAAATGCCTCGTGGAGATAAAGAGCAAATTCTAAGATACGAAATGCCAACACTTTCTTGTTCGGAGGAAAGCATTGGCACATTTTTCTTGAATCTTGACCAAAAAATCAGACTCAATGAGCAGATAAATCAGAATTTAGAGGCGATGGCAAAGCAGCTTTATGATTATTGGTTTGTACAATTTGATTTTCCGAATGAGGATGGCAAGCCGTATAAATCAAGTGGTAGTGCTATGGTATGGAATGAAGAATTAAAACGAGAAATCCCACAAGGATGGAGTAACATGTCTATTGGAGATTATGCACCTTGTAAGAGTGGCTATGCGTTTAAGTCTAAAGATTTTGGAGGCAAAGGTCTACCTGTTATTAAAATTGGGAATATCCAAGAAAATTATACGCTTGATATGACTGATAGTCAATGTATAGACCTGTTTAATAAAACATTGTTCCTTGCTAAAAGATATGATTTAGTGATAGCAATGACAGGAGCTACTATTGGGAAATTTGCAATATCTCAAAGTAATTATTGGGTAAACCAACGTGTCGGTCGTTTTGATTTAGGAGATAGGCCTTTATCAAGACTAGGTTTTCTTTTTAATTCTTTAAAGCAAGAATACTTTAGAGAACAGGTTTTTCAAATAGCTTGTGGATGTGCTCAGCCTAATATAAGTGCTGAACAAATTGATTCAATTTCTATATTAAAGCCTAATGATGTTATTCTTAATCAATTTAATAAGCTATGTGAGCCATTATTGGAATTACAAAGTGAAAATTATCTTCAGATAGAAGAATTAACTAAGCAGCGTGACGAACTTCTCCCACTTCTGATGAACGGGCAAGTATCGGTAAATTCTGATTTATCGCACGGTTAAGTTCTATTTTTCGGTCTATTTTTGATAATATTGCAGCAATACGTTTTTGACAATCTATGTCTTTATGACATGGAACATTCAAAGAATGAACAACTTTCCTATCAAGTGAAGGAACAACACTACTTCCTTTGTCAAACATCTTATCTAAATGTAAATTCTTAAGGAAGTAATATAAATACTTAGGGTCATTTCCTTTGAAATCTTTCACAAACAAAGCAGTATTATGCGCCCATGTTGCCTGTTCATAATAATGAACTTTTCCCACACTGCCACTTCGCCCTACCGTAATACAAGGATGATTACTACGAGCTTCGTTATGATAGCCAATAACACCATTAGAACCAGCAACAAGGATATCTCCTTTTTCCATTTGAGAAGAGGGCAAATCATACCCTCTCTGCAACTCAAGAACTTTTCCCAATTTACATCTCGTAAGTTTCATAATAATCTATTTTGGTCTTTAAGATACACTTTGATTTGTTCTTCAATGGATTTTAAAATAAGCTCTCGAATATTCTTTTCCACTTCTTTTTGTTCAGTAGTAGCATAACGGTTCTCCTCTATTTCCTTTTTATGAAGAGCAATTATATACTCAAAGCCATCATGCAAATCCTTTTCCGATATAACCTGATTTCCAGTTCCAAGTAAATCATTAAAAGCCACACCTGTTAACTGTGCACATCCACCTGACTTTGAAATCATAGTGGCTACATATTCATTTATTTTATCGTAATCAATCATTCAAATCCATATTACCTTCGTTCACAATAATTATTTATCCAACATCCCTCTAACCTGTTTGTCAAAGTCAGAATCTATCCGCTGTGTCTTATTAAAAATATCATATTCGCTTTCTGCCTTCACTTTGGCTTGTGATGCTGAAATACGCCCTTTGTCCGGCAAAATTTGATAACGGCGAAATGTGAGGAACTCATTGACACTTTCAGAAAATTGGGACATGTTGAATGTATTCTCACGCTCGATAAGATCTTCTATATAATCAAAGAAACCAGTGACCGCACGTTCCAATTGGCGAATTTCCTTTTCCTGTAAATAGTTCTTAGCTATTGACACATCCGATTTCAAGATACGTCCATCAGGTGCATTCTTCCATGTAGTCAGCCCCATGTGTTCTTTGTTATGGTCTGCCTTTGTATAGATAATCTCTGCTGCCGTTTGCCCGGTAATGGCATAATGAAAACGATTCTGTATCATGGCATAGAAATCGCGAGTTGTAGGCGAATTCCTATCATAGTCTATACTACATTCTGCATATATATCGGTAATCTGTTGCCAGATACGTCGCTCACTGGCACGAATAGAGCGTACCCTTTCCAGCAATTCACGAAAATAATCTTTTCCGAATACCGCCGTTCCCTGCTTTAAGCGTTCATCGTCAAGCACAAACCCTTTTTTTATGTACTCATTGAGAATCTTGGTTGCCCACTGACGAAACTTAGTAGCTTTTGGGGAAGAAACACGGTAACCAACTGCAATAATCATATCAAGATTATAGAAATCGACCAACTCTTCAACCTCGCCTCTTATGCCTCGATTTACGACGGTTGCAATTTTTGCAACCGTCGTGTCTTGCTGTAATTCTTCCTCTTTAAATATATTGGCTATGTGGCGGCTAATACCTGATTTATCAATACCGAAAAGCTCTGCCATAGCCTTTTGCGTACACCAAATGGTTTCGTCTTTTATAACCACTTGTACTCTTCCCTCTTTATCGGGAAGATTGTATAACAAAAACTGTATTTCGTTACTCATTGTTTCCTGCATTTGCGTTGAACTGCAAAGCATCCAACTGCTTCATAATTTCCTCTTCCAACCGATGGCTTTCTTTAAATTGCTCGGAGAGTGTTTGTTTATAATTTGCCATACGGTTGTTAAACTCTTCCTCCGTTATATCTACATAATCTATCTTGATGTCGAAATATTGTCCGGCAGAAAGAGAATATCCTTTTTCCTTTATCTCATCGTAGGAAACAGCTACGGAAAAATCCTCCACTGCCTCCTTGCGCTGGAATGTGCCGACAATCTTTTCTATCTCGTCATCGTTCAGACGCACCTTTTTCAATCCGTTAGCATCTTTATATTCCTCGCCCAATTTGCTGGCATCAATCAAGATTACTTTGTCAGTGGTTGCAGACTTATCAAAGAACAGCACACTGACATTCGTACCTGTATTGGCAAACACGTTGCTTGGCATGGAAACACAACCGAACACCACTTTGTCATCTACAATTTTATGAAGAATTTTGTTCTCAATACCACTTTTAGCCGTGATAAAACCTGTCGGAATGACAATTGCACCCTTGCCTGTCTTTTTCAGTGAATTAATAACGTGCTGAATGAAACAGGTATATATAGCCATTGACTCTTTCTTTTTGGCGGGTACATTTGGGACTCCAGCCCAAAAACGGGCTGGCATGGCGGCTATCTTTTCGCGAGTGTCCGAGAAGTCCATCTTGAAAGGAGGGTTACTCACCACAAAATCAAACTGACGCAACTGCTGTCCGTCATCGCTCTTGTGGTATGGGCTTACAAGCGTGTCGCCTTGAATAGCATTATCAAGCGAAGACACAAGTCCGTTAAGCAGCAGATTAAGTTTCAACATTTTGTTGCTTCGCTGGGAAATATCTTGCGAAAAGATGGTACAGCGTTCTTCGCCTATTTGATGACTAAGTGCCATCAGAAGCGTACCTGTTCCTGCCGAGGGGTCATAACATTCCATGCTATGCAAATCAGCATTATCCCCCACTAACAGACGAGCCATAATCGTTGCTATGGCATGAGGCGTGTAATACTCCGCATATTTTCCACCTCCAGCGGTATTATAGTCCTTAATCAAATACTCAAAGATGCTGGAGAAGAAATCGTAATTCTGTGCAAACGCTTCTTCAAAGGAGAAGTTCACGAGTTTATCCACCAGAGCACGGGCGAATGGCGCACGTTGTGCCGAATCGGTCACAAACGGCGTCAATGCCTCAAACAATGGAATCTTCGTGTTGGCTGTGGTCTGTGTGGAAAATATATCCGCATTTTGTTCCGCTATATCTGTCATAGTGGAATCGAAGATGGTATCAAAATCCCCTTTTCCCTGTTGATTCCAAAGATTGGCTATCAGATGATAAGGTTCAAGCATCGGAACATCTGGAGAGATGGCACTCTGAATAAGCATACGTTCATCATCAGAAAGATTCTCGTATGCTGTTTCCCATTTTACATCCCCGGTCAGTTTCTTGGCAATCTCACTTTTCGCATTTTTTAATTCATAACCGAATTTGTCATTCAGGAACTTATAGAGAAATACCTGAGTGATAATCTTATATTCGTTACCATCGTTTCCCATACCGTATGATTGGCAGGTGGCTTTAAGTCCGTCGATGAGCCTTAATGTTTTTTCTTTAATATCTGACATAATCTTTATGCAATGCCGTAAGTGGCGTTATATTGGTTGATATACTGTTGTGAAATACGTGTCTGAATAAATTTGTAATCCTCCATTTCGGGCTTTATTTGTGGGAAATGGAACAAACATCCATTGATAAGAGCCATCACCGTGCGTCCGAAATAAGCATCCTTTTTCAGAATGTCGTTACGATCATACACTTTGGCATCCACATCCTCTTTTATAATATTGAGAATGGCAGCAATCTCTTCGTCAAGGAAAGAGAACATAGGCTTCTGTCCCTTATCTTCCCTCTGCTTATTCACTTCACGAATACGCTTGTGTACACGAGCAAATTTTTCATCGCCCTTGTACTTTTTCAACAAGACATTATTGCGTTTTTGTAAGTCTTGCAGACGACCGATGATTTCATCCAAAGCCTGTGTTTCTTCGTTGAACTTGGCTATCGTGTCAATCACAAAACCGTGTTCCTTGAAGCGTTCCATAAAGGCTTCACGCAACGAGATAAACTCCGGATCGTCTTGGTCGAAGTTTTGGGTAAATGAAGAAATGGTACGTTGCCATTTCTCTTTCAATTCCACACCACCGGATATAAGGCGCATTTCCTCTTGTCCTATTTTGGAGAAAGTGAACTCTATATCCATCATTGCCTCATTGATTAGAGTTTTCGTTTCCTCATTTGTATTGAAAGCCTCTTTCTGATTGATGATACTTATCCGTCTTTGCACCTCAGAGAGTAGTTGCGGCAACTTGGTGATTTCGAGTTTGGCAAATTGCTCTTTCATTTCATCATCACCAAATGTACGCACGATGTTCGCCATGTTCTTGGCTGATTCCAATGCCTGTTTGAGGTCGAGCAATACAGCTTTATCCTCTTCAGTGGAGATTTCAGAAGAAAATTCTTCCGCATTATCGTATGTGTAATTGAAAAGCGTTTGCCGAACTTTCTTCATCTGATTCAATATCTCTTCCTTGTCCTCAATGACTTGGGTAAAGGTATCGGTGGCAGCGGATTCGCCAGTCTCATCCACGTCATTAAAGCGGTTTAATTCTTGTAAATATGCTTCGTTGGTTTCCTTAAAATTGCGCTTGATGTCGGCAAAGTCAATGACAAAACCGTAACGCATACCGGGATAAGGACGGTTTACACGTGTTATGGCTTGAAGCAGATTGTGGTCTTTCAGTTTGCGCCCGAAATACAGGCGTTTCAAGCGTGGCGCATCAAAACCAGTCAAAAGCATATTAAAGACAATGAGAATATCCACTGTCATATTTTTCTTGAAGTCTTTGACTATCTGCTTGCGAGTTTCCTTGTCATCCGTATCGTGAAGAATGATTCCGGCTTTCAGCGGTCTGTATTTTGATTTGTAATCCACTTCCGGTTCACCCACTACATACGAACCATCGGAAAGTTTTATCTTGATGGGCTTCGGCTGATACTTCTGCCATTCTTCTTGAAATACATCATAAAGCCGCCTTGCCTGTTCGCTGGTTTCACAAATGACCATACCGCCTAAAGTTTCATCTCCTTGTATCTTGCGAAACTCTTTTAAGTCCGTCATAATGTAACGGGCTAACTCGTTTACATAACTTGGATGCTCTATGATTTCCGACTTACGAATGTCTTTCTTTTGCACAAGGGTTTCCAGTTTATCGTACACATCAGACAAACGCTCTTTATAGGACGTTTCTATATCTTCACGTATGATTTTCAGCGTGTAGCCATCCGCAATGGATTTATCGTAATAATAGGTATGCAAATAGTTTCCGAACACCTTGCAACTGGCACGTTCCTCTTTTAACAACGGGGTACCTGTAAGTGCGATTTTAACCGCATCGGCGTCGGCATCAAAGAGATTGGCAAGAAAGCAGCCACCGGGTTTATATCCTCGGTGTGCCTCGTCAAGAATGAAGATGCGTTGAAGATTGGTTGCATAATCACTGATGCGTACTTTTTCTTTATCCTCGGCAAAGCGTTGAATGTTCACAACCGTGATTTCTGCCTGTCCGCTTACACCTTGTTGTGCCTGATTACTGCGGAATTGCTCCATCAGTTCGGCTCTTGTATTGGCGGTAGATACAACCAATCCACGAGCTTCAAACTCTTGTGTGGCTTGTTCCAAAAGGTCAAGGCGGTCTACTATGAAATAGAATTTGGCAACCTTATTCTGTTTGGAATAGAAATCGTTGAGAATATAGGTCAGATAGTATGACAAGGCAGTTTTACCACTCCCTTGTGTATGCCAGACTACGCCAGATTTCACCCCCTCTACCAGTTTTTGGCGAATAGCTAACGATGCAAACAATTGTTGGTAACGCATGATATGCTTTTGGTCGGTAGATTCTATCTTTCCATCCACCTCACGCTCCATACGGACATAGGCAATACCATATCTAATGATATACAATAACCGTTCAGGTGAACACATGGATGTTAGGATTCTGTTTGTAGGGGTGTTGAAACCAAGATTTGTCTGGTACTCAGGACTTGTATGAATGACTTGGCAATTATAATCAGACAATATCTGTTTTTCCACCGTCTTGTCAATCTCCTTATACGGATAGTCACGATGGAACGGTGCTATTTTCTGACCGCTTAAATTTTCTTCACGGAAGCAATTGAATGGTGCGTATGAACGTGCCCCAGTACAATAGAAAGCCCCTTGTATGGGTACGATACCGCCCAACGCATCATATTCCATATTATTGCTGAATATCATCAACTGCGTAATGTTGATGAAGCGGCGAAACTTTTTATTCGGGAAGCGTTCTTTATTCATTCGTGCGCTCTCCGCCAACATACCACCATGATTGTTGGGTTTCTTCACTTCTACAAAACAAAGTGGCAATCCGTTTACGAACAAAGTAATGTCAGGACGAAATTCGTCCTGTCCGTTCTTACAGGTAAATTCGGCTGTGAAATGGAACGTATTATTCCCAATGTTATCAAAGTCTATCAGCTTTACGGGCGAAACAGCTTTGAGACGGTTATAAAAGCCTCGACCGAGGTCATCATCGTTCAGTTCCTTACGAATATCTTTCAAAATTTGAAGAAACTCTCCCTCATGTCCGGGATTCAGATTCTTAAACTGCCGTTCAAATACCTGCAAAAGAATATTCGTGTCACCGTCATAGACCGTGCCATTCTTATCTTCGCTCAACTTGCCGAAGTAAGTATATCCTATTCGGGTGAGGTGAACCATTGCAGGCATCTGCACCCGTGTAGCTTCCGAAAACTGTTTCATATCACCTATCCTTTTTGTCGGTTATCAAATCCTTCAAATCGACCTGCAATATCTCTGCTATCTGTTGCAAGGTCTCTAAATTTGGTTGAATCCTATTACAGGCATAAGCATTTACCATACTGAAACTCTTATCGAGTTTCTTTGCCAACCATGTCTGAGAGATACCTTTTTCAGATAATACAGCCTTTATTCTATTTAGTTTCATTCTTTGATACGATTTTATAGTGCAAATATAGCGAATTATATTCGATAAACCGGGATTATTTTTGTACTTTTGTGTACGAAATAAAATTAATATGGATACAGTTAGAAAAAGAGGCGAAATAATTAGCATTGAACAGCGTTCGTTAGTATCTCAGAGATATAGACGCATAACAAGAGCGGTTAATTCGGAATTTTGGGGTAGCTCCAGCGAAACTGCTCATAGTTTATATGTGGGCTCTTATGGTAGAGGTACTGCTATTGATACAAGTGACATTGATATACTTGTCGAACTGCCACGAGACGAATATAATAAATATGACGCACTAAGGGGAAATGGTCAGTCCAGATTACTACAAGCATTGAAGAATGCAATTTTACAAACCTATCCGAACAGTGATATTCATGGAGATGGGCAAGTCGTTGTGATAAACTTTTCCGATGGGATTAAATTTGAAGTTCTACCAGCTTTTCGTCAATTAGATTGGTGGGGTAATTGGAATGGGAAATACGACTATCCAGATTCAAATATGGGTGGCAACTGGTTGACAACTAATCCCAAAAGCGAGCAACAGGCAATGAAGGAAAAAAATGTTGCAAGCAATGGTTTGTTATTCGACACATGTAAGCACATGCGTGAAATTCGTGATAACTATTTTAGGAGTTACCATCTTCCGGGAATCGTGATTGACAGTTTTGTTTATCATAATATTGCTGATTGGCACTGGCTAAGAGAAGGAGAACAAAGTTCTAATCAACCAATAGGAACTTATGAAAAAAGGCTTTATGATTCATGCCCTGTTTGGAGCTTTAATCTGACATCACCAGGAAGCAACATGCCAGTAGATACATATAAATACATTGATGTATTAATCAAAGTTTTAAAATACATGACAGAAGAATAAATCATATGGACGAACAAACAAAAATTCTTTACAGGGAGATTCTTGAACGTTTTAACAAAATAATTTGGACGCACAAAATTCATTTATGTCAAGCGAATATATACCTCTCAAAGAAGAAAAAACAAAATCAGATTCTTTTAGTATTTTCTGTTTTGATATCAGCTTCTGCAATTACCAATATATTCAAGTGGCTACCTGAAATTGTCATTGTCCCATTAATGGCTTTCTTAGCGTTGACATTAACATATTTCACCACCAAATACAAAGCTGAAAATCTAGAAAAGAAGGCAGCTGACAGCGAAAGATTTGCTGCTGTTATGCACGATTTGCGCAATAAGTATGCAGGATTCTTATCAGATATAAAGGCAGAGTTGTACACAAAAGAACAAATTTCTAAAAAGCGAACAGAATTAGAACATATAGAAAATATAGTTTATTCGGGGCTTGTTCCACAAACATCAAAAGAAGCAGTAGATGTAGCATCTTTTGCATTAAAAAACAAACAAGAATCAACTACCACAAACGAAGAAATTCTCCAAATGATTTCTGATAACTTGCAAGTATAAGATTAATTACATGCGCTATTATCAGGAATATAAGATGAATCATAGCAACACATTCTCACTATCTTTTCCCGAAGCCAAGACAATTATTGTTTCCGGTGATATTCATGGAGATTTTAATCAATTGGTATTCAAACTCTGTATTCAATACAAGTTGACGGACACTCTATTGATTGTAGCTGGGGATTGTGGTTTTGGCTTTGAAAAGAAAGAATACTATGAGCAAATGGTTAGACGAAATACCAAGAGAATGAATCAAGCCAACAATTGGATTGTATTTGTACGTGGCAATCATGATAATCCAGCTTATTTCGAAGGAACAACATTCAGTTACAAACGTTTCATTACTGTTCCTGATTATACTATCCTTCAAGCCTGTAATCATTCCATCCTTTGTGTAGGCGGAGCCATTTCTATTGACCGAATTTATCGCATAAATGAATGGAACAAACGGAAATATCGAGTTCACTCCAATGAGTTGCAAGAAAATGATATTTCCCGCAATTTATATTGGAAGAATGAAGCTCCTATTTACGACGCTGATAAGATGAATACCATCTGTGCAAGCTTCTTGATTGATACAGTTGTCACACATACTGCGCCATCACATTGTGAGCTATTCTCAAAAAGCAACCTTAACCAATGGGCTGAGAACGATTCATCACTTCTTAAAGATGTACAATCTGAAAGAAAAACAATGGATATGATCCTGCATCATCTCAAAACTGATAATCATCCGGTGAACCATTGGTATTATGGTCATTTTCACCAAAGTTGGCATTCCGCTATTGACGGAATATTATATCAGATGCTCGACATTATGGAGTTCAGCCAAGTCTATTGATTTATACCATTTCAGGTATAATATTGATGTTCGATGCAGAATTATACCCGATAGGATATAACGGTTTCCTCCGAATAAAAGTGTACCATTTATGGCATATAAACACTTTTTCAAGCGAATAATTCAGTTTTGCTACACTTTTTCCAACGAATCGAGTACCCTAAATAATCGGAACGCAAAAATTCCACCACAAACCACAGAAATCCCAAGAGAATTACTACCTTTGTATTCAACAAGCGTTCTGTAACATCCATATGGGAATATCCTATCGTTCAACACGTTGTATCTGATAGCGGACATTCCACAAAAGGGCTAAAAAGAGGCGGTACAACACGTATATGCAAAGCAATGAAATACAGAGGTTTGCATTTGTCTCTACATTCTGTGTATTTGTCAAAACAGAGGTTGTACCGATTAAAATGAATGGTCACTGATAATCAGTGATGTAAATATGCTGTAAAGACAATCCCCGGCTTTTTAATATACTTCAGGTATCCTTCCTTAAAGAGAAAGCTGATTTTCTGAAAAAGGACATACCTTTCCCTACAAAAGAAAAGAAAATCAAGTTTTAAATGAAATGCTAATCACTTAACATCATAATAAATTATCAATTTTCAAACTATTTTTTCAAGAACTTCTCGGCACGTCCCGGAGAAAATAATTCCCACAATGAAGCCACTGTCCATCCCGGAGCAAAAATATCATTATAATAGCCTTTACCATTCTTACCGTAGTCCCAGTTAGTATGCTGGACAACCTCCGGATAATATCCTGTTTTGGCAATACCACATCGATGCCCTTCATAGGGTAACAACTGACGCATTGATGTACTGATTACCTGAGAAAAATCCGAAAAACGCTTTTCATTATATTCTTTTGCCAACCAGTTCAATACGTCAGCGAAATCAAAGATAAAGACATCAATATGGTTATTTTCTACAGAAACATTTCCCCAGCCTCTAGTTTTCAACCCTAAATCACCCAACATCTGACCGGGGGCAAAAGGGACATCCCATGTATAGTACCATGACAATGCAAAATAAGCTGCCTTCCTCGCCAACCCAGCATAATGGGCTCGTTCAGCTCCTTTTGTAGCTAAAGCCAAATAGTAAGCGGCAGTTGACGCATACAAAGATGCCTCTTTATCCTCGCAATTAGCATCCAAAGTAGAAGAAAAATAATCGGACTTCGAAATCAATTCCTTTTCCAAATACTCCACCGTATGTTTTGCACTTGCCAAATACCGTTTATCCTTAAAATATTTATATCCCATAACCAATGGCAAAGTTGCCGAAGGGGTACTTCCCCCACTCTTGTCTACAATAGAAAAGTCATCTTTAAACTTACGAGGAAAACTACCGTCCTTATTTTGTAAACGCAGAAACATATCCAACATACTTTTTATACGCTTTTCCCACTCAGGATGTTTACGACCTTGCAGTCTTTCGTAATTCAAAAAATGAAGCAGGGCATATACCCCTTCAGACTGACGGCGGATACTATGAACAGACTCTACAAAATTACGCCTATAATGTACTACTTCATTAAAGAAACCCGTTTCCGAAAATCCATTCTGCAAATAAGAATCAAAAATTTTATAAGCATTCGTCACCAAATCCGTACGACGCTGCTGTTCTCCATATTCCAATGCATTAAAAGCATTCAACAAAGTACGTCCCACAAAACCCACTTCGGCAACATCCGTTTGGTCACAAGTAGCTGTACGCAATTCCACCCCCGAATAATAATGAGTAGGAGTATTTCCGACAAAACTTTCCACGAAGAAATTACTCATCACTTCCTTCATTTTCTCAGGAGAATAAGGTGTATTTACAATTTGAGGACAGTTTGTATCATAAGAATATTCCCAAATATGCTGCACACATTCTGAAAAATCAGCAATTTCCGACTCATGTAATTCCCAAGTCAGAGAAAGACTCTCACCTTTACGTAATAATTGATAGGCCTCAACCGAAGGAGCCAATGTCAATTTACGAATATAAGTTTTAGGAGCTTCCTTGTAAGGAAACCCAAAAGACAAAGAAGCGATACCCGAGAGGTTTTCAAATCCTGTATAACCTATAGAGGTTTTACCAGACAATATCACTTCCCCTTCCTTATGGGTAGTCAAAGCATCCGAAGCCATATTATCCAGCCGGATAACAGAATATGTTTTCCTATTCTTTTCATCAAAAATAGCAGTCAAGGGAGTACTTAAACGGTCTTCACGAACCAACCAGCTATCCGAGGTATGAAAAGACGGCGCTTCTTGAGGAGAACGCAAGTTACGACGATACCAAAATCCAGGCATATAAAACAAACAATCATCATGATGACAACCAGTCATTACCTGCTCACCAAAATTGAAATAAACATCATCCAATGCAGTCATAAAAATGACAATACGCTGGTTGCCGTCTTTTTCTTCAACATTCTGATAAATCACCACAGGTAATTTATCGGCCGCCACCCACTGATATTCAAAATTACTATTATCCAATTGCTGCAAAGTCAGCGGATACCGCTTCGCATCATTACCAGGCACTTTCAAAGCAATGGAAGCCGAAACATTTTCCGGTGTATAGTTCACAGCTTCCGCACAAGTCATTCCTGCCAGACACACCACACTACATACAAAGTTTTTCCAATTCATATTTTTATGTATTTATTAATTACAATACAGGTTTTTCCGATTTCAATGAGGGAGAATCCGTAGCTACCACAGGCCATCCGTCTTTCCAACTTATTTTATCCATCATCAAAACACGCCCTTCAGGATGCTTTGTGGCCACTGCATGATAAAATACCCAATCATTACCCACTTTATCAGTCACAATCTCCGAATTGTGTCCTGTTCCCACAAACGAACTATTCTTATGAATCAACACTTCATGTTGGTTATCCATCATTGTCCTCCCGTTCTTATCAACATAAGGTCCAAACAAATTTTCTGAACGAGCAACTACAGTAGTGTAAGTGCTATTCAATCCTTCACAGCAAGTCCCTATGGAAGCAAAAAAATAGTAAAAACCTTCTTTTTTATGAATATAAGTTCCTTCATAAGCTGTACCAGCCACCTGCCGAGGCTTCTTCCCTTGTTTTATTGAAAGACCGTCCTCACTTAATTCAATGCCATAAATGCCCCGAAAGCTGCCCCAAAACAAAAATTTCTTTCCGGCATCTTCTATATAGAAAGGGTCAATAGAATTCTGTACATTAATCTCGTTACTCCGAAACATCAGACCATGGTCTTTAAATGGCCCCGAAAGTTTGTCTGCCGTAGCGCAACCGATACCACAGGTCCACTCACCTCCCCATTTAGACATAGAATAATAAAGTACATACGTATCACCTATCTTATTGATATCCGGAGCCCATAAGCCTCCACCCGGTTCAAAATCAGGACGCGTTCGATCCGTGAATGCTGTACCTACCCATTCCCAATTAATCAAATCCTTGGAACGATGGATCGGCAAATTACGAATATCTTCGGTTGCATACAAATAATAATAACCATCACCACCTTCTATAATAGTAGGATCGGGCAGACTATAATCTATCACCGGATTCCAGTAATAGCTGGTTTTATCACCATCAGATATTTCTTCTTGCGCAGACGATGATGAGCAAGACACCAAACAAAAGCAGATAGACAGGATCAAATTTTTTCTCATTGCAGTAATTTAGGAGTTATATATTCTTTACTGATTCTCATACGGTCTGTTCCATTCACATTCTCAAAATTTACCGTACCAATATACATAGCACGCGGATGAATATTACTTTTATCTTTGTGGGCATGGAATACAATACGAAGTTTTCCCTCTTTATCAGTGAACATGGCGCTATGCCCTACACCTACCAACCCACCAGGATTTTGCAATAATGGATTTTCGTCGTATTTAGCCCATTCCCCCATTATATCGGTAGCTGTAGCACAACCTACACCATAGAATGGACTTTCATAACTATTCGCAGAATAAGTCATATAATAAATTCCATTGTGTTTGAGAATATAAGAACCTTCATTGACTCGAGGCCACACTTCCTCCCAAGCCTGTGAAACATGAATACAAGGACGCATCGTTTCTTTCTTAAGGGTTATCAAATCTTTTTCCAACTCGGCTATCCATACATTATTCCCATCATTAAAACGGACAAATGACAAATAAGGAGTACCGTCATCATCCATGAAAAAAGAATTATCAATACATTTCTCCTCAACAATCATAGGTTCTTGCTTATTTTGTATAAATGGTCCTACAGGGGAATCTGCCACTGCTACACAAATATGCTCATCTGCCGAATAATACATATAAAATTTACCATTCACTTCATATACTTCCGGTGCCCAAAACCAACGGTCTGCCCATGAATCCTTCTTATTCAAAGCCAGCCCTTTATATTTCCACGTTTTTAAATTATCCGAGATATAAACCTCTATTCCTTCATCCGAGTGAGTACCATAAGCATAATAAGTCCCATTGTGCAACAATATAAACGGGTCACCCAGTGGAACAGGTATTTCCAGCTCTTCCACAATTATTTCATTCACATTCTTATATTCTGAGGAACATGACTGACAAGAAGTCAATGTCCCCAACATCAATAACCAAATAAAAATCATTTTTTTTTTCATAATACTAGTCAGTTTCCTATATGATAATACAATATTCCTTTATATACCGGAGAATAATTTCCAGAACAAAATCCTACACAAGAAGCAGGATAATGAATATCCAATCTCCCTAATTCTCTTCCGTCAACAAAAAGATAGAGCTTATTTCCCCTTCTCACCGCACGGAAATTATAAGATTCCTTTAATTGTTCTTGAATTCCCAACTTATAAATATGCCGTTCCAAATCCTGAGCGTCTTTATTAATAAAACGAATACCTTCCGTTTTTATCGGAGTAAAAGACAAACGATTATAAGCCAGATGCTCTGCCACCGTCGCCCCGCTGTTATTCAATGGATACCATTTTCCCTCATTCAAATATTCTATTGTAAATTTACTAAACATATCGTCTACAAACTCCGCCTTATTCCCTACTTCATGACGGTTCAGGTAAAGGGCATTTATCCATGAAGGCGATATAAAACGATAACATTTTTCGACAAAATCAGTATACTTCACATCAGGATAAACCATTTGTAAATGTTCCAACGGATATTTTTTATCAAGTATCTGTTGTCCTTGTTTTACAACTACCACTTCCAGCATACGCGTGATACCATTAAATTGAGCTTTTACATAGTTATCTTTATCCACATAAACCGGATAGCTTCCTGACATCTTACAATCGGACAAACCTGAAAGTTGAAAACTAAATTCATAATGATCAAGAAAATCACCTTTCAATATTTCTGAATGTTCTTTTAACTGTATCCGGTCATCATCAAATCCGATAGTATAAGTCACCCCTTCGAACAAAGCTTTTTTAGTCCGATCAAACACTCCGGGAACACCGGGTTCCGTCACAGGAATAATCTTTGTAAACAGATGTTTTTGAGGAGATGGTATTTCATCCAACCATACTTTTAAACAATCCTGATTACGTTCAATACGTAAATGATGATAAACACCCCAACGAAAATCTTTAGGCAAAGTGAAATATTCCTCCTTTTCTTTACCATTAATAATGGTACGCAAATACCAATTGTGGTTCTTTGTATCGAAACCGATATAAGCATTATTATCCACATCTTTCCACCACGCAATGATACCAGCATCTCCATCTGTTTTGACTGCTGTTTCAAACATATAAGTTGTAGAAGGTTTCACTTGTTGCAGCACTCCAAAAGAAGGTGTTTCCCCTTTCATTGAAAAAGTGGGCAAAGAAGGTTCCGGATGATAGCCATCTGTACAAGGACCGGTTATTCCTTCAACAAATAATGTTTTATTAAAGAAATGAACACGGTTAATATACTGCCCCCTACACTCATTATTTTTATTAGCCATATATATAAGCCACCATTCAAATCCATTGGGCCCCCTTAAAATATTAGGTTGTCCCGGGGTCATCAAAATATCATCTGCTGTTTCACTCCTCATATCAAACAAAGAAACATCAAAAAATTGGGCACGCCCTTTATTTGTTTCTACAGCAAGCAAGTTCTCTCCTTTTTTCAGAAGCTCTCGTTGCTTTTCATCAAGGTTTACCATACAATAATCCCGTCCCTGTTTTTCGTAAATCAATGTTCCATTCAAATATATTTTTGTATCTCCGTCATGAGCAACCCTGAGTGCTAAATTTCCCACCTGTTTGCCAACAAAAAAAGATTTACGTAACCACAATGAAGGAGATGTCCACCAAGTACCTAAATGACGAGTGGTAGATCCTTTTATCTCTTTAGATGAGAATCCACATTCTCCTTTCTTCCAATCGGAAGCCTGATATACCGGAAGCATCCAACCGACTCCAGGATTATTTTCTGTATAATCAAACAATGGCTCATAAGTGATGCCATATCGTAAAAGATCCACATAATTCTCTTCCAGTAGAATTTGATTAGAATTTACTACCGGATAGCTATATTTATTCCCATTTTGAAAACTTAAAGGTGAGTCTGCCTCCGCAACCCCCAATTGATAATTCCCCCACTCAGTAGAGGTATGATTGGCATTATACATCAAATAGTATCGGTCTCTGTATTTCATCACCCAAGGTCCCTCTGCCACTCTGTTATCCATGGTCTCCCATGTATCCGGCAATGATGCAAACAAGCACACTGGTTCTCCGGCAAATTCCGCCGGATTCTTCATTTTACGTCCCCAAATAGTATTTCCATCAGTAAAACGCACCATATACATATATAATTGTCCGTCATCATCTTTAAAAACCTTAGGATCAATGCGATTATCCATCCAAGTTTTTTTATCAGGCTCTATATAGGGCCCCAACACATTTTTACTTTGAGCATGTACAATGTGAACAGCATGCTTATCCTTACCCCAATAATTGACAGACCAATATAAGTGAAAATCACCATTCAAACAAAACATATCATTGGCGTGAATCTGCTCATTACCGGCACCACTTCCTTTACTCCAGCCATTATCCATAGTCACGACATGAACAGGTTTACCCCAATGAACCAAGTCGTCGGAAACATAAAAATCCCCATTGGTAAATACTCCACCTATATAATACTTACCATTATATTTCATCACACCGGCATCCGCTACTCCGGGAAGCACCGGATTCTGTATGTTTTGCGCGAATAAAGTACCGCAACAAGCAAAAGCACAGAAGATCAGTATTTTTTTGCAGACAAGCATAAATGATACTAGTTAAATAAAGACTATGCCGGAAGTATTATAAAAAGAAAAAACACTCCGACACAGTCTTTCTTTTTTATTAATAATTAGGATTCTGAGTTAGTTGAGGAACATCATCAATCTTACTGATTTCAACTTCCGATGTAGGGATAGGCATACGTTTGTGTTTGCCAATCACAAAATTGTTGAAGTCCTTGTCACGAGCTTTCAGCTCGTCAATACCAGCCTGTGAATCAAGCAATCCCCAGCGCTTCAAATCCGCCCAACGCCAGCCTTCGAAACAAAGTTCCAAAGCACGTTCCATCTGAAGACGTTTGATAAAGACCTCCTTTGAACTTAAACAATCCTTCCACCGACTATCTTTCAGTTTGGATAACCCTGCACGTTCTCTTACCTTATCAACATAAACAGCCGCATCAGAAGCCGAAGTTCCAGTTTCAACCAAACACTCCGCATAACTCAATAAAACATCAGCATACCGCATAATACGATAATTATTACGTGCGAAATAGTCTTCACGTTCACGATAGTAAGAAGTATTGTATTTGCGAATATAACAATCCTCTGTGTCCTGTCCCCACTCATCAAACCATTGTGACGCATCTTCATTGGCATAGTATTTTTTTGACTGATCAGGAAAATCATCTCCAAAATGTTTATAAAGAATACTATTGTATAAACGCAAGTCATTTCTGCCATCAACCCTTCTCTCTTTCAAGAACTCATCTACTAGCCAACGACGCGCTTTACCATCGCCCCAACCCGTACCATGAGTGCCACCGGGTGCATAAAACTGAGTACGCTGGAAACCAAAGGCCATACTGGCATCATTGCCTGTGCCCCCCTTATTTTGATCATCAAACTGAATTTCAAATATTCCCTCCTGATTATTTTCATTCAAATCGGTAAAATTGTCTTCACGGTTATCAAGCAAACCATACAAAGAGCCTTCCCTATCAATCAGCCATTGCAACTGTTCTTTGGCCCTATCATATTTATGTTGTTGCATATAAGCCTTGCCCAACAAAGCTTTAGCAGCACCTTTTGTCGCTCTGCCTAAATCTGCCGCATCCCATGCCTCCGGCAAATTCTCCATTGCAAACGTAAGGTCTTTTTCTATCTGATCCCAAATTTCCTGTTCTGAAGCGTCCTTAGGTATGTAATCAGCATTTTGAGGTTCAAGAACTAATGTCCCTTTCTCCCACAAAAGATTTATCTGAAAATACCACAGAGCACGTAAAAAGGAAGCCTGTGCTAAAAGTTGGTTCTTTTGAACCTCATCCATTTCAATCGCAGGCACATTAGCCAAAACCTGATTACAACGAAAGATCCCTACATAAAAATGCTCCCAATGTACCTTATTACCCTCATAGAAATCATAATTATTATAAAGAAAACGCGTCCAGTCACCTAATTCTATCCAAGGAGACGAACTCCATCCTTCATCTGATGACAGATCGTAACGAAAAGACAACCAACGCATCCAAGTCCCTTCTTTATATAAGAAACTGTAACAAGCATTTACTCCAGCTTTTGCATCATCCGCCGATTTCCAAAAAGTAGTATTGGTTACTTCATTCGGATTTTCTATATCCAATAAACTTGAGCTGCATCCGGTAGCACACAAAGCCAAGACACCAGCAAATAAAAATCTATATATTTTCTTCATATCAGTATACTAATTTATAAGTTAAAAGGTCAAATCCAAGCCAAACATAACAGAACGAGTATTAGGATATGAAAAACTATCCGTTCCACTATTCCAAATATTAGTGTTTATAAAATCAGGATCAAGCCCGGAATAGCCTGTAAAAGTGAGCAGATTACTACCGGTAGCATATAAACGAAGTTTGTCAATACCCAAATTCTTCAACCATTCCTTTTTAAGATTGTATCCGATAGAAATATTTTTCAGTCTGAAATAAGAACCGTTTTCAAGGAAACGATCCGCATCCCATGAATTACGTTGGTCACCATAAATTATACGTGGCGTATCAGAATTCTGATTTACCTGATAAGGTTCTTCTCCCTTCTTGAAGCGAAGATAATTGGAATTGTCCGAGAACAAACGTCCTTGCCATTTGGATACATTATAAATTTTATTACCAAATTGCCCATTCCACATCATACTGAAATCAAAGTCTTTCCATTCAGCATTCAAGACCAATGACATTTGCATCTTTGCCCACGGACTTCCGCAAAATTGACGGTCATCCGCCGTAATCTGTCCATTATTATCCGTATCAATATATTTCACATCACCTAATTGCGGACGTTTCCCGGAAATCATAATAGGTTCGCCATCAGGAGTTACATAATTATCTATTTGTTCTTGTGTTTTAAAAATCCCATCGGTTTTATACAAAAAAAATTCTGCCAACGGACCATTCAACCTCGTTCTTGCCTGACCTGAATCAATAAAAGGTTTTTCATATCCTAAACTTAATACTTTATTACTCAAAGTTGTAATATTCAACAATGCACCATATTTGAAATCTGAAACTTGATCTTTCCACCCCAAGCTCAATTCAAATCCACGATTGCGCAAACTAGCCGCATTTGCTTTAGGTGCCCCTTCTTGATTACCGGTAGAGATGGCAATAGGCATTTCCGTCAAAACATCCTTAGTCTTTGAATGATAATACTCGGCACTGAAAGTCAAACGTGAATTGAGAAAACTAGCGTCAAAACCAATATTTACGGTTTCTTTGGTTTCCCAAACAAGATTGGTATTCACTAATTTTACTTGAGTGGCTCCAGGTACAATAGCTCCACCAAATACCGTCACAATGCTTTGATTAATAGTACCAACATAATCCCAATCACCGATAGAAGCATTACCCAAACGCCCCCAATTTCCCCTGATCTTCAAATCATCAATCCAAGGTACCTTAAAGAAACTTTCCTTAGAAATTCTCCAGGCAGCAGAAACAGAAGGAAAATTACCCCAGCGATTTTCCTTAGCTAAACGAGAAGTACCATCCCGACGGAAAGTAGCTGTCAGATAATATTTGTCATCATAAATATAATTAACACGTCCCAAATAAGAGATCATGGCATTCTCACTAATACTATTAGTATTCTGTTGGTTACTTTGTCCAGCATTTAACACTGTCAGATAATCACCATTACCTAACATAGGAAAATTAAGACGGGAAGCCCATAACCCCTCCCACTCATGATGTTGGTAAGTAGTACCTAATACTGCATCGACATGATGTTTTCCAAAATCCTTGTTAAAATTCAACGTGTGCTCAATCAGCATATTATAAGTATTATCACGTGCTTTCTGGCTCTCCGGATCACGATGTTCCTGATTTTGTTGCCAATTACCTTCACCACGAAACCATGAATTTTCATAGAAATACAAGTCAACGCCCCCATTGAACTTATAAGAAAGAAACTCGAAAGGTTTGAACTCCAACCACAATGAACCATTCAGACGATTTTGTCTCATATGGCGTTTTTCCAAATTTTCACGTGCAATGGGATTTACACCGAAAGTATTATATTTAGCCGCATCTCCATATCCATAACCACCTGGATTATTCTCATCATAAACCGGAATAGTAGGCATCATACGTAAAAAGTCATTATAAGTATTTGTCTGGTTCGGATCTGTATTAGTTAATGAGTAGGCCAAGTTCTCACCGAATGAAAACCAACCTTTTTTCCCCTGTGTGTTAACACGGAAACTATAACGATCAAACGTATTTCCATAAGATACACCATCATTATTATAGTAACCAGCTGAAACAAAATAACTACCCGAATCTCCACCACCGGATAAAGATACATTATAATCCTGTACCAAAGCTGTCTTCAATACCTCATCCTGCCAATTGGTATCATATTCGGAATGCTTCTGAGTTGTTGTTATGGAGGCTATACCATCTTTTATCGCTTCTTTATAAGCTATATCATTATATTTAATGTACTCTGCCGCATTCATCAAATCAAACTTCGGACTCCACTCCAATGTTTCTTTCACACTCACATTCACCTTCATAGGACCACTCACCCCTTTCTTAGTAGTAACAATAATCACCCCATTAGCAGCACGAGAACCATATATAGCGGCAGCGGAAGCATCTTTCAAGATCTGAATAGATTCAACGTCAGCCGGATTAAAGTCAACTCCCGGATCAGTTATCATCCCATCGACCACCCACAACGGAGCATTATTACTTAATGAACCCACACCACGAATTTGAATAGAAGCATCCTCACCTGCTCTACCACTACTACGAACGTTTACACCTGTAGCAAGCCCCTGCATCTGACTGACAAGTGTTCCAGCTGAGCTTTTTTTCATCTCTTTGGTATCAACTACTGCTACTGCACCCGTCAGATCAGATTTCTTCACAGTCTGATAACCAATTATAACCACCTCTTCCAAAGCCTTGGAATCATCCTTCATTATCACGTGCAAAGGTTTTCCCTTGTAAACAATCTCTTGGAGGGTCATCCCTATATATGAGAAAACCAATGTTTGTCCATTTTCTCCAGTAAGAGTAAACTTACCATCCAAATCAGTAGTAGTACCGGTAGAAGTACCCTTAATAACCACATTCACACCAATTAAAGGCAAGTTGTCTGTGTCTACTACGGTTCCGGTCATTGTTACGTTCTGCGCATAAGCAGTCATCGTAAAAATAGTCAGAAAGAAGACTAATAATTTTTTAATCATTTTTTATAGAATTAGATTTGTAAAATTGTGCGGAGATTTCAGTTCCGCTTTTTAATTAATCACAAGTATGTTCATAAATATACATACAACAGATAGAATTTAAAGGTCACATTCTTGTTATGTCATAGGCATTTCTTTTTTCACAGTATTACATGAATCATATTCTCAACTTTTTGTGATGCAAATGTATTCCAAACTCCCCGAATGTGCTAGAACTATTCAACCAATTAATAGAATAATACATTCAAAAATCGCCCTCAGAATAGTTCCTGAGGGCGATTAGTTCTATTATTCTATTTCATGCGCCGAAAAAAATCATTTCACAAAATCTTTTGGTAAAATACCAAATTGCTTCTGAAAACATTTAGTAAAATAAGAAGGAGTATTGAAGCCAACCATATAACATACTTCATTTACCTTACATTCTCCTTCCCTTAATAATTGAGCAGCTTTTTTCAATCTCTCTAAACGGATATAGTCATTAGGGGTCATGTCCAACACTCCTTTTATTTTGCGGTTCAAACTGGAACGGCTCATATTGAGCAAACTCGCCATATCGTCCAGACAGAAGTCCGGATTTTGCATATTGGCAACAATCACTTCATTCAAGGTTTTCAAAAAAGTTTCATCCGCTTTCGTCATAGCCATAGAATTGGTCTGTATAAACGGTGAATGTGCAAAAGCCGCATGCAGCTTTTCATGATTACTTAATAAATTGGCAACAGACACTTTCAAATACTCCACAGAAAACGGCTTTTCAATATAAGCATCCGCTCCAGATTTCAAACCATCTATTTTTGATTGTAAAGTGGTCTTAGCCGTCAACAGTACAATAGGAATATGACTGTAATCCAAGTCTGATTTTATACGGTCACATAATTCCAACCCATCCATTTCGGGCATCATTATATCCGATACTATTAAGTTCACTGTATGCCCCTCCAACACCTTTAAGGCCTCCACTCCGTTAGTTGCAGTCAATATTTGATAAACAGGTGACAATTGTCTGACAACAAAAGCCAACATTTCAACATTATCCTCCACAATCAATACAGTGTAACGCGGCTTCTGTTGCAATTGTCCCGGATCCTCTTCTTTCGGATCCTCTTTCAACTTAATCTCACTCTTCGAAATGGCAATAGTATGTTCATGCTTTACTGGCAATGAAAGAATAAAACAATTCTGCTTTTGTGAATCATCCATAATTAAGTTCCCTTCATGCAACTCAGCTAAAGATCTTGCCAATGCCAAACCAATTCCCGTACCCGAAACCTTACGGGAAAATCCGTCCTTATACTGTATGAAAGGCTTAAAAATCTCTTCACGCATTTCCATAGGAATTACATTGCCATCGTTACAGACAGACAAGAACCAACAAGTATCCTCCATCCACAACCGGACATGAATATAAGTTTCAGAATATTTAATGGCATTAGTAAACAGATTACTAATTATCTTAGTCAACGCCTCACGATCTATCGACGCATAGATAGATTCCGAACATTCAATAACAAATTCCAATTTCTTTTGCCGTGCCAATGGAGTAAACCGCATATAAATCTGCTGTAATATATCCGAAATATTACACTCTACAAAATTCAGTTGAAACCCACGTGTTTCAGTCTTTCTGAAATCAAGTAACTGATTAACCAAATCCAGTAAACGGGTAGTATTCAGATTCATTATTTCCAAATCATCACGGATATCTGCAGATACATTCGGAGAAACAAGCACATTTTCAAGCGGACTTTTGATTAATGTCAAAGGAGTACGAATCTCATGCGCCACATTCGTAAAGAAATCTATTTTTGCAGTATAGAGTTCGCGTTCCTTTTCCCGTTCGAATTTCTCCATGGCCTGTTGGTGTTTCTGCTCATTCCTTTTCCGGAAATAATAAATGATACCTACCACAGACAGAATTCCTAATAGCAAATAAATAAAATAGGCCCACCCTGATAAATAAAACGGAGGTAAAATATGAATCTTCAATATACGCTCTTTTTCATTCCATTTTCCGTCACTATTCGATCCTCTTAAATGGAAAATATAAGTTCCATATGGTAAATTGGAATAATTGATTACCGAATTCCGCCCTACATTATACCACTCTTTATCAAATCCTTCCATTTTATAAACCAATTGATTCATTTCCGGTGCCTGATAACCTAATGCCGCCGCATGCAATGAAAAAGAATTTTGATCAGATTCTAACTCGACCTCATCAGAAAAGACGATGCTTTCTTTCAATGGAGAATCCTTACTGCCGATCTGCATTCGTTTATTGAATAAGAAGAAATCTGTAATGACAACTGGTGGAACAAAAGTATTTTCTACAAAAGTAGATGGATCAAAAGTGATAAAACCATTTATACTACCTAAATAGATACGTCCCATCTTATCTTTATACCCAGACTGATAATTAAACTGGTTACTTAGCAATCCGTTTGCTGTAGTATAAACTCGTTTATCATCTGTTTCCGGATTGAAACAAACCAAACCATTATTAGTTGTCAACCATAAATTCCCCCGATTATCCTCTACCATCCGATAAATGATATTACTAGGAAAACCTTTCGACATATCAAAACGAGTAAAGCTTTCATTTTCCGGATTAAAACGGCAAAAACCCGCCCCTTGTGTCATAAACCATAACCGCTTACGACTATCTTCACAAATACTGATTACTTTATCATAAGGTAATGAAGTGGAATCGTTCTTGTGAAAAATAAAATTCTTCCATTCTTTCTTATTCACATCATAACGAAAAACACCGTTAGAATAAGTTGCCAGCCACAAATTCCCACTAAAATCCTCCAATATTTTATAAACAAACATATTAGCTAGTTCCGGCATCCTAGTAAAGTCATCTGTATCACGATTATATCGCAGCAATCCAGATGTAGTGCCAATCCATAAGTCACCAGATGTAGTTTTACAAATAGAGAATACATTATTGGCATCCAAAGAATTTGGGCTTATATCTTTTTGATAGTGTCTTACTTGCTTCGTAAGCAAATCAATACGGCTTAAACCTCCGGAAAAAGTGCCTACCCACAAATCATCACCGTCCAAACATAAACCATGAACATTTTGATAAATAGCAGGATGTGAGAATTTTTCAATCTTTCCACTTTCCGGATAAAAATGAAATAATCCCTTATCTTCAGTACCAATCCAAACAGTACCATCATTACTTTCACAGAACTCACGTACCCTACGCCCAAAATTTTTAATATCATCACGAGGGTAGAATTTTTCAAAATAAGTCCATTGACGCGGATAGTAATTGACCCCGCCAAAATAAGATCCGATCCACATTCCTCCCTCATTATCACGGCATATAGAATAAATAGCATTATCGGCTAAAGCATAAGAATCATTCCCGTTTGAAACAGTGAGATGAGCTATTTCACCTTTTTCCAAATCATAAATATATAGCCCCGACTCCGTACCTACCCATAATTCCTTATCCGATTTAAAGCCTAAATCACGCACATAATAATTCAACAAACGCCTTACCCGCCCTGTTGTCAGATTAATTTCAGTCAAACCATTAGAAGAACCGATATACCAACAATTATGGGGACCCATAATCCAAGTATTAATGATATCATCTTTAAAAGGCTCTTTTCCTTCAGAATCCTGAAAGGGAAACAATGTCTTAAAATTATCTTTTGTATAATATAGGTTGTCGTCATATAAACTGACCCAACATAGTTTTTCCTCAAACCAAAAACGCGTAACATTGGCCAATTGGTTCTTACGCTTATCTCTATGCAGACAATTAATTAACCGATCTTGCACACGATCAAAATGAAACAATCCTTGATAATCCACGGAAATCCATATATCACTATCTTCATCACTTTCAATACGAGTCACAGCACGACTAATCATATCACCTGTGTCACTAACTCTATCAAATACTGTAAAGTCTTCTAATAAAGGATTATACACATAAACGCCTGCATCTGTTCCAACCCAAATATTTCCTTCTTTATCCTCATGAAGTGCAGTGATAAAATTATTTCCTAAAGCAGAATTCTCTTTTTTGAAAATACGAAAACTCAGGCCATCAAAACGATTCAAACCATCTTTTGTTCCAAACCACATGAAACCTTGTTTATCTTGCAAAATAGCGTTCACCGTGTTTTGCGAGAGTCCGTCTTGAATATCCAATGTTTTGAAATAATATCGGATATTACTTTGAGAGTAAAGAGTAAATGCATATAAAAAAAGAAGTCCTATTATGAATATTCTTTTCATAGTATATCAATTTAGTTTAGAGAGTACAAAATTAAAGATTAAATTCTCCATATCAATAATTATCCGGAAAAAGTCCCAAAAGAACCAGTGTTTACTCTCACCGCTTCTTTCAGGACTCTTCCTCTCTGAATCTTATTTATCCCAAATGTTATATTCCACAATTCCTTCTACCTTAACATACATTATTTATGTACCGAAAACTTGTAAATACAATGACTTTGATATTTTTCTCCTGGTCTCACTACTGCCGTAGGCCAGTCTGCCTTATTAGGTGTATCGGGATATTTTTGCGTTTCCAAGCACACAGAGGCCCGAAAATTATATATTGTATTTTTTTTACCCGTCAATGTCCCATCTAGAAAATTACCACAATAAACCTGAATACCCGGCTCGTCAGTATAAACATTGAGTACAATCCCCGTAACAGGTGACTCCAATGTGGCACAAACTTGATGAATATCCCCCTTAGTATTCAATACCCAATTATGATCAATGCCATTCCCATATCTTAATTGTTCAAAATCTTGATTAATACGAGTTCCAATGACAGCAGGAAGTCTGAAATCCATAGGAGTACCCTCAACCGGAACAATTTCTCCAGTCGTCATAAAAGTACTGTCAACAGGAGTATAATAATCCGCGTTCAAAGTCAATAAATAATCAGAATTATCTTTTGACGGATCTCCATCTAAATTAAAATAAGAATGATTAGTCATGTTTACAACAGTCGGTTTATCCGTTTCTGCTTCATACTGAATATCAATAGCATTATCGTCCGTCAATTTCATTATAATAGTACAATTCAAATTTCCAGGAAAACCCTCTTCACCATTTTTAGACAAGTAAGTCAGTTTCACCTCTCTGTCACTCACTTGAATACCTCTATAAATACGATATTGAAATCCTTGAGGACCTCCATGCAAACAATGTCCGTAATTGTTTCGAGGCAATTGGTATACTATCCCATCCAATGAAAAACGTCCCTGATTTATACGGTTGGCATAACGCCCTATACTTGCTCCAAAATCCGACGGATATTTGATATAGTCCTGTATGGAATCAAAACCCAATACTACATCCCTCATTATTCCATCTTTATCAGGAACCATAACAGAAACAATACGACCGCCATAGTTGGTGATACAAACTTCCATCTTATTTTTATTCTTCAATACAAACAGATCAGTTTTCTCACCATTTATCTCCGTTTGAAAACGACTGTTACTTAAACCGGATTCAGTCAAGACCTCATCATTTTTATAAGAAGCACATGCAGTCATAAGGACTGCACATACCCAAAAGAACAGCTTATTCATATTCCTTACTTTAATGATTTACAGATACGTGCGTTGGCTTCTCTCACTCGTTTTTCATCTACTTTAATCACCTTACGATCATAAGTCATCAGTCCGTTCACTTCCACCTCCACATCCGTAGTCTGAGTATAAACAGCCGCCGAGAATCCCCTGATTATCAGGTCATAAAGCATATCTGTATATTTTATATACTCATCAGTTACTTCTTTGGAAGAATTAAACTGTATATATCCCCAGTTACGATCCGGTTCCCAAATATGATTTTTCACTACCCAACCGATACCACCATACTCTCCCAAAACATTAGCTCGCTGGGCATCATACAGATACATTTCGGGAGCAGGATAATTATGCAAGTCAAGCATATCGCCACAAGTATAATGGTTACCTCCACTTGCAGGATTTACCAGACGGGTCGGATCATATTCTTTAGTCCATTCTGCAATTTCCGGAGTCTTGAATTGCCCCCATGCCTCATTGAACGGAACCCATGTTCCGATACATGGATAAGAATACAAGCAATCCATAATTTCTTTCCATTCTTTACGGTAACAAGCCTCAGAAACCGCCGAACGCTTTTTTTCCGTACCTTCAAAATATTTGCGGTTCTGCCACTCCGGATTACGATCACCGCTAGGCATATCCTGCCACACAATAATTCCCAATTGATCACAATGAGTATACCAACGGGCCGGTTCCACTTTAATATGTTTACGTATCATATTGAATCCTAAGTATTTAGTCTTTTGTATATCATATACTAAAGCCTCATCAGTAGGAGCGGTATACAATCCATCAGGCCACCATCCCTGATCCAATGGTCCGAACTGGAACAAAGGTTGGTTATTCAGTTCTAAACGTACAATTCCATTAGCATCACGTTTCGTAGAGTATTTGCGCATAGCTGCATAACTGTTCACCTGATCCAATATTTTATTATCGCTTTTCAACATAACCTTTAAAGTATACAAAAAGGGAAAATCAGGACTCCATAATTTAGCATCTTCCGGCATAGGTATGACCACAGCCTCATCATTAATACTTTTCCCAGTGGCAACCAACTGATTGCCGTCATATACGTTTACTTCAATCAGATCGGAAGGTGCCCTCATATTCAAATGGGCTTTTACAGTCAGTAAGTGTTGGTCAATATCCGGTGTGATTCGAAGTTCTTCAATATGTCTGGCAGTAACCGGTTCCAGCCAAACAGTCTGCCAAATGCCAGTCACAGGAGTATACCAAATACCCTCCGGATTATTCACCTGTTTACCTCTAGGCTGATACCCTTCATCCGTAGGGTCCCAAACTTTTACTACTAATTTATTATTTCCCTTACCAGACAACGCTGCAGTGATATCAAAAGAAAACGGAGTAAAACCACCAGTATGACTACCAACCTTCACATCATTTACCCAAATATCTGCTTTCCAGTCCACAGCACCGAAATGAAGTAATACATTTTTATTTTTCCAAGCAACAGGCACTTCAAATGAACGGGAATACCATAATTCCTTTTTTGCACCGACTCTTTGTCCCACACCTGATAAAGAAGATTCCACTGCAAAAGGTACCAAAATCTGCCCGTCAAAATGCGCCGGAACATTTCCTCCCAAATCGGTGATAGCATACTCCCACAAACCATTCAAGTTCTTCCATTCATTACGTTCCATTATAGGACGTGGATATTCAGGCAATACGGCAGAGGTATTTATTTTATTTGCCCACTGTGTTTTGATCTTGTCACCAGCCGGTTTCCACTGCGCACATACTTCCGTAGTCAAAAAGGCTAACAACAGAGATAAGATAAGAAAATTCTTCATAATAGTGTAATTTAATGTTTTTCTCAGTATGGCAAAGATAGAAGCAATATGCTTTAAAGGATAGAACAATTCTTCCAATAATTAAAATAATCCGCTCAAATCCTCCATTTCAACGGCAGAGTGATCTAATTATTCTATCTTCTATGTATAATCTTACAAGCCATTTCCATACAGAATAGACTAAAAAACAAATGATACCTACTCATCGCGAGCAAGTATCATTCAAATTAAAATC
>OAXJ01000460.1_pt1 | contig 41582 bp, 24 predicted proteins | sample 1517241 | NCBI WGS metagenome assembly OAXJ01 (sample SAMEA2580293, study PRJEB22360) | human gut metagenome | biome: human gut; feature: human-associated habitat; material: faeces | place: Denmark | collected 2008/2010 | reverse complement strand
GAATTTTCATCACGACACATCAGGATATAAAAACCGTACAAATTTATGATCTTTCCGGTGCTCAAGTATTGGAAACGGCGGCAGACAGTATCGATGTCACCACTCTTAATGGTATTTATTTTGTGAAAGTTATATTGGCTGACGGACACCAAGTTGTAGAAAAGATTGTGGTTAAATAAATTGGAAGATGGGCTTGTCCAAAAAGTTGGAAAGTTCAAATTTAAACTTTCAATTTAGAACTGATAGGCTTCGATTATAAAAAAATGTCACTTTACACTTAATTTTCATAGGTGAAAGTGGTATTCTTTATTTATCTTGTTACAATCTGTAACTTTTACCAATTCAGTTTTGATTTCTATTTATAGAGAATTTGATAAAAGATTATATAAATTGAGGTTTATGAAAACAAATTATGGAATGCTCTCTTTAATTTGCATTTCTATGTCTATTAAATTATGGGGACAAGATAGGCCGAACTTTTTATTGCTTACTTTTGAGGATACTTCTCCTCAATTTATAGGTTGTTATGGGAATGAAGGAGCTAAGACGTTTGCTATAGATTCTCTTGCTAGACAGGAGGGGGGAGTTTTGTTTAAACGAGCATATTCTAATAGTACTGTATCTTCTGCTTCTCGGAGTTGCCTGATTACGGGAATGGATGTGAATATTCTTGGAACTGGTAATCATAGATATGAGCGTGTAGTTCCCGACAGTATAAAAGGATATCCATATTATTTGAAACAGGCAGGATATTATACAACAAATAATGTAAAAACTGATTATAATATATCTAATTCTTCTTTTATTGATGAAGTATGGAGTGAATCTTCTGTGAAGGCTCATTGGCGCAATCGTTCAAATGATACTCAGCCTTTTTTGAGTGTATTTAATATAATGTATTCACATCAGAGTTATGTATCGAGAAATATTTATTCATCATATTTAAATGATGTTTTTAAATATTTGGATAAAGAAAGGGTTTCAACATCAGAAGAGATTACTGTTCCACCTTTCTATAAGGAGGGAGAAGAATTTCGGATGCTGATGACAAGAGTGCAGAATTGTATTAATTATACGGATCAAATTATTGCACAAAGACTTAAAGAGTTGAGAGAAGATAATTTGGATGATAATACAATTATTTTTTGTTTTGCAGATCATGGAGAAGGTATTCCTAGGGGAAAGACATGTTCAATAGGAATGGGATATAGGGTACCTTTTGTTGTTTGGTTCCCTCCTAAATGGCGTCATTTAAATCCTTTTAAGACTTCGGTAATTACAGAAAAACAAATATGTTTTGAAGATGTTGCTCCAACGATTTTAGAATTGGCAAGAGTTAAAATTCCTTCATACATGAAAGGTGTGCCCATTTTTAGATCGGAAGAGGAACAGAAATATATTCATGGATCTCGGAATCGTATAGATGATTCTCTAGGTATAGACCGTACGGTTATTAAAGGTAAATATGTCTATACAAAAATGTTTTATCCTTATTTACCAATGGTAAGGGAACAAGGATATGCATATGATTCAGATCTTTTAGTCGCGATTAGACGAGAACTGTTGAGAGGATCTTTAACGGAAGTTCAATTAGTCCCTTTTCAACCTTTTATTCAGGAATATTTGTATGACATAGAGGCTGATATGTGGGAGCTGAATAATCTGGCTCATAACCCAATGTATAAAGATTTGCTTCAAGAATTGCGGACGGAAATGATTCGTTATGCTAAGGATATTAAGGATTTAGGCTTTATCCCAGAGTTTGAAATACATAGACGTATTCAGACTAAAGAGCCTATGAGCCTTCGGGATGATTATAATATTGATGCTATTGTGGATGCTGCAATGCTTGTTGGACAAGAGAATGTTCTTTCTGAACAAATGGAATTGTTGCAAAGTAATGATCCATTGGTTCGTTATTGGGCAGCGGTTGGAATTTATGTTCAAGGAGAAAAGGCTATTTCTCAGAAAGAGCAAATAATAAAAGTTCTAGAAGAGGAAAGTTTTGAGGGGTCGAAATTGAAATTGGCGGCTTTTTTATATAAGTATTGTGATTATATGAAAGCTCGGTATATTTTGGAACAATATCTTAAAGGTCGTGATAATTTGTTGGCAAATGAGGTTGCTATCATGATTCAAGATATGGGTGATAAAATTCTTGATTTTAAAGATTTGATAGATGAAGTGCAACCTTATTGGCAAATAGAGGATAAGAATTATTGTGTTTCGCCTGCAGTTAATGTTACGCAACTCATTATGGGAGATAAATTACATTCTCCTTTTTCTGAGGAGATAGTTTGTGGTAAAAATATTTGTATTGTCAATTATTTAACAGGAGGAAAGTTAGGGGTAAAAAATGGAAATCAAATTTCCCAGACTTTTCAGGAAGGAAGTGGAGCTATTTGGAAATTGGAAAAAAAAGATGGAGGATATTTTGCAATTATTCATGCTCAAAGTGGAATGGCACTTACTGTGAATGGAGAAAACTCTAACGGAGTTTGTCCTATTCTTTCTTTATTTACGAATGAAGATTCGCAATTATGGAATTTACGTCAATATAGAAATGGATTTTTTATTGAAAATAAGTTAGGAAAGAAACCTCTTCAGGTAAATGGACAATCTAAAGAGGAAAATGCTACTATATCTCAGTGGGAGTGGAATGGAAATTTGCATTTCGTTTGGAAACTGAATTTTGTAGATGAGTTATCTTCTATAAGTATTTCAAAGGGTGGATTGGTAGAGGAAGAGTTGGAATTATTACATCTTACTCGACGTGGGAATATTTTAGATTTATTAATAAATACGAATATAGATTCTCCTATTTCAATACGTATATATTCTTTGATGGGGAATTGTTTGGGGAATCATATAGTTTATCCTATTGGTATAGGTACTGATTCTTATAGTGTACTTTTGGAACCTTATTCAGAGAAGTTTATATTATTGGAATTAAGACAGAAAAAAAATAAAGATTGTTATACTTTTATATCGAAATTTATAAATATGTAATATCCTTAAAATGAAAAGAATATCATTTACCTTTAGTTACTTGTCAATGCTTATGTTTAGTGCAGTTCCAACATGGGCAGAAGTGTTGTCTGAAAGACCGAGACCCAATATTTTGTGGCTTACTTTTGAGGATACTTCTCCTCAATTTATAGGTTGTTATGGGGACAGTTTTGCGAAAACTCCAACTATGGACCAGTTGGCTTCAGAAGGGGTACGTTTTACTTCTGCTTTTTCTACAGGTACTGTTTCTTCTCCTAGTCGATTTTGTTTGATAACAGGAGTAACCCCCGCTATGACAGGAACAGGTAATCATCGCAGTCAATATCCAATTCCTGAATTTATACATGGTTTTCCAAAGTATTTGCGGGATTCTGGTTATTATACTTCAAATAATAGCAAGACAGATTATAATAATGCTCGAGAGAAAGAAATGATTGCGGAATCATGGGATGAGAGTTCTGGTAAAGCAGGGTGGTGGAATCGTAAGCCTGGTCAACCTTTTTTTGCAGTTTTTAATAGTCCGCACAGTCATCAATCTAGGACGATGACAAATCCTTGGGAGTATTATGAAAAGCAAGTTTTGGATCATTTGGAATCGTCAAGAGTTACTAAAGAAAATGCGGCATTTGATATGCCTCCATTTTATCGGAATACCATTGATATGCGTAGGCAAATGTCTCGAGTATATAATTCAATTTCTTTAGTGGATCAGCAGTTTGAGAGTATATTACAACGATTAGATAAGGACGGCTTGAGGGATAGTACGATTATTTTTTGTTTTTCAGATCATGGTGAAGGGATTCCGCGTGGTAAAGGGAGTTCTTTGGGGTTAGGTTATCGTGTACCTTGTATTGTGTGGATTCCAGAAATGTATAAGGACCTATCTCCGTGGGGAGAGGGTGTTGTTACAGACCATTTGATAAGTTTTGAGGATTTTGGGGCAACAGTTTTAGCTTTGGCTAGTGTGGATATTCCCGATTATATAGAAGGAAAACCGTTTATGGGAAAGAATCCTGCTAAAGAGAAAAAATATGTTTATGGAGCTTGTGATGGTTTGGATTCTAATAATGAATTATCTCGATCTGTTACGGATGGTGAATATATATATACACGTGTATTTACTTGTCATCAACCTTTTGTACGTTGGATGAGCTATTTTGATCATGCCGAGATTCAGCAGTTGATGCGGTGTGATTACGGTTTAGGTATTTTGAATGAATTTCAGAGAAATGTTATGGAACCTCGTGAGCCTGAATATTTGTATGATTTGAGAAGAGATAAATGGGAAGTGATGAATTTGGCTAAAGATCCTCAATATGAAAAGGTGTTGAAACGATTTCGAAAAGCTATGGAAAAACGAATTCTTGATACACGTGATGCTCATTTTATTCCAGAATATAGTTATGCTGCCTATTCAGATGTTTATATACCTTATGATTTGCGATTGAATAAGGATTTTTATCCAGTGCGAAGAGTACTTCATGCGGCTTTATTAAATGGTTATGGTAAAGATGTTATTTTAGAGCAAATAAATTTATTACAGGATAAGAATCCGTTAGTTCAATATTGGGCAGCTTTAGGTTTATTTATTTCTAGATTGGATTTGGAAAGTTATATATCTCAATTGAAAAAAGTTTTATTGAAAATAGATTATAAGCCTGCACAGCTTTATTTGGCTGGAGCTTTATTTGATTGTGTGGAGGATGATGTTTCTTGTACTATTTTAGAGGAAGGTATGTTATCTGATGATGTAAACGTGAATAAGCAGACTATGCAAATTCTCTTGAATATTGATATTGATAAAGCGAAAAGGATCTTACCTGTGATACATAAACATATACAATTGTATAAAAATTCTCAAAAACATATTGAAGTAGAGTATTTTATGAATGTTGTTTTACTTAGGTTAGAGAATAAGCGTTATCGATTTTCTTCGTTTTGGTAGAACCTGTTTTGATATGGGTTGAATACAAATACCATAAGCATGTGACTTTTTGTTTTTTTGTTATTCAATATTTATAATTGAGAATTAAATATAAAATATTGATTATTAAAAAATATTTGTTTGTATACTTAGTATTGATAATGGTGTTGTATTATCGGAAAGAATATTGATACTGATTCAGATGAGAGTTGGATTGATTTCTTAAAATTTAGGTAATAAAAATATTTAGGATCAAGATGAGAATAGAATGAATAATAGACCGAAAATTTGTCCATGTGCTTTGTGAAATTGTCCATTTTTTTATGCTTTTTATAGTCGTATTTTCGTGATGTAAACTTAAAAATCGGTAATTGCTTATTTTCAATGACTGTTGTCGATTTATATTATAAATTTTTGAGCCATGAAACATTGTTATCTAAAACGAAATCTGAAATTTTTTACAGGATGTCTGTGTGCTTGGGCAATGTTCGCCCCTATGACAGCACAAGTTTTGCCGGATGGAATGACCCGTTTGACACCGGAAGGTTTAGAGTTGGGTAGTGTTATGTCTGTTGCCAATCCATTGGGTCCTAAAGAACATGCCGTGAGAACAGAGAATTTTCTCTTTTTTGCCGGCAAGGATGCTGATCATGGCAGCGAGTTGTGGTATACAGACTTGACACCGGAAGGTACGAAGTTATTTATGGATATTATTCCGGGATCTGAGAGTTCCGAACCGAGCGGTTTGAAATGGGTGAACGGAAAATTGTTCTTTACGGCAGAAACCGCTGAATACGGACGGGAACTTTGGGTCTCAGACGGAACAGTAGAGGGGACGAAAATGGTAAAAGATATTTATCCGGGAAATATCGGTTCTCAACCGGGAAATATGGTTATTCTCGGGGATAAAGTTCTTTTTACAGCGAGGGATGAAGAAAGCGAGATGATGCCGGTTGTAGATCCTGAAACTCCTGAAAGTTGGATTTGGATATCCGATGGTACAGAAGAAGGTACGATTCGTTTAGCTGACGTCCCAATGAGATCTTCTATTGAGGTGGTTGGTAATAAGGCTTTTTTTGCAGGGGTTGATCTAGTGAACAATGAAGCGTTGTGGATTACTGATGGGACAAGAGAAGGAACTAAGATGATCAAAAATATTAATAACAGACCGAGTGATGACGGTACATTCGAAACTGGTCCGGCTGTTATTGCAGGTTTTCGTAACGTAAATGATAAGATAGTGGTTTTTCGTGCCGAGACGGTAGCGGAACAAGTTGGTCAGGATTACGGTAGTGAAATTTGGTATAGTGACGGAACACCTGAGGGGACTAAGTGGTTGGGATTCGATTTTGCTAAAGGTGAAAGAGACGGATTACCTGTTGCTACACAATTTGCTGTTCCGATAGCGATTGGAGATACTCTTTATTTCCGGGCTGATGACGGTATTCATGGAGTGGAACCTTGTTTTTGGGATTTGACCAAGCCTATCGAAGACGGTGTAAATCCGCGAATGATTTATGATATTAATCATTGGGGTGGAAATGTCGCTTTGAATTCTTGGGGATCAAATACATATCAAGTAGTATATCAAGGGTATTTAATGATAGTGGCGAATGGTGGGTATTATATGCCGGGCGATGTAACTGAATATGCTTCAGGACAGAGTTTATGGTTGGCGCCTACATCAACCTTGGATACTTGTATTTATCAGCGTCAGTTCTGGGGTACAGAGATTGCTGCCGGGAATTTGGCAGATAATAGTAGTAATTTTAGGGAAGTAAATGGTAAGTTATTTTTTAGTGCTCAGGATGAAAATAATAATAAAGAGTTATGGATGATCGATGGTATTGAAAATGCCCCTGTTAAAGTTGTCGATTTACCGGATAACGGTTCTCCTACGGGATTTTATAATATTAATAATAATCTGTATTTCGGCTCTTCATCGACAAAAGCTCTTTACAAATATGATTTGGGAGGAACCAGTGCTATAGAAGATCCTGCAACGGTGGCTGTTAAGGTGACGGTTTACCCTAATCCTGCAACCGAAAGAATTTTCATCACGACACATCAGGATATAAAAACCGTACAAATTTATGATCTTTCGGGTGCACAGGTGTTGGAGACGGCAGCCGATAATATTGATGTTTCGGCTCTTAACGGAATCTATTTTGTAAAAATTGTATTAGCTGACGGACATCAAGTTGTTGAAAAGATTGTAGTTAAATAAATTATAAGATATGGGACTATGGTTCTTTACATAGTCCCATGTTTCTTAAAATAAGATTAGAAAAAGGTTTTCGAAAGGTACAAATGATTATTTGATGTGAAAAACCTGTTTCTACAGGTTTTTCTTTAGACCATTTTATTTTATAACTTAAATAGTTTTAACCATGCTAAGCCATAGAAAAATAAAGGCTTTGTTGTTATTGTTCATGATTATGCTTGTTATGCCTGTTTATTCTCAGGTGATTACGGGTAAAGTGATAGATGCGAACAACAAAGAGCCGATTATCGGCGCTTCGATACAGGTGAAAGGAACAAGTATCGGAACAATGAGTGATCTGGACGGTCAATTTAAAATTACCGTGAAGGATAAAAATGCTTCTTTACAGGTCTCTTATGTTGGGTATAAGACCGTTGTACAGCCTTTGAACGGGAAGACTTCTATTACGATTACTTTACAGGAATCGACTCAAGAGTTGGATCAGGTCGTGGTTATCGGTTATGGAGTACAGAAAAAAAGCGATTTGACAGGGGCTATTGCTTCTGTGGACGCAGATGAGATAGCTAAATTACCGGCAACGAATGTCATGCATGCTATTCAGGGAAAGGCTGCAGGAGTTGAGATTGTACAGAATTCCGGAGCTCCGGGTGCCAGTTCTACGGTTCGTATTCGAGGTATGGGTACGATCAATAATTCCGACCCTTTATATGTGGTTGACGGAATACCGATGGATAATATCGATTATTTGTCTCCGGATGATATAGAATCTATCGAAATTTTAAAAGATGCATCTTCTGCGGCTATTTACGGTTCTCGTGCTGCGAACGGTGTAGTGCTCGTTGTTACTAAATCGGGTAAAAACAGCCAGAAAATCTTAAATGTGAATTTTAATGCTTATCTGGGATGGCAGGAGTCATGGAAAGATCCCGGACTAATGGACAAACAGGATTTTGCTTATTATTCCGACTTTGTGAATAATCTGAATATTGTTACGGATTATGATGCGGCTACAGGCCAGATGAAGGTAAAGCCGGAAACTCAAGAGTTGATAGATAAAGGAGTTGATTGGTGGGATGAATTGTCTCGTAGTGCGTTAATGCAGAAATACAATATCTCATTGTATGGAGGTAATGATAAATTGAATTATTATGTCAGTGGTAATTTTCAGAATACGGACGGTATTATAAAAGAGTCGAATTATGAACGCAAATCTTTTAACGGAAAGATGAATGCTAAGTTACTGAAAAATCTGTCACTTGGTACAAATCTTACTTATGCACGAGAAGATCGCAGAGTTGTCGGAGAGGGAACTTGGGGTGTTATTAAGACAGCCATTAACTATAATCCGCTCACACCTATTTATGATCAAAACGAAAGTTATAATTGGACTACTCCGATCGAAAATCTTCGTCGTACGACTTATGATACCTATGTCAATACCTTTATCGGGCAAATAACATTGGACTGGGATATTGTGAAAGGATTAAAATATTCTACTCGTGCCAGTTATTCGAATTATGCTTCCGATCAAGAACAGTTTAACCGTTATAACGTAAATCCTGAAATTGTAGGAACTATAAAATATGATGTGAAACGTTATCCGACGACTACCGATAATATAAGTTGGGATAATATTTTGAATTATACGGCAAAATGGGGAGATCATGACTTTTCTGCAATGGTAGGTCATACGATGGAAACTTCAAAAATGAGTCGTACTTGGGCTCAGGGTACAGGATATGGGGGGTATAATGATGAATTCAATTCATTGAACTTTGCCCAATTTTCTCAATCGACGTCTGGATATACAACTTCTTGGACTGCTTTAGGGCTTTTGGGACGTATTAGCTATGACTATAAAGATCGCTACTTATTACAAGCGAATTTCCGTGCGGACGCTTCATCCAGATTTTCGAAAAAAAATCGTTGGGGATATTTTCCGAGTGTATCTGCCGGATGGAAGATTAATTCGGAATCATTTATGCAGAATGTAGATTGGATAAGCCTTTTGAAATTGCGTGCCGGTTGGGGGCAGTTGGGTAATAATCGTATTGGAAATAATGCTTATGCCACTTATGTCGGACAGCAATCGGCCACTTATATATATGGAGTGGGGATGCCTTCAATTAAACCGGGTATGAGTATATCTTCATACGGAAATTCCGATATTCTTTGGGAGCGCACTCAATCGACCAGTGTCGGGCTTGATTTTAATGTTCTGGATAATCGTATCTCTACATCGGTCGATTATTTTATTAAGGATACACACGATATGTTGGTTGCTGTCCCTATTGTTTATTCGTCAGGGTACACTTCTACTCCGATGCAAAATGCCGGAAGCGTGAGAAATAAAGGATGGGAAGTTCAGCTTTCTTATAAAGATCGTATAGGAGATTTTAATTTTGAATTGTCGGGAAATTTTACGAAAGTAAAAAATGAAGTGACTGCTTTAGGCGGAAATAACGATGCCATATATGGTGGAAATTTAGGCAGTCCCAATAATTTAGGATATGTTAATAAGACTGTAGTGGGAGCTCCTATCGGTTGCTTCTATGGATGGAAAACGGCCGGAATTATGACAGATGCAGATTTCAATGAAGACGGTTCTCCAAAAGTTCCTGTATTTTCATCCGGATCGACTTATACTCCCGGAGATATGAAATTTGTAGATGTGAATGGCGATGGTGTAATCGATGATAGCGATCGTACATTCATCGGGAATCCTAATCCGGATTTTTATTACGGATTTAATATCAACATGGAATATAAGGGATTTGATTTGTCGATGTTTTTCCAAGGTGTTGCCGGAAATGAGATTTATGATGTGACAAAATATTTCCGTTATTCAAATGTGGCTTACAATGGAGTATGGGAAAACTTAAATTATTTGAGTTATTCAAATGTGGCGAAAGATTATTTCGATAAAGTTTGGAGGCCGGTTCCCGATCCTGCCAATCCTTCTTATCGGGATCATTGGGGTGCTAATTTGAATGGAACAGTGCCGTTACCCAGTTCGGACGGAACTAAAAATGAAATGAATTTCAGAAATTCTGATTTTTATATACAAGACGGTTCATATTTGAGGTTAAAGAATATTCAATTAGGATATACTTTCCCTAAAAAATGGGTAAACAAATTGTCTGTGAGTAATTTAAGAGTTTATGCTTCTGCTACGAACCTATTTACTATCACTAGTTATGATGGTTTGGATCCGGAGGTCGGTAAAACTTCAGGTCAAGAAAGTAATAATCTTTATTTGGGTATCGATCAAGGAGTATATCCTCAAGCGCGCTCTTATATGTTTGGCGTAATTATTGATTTTTAAATAATTTCGAATATGAAAAAGTTGATATATATTCTTTTAGCAATGTACCCGTTGTTTTTTTCGTCGTGTGAGGACTATTTTGAGCCTGAACAGACCGGATTGGTAGAAGGGGACGTTTTTTATAAAGATTTGAATAATCTGCGTATCGGGTTAAATTCGATTTATAATCTGATGCAATCGCAGCAATATCAGTTGAGTGAGATTATTTTCGGTGAGGCCATGAGCGATAATTCATGGAACAAACAAGATGTCGAGGTTAATGAGATGGGGCAATTGGTTAATTTCCAGTTTAATACGGAAAATACGTATATCTTGCAACGTTATCAAATCAATTATCAGGGCATCAATAAAGCTAATCAGGTGATCAGATCGGCTCCCTATGTCGATTATCGGGCAAATGGTACGAGCGAAAAAGAGATACGCGAGGTTTTGGGACAGGCCAAATTGTTGAGAGCTCTTTTTTATTTTAATTTGGTGAAAACTTATGGCGGTGTATCGATACAGCCTGAAGATATAGATTTGGGAAATATGGTAGTGCCCCGATCTTCTTTAGATGAGGTGTATGCTTATATCGAAAAGGATTTGCGTGAAGCAATTCTGATTTTGCGTAGAGGTCGTTATCAGTTAACTGAGGCCGGACAGATTGGAGTCGGCGGAGCTTTAGGATTGCTGATGAAAGTATTGGTATATGAAGCATCGCCGGGCGTAAAGTTGACATCGGTGGATAAGGAGCAAAAATGGCAAGAGGCACGGGAGATTGGAGAATTTTTTATTGAAGGTAAAAATTTGACTTATAATCAAATACTGAAATTCGATGAAAATTATCCTAATGAGTCGTGGGAGTCTTTGGCAAAACGTTTGGTATTAGATCCTTCGGCTACCAAAGAGACTGTTTTTGCAGGACAAGATGTAGTAAGTATTCATCAATTGGATGAGTTCGATAAAATATTCCGGCTTGAGGGTGAGTTTTCTCCTGAATCGTTGATAGAAATAAATCATTATGATTATTCCGGCTCGGGAGTTTCGACAAATGAAAGTTGGCCGTGTGGAGGTTCTTTGATAAATTCGTTGGGAGGAACTTCTTCAACAATAGCTATTACACCGACATCTGATTTGAATAATCAATTTCAGAATGATCCTCGGAAATTGTTTACCATTACGGGGCGTACGCTCAGTGAATATTATAAACAAGAGGAGACATCTCCTCAAATCGGATGGTTTAATTATGGTAATGGAATGATTTTTGTCAAATATTATATATTCCGTAGCGAGGGTTCTACAAACGGACGAAATTATCGTGTAATGCGTTATCCGGAGGCATTGTTGTTATTTGCCGAAGCATTGAATGAGACCGGCGATTCTCGTAAAGCAGTCGATTATGTGAATAAAATTCGTCAACGTGCCCGTAAATTGTTAGATCCGGATAATCCTAATTCTCAATATATATCGATTCCGGCAGCTAATTTTCAAGATGTCGCTTATGCTCCTTATGATGTTACGCGGGATGCTATCTTAAAAGAAAAACGAATAGAGATGGCAGGAGAATTTGACCGTTGGTTTGAAATTGCACGTTTGGGTATTTTAAGCGAGAGAATGGCGTCTGTATATAAAAATGCTCCGGTAGAACAACCGTCTGGAAAAATCAGAGAGCGAGGGAAATATTTCAGAAAAGGAGTAAACGAAATATTTCCTATTCCTCAGGAAGAAATATCTATTTCCAATGGGGTAATCGAACAGAATTTTGGATATTAAAATGGAGAGTAGTGTTATGAAAAAGATAAGAGTTTTATTATATAGCTTATTGGCTGTTCTGATGCTCGTTTCGTGCGATGAAAACGGTTATCTCCGGGATTTGTATGTAGTGCCTAAGGCTGCTTTTGAAATAGAAAAAGATACTTATGATGTCTTTGAATCGGTTCATTTTGTGAATAAGGGTTCCGGACAGTATTATGTCGTTTATCCGGGAGATGCAAATCATGTATATGGAAAGGAGGGAGATACCGGTTTTGCCGCAGCTTCGGATGGTACGTTTTCTTATTCTTATCAAGAGCCGGGAACTTTTAATGCTGTATGGGTCGCTTCTTCGATTAATGAAAATGGAGAGCGGGAATTTCAGGTTGACTCGGTAACTGTTAAAGTAGTTGCCTTAGACGGGGGATTGGATAACTTGAGAATAAATAATATATACCGAATGTCGGAATATGCAGGAACGGTATATTATAGTTCGTATGGAGAATTTATCTCTTCGGATTCGTTGATCTGTCCGATATTGTTCGATGCGTGGAGAGATGCGACGTTTAATTCGATTAAGGCAAAACAATTGGTTAATTTTGAGTTATCGTCGAGCTTGGCGGAAATGTATTGGATTGATCCTGTAGGGGAAGAAAAGAAAATCGTTTCTGGTTCTACAGCTTCGCGAATTGTCGAATTTGTTCAGGATGGTAAACTGGAAATACAAAATTTTAGAGTTATTACGGCATCCGGAGTCATTTCTGATTATTATGTAGCTCCGGTTATGATTCCTAAAATGACGAAATTTTCTATTAATGGGGTAGAGGGGACTGTAACTCGTGATATTGCATATTATGACCGGTATAATATTACATTGCAATTAGCCGATGATATTGATTTAAGTAATGTGATTCCGGTTTTTGAGACGATGAACAATGATCCGAATTTGTTGGATGGAACAAATTGCCGTGTTACGATCGATGGTGTTGAACAAATATCGGGAGTTACTCCGGTCGATTTTTCGCAAGGAGACGTTACTTATACGATCGATTATAATTTTATGGGGAATAGTAATCCCAAGCTGACTCAACAAGCTCTGGTGACTGTTTCTGTTTCGCATTAAATGATATTGTTGAGAAATAATGTCTTCGTTGTCTTCTGATAGAAGCTCGGAGACATTATTGTTTAATCTTAATATTAAAAAAAAGAGCCATGAGAAGAATGTCTTTATTTGTTTGTCTATGTTTTCTTTTGCCTATATATGCATGGTCGGTTAGCGATAATAAAGCAAAACAGATTGCAGATATAAATTTTGAGAACGGTACAGTATCGGATAATTTAGGAAATGTTATTGCCGAAACATTAAATGGGGCTTCTGTAATATCTGATGATATACGGCAGGGAAAAGTGCTGAGTTTTGATGCTGATTTGAAAGGCTGCTTACAGTTGAAAGGGGATATATTATCGGATGAAATGACCATTTCTTTTTTTGGTAAAAGAGAAGATATCGATCCCAATGCAAATTGGCGGATGTTTTTAGCACTGTATGCCGATGACGGAAGCAATATCTATTTAACTCCTAAAACAACATGGGGGAACGATAGTTATATCGTTATCGATAATAAGCCTTATTCAACTTATCGTTCGATCGCAGGAGAACCTTTAGAAAATAACCAGTGGTATCATTTTGCTCTTGTTTTCAAAGGAATTCAAGTAAAATATTATGTAAATGGAAAGTTGTCGGGAGAACTTGAAACGTTGCTGAATCTTTCAGATTTTAATATTTCAAAAATCTTTTTAGGATGTAATCCCGAGACAAGTTATTCGATGAGTGGGCGTATCGATAATATAAAAATATATCATACGGCTCTTGCCGTTAACCAGATTGCAGCACTTGCTGAAGATAAAGAGTTGCCAGAGCCTTCTGTTTCTGAGGACGGGGAAATAGCTTATGCGCGGTTTTCTTTTGAAACAGGATTGGAAGATGACATGAAGAATATTGAAAGTTCGTCTTTAAATGTGGAACGAACAAAAAATAATGTAAGAGGGTATGTAGCCGACATTAAAAGTGATAGCCGAATGTCTTTGCAAATTGGCGATTTAATGAAAGAAGAGTTATCTTTTAGTTTTGTATATTTTAAAGATTTGTTTAAAGAGGAGGATGTCGGTAAGGTGTTAGTCCGTTTCCAAGGTCAAAATAATGATGAAGCTTTATTGCTTGTTTCACAAATTACTTCGGGGCAAGCCGTGTTTGAATTTAAGATTAGAGAAGACGGGGTTGTCCGAACTACTGGGAAAATGGCAACTGTTCCATTGTATTCCGGCAAATGGAACAGCATATCTTTGGTACAGGTTTTTAGTGCAGGAGGTAGTCCTTATTACCGAATATATTTGAATGGGGCTCTGGGAAAACAGATCGCAGGATATACGAATAAAGAAAACCCTTTTTCTCAGATCGATTTTGGTTGTGGAGAAAATACGTGTACCGGTCTTTTTGATGAGATAACTTTAGAAAAAAGTTCTCTTACTTCGGACGAAATTCGGGACTGGGATGCTGAATTCTGTGATTTTTCAGAATTTACGGTTTGTGTGGATCAGAAAAAGCAAACTATACGCAATTTTGGGGCATCGGATGGTTGGAGTACTCAATTTATAGGAAAATATTTTCCGGAAAATAAAAAAGAGCATTTAGCGGAGTTATTATTCAGTTGTGATACTTTATCGAATGGTACGCCTAAAGGTATAGGATTGTCTGCGTGGCGTTTTAATATAGGGGCAGGGACATCTGAGCAAGGAGCAGCCAGCCGTATTTCGGATGAAACACGTCGTACCGAATGTTTCTTGAATCCGGATATGACTACATATGATTGGACGAAACAAGCCGGACAGCAGTGGTTTTTGGAGAAAGCGGTAAAAACGTATAATGTGCCGGATATTATAGGTTGGCAAAATTCTCCCCCTGTCTATTATACAGTGAGAGGTTTGGGATTTCGGGAATACGGTGATGCGAAATCGACTATTTTGAAGAGAGAGCATTTCAATGATTTCGGGAAATTTTTAGCCGATGTTGTCTCCCATTTTAAAGAACAAGGAATTAATTTTAAATATATTAGTCCTTTGAATGAACCTCAATGGGAGTGGAATGCAACTTCTGACGGAGGAGTCGTATCGCAAGAAGGAACTCCTTGGACAAATCAAGAAGTTTCGGATGTAGTTAAAGCGATCGATGCAGAATTTGTAAAAAGGGGTATTGATACCAAGTTGTTTATTACAGAAGCTGGCTCTATAAATTATTTATTGAAAGAGAGTACGGGAGATTATGCAAATCAATTATATAATTTTTGGGATGATCGGTCTGATCTTAAGATAAAAGATCTTCCTTCGGTTTCATCTTATGTATCTTCTCATAGTTATTGGACAGATGCTTCTGCTACGGATATTGTAGAGAAGAGAAATGCGTTGCGAGATCAAATAGAAGAGACCGATCCTGAATTAGAGTATTGGCAAACTGAATATTCGTTGTTGGGAAATGGCTATAAGGCCATTCATAGCGGAGGTTCTTCCCGTACGTTATCTCCGATGGAATGCGGAATATCATTGGCTCGGATTATTCATAATGATTTAGTAGAGGCTGATTGTTCCGGTTGGCAATGGTGGACGACATTCGAAAAAGATGCAAGTAGTGGCAATGAAGAACGTTTTGCTCTAATTCGATATATTTTGAATAACCAGCAAACAGATGGTGTATACCGTCCTACAAAATTACTTTATGCTTTGGGAAATTTTTCTCGGTTTATCCGTCCGGGCATGAAACGGGTCGATGTAATGCGGTTGGATGGTCTCTCTGCCGCAGATGCAATTGCAAACCAAATGGTTTCGGCATATATCGATGAAATCAACCATGAACTTGTAATTGTTGTGATAAATGCTTCGACACAATCCCGTTCGATACGTATGAATATATCCGGATTAAGTAATAATATGGGAATAACACACTTTACTCCCTATATTACGACTAATAATCTGAATGATGCTTTAAGACGAGGATCGGATATTGCTGTTACAGAGAATTATACGATGCCGGCGACATCAATTGTTACTTTTGTCGGTAAAATAAAGGATCTTTCCGATACCGGCATAATTGAATCTGTTAGCGATTCTCGGATTACTGTATATCCGAATCCTGCAAAAGATCAGGTTACCATCCGTTCAGAAGTTCCGGTCAATAAAATATCTTTAATTGATTTAAATGGTAAAATAATCTATTCTTCAAATCCGGATTCTGAGATAGCGGTATTACCATTAAATGGATTATATAAAGGTGTTTATGTGTTGAAATTAAATACTGGAGAAGAAACTGAAATTCAAAAATTGATTGTCAAATAAATCGTAAGATACTCTATTCCGTTTGGATAATTGTCCATTCTATTTGAGGAAAGGTATTTTTATTTTTGCTGATAACAAAAAGAAGAATTTTGTTTATGAAAAAGGTGCTGTATTTAATTTGCTTTTTGGTTTATTGTATTGGACTTGAAGCCCACCAAATGAAAGTTGCTTCATATAATATTCGGTTTGCGAATCGTAATGATTCGATTAATGGCAATGGGTGGGGGCAGCGCTGTCCTGTTATTGCCGATTTAATCCGTTATCACGATTTTGATATATTCGGGACGCAAGAAGGACAGTTTCATCAGGTAGAAGAGCTGAAAAACAAGTTGCGGGAGTATGATTATATTGGAGTAGGACGTGATGACGGAATGAAAAGGGGAGAGTTTACTGCTATTTATTATAAGACAGATCGCTTTGAACTTTTAGATGAAGGAAATTTTTGGCTTTCTTCTACGCCTGATTATCCCAGTTTGGGATGGGATGCCGATCAAGTGCGTTTGTGTACTTGGGGAAAGTTCAAGGATAAGCAGACCGGTTTCGTTTTTATGTTTTTTAATTTACACGCCGATCATGTCGGAGTAAAATCCAGAGATGAAAGCGCATCTTTAGTATTGCAGAAAATTAAGAAATCGGGAGGTAAATTGCCTGTTATTTTAACCGGTGATTTTAATGCGGATCAAAATAGTAGATGTTATATGACGATTGTGAATTCAAAAGTGTTATCGGATGCGTATGAATGTGCAGGCATACGTTATGCTGTAACGGGAACTTTTAATGCTTTTGATCCTAATAGAAAGACTACAACCCGTATCGATCATATATTTCTTACATCGCATTTTAGTGTCGACCGGTATGGAATATTGACTGATACTTATCGAATTCCTGTGAAAAACATGGAAAATGCATTTCAGGCACGTAATCCGTCGGACCATTTTCCTGTAGTTGCCGTCGTTGAATATAAATGATAGGATGATTTAATAAACCTTGAAAATACACTCTTATGAAACGTTTAGTTTTTTTTCTTCCTTTTTTTTTGGTCGGACTTGCATTTCAGATGCAAGCCCAACCGGGATGTCATACAATTTCTTTAGATGGAATATGGTCATTTAAAGCAGATCCTCTCGGGATGGGTCTTCAGAGTAATGGATTGCAGATGTTTCCATCTCTTACCGAAACAATTACACTACCCGGTTCTACTGATGAGGCGGGTAAAGGGATTCGTACACAAGGACTCTCTTCTATACGACTAACAAGAATGTTTGAATATAAAGGTCCGGCATGGTATGAAAAAAAGGTCTTCATTCCGGAAGATTGGGCAGGGAAGGAGATTTCATTATTTCTTGAAAGAGTCCATTGGGAAACTAAATTATGGGTTAATGGAGCTTATGTCGGACGGGAAGAAAGTCTGTCTGTTCCCCATATTTATACATTAGGAAAATTTTTGAAACCCGGAGAGGTAAATACAATACGTTTACGTGTAAATAATGACCTGATTTATAATATTGAATATAGCCATGCCATTAGTGCCGAAACACAAACTAATTGGAACGGCATTATAGGAAAAATAGAACTAAGAGCTACGGACAAAGTATATATATCGGATGTGCAGGTCTATCCCGATATTAAGGGCAAAAAGGCTCGTTTGGAGGTGACTTTCAATAATAGCGATAAGTTATCGTTGAAAGGTGATTTGGAAATTATGGAAAAAACTGCGGATAATCTTTTTGATATTCCAAAGAAAAAAATTCCTGTGACCGGAAATGATTCGCTTATCTTTATGGAGATAGATTTACCTCTTGGAGATCAGATCAGGACATGGGATGAGTTTGATCCGAATCTTTATCTGTTAAATCTTTCTCTGAATGTTAAAGCAGATAAAGAATCTTATTTCGATACGAAACAGGTCAAATTCGGAATGCGTGAGGTGGGAGTGAAAGGTACTCGTTTTACGATGAACGGACGTGAAATATTTATACGGGGAACTGTTAACAGTGCCGAATTTCCATTGACCGGATATCCGGTTATGGATGAATCGGGATGGTTACATATCCTAAAGACCTGTAAAGATTACGGATTGAATTGTGTTCGTTTTCATTCATGGTGTCCTCCTGAAGCAGCATTCAAGGTTGCTGATAGTTTAGGAATTTATTTGCAAATAGAGAACTCTGATTGGCGGTTTACGGTAGGAGAAGATAAAGCTGTTAATGATTTTTTACGTTGTGAGGCAGACCGGATATTCAAAGAATACGGAAACCATCCTTCTTTTGTCTTTTTCTGTGAGGGAAATGAACTTTGCGGTTCGGGAGTAAAAGAATTTCTTTCAGAATCGGTAACTCATTGGAAACGAGATCCCAGACATCTTTATACAGGAAGTGCTGCATATCCTTATGTCCCTGAAAATCAATATAACGTTTTATATGGAGCACGTCCTCATAGATGGAAAGAGGGTTTAAAGAGCCGTTTTAATGTTGCTCCCTTGAATACTTTGTATGATTATTCGGAGTATGTAAAAAAATATCCGATACCGATGATTACACATGAAATAGGTCAATGGTGTGTTTATCCTAATTATGACGAGATAAAAAAATATACGGGAGTTCTTAAACCATATAATTATCAGATATTCAGGGAATCGTTGCGGGATCATCATATGCTGGATTTAGCTGAGGAGTTTACACGTGCATCCGGTAAATTTCATTTAATACAAAAAAAAGAAGAATTCGAATCTTATTATCGTACACCGGGTATGGCTGGATACCATTTGTTGCAATTGAATGATTTTCCGGGCCAAGGAACTTCACCTGTAGGTGTGGTCGATGTTTTTTGGGATCCAAAACCTTATGTTACTGCAGATGAATTTAAAAGCATGGTTTCCCCTTGTCTTCCGTTATTGTTGACTTCTTCGTTTGTCTGGACAAATGATTCGATTTTTACCGGAGAAGCACGTATTGCGAATTTCGGAAAATCGGATATAAAGAAGGCTGTACTGAAATGGACGTTGAAATATCCTGATGGCAAGATATATGCTCAAGGAAAGCTCCCGGCAAAAGATATACCGATCGGTAGTCCGCATTCATTAGGTAAAATAAAAATTTCTCTGAAAGGAATCAAAAAAGCGGAACAGATGAAATTCATTTTTGATATTTCAGGAACTTCATATCGGAATCAATGGGATATATGGGTATATCCCTCTGTATTGCCGGAGGTGAATGTCCCTTCTGAGATAAAAATCGTAAATTCATGGAATGCAGAAGTGAAAGAGTACTTGAAACAAGGAGGAAAAGTACTTTTACTTGCAGATACTGCAGATGTCCGTACTACGGTTTCATCGTGTTTCTCCAGGATTTCATGGAATGCTGTTTGGTCTGGTATGCCTCCTGAATTATTAGGTATTTTGTGTAATCCTTCGCATCCGTTATATGCATATTTCCCAACGGAGTTTCATTCTAATTGGCAGTGGTGGGATTTGGTTATTCCTTCTAAATTGATGAATCTTGATCATACACCTTCGACTTATAGGCCGTTGTTGCAGATGATTCCCGATTGGAATAAAAATAATAAGCTGGGGTTAGTCGCTGAAGCCAAAGTCGGGAAAGGAGAATTGTTGATCTGTACGATCGATTTGCTCCGAAATATGGATAAAAGACCAGTCGCACGGCAATTTTTATATAGTTTGAAGAAGTATGTAAGCAGTCCTGATTTTCATCCGGAAGAAGAACTGTCCGAACAGGCTGTCGATGTATTGTTTAATTAAATAGATCTCTTTATGCTTATCAAAAGATTCGTATCGGTAGTATTTGGTGTCTGTATAGTTTGTGTTGTAAATGCCCAATCGGCAACAGGAAGCTATGTTAATAATTTGAGAAATGAGTTAGTAAAGACATGGCCGCATAACCGGACGATAAATATTGTATTTCATGGTCATAGTGTTCCGTCCGGTTATGCCAATACTCCTGTGGTGAATACTTTAGGTGCTTATCCGCATTTGACCCTTCATGCAATAAAAGAGCATTATCCTTATGCCGTAGTGAACGTGATTACGACTTCTATCGGGGGAGAACAATCGGAACAAGGTGAAAAACGATTTAAAAAAGAGGTATTGACTCACCGTCCGGATTTGTTATTTATTGATTATGCATTGAATGACAGGAGTATAGGGTTAGAACGATCATTAAAGGCTTGGGAAAAGATGATTAAACAGGCTTTGAAACAAGACATAAAGATTGTTCTGATGACTCCGACACCGGATCTTACTGAAAATATTTTGGATGAGAATACTCCATTAGCCAAGCATGCCCAGCAGATACGTGATTTGGCATCGAAATATCATTTGGGGTTGGTCGATAGTTATGCTATGTTCAAAGATTTGGCTAAGGAAGGGAAAGATCTTCGGGAATACATGAGTCAATCGAATCATCCTAATGCAGAAGGGCATAAGGTCGTATTAAAGGCAATTGAGAAATGGTTTGTTTCACGGTAGGAAAGAAATATATGAGAATAGGAAATTATATTAAAATAGGAACTTTCATTATTATCGGAATATTTGTTTTCCCATACGTTTTGTGTGCACAGAACGGTTACTATTTTTTTTCGGATTCGGATAAGGTTGCCATTCGAAATTCTGCAAATACTTTATGGGGCAGTGTAATTGTAGAATCGATGAAAGAAAAAGTAAAAGAACGCCGTTCTCATAAAATGGAAGTTCCTTTGTTAGAAGGGGGGCATCTTCATGATTATTTTTGCCCGGTACATAATCTTTCTTTTAGTTTTGAATGGGATAAACCGAATGAACATTATTGCTCTGCATGTAAGAAATATTGGAAAGGAAACAAGCGCTATGATTGGGCATGGATAAATAAGGTCCACGCGGAGAATCTACAATATCTGGAGAATTGTACTTATTTGTATTTGGCGACGGAAGATACGGTCTATGCAACTTATATCCGTGATATGTTACTTGATTATGCATACAAATATCCCACTTATTTCGAGCATAATACAAATCGTGTGGCAACTGGCTTAAATAGTGGTAAACTGTTCGGACAAAGTCTCGATGAGTCAGTTTGGGCGAGTGATGCTGCCCGGGCTTATTCGGTTGCAAAGGAGATAATGTCCTCCGGTGAGATAAAGAGAATAGAAACCGGCTATCTGAGACCTTGTGCCGAGTTGTTGCTTAAACGTCGGGGTGGAGGAAATTGGCAGGTATGGCATAATAGCGGATTGATTGCTTTAGGAGTTGCTTTGGAAGATGATAAAATAGTCGATATTGCACTGAATGACAAACAATGCGGATATCATGCTTTAATGGAAAGACATGTACATGATGATGGCTGGTGGAATGAAGGTTCTCCGACATATCATTATTACCCTTTAAGAGCTATGATGCTATCTGCCGAAGCGTTGCGTTGTCGAAATATAAATTTGTATGATCGTAAGTTGTTGGATATGTTGGCTTCTCCGGCGCAGGGTGTATATGCCGATCTTTCTTTTCCGGCGCATAATGACGGTTGGTATGGAGAATCTCTTTTGGCGCAGACTAAATTGTATGAATTGGCTTATGCAAGGTCTCATAATCCGTTATTCCGTAATATATTGGAGCGTTGTTATTGTTTTGTCAACCGAACTTCCGCTGAGGCTTTATTCAATTCGGTATCAATGGAGCAAAAAGGAAAACCCGAGTATGGAAAGAGTACCTATTTTAAGGATCTCGGGGTTGGTGTTTTAAGATATCAAGATAAAACAGTCGTTTTAAAATATGGACCGTATGGTGGTGGACATGGGCATCCGGATAAGCTATCCATATCTATTCACAACGGGAAACGTGAAATTTTACCCGATTTGGGAACATCGGCTTATGGCGTACCCGATTTTACAACTTGGTATCGGAAATCTTTGGCGCATAATACGGTTACGGTCGATGGTAAAGATCAAGCTCCGGTTACAGGGAAATTGGTTCGTTTTTTACCGTCTTCATCCGGAGGTACAATTGAAGCAGAAGTGGATAGTGCGTATAATGGTGTAAAGATGAGACGCTGTGTGACTCTTAAAAAAAATCGGCTGTCGGATGATTTTGTTTGTGAGTCGTCGAGATCCCATGTTTATGATTATGTATTGTTATTTACAGAACCTTTGGATCTTCCTTGGGTAGGGAAAGAAATAGCCATAACAGATGCTCCTGTATATGAAAAAATCCAGAATATGAAACGGTGTATTGTCCGAGGAAAATTTACTATACAGACATCTGATGCAGAGATACGAATCGAGCCTGGCTGTGATGAAATAGAACTTTATACCGGGGTAGCACCCGGAATACCCCCCACGAATCCCGGAGTTATAACGAAAAATCATAGTGAGCAACGAGAAACGCAACCTTGCTATCCTTTAATTATCAGAGTAAAAGGTGAGAAAATGAATATACAAACAATTTGGAATTTAAAATAGAAAAGTATGAAAAACATAATTATAAAATATAGTATTGTCTTTTTTAGCTTTTTATTTCTTATATCGGGAAGTCTTTTTGCTCGTGAGGAAATGTCTCTTTGCGGAGTATGGAAATTTGCATTAGAACGAGATTATAAATCTTATGATTCTTGGACAGAAGGTTTTGAGTTCGGTCGGGATGTAACAGTCCCTCATACGTGGAATGTAGAAGATAAAACGGAACGTATATTCGGAAAAGCTTGGTATGAAAAGCGAACGATTGTTCCGGAGAATTGGAAGGGTAAACATGTCCGCCTTTGTTTTGATGCGGTATATAGAGATGTTGTTGTTTGGGTCAATGGAAAACAAGCGGGTACACATTCGGGATCGGGATTTACGGAATTTTCTTTTGACATATCTCGTTTACTAAAATATGGGAAAGAAAATCGAATAACAGTGTCTGTCGATAACTCTTTTTCTGAACATGCTCTGCCTTATAAAGCTAAATTCGACTGGCCGAATGATGGGGGCATTATTCGGCCGGTAAAACTTTTAGCTTTGGAAAAACCTGCAGTACGCTCTGCGTTTGTTCGTTACGATATAGATTTTAGTAATAGTTCCACAGATATGGATATAGAGGTGAGAAGTTGGAATCCTGAGATAAAGGAGCTTTCTTATGACGTAATTATCAAAGAATGGAAATCGCAGAATACTATTTTTGAAAAGACATTTGAGGCCAGTATAAAAAATGGCATATCCCGATTGAATTTTAGATTGGATAGTGTTAAATTGTGGCATTTCGATACTCCTCATTTATATACACTGGAGATAAAAAGCGTGCAGAAAGGTAGAGTATCAGATTCATATACAACACGTTTCGGAATAAGAAAAGTCGAGATTAAGGGAGATACGCTTCTTTTGAATAACGAACCTGTTCGGCTTCCGGGAATAGAATATATGCCCGGCAGTTATCCTGAGTTCGGTATGGCAGAACCGTTGTGGGTTATGGAAAAGGCTGTGGAACAAATAAAGGACTTGAATTGTGTCCTTACCCGTTGTCATTGGCAATATGATAAACGCTATTTCGATTTGTTGGATGAAAAGGGAATATTGGTCCAGGAAGAAATTCCCTGGTGGCAGGCTCCGGGGAATTTGACTCCGGAATTAGAAGATTTAGCAAAAAAACAGATCGACGAAATGATAGAGCGGGATTTTAATCATCCGTCGATAATTTCATGGGGAGTAAGTAACGAAGTATTTTATAATACGGATAAAGATATTTACCGGAGGTTGATTCGCCATGCCAAGGATTATAATTCGGGACGGTTTGTGACGGTGGTTTCAAATGAGATATTTGATCGCCTTGAGAATGACGAGTCTCTTTTAGGTGATATTCCTACATGGAATGATTATACGGGGACTTGGCATGGTAAGAGCAGGGAGGAGACTCCCGATAAATTGGCATTGATTAACAATCGTGCTTTAAAAGGACGTCCGTTATTGATTACAGAACACGGATTGTGTGAGCCGCGTTTTGTGGGGGCAGATGCTCGTCGTGTCGTAGAAATGACTTATCATTATGACCAATGGGCTAAAAATAAGTTTATTATCGGAGTGATTTATTTTTCATTAAACGATTATCGCACTCATGTCGGAGAAGCCGGTTTCGGACGATATAAATCGCGGGTACATGGACTGTCTTCGATGTGGTTTGATAAAAAGCCTTCATTTCAAGTCTATAAAGGATTAGCAGCCCCTATATATGTAGAAAATTTGCATATACGAGCTTCTGGGAAAGAGGCCCAGGTTGTTTTAAAAGTAAAAGACGATCTGCCTTCCTATACTTTAAGAAAATATACAGTATGCTGGAAGACCGTTACTGGTATGAAAAAATTGGAGTTACCCGATCTGAAACCGGGAGAACGATATACTTTCGAGATTGACGGGCTAGATCCTTTATCTCGTCCCGATGTGAAAATTTTCAGACCGACAGGGTATTTAGTTACGGAGTATTAAAATGTAGGTAGTATGAAAAGGTCGTTGTTATTTATTCTTCTTTGCAGTTTGTTCACATTTGCTTTTTCAAAAGAGAATACTGTTGTCGTATTCCCTAATGAAGTGCATCAGACAATTCACAGTTTCGGTGCTTCTGATTGCTGGCGTACCCAATATATCGGGAAAAATTGGCCTTTAGAAAAAAGAAATGCCATTGCCGATTATCTGTTCAGTTCCGATTTTGATGACAAAGGAAATCCCCGTGGGATAGGATTAACGCTTTGGCGTTTTAATATAGGTTCGGGAAGCCATGAGGCTGGAGAGAGAGGTGGCGTAGCGTCGGAATGGCGTAGAACCGAATGTTTTTTAGATTCTTTGGGAAATTGGGACTGGTCAAAACAAGAAGGACAGAGATGGTTTTTGCAAGCTGCCCGGGAGAGAAAAGTTCCTTATACCTTAGGTTTTTCTATTTCGGCACCTGTATTTATGTCGAAAAATGGAATGACGCGGGCTAGTGAGCCTACACCTTATGCTAATTTGAGACCTGATAAATATGTCGATTATGCTCATTTTATGGCTGTCGTTTGCGAAAAATTGGGACTTGACTATTTGAGTCCTATTAATGAACCTCAATGGAATTGGATTCATGCAGGTCAGGAAGGTATGCAAATGACTAATGAAGAGTGTTGCCGTTTGATCCGGTGTCTGGATAAAGAATTGAAAAAAATAAATGGGAATACTCGTGTAGTTTTTGGAGAAGCAGGTTGTATTAATTATTTATATGAACGGGTGAAAGATAATCCGTTGAGAAGTAATCAAATAGAAGAAATATTTGCTACCGATGGAAAATATAGCATATCTGGACTGCAAAATGTCGCTCCTATTGTTTCGGGACATTCTTATTGGTCAACATGGTCGTTGGATTCCTTAATCAGTTGGAGAAAACGATTGAATCGTAAAATAAAAACGGATTTACCCGGTACAGCTTATTGGCAGACCGAATATTGCCCTATGGAGAAAAATGATGATAATCCGTATGGCGGTGGAAAACGAGATATAGGGATGAATACGGCCTTATATGTAGCGCGTGTTATTCATAGTGATCTAGTTTATGCGAATGCGGCTTCTTGGCAGTTTTGGACTGCTTTTTCGGAATGGGATTATAAAGACGGTCTGATTTATATCGATGACGGAAGGTCGCCTCAAGGAGCTAATTCGCTTGATAATCCGTTAGTAGAATCTTGTAAATATGACGGAGTGTACAGAACGTCAAAACTAATGTGGGCTTTAGGAAATTACAGTCTGTTTGTCCGTCCCGGTATGCAGAGAATTTCTGCGAATTTGCAAGGAGTTTCGGATGAAGAATCGGTGCGATCGTTGATGGTGTCTGCTTATAAAGATCCGATTTCTGGTAAAATGGTTTTGGTTTTTATCAATTTCGCTCAGGATGAAAATATTGTGAATATTCAGTTCAAAGGAAATAAGAAGGTTGCTTCAGTAAAATATAAACAGTATATTACTTCTGAAGAGTGTGATTTATCATATAAAGGTAATGTCGGAAATAAGGTCGTTATTCCTGCTCGATCGTTAGTGACTTTAGTATCCGAAATGAAATAAGTTATATTATGAATAGGTTAAGTGCTTGTATTGTAATGAGCATAGGTTTGTTCTTTTGGGGAATAAACAGCGTGTCGCATGCTCAAATGAAGAGTGTGAAAGAGTCTTGTATCGCATCGTTTCGGATGCCGTTACCCCCTCCCGGTTTTAAACCGAAACTGGAGGATTTGAATGGTGACGGGAAGCCGGAGGCTATCTATTCTATGACAGGTGATAGTGTTCCTATTCTTTGGATCGATGATGACCGAGATATGAAATGGACGGACATCGAAGGCGATATGGATAATGACTGTTTGTTGATAGACCGAAATAAAGATGGCATATATGGCGGTGACGGAGATTTGGTAATCGATTGGGTTGATAGCGATAATGATGGAAAAGCCGATCTGCAGATTGTGATGGATTATCCGGCCGTGCATGCTACAGAAGTATGGCCGAATGGGCATGTGATGATTTTGTTAGATACGGATAAAGACAATATTTTTAATTATATTGATTGGAATACTTATCAAATAAAAAGCTGGAATAAAAGCGGACGAGCAGCGTTCTATACGGATTATAGCGGACAATCTGCATTTACCAAAATGCATGTGGCTACCTATAATATGGGGGATTTAAGACTTAATTGGGAGAATCCATTTTTGTTTTATGATCCGGATAAAGATGGCCTTTCGGAGATTGCCGTTCGTTTGTTGGATTCCCCGAGTACTAAGGATGAGAAAGCGTCTTGGAATGATTATGTAAATATGCAGTTGGAAGGAGTAATCGATTGGGTGTCCATTTCTGTAGATTTGGATAATGATAATGCTCCGGGAAATGATTTCGATTTCGATTTTACTTTAGGTCTTCGAGGAGGCGGATTTGATTATATGGATCAGGTTCATGTATTTAAGAATATGAGAGGTTTGCCCGAAGCTGATAAATTTTTTATGGATCCGCGTTGGCGTCAAATGGATGAATTGATTTATCCTGATCATAAAAATGCATTCGATCTGATTTTCAATAGAGGAAAATGGGAAAGCGCTCATTTCGTTTATGATGAAGATGATGATTGTCATCGTTGGGAGCGTGTTGAGTTTTATGAAGCCCGTGATCCTTTCAAGGTAGGGGCGGGAAATGGAGGATTAGACCATAATACACAGGCTGATGCGGCCGGAGACCGAGGGGAATGGGATATGGACTGTTCGGGAAAAGGTAATTTATATATTAGTCCTTTAGATGGTCGTTTACATTTATATGGAGCTGAATGGGGGTGCTGGCGTGTAGATCAGAATACGGAATATTATCAAGGTTGGGATCGTCTTTGGATCAATAAAAATCCTAAAAAGTTCGCAACGGTAAAATATACAGATAAAAACGGTAATGGATTTCTGGATTATGTAGAATACGATATGGATGGTGACGGGAAGTTCGAGACTGTATTTGATTTGAAAGCTTTAGGAATTGATGATAGAGCTAAACTGATCGATGTTTCGTCGTTTACATACAGAGATTATACTAAAATGATGAAACGTATGTCGGACGGAATATGGGAACGTGCACAAACAGCCGTACGTGTAGCACACAAATACGGGTTGAATACCTCTTGGTATGCATGGTGGATAGAAGCACTTTCGATGCGTGAAAAATATCATCGCGGATATTGGCTGCAATATTATCTGTTTCAAGATTTGATGAATTACGGTCTTCGCACAGAAGATAAAGACCTGCAACAAAAATTGGTTGTTGCTTATTGTAGCGGGAATTGGAAAAGTTTGCTTTAAAAATCTGGTTTTATGAAATATCCGGTTTCTTCTTCTGCGTTATTTCCGGTGGCGGGATTGTTATTTTTTCCGCTTCCGGCTCAAACCCAGACTCGTCCGAATGTCGTGTTCATAGTTGTGGATGATTATGGATGGGCAGATGTCGGGTACAATGGAAGCCGTTTTTATGAAACTCCCAATATAGACAAACTTGCTGCAGACGGAGTGATTTTTACGGACGGATATGCCGCAGCTCCGGTAAGTTCTCCTGCAAGGGTAAGTATAATGACAGGTAAGAATCCCGCACGAACGGGGATCACCGATTGGATTCCGGGTTATCAATATGGCCTGGATAAACAGAAACTGAGCAAATATAAAATGTTGTCTCCTGAGATGCCGTTGAATATGCCGCTTGAGGAAGTTACTATCGGAGAAGCATTAAGGGAACAAGGGTATAAAACATTTTATGTCGGGAAATGGCATTGTGCTGAAGATTCTTTATTCTATCCTCAATATCAAGGTTTTGATGTGAATATCGGGGGATGGCTAATGGGAAAACCTAACGGGGATGTCCGGAAGAAAGGAGGACGGGGAGCATATTTCTCTCCCTATCATAATCCGATGTTATCGGACGGTCCGGATGGAGAGTACCTTACGGATCGTTTAGGAGATGAATGTTTGAAACTAATGGATTCGGCAGGAAGATCACCTTTCTTTCTTTTCTTGTCGTTTTATGCAGTGCATACTCCGATAGAGGCGAAACCTGAGGTTACGAAATATTTCGAGAAGAAGGCTCGGAAAATGGGTTTGGATACGATCTCACCTTTTACGACAAATAAAGATTGGATACGAAATACTCCATATAGAGCTTGGCATTGGAAAGAACGTACGATACAGAGTGATGCCGAATATGCTGCATTGATATGGAGTATGGATGAAAATGTGGGGAAAGTTTTAGATTATTTAAAAAAAGAGGGCTTATATGATAATACGGTCGTTTGCTTAGTTTCTGACAATGGTGGTTTATCTACAGCTGAAGGTTCTCCTACTTCTAATTTCCCGTTACGGGGAGGAAAAGGCTGGCTGTATGAAGGCGGGATACGGGTCCCCTATATTATTAAGACTCCTTATATGAAAGGTTCGGCTGGGATTTGTAAAACTCCAGTTTCTTCTACGGATTTTTATCCTACTATACTGGAGCTTACCGGAGCGACTTTGAAACCCTACCAGCATAAAGATGGAGTAAGTCTTGTACCTTTATTGAAAGGGAATACGGTCTTTGACCGGGGAGCTATTTATTTTCATTATCCTCATTATGGAGGTAAAGGTGATTCTCCGGCAGGAGCTATACGTAAAGGAGATTATAAGTTAATATGGTTTTATGAGGATGATCATATAGAATTATATAATCTTAAAATGGATATTTCTGAAAAGGAAAATTTGGCGGAAACTCAAAAGGAAAGAGCTTTGTCTTTACAGAAAGAACTGCAGGAATGGTTGTGCTCATGTGCTGCAAAAATGCCTGTATATAATCCGGATTATAAGGAAATAAAATATTGAAATGAAATATAATTGAGTTATGAGACTGAGATATGTATGCTTATTATTCTGCATCTTTTTTGTAGGGTATATGAAAGCTGGAAATACGAAAATTTCTCCCGATTCATTAATGAGTGTAATGAAACGTGTTGCCGATTGGCAAATAGCGGATTATCCTCGACATTTACATAAATGGACGCATACTCCTGTAATGTGGACTAACGGAGTAATGTATATCGGAATGGCGGAATGGGCTTCATTGTGGAAAGACAACTCTTATTTTGAATGGTTGAAGAAAATTGCTGCAAAAGAACGGTGGCATCCGGCAAAGGGTATGTATTTTGCTGATGATATTTGTGTGTCGCAGCTTTATTGTCAGTTATATGAAAAATATAAAGATCCGGTAATGCTTCAACCTACAGAAGCCCGTTTGGAGTGGGTAATGAATCATCCTTCAAAGGCAAAACTGACTTATGAGGCTCCGCATTCCCATGATCGTTGGTGCTGGTGTGATGCTTTGTTTATGGCTCCTACCGTATATGCACGTATGGGAAAGATTACGGGTGACATACGGTATTGGAATTTTATGGAAAAAGAGTTTTGGGAAACCGTAGAGCTTCTATATGACCGCAAAGAGAATCTTTTTTATAGAGATACCCGTTATTTGTCAATGCGTGAAAAGAATGGAGCTCCAGTTTTTTGGGGACGAGGTAATGGTTGGGTAGCGGGGGCTCTGGCCGTAATTATAGACCAATTACCGGAAAATTATCCGACACGATTAAAGTATATAACTTTATATCAGCAGCTTATGAAACGTGTTGCCGGATTACAGGATGATGAAGGATATTGGCATGCCAGTATGCTTGATACAGAAACATACCGAATGCCTGAAACAAGTTCTACGGCCTTTTTTGTATATGGTTTGGCTTGGGGAATTCGTCGTGGATATCTGCCTGAAAAGAAATATTTTCCTATAATGGAAAAAGGGTGGAGTGCCCTTGTGCGGGCAGTACATCCGGATGGGAAATTAGGTTGGGTGCAGGCCATCGGATCTGATCCTCAAAGAGTATCGGCAGATATGACAGAAGTATATGGCACGGGGGCTTTTCTATTGGCTGGTACTGAAATTTATAGAATGCTTATGGAGAAATGAGACGATATTTAATTTTTTTATTGTTCGTTGCTGGAATTTCCGGAATATCTGCTCAGACTGTAATTCGAATAGATAGGGGAAGTTCCGGATTGGAATTTGAAGGTATTGGTGCTGTAAGTGCTGGTGCTTCGTCACGTCTACTTATTGATTATCCAGAACCGTACAGGTCTGATATATTGGATTTTTTATTTAAACCTCATTTTGGAGCTTCGTTACAACATTTTAAATTTGAGCTTGGAGGAGATATAAATTCTACTTGTGGAACAGAACCTTCTCATGCACGTACGAGGCAGGAGATGCAGAATCCGGTCCGGTTTTATTTTGAAAGAGGCTACGAATGGTGGTTGGCACGGGAGGCTTTGAAAAGAAACCGAAATATGATTTTCGATATATTGCAGTGGGGGGCTCCGGGGTGGTTTGACGGAGGTTTTTATTCTATGGACAATGCAGAGTATTTAGCATCGTATATAAAGGGAATGAAGCGTTATCATAATATCGATATAGCTTATTGCGGATTGTGGAATGAAAAACATATACCTGATTTATCCCGCAATTATGCCGTAAATATTTTACGTCCGGTTTTAGATAAAAACGGGTTGAAAAAAGTAAAAATAGTCGGTAATGATATGTATTGCTCTTCACCTGAACATCATGAGCCGTGGAGTTATGCGAGAGAGTTATTGAATGATTCGATTCTGAAAGAAAATATAGATATCCTGGGGTATCATTATTTGAATGTCGATGCTACACAGGACGTGAAATCATTAGATATGCCTGTTTGGGAAAGTGAGGCATCTATTTTGTCTGGAAACTGGAAAGATGCTCTTACTTTTGCGCGAAATACGAATCGCAATTATATCCGGAGTCGTGCGGTCAAGACATTGATATGGTGTCCTGTAGATGCATATTTCCCTAATGTGAGTTGGAATGGGGTAGGAGCTATGGAAGCCCGTATGCCGTGGTGCGGTTATTATGATGTGCGTCCGGCTATTTGGGCGATAGCTCATACGACGCAGTTTGCAGATCCGGGATGGCGTTATTTAGATGATGCTTGTGGTGAAACCGATACGGGATTGTCATATGTTACTTTAAAGCATCCGAGAAAAGAATTGTATAGTATGATTATCGTAACCGGAAATAGACCGGATACTCTTGTTCTGGATGTTTCTCTTATTGGTTCAACAGAATTTTGTTTATGGAAAAGTGATGAAAAAGATCAGTTTATCCGACAGACATCTGTCCCTGTCAAGGACGGGCGTTTAATTTTGACCCTTGCACCGGATGCTATTTATTCGTTAACAAATACGGTAGGGCAAAAGAAAGGAAAGGCTATTCATCCTATTCCTGCAAAGTCAGAATTTCCTGCATATTATACAGAGAATTTTGAGTCGTATGAGAAAAATCGTATTACTCCGCGCTGGTTATCTGATCAGGGAGGAGCTTTTGAGGTTGTGAAGTTGCCGGATGGCAACCGAGTATTGCAACAGCAAATAACAGAATCGTTGATTTGTTGGGATCCTTGGGGAAAGAATAATCCGGAACCATATACGCAGGCCGGATCGTCGAACAGTAGTGATTATGTTGTATCTGCCGATTTTAAAATTGGAGAACAAGGGTGTGCTCGGATTTTCGGAGTAGTGTCATGGTTCGAAAGCAATACAGCTCCGCACGGCGTTGGATTAGAGATAACACATAGCGGGGAGTGGAAATTGTCTATAAATCAAAAAGTTATAAAAGAGGGAGTTATAGAAATTGATCCTTCTGCATGGAATCATTTTGTTTTGGAATGTGGAATCTCTGAAGTCAGAGCCATAGTCAATAATTGTATATTGGCCGATATCCCGGCTGATCGTAATTATGTAAAAGGTTTTTTTGGAGTCGGATCTGATTGGAATAGAGTATGCTTTGATAATTTGCAGGTAAGGCCATTAAATGTGAATTGAATTTATTTATATGAGAAGGTCAAATTATGATAAATTCCCGGTAACAAATATAACGGGAGAGATATGGGTAGGAATAGAGGATATAATTTCGCAATTGCAGCGTGAAATTGTAAAAAAGGATTTTATATTAGTTGTGGATTGTTATGTCGGGGTTTCCTTGGATAAGTTGTATGAATGTTTAATAAATTTGCATCCTGATTTGTGTATAAATGCGGAATGTCTGATGAAACCGGAAAATGAAGTTCGCGATATGACTTATCCGTATGTGACTGATGACGAATTGTTCGGATATAGAACAAGATTAAATATTTCCGATTTTTTTGATCATGAAAAAGTTTCGGCTTTCCGTAAACGGATTTCTTCTGAAAAAGGCATAAAAATTATTCTGGGGTGTGGAGCTTCTTGGATTTGCCCTGATGCTGATTTGTTGGTATATGGAGATATTGCACGTTGGGAGTTGCAACAGCGTTTTCGTCGTCATGAAATAAAAGCGTTAGGTGTGGATGTCCGAAACGAATCACCAGCCCGGCAATACAAGCGAGGGTATTTTTGTGATTGGCAGGTGTGTGATACTCTTAAAAAAAGTATATATGAGAAAGTCTGCTATTGGTTGGATATGAATATTCCACTGACTCCTAAGATGATAAGTAAAGATACTTTTATGCGGGGACTTGCCAAGACGATTGAGGGACCTTTCAGAGTTGTTCCGTTTTTTGATCCGGCCCCTTGGGGAGGTCAGTGGATGAAGGATGTTTGTGATTTAGATAAAAATGCCGATAATTTCGGTTGGTGTTTCGATTGTGTCCCGGAGGAGAATAGCTTGATGTTGCGAGTAAATGGTGCTGATTTTGAAATGCCTTCGGTGAATTTAGTTTATTTGAAAACCGCCGAATTGCTTGGAGAACCGGTTGAAGCTCGTTTCGGACAGGATTTTCCGATACGGTTTGATTTCTTAGATACTATAGGTGGAGGGAATCTCAGTTTACAAGTGCATCCGACAACTCAATATATACGAGATAGATTTAATATTCCTTACACTCAGGATGAAAGCTATTATTTGCTTGATGCCGAAAAGGGGGCATCTGTTTTTTTAGGAGTAAAAACGAATGTCGATAAAGAAAGCATGTTAGCTGATTTAAGAAGCGCCCAATCTGGAGAAATGATTTTTGACCCGCAACCCTATATCAATTGTTTTCCGGCATTCAAACACGATCATTTTTTGATACCGGGAGGGACAGTACATTGTTCCGGAGCTGGAGCAATGGTTTTGGAGATAAGTTCTACCCCGAGTATATTTACTTTTAAACTGTGGGATTGGAAACGGTTAGGTTTGGATGGTAAACCTCGGCCGATAAATGTGGAACATGGTAGTCATGTAATAAATTGGAAAAGAGATACGGAATATGCTTTGAAATATCTGGTGAATTGTGTGGAGGTTGTTGCGGAGGGGGACGGATGGATAGAGGAAAAGACCGGACTGCATCCAAATGAATTTATTGAAACCCGTCGGCATTGGTTTGAAAGAACGGTAACACATTATACAAGGAATAGTGTCAACGTTTTGAATTTGGTGGAAGGAGATGAGGTTATTATAGAGAGTCCTGATGAACGATTTGAACCGTTTGTGCTTCATTATGCAGAAACGGTCATTGTCCCGGCTTCGGTCGGAACATACATGATAACGCCTTATGGTACAGCTTCGGGAAAACGTTGTGCTACTATAAAAGCTTTTGTTCGGTTAAATGCTTAAATGAAACGGTATGGGATATGTAAATGATAATAGAATAGTAATGACATTGGATGCCGGCGGAACGAATTTTGTTTTTTCGGCGATACAGGCCGGTGAGGAAATAATAGAACCTTTTTCTGTTTCGTCTTGTAGTTATGACCTGAAGTCATGCTTGAACAGTCTGTTAGGCGGTTTCCGAAAAGTATGCTCTTTGTTGCCTCAAGATCCGGTTGCAATCAGTTTTGCTTTTCCCGGTCCTGCGGATTATGAAAATGGGGTAATCGGAGATTTGCCGAATTTCTCTTCTTTCAGGGGTGGTATAGCCCTAAAAGCTTTTCTTGAAGAAAAGTTTTGTATACCGGTGTATATTAACAACGATGGAAATTTGTTTGCATATGGAGAAGCGCTTGCCGGAGCATTGCCTTATGTAAATAGTTGTTTGGAGTCTGTGGGGAGTAACCGGCGTTATAAAAATTTATTAGGTATTACTTTTGGTACGGGGTTTGGAGCAGGAGTTGTGATAGATAAGGTCTTGCTATCGGGAGATAACGGTTGCGGTGGTGATGTATGGCTTGTTCGTAATGGTTGTTATCCGAATATGATAGCGGAGGAGAGTGTCAGTATTCGTGCTGTAAAACGAGTGTATGAGCGGCTTGCCGGATTAGAGGGTTCAGATTTGACTCCAAAAGATATTTTTGAAATAGCGGACGGAAAGATGGGTGGTAATAAAAATGCCGCAGTGAAAAGTTTTCAGGAATTTGGCAAAGTTGCAGGAATGACTATTGCCGGAGCTTTGAATATAGTGGACGGAATTGTCGTTTTGGGAGGAGGAATTACAGGGGCGGCAAAGTATTTTATGCCATCTTTGTTGGAGGAGTTGCGAGGAAATCTTTTCTCTTTTTCCGGAGATAGTTTTCCTGTTTTGCAAATGGATATTTTTGATCTTTCGAACAAGCGAGAATTCGATTCTTTTTTATCGGATGAAGATGAACTTATAAAAGTTCCTGATTCGGATAGATATATTCCATATCGCAAAGTTAAGAAAACAGGGATACTTGTGTCATCCTTAGGGACTAGTAAAGCTATTGCATTAGGAGCATATACATTTGCTCTGACACAACTTGACAAGAGTTAATATATCTGTTTGCATAATTTAGTAGGATATAAAGAGTTTCTTTGGGAATAGTTTCTATCTTTACAAATAGAAAGTAGTAATTGAACTTTTATATAATTATATCCTATGTCCTCAATCGTTTTTTTCGGGGCAAAGCCCTATGATATAGCATCATTTGATGCAGCGAATAAGAATTTCGGGTTCGAAATTAAATATTATAAGGGAAACCTTAACATGGATAACCTGATATTGGCGAGGGGAGTCGATGTCGTTTGTATTTTTGTGAATGATAATGCTGATGCAGGAGTGGTCAAGGCTTTATCTGAAAACGGAACTAAATTATTAGCCTTGCGATGTGCGGGATATAATAATGTCGATTTAAAAGCTGCTCGGGAATATGGAATGAAGGTTGTAAGAGTTCCGGCTTATTCACCTCATGCCGTAGCTGAATATACATTAGCTTTAATGCTCACTTTGAATAGAAAGATACATCGGGCTTCGTGGCGTACCCGTGACGGTAATTTTTCTTTGCACGGATTGATGGGATTCGATATGTATAATAAGACTGCCGGAATTATCGGAACCGGAAAAATCGCTAAAATTTTGATTCGCATTTTGAGGGGATTCGGTATGAATGTTTTAGGATACGATCTGTATCCGGACAAAAAGTTTGCCGATGAGGTAGGAATGACCTATACTTCGTTGAATAAGCTGTATGCTGATTCGGATATAATCTCATTACATTGTCCGCTTACACCGGAAACAGATCACATGATTGATAAAAACGCCATATCTAAGATGAAAAAGGGGGTTATGGTTATTAATACTGGGCGAGGCCGCTTGATCGATACGAACGATTTGATAGACGGGTTGAAAGAAAAAATTATTGGTTCTGCCGCATTGGATGTATATGAGGAAGAAAGCAATTATTTTTATATGGATCGTTCGGATTATATTATTGATGATGATGTGCTTGCCCGGTTGCTTTCATTTAATAATGTCATCGTAACTTCTCATCAAGCTTTTTTTACTCAAGAAGCTATGGCAAATATTGCAAACACGACGCTGCAGAATATTCGTGATTTTCGGACTGGATCAGAGTTACAAAATGAAGTTAAGACCGAGTTTTGATATTCGATTTTAATTGCATATCAGAATATAAAGGTTTAAATAAGTTGCATAAGTTACCCACAGTATATACGGAATGAATAAAATTGAGCTGATTTTATTTATTCCGTAACTTTTTACACTATACACAATTATTAAGAATTCGAGCAGAATAATATTTATGAATCCGAGTAATGGATTTTGCATATAGAAGAAAAAAATACTCCATGTGAAATTAAAAATTAATTGCAGTATAAAGAGCCGTATTAGTGATTTTCGTCCGTAATGGGAGGAATTGAGTATAAGACCTAAAGAGATACCCATGCAGAGATAAAGTATAGCCCATGCGATCGGAAAGACCATATTAGGAGGTGTCAGGCTTGGTTTATTTAAGTAGGGATACCAGTTTAAAATAGAACTTTCTTGAATCTGTCCGGCTATAAATCCAATTAAGAAACAACACAGAATGGGTATAATAAATTTGTAAGCTTTTTTCATATATCGATAGATTTTGTTGATATAATAACACTTGTCCGTATTCTTTTGTTGAATCAAATTGAAACTAAGAACCTGTATAGATTTTGCATGGAGCAGTTCTGAGAGTCTTTTTCGAGAATGTTTTTCTGTTTTTGTTCATCGGATATTTCGCTGTCTCCTTTTATAAAATAAGAAAATATACTCAAAAGTTTTCTGGAAATATCAAAGGTCGGATATGATCTAAAAAACTACCATTCGATTTCTGATATTCCTTTACTCTTAAAATATTGATTAGCTTTACTGAAATGTTTGCATCCGAAAAATCCTCGGTCTGCAGACAAAGGAGAGGGATGTGCGGCTGTTAAAACACAGTGTCGGTTACGGTCGATAAATGCACCTTTTCTCTGGGCATAAGAGCCCCAAAGCATAAAAACGATGTTTTCTTTCTCATCGTTTAGTATTTTAATGACAGCGTCGGTAAATTCTTCCCACCCCTTTCCTCTATGTGATCCGGCTTGATGAGCCCTGACCGTAAGAATAGCATTGATGAGTAATACTCCTTGATCAGCCCACCGTTCTAAACGCCCGGATTTAGGCATAGGTTTACCCAAGTCGTTTTCGATTTCTTTGAATATGTTAAGAAGAGAGGGTGGAAAAGGTACTCCATCGAGTACGGAAAAACAGAGCCCGTAATATTGTCCCGGTTCATGATATGGATCTTGGCCGATAATGACTACCTTTACCTTGTCGAAAGGGCAGGTGTTAAATGCGTGAAAGATAAATTTCCCAGGAGGATAAATCGTATGTTTAGAATATTCTTCTTTTACAAAATTTGTCAGATTATAGAAATATGGTTTGTCAAATTCTGGTTGTAGTCGTCTTTTCCAACTGTCTTCTATATTTACTTCCATGTATTCGATATTTTTGAAATCAGGTTTTAAATATAGTCAAATTCGATATATATTTTAAATTTATTATACGAAAACTTGTTCTAATTAAATGTGTCTTATAATTGAGAAAGTTTCAGGTTAACTATTAAAAGGGTTAATGGGGCAGTCCTTTACGGAAGTGCCCCATTGTTTTATAATTAGCCTTTTATTTGAATTGTAGATTTTCGATAGGCTGTTTAAGTGTTTGGTCTAATGGATGTGATTGGTAAGAAATTGTATTGAAATTTATATCTTTAAGATCGATACAGCGAATATTGTTATTGTAAGCGGTTTTGTAATATACTTTCTTTTGTGTCAGGTCGATGGCGGAAGTCCATTGTGTTGCACTGGGAATATTCGGAGCTTTTCCTGGTGCAAATTCAACACCGATAGGAATATCGAAGTTATTAAGGATGTGAAAACATTGTAGTATCGTTTCGTCTGATGTATTTTGCTGGGGAGCTGTAGCTTTGTAAAAGGCTATCCTGACGAAACGGGAAGGAGGGGTAATGTCTCCAGGTATACCCAAGAAACCGGAGCCCGCACCGAACGGAAATATCGTGACATTTCCGATCTTTTGAACAGGAGCATTGCCCGGGAAAAGGTTGACGTAATTATTCAGATTGGTAACCTGCCATTTAAAGTCAGGGGAGTTTGTCAATACACCTACTTGGTTTTCGTAAAAACAAGGTTTCCCGTTTTCAAATTCAAGCACGACTTGTCTGCCGGAAGCTTCTCCTATACGCCAATGTACAGTTGAAGATGCCCCCTCTTTATCTAAGGAAACGATCCGTACTTGTTCAATGGCTTTTTTTACTTCATCGATAGTCGAAAAATTGGATAATATCCATGAGACGAATTGTAAATCGGATAATGTACGGCTGTTTTGTTTCTGGTCATATTCTGGATACTTTCCGTAATGAGGGAAATAAAATAGTCCGGCTGATAAGCCGGCTTCATTTAGACCTTCGGCAATAAATTCTTTTTGGATGATTGCAAGTCCGACTACGCCATATTTGGATTTAAATTTTAACCCGTTTATACCCGTTGGAGTATATGATGTCTGATTTAGATTACGGGGTATAATTACATATTCACTTGGTAGGAAACTATCTCCCCACTCGATAGTTCGGGCTTGTACATATCCACCGTCTTTGGCAAAAAAGGAAATTCCTGTACAGGCAAGAGCAGATGAAAGCCCGCTGAAGAATAATGCGAAAGTTAAATAAAGTATTTTCATAATTCTTATGTGTTTATATATTAAAACAGTTATTTTGATGATATGTTTTGGGAAAATTGAAAAAATAAAGATGATATCCTGAATGTTGATAATTATACTGTATTTTTATCATTTTGAAAACTTACTTAGAAAAATAGTAATTTTTTTCTAAGTAGGATATGTTTTATACCTCTTTAATTTTAAAACATTCTTATAATTTTGTTTTTCATGTTTATTTATTATGATTTAAGTGCAATGTTGGTATAAAATAATGGTCAGAAGGTTAACTGTATTTTTGTTATTTGTATTTGTTTTTATTAGAGTAATTGAAGCACAGTCGATTATTGGAACATTGGTGGATGATGATACGCAACAACCGATAGAGGGGGCGACTATTCTTTTGCAAGCGGCAGATTCTGCTTATATAGGAACGTCGGTGTCAGGTACAGACGGAGTATTTATTTTAAATAATTATGTGAAAGAGTATTGTTTGGTAATACAGCATTTTTCGTACCAGACAAAACGGGTACTAAATAAAGGGATGATTGTAGATACTATTCGACTTATTCCGAAAGATTATGTTTTAGATGAAATTGTAATAAAGTCGGGACGTCCTTTTGTAAGAGTTAAGGATGGACATTTGGAGTATAATTTATCTGTTTTTCCGGGGAGTAGAATGGCTACTAATGCTTATGAAGCATTAGTAAAACTTCCGGGAATACAGGAGAACAAAGGCGTATTAGCATTGGCCGGAGCTGAAAAACTGACTATAATCTTAAATGGAAAACCCTCAACAATGAATGTTGGGCAGATAGAGACTTTTTTACGTAATACTCCGGTGAATCGTGTAGAAAAAGTTGAGGTAATGTATAGTGCTCCCCCCGAGTATCATGTAAAAGGAGCAGTGTTAAATGTAGTCATGAAACGTTCTGATAATTATTTTTTTCAGGGAGAAATTTGTGGTGATTATAAAAATCAATATTTCAATAGCGGTGGAATGAATGGAAATTTTCGTTTATCTATATCTAAAGCGATTTTAGATGTAATGTATAGTGCGGAAAATAACAAAAGTATGGAATATATGGATCTCTATTCTAAGCATACTTTGTTAGGGCAGATATATAATATTGAACAGAATGAACAACTTCGTAGTAAATATTGGAATCATAATTTAAGAACTGCGTTTGAGTATGATTTTAATGAGGAAAGTCATGTCAGTATATCATATACAGGCAATTATGTCCCTTTTCGACATAATAATAGTTTGACAACCGGAAATTATCAAATTGGGAATGTAGATAAATATATAAATACGAGGATGCATAATGTGACAGTGCGGTATAAGTCAGAATTTGGTCTTGATATAGGAGGAGACTATACTTATTATCATTCTGATAATAATCAGAATTTGAGAGCAAATTTTCAGAATGGAGAACAAGATTATTTTGACATGAAAAGCGGACAAAGGGTTGATCGGTATTCTATTTATGCAGATCAGAAACATCGGTTAACAAGGAATTGGGAACTTGGTTATGGCGCTTCTTTTCAATTTGTTAGAGATAAAGATTTTCAAATTTACAATCAGGTCGTAGGAGATATTTATACTCAAAATACGAGCTCTGATTTGAAAGAAACAACAACAAATTTTTATGTATCGATGAATAAGAAAAGTAAGACCGGAGCTTCATTTTTTGTTTCTGCTACAGGAGAGTATTATACGATAAGTAATTATCATAAATGGGCTATATATCCTCAAGCTTCGTTTTCATATTCTAGAAGCTTGAGTCATATGTTTCAATTATCTCTATCTACTAATAAAACTTATCCGAGTTATTGGAATATGCAATCTTCCGTTAATCATTTGAATGGATATACCGAATTGCACGGGACTCTGGGACTAAAGCCTATGACGGCTTATAGTTTGAATGGAAATTATGTTTTGAAACAAAAATATATATTTGGCCATTAGTGTCCACTAAAAAATCATAGAAGTTCT
>OAXJ01000440.1_pt1 | contig 43056 bp, 25 predicted proteins | sample 1517241 | NCBI WGS metagenome assembly OAXJ01 (sample SAMEA2580293, study PRJEB22360) | human gut metagenome | biome: human gut; feature: human-associated habitat; material: faeces | place: Denmark | collected 2008/2010 | reverse complement strand
GCAAAAATATAAGAATGAAAAAAGGGCGACAAGATAGAATCGCGGAGACGCTTACGCGATAACGAATGATTTTACCTTATTTCAATCCTCGCTTTCACCCGTAATTCTCTCATTCATAGCAATTTCGGCTATAAGGTGAAATCGGTGAAACTTATGAATTAAAAGTTCATGTTACTACTGATCCGTATTAATAATAATCATGATCCATTCATACATAAAGAAATCCCCTGTCGGACTAGCCGGCAGGGGATTCTGTCATTAATCAAATTAAGCTCTCGCTCTCGAAATCTAGCAATTTCTAGTCTTTTAATTTTGCGATGATGAAGTCACGGTTCAAGCGGGCGATGTTGCTGATAGAGATGTTCTTCGGACATTCAGCCTCACAAGCACGCGTGTTTGTACAGTTACCGAATCCCAGTTCATCCATCTTTGACAACATAGCTTTTGCACGACGCAAAGCTTCCGGTTTACCTTGCGGCAGCAAGTTCAACTGGCTAACTTTTGCAGAGACGAACAACATAGCAGAGCCATTTTTACATGCAGCTACACAAGCACCGCAACCGATACAAGAAGCAGCATCCATAGCTTCGTCAGCGATAGGTTTTGCGATCAGGATAGCGTTAGCATCCTGCGGAGCACCTGTGCGTACGCTCACGTAACCACCAGCTTGCATAATCTTGTCATAAGCTGTACGGTCTACCATCAAGTCCTTGATGACTGGGAAACCGGCCGAACGCCAAGGTTCAACAGTGATCGTATCACCATCCTGGAAACGACGCATATAGATCTGACAAGTAGTAGCACCTGTTGCAGGACCGTGCGGGTGTCCGTTGATGTAAAGAGAACACATACCGCAAATACCTTCGCGGCAGTCATGGTCGAATACTACCGGTTCTTTTCTTTCGCTGATGAGCTGTTCGTTCAGAATATCCAGCATTTCGAGGAAGGAAGTATCACCGGGAATATCTTTCATTTGGTAGGTTTCAAAAGCACCTTTAGCTTTCGGACCAGCTTGGCGCCATACCTTCAGTGTAAATGATATATTTTTATCCATTGTCTTCTAATTCTTTTAAATGTTTAACTTCACCGATTAGCTCTTGTAGTTACGGGTCTGAACCTTGATAGCTTCGTATACCAGCGGTTCTTTGATCAATACAGGAGCTTTTTCATCGTCACCCTGATATTCCCAGCATGCTACGTAGAAGAAGTTTTCGTCATCACGTTTAGCTTCTCCTTCTTCAGTCTGGTATTCTTCACGGAAGTGACCACCACAACTTTCGTTACGGTTCAATGCATCGTAAGCAACAAGTTCACCCATTGTGATGAAGTCGTACAGGCGGATTGCTTTGTCAAGCTCTACGTTCATGCCTTCTTTAGAACCGGGGATAAACAGGTTGGTTTCAAATTCCTTGCGGATTTCTTTCAGTGCAGCAATACCTTTCTTCAAGCCTTCTGCCGTACGTCCCATACCTACATATTCCCACATGACATGACCCAGTTTCTTGTGGATAGAATCAACAGATTCTTTACCCTGGATACTCATGAACTTGTCGATCTTAGCTTGAACTGCTTTTTCTGCTTCAGCAAATTCAGGAAGATCAGTAGAGAAACGAGGAACAGTGATTTGATCTGCCAGATAATTCTGGATTGTATAAGGCAATACGAAGTAACCGTCAGCCAAACCTTGCATCAATGCAGAAGCACCGAGGCGGTTTGCACCGTGGTCGGAGAAGTTACATTCACCGATAGCAAACAGACCCTTGATAGTGGTTTGCAGTTCGTAGTCTACCCAGATTCCTCCCATTGTGTAGTGGATAGCCGGATAAATCATCATCGGATTATAATATTTTACGCCATTAATTTCTTTTGCCAGTTCGCCCGGATTAACGTCAGTGATTTCCTCGTACATATCGAAGAGGTTACCATAACGTTGGAGGACAACATCGATACCCAAACGGTTGATAGCTTCAGAGAAATCGAGGAATACGGCTAAACCGGTGTTGTTTACACCGAAACCGGCGTCGCAACGTTCTTTAGCAGCACGGCTGGCAACATCACGCGGAACCAGGTTACCGAATGCCGGATAGCGGCGTTCCAAGTAATAATCGCGGTCTTCTTCCGGAATATCACTTCCTTTGATTTCGCCTTTCTGAAGTTTCACAGCATCTTCTTTTTTCTTCGGAACCCAGATACGACCGTCGTTACGAAGAGATTCAGACATCAAAGTCAGCTTAGACTGCTTGTCACCGTGTACAGGGATACAAGTCGGGTGAATCTGAACGTATGCAGGGTTAGCGAATACAGCACCCTTGCGGTAGCAAGAGATAGCAGCTGTACAGTTACAACCCATAGCGTTGGTAGACAGGAAGTAAGCGTTACCATAACCACCGGTAGCGATAACTACTGCGTGAGCGGCGAAACGTTCCAATTCACCTGTTACAAGGTTTTTAGCGATAATACCGCGAGCACGTCCGTCAACGATGACAACATCCTGCATTTCATAACGAGTGTACAGTTTAACAGTACCTACGTTTACCTGGCGGCTCAATGCAGAGTAAGCACCCAGCAATAATTGCTGACCTGTCTGGCCTTTAGCGTAGAAAGTACGTGATACCTGTGCACCACCGAAAGAACGGTTGTCCAGTGTACCACCGTATTCGCGAGCAAAAGGAACACCTTGAGCTACACATTGGTCGATGATAGCGTTGGATACTTCAGCCAAACGATATACGTTTGCTTCACGGGCACGATAGTCGCCACCTTTTACAGTATCGTAAAACAGACGGTAAACCGAGTCACCATCATTTTGATAATTTTTTGCAGCATTGATACCACCCTGTGCAGCGATAGAGTGTGCACGACGGGGAGAATCTTGAATACAGAAATTGAATACTCTGAAACCCATTTCACCAAGTGAAGCAGCGGCAGAAGCACCTGCCAGACCTGTACCCACAACGATGATGTCCAAACGACGTTTATTAGCGGGATTCACCAATTTCTGGTGAGCTTTATAGTTGGTCCATTTCTCAGCCACCGGGCCTTCTGGAATTTTTGAATCTATCTTGATCATAATATTATTTACAATTTAATCATTTACAATTTACTATTTAGCAAGCACCGCCACAAATCAGTGTTTTCACGAAGAATACCACTACTACCAGTGCGAAACCGAGTACAACAATCGTAGAATAGATGTTAGAAATGCATTTCCAACGATTGATCCATACTTTGTTGTTCCATCCCAGTGATTGCATAGAGCTCCAGAAGCCGTGAGTCAGGTGGAACCACAACGCAAACAGCCAAACGAGGTAAAGAACTACGTAAACCGGGCAAGAGAAAGTCTGCTGGATGTGATAAGCACCATTGGCAGCATAAGCCAGCGTCAGTGTATCAGCGTGCATGCCCATGTTGTGCATCAGTTCCGGCAACTGCATTTTTGCCCAGAAGTTGAAGAGGTGCAAACCAAGACCTACGATGACGATCAGACCCAGCACCAACATGTTTTGAGATGCCCATTCTACAGTTTTCGGTTTGTCAACCACTGCATAGCGTTCGCTACCACGCGCTTTGCGATTCTGCATGGTCAGCCAGAATGCGTAGATGATGTGAATCACGAAAAGAGCAGCCAGTCCTGCGGTAGCCACTAATGCATACCAGTTTGCTCCCAGGAACTCACAAATCATGTTGTAACCATCAGCCGAGATGATCGCAACCAAGTTCATCGCCATGTGAAATGTTAGAAACAGGACAAGGGCGATACCGGTAACGCTCATCACCACTTTCCTTCCTACAGATGAATTACTTAACCACATAAATGATTGAATTTAAATTATTTAATTGTTAGAACTAAAATTTCGACGTTTTACACCTCTTACGGACTGCAAAAATAGGGGAAATAGATTGATTGAGCAAGGAATTAAAGAAATAATTCTTTAATAATGGATCAATACGCCAATGTGTCAATATGCCAGCCAGTATGCGCGCATGGTGCAACTGATTGGCACATTCGTAGGATGGGACTGTTTATTGTACTTTCCCGATTTTCTCACCGCCGGCTGCTTTTTTGCGTAAAGCGCGTGGGGTATCGCCGAAAGAGTCTTTACAGAAGTGTGCGAAATGCGACAGGGAGTCGAATCCGTATCTGTTACAGATTTCAGTGATTCGCATTTTGGTGTGCTGCAGGTCTTCCAGAATTCCTTCCCGTTTCTTTTCCAGTATCCATTCGTATACGGGCACACCATAGAGGTTTTTGAAAAGTCGGCGGAAAGTAGTGGTCGTATATCCTCCCAGATGCGCAAATTCTTCCACGTTCTTCACGTTGCTGTAATTCTGCATGACGAAATAGTGGAAACTTTCCGTATAAGTGCTGATCGGATAGAAGAATGAACCCAGTTGGGGCAGCGGATAGAAGTTGGTAATCAAGAAAACCAGTTCTTTGCATTTTAAGTCGATATACTTGCTGCAAGGGTTTTCTTCAGCGAGGAATTCGGGCATACTGGTGACAAGGTGGTAAAGCCTTTCACTCATAATCAGTGGAGTGTAGGTCAAAGGAGCTTCCGCCTGTTCCATCATTTCCTTATATCGGTCTTCGCAAAGCAAAGGTAGTTCGTTGAACCAGTAGACAACGTATTCAACATCTGTCAGTGCCAGTATTTCGACCTTGGAGCCAATAGCTTGCAAAACAATTTGTCTCTCGCGTAACGTTATTCCAGGATGCTCTTCGCTATTGATAAGTAATTCGCCCTTTATCATAAAAAGCATACAATTCTGCGTACACTTATCCTTGGGGATATGCTCTCCTTTAGGTAAGTTTCTATATACAAGGATATTCTCAACATTTTTTGGACATCCCGTACAGTTGGTATATTGTATGCAAAATGAATCTCCTGGCATGAGTTTTATGCGTGATTTATTATCTTAACGGAACAAAGATAGGCTTTTTTTGCGGAAAATGGAACTCTTTCTTTTATTTATGTTTTAGTAGAAACCTGCAAATATTATTCTTATCCCTTTGGATGATGTTAGAGAATTCAATATTTATCTGTTGTAAATTTCTGAATAGAAAACTTTATGTTGATTTTTGGAAGTATTATAGTTGTTTTTGAACATCTGTTTGCTTTTGATATGCGTATTTTTGCGATCTAAACGTTTTAATTATCAATCATTATGCTAATGCTAAGAAAAATTGTATTCTTCCTTTTTGTGTTTGTTGGATTATCATTGTTTGCACAACAAGACTATATGGTCAGTTCTTATGTGCGGGGTAATTTTTACAACCGTGGTCGTATTTCTACAGAAAGCTTGCGGGCAAGTGACGACCTTATTTTCTTGAATGTTCATCCTAATAAAGACGGATCATTGTCATTTGAGAATCCACGTGTATTTCAGGGAAAAGGGGTGACCACTTGGGAAGGTTTGATTAAATCGGTTCGTGCAAAAGTAAAAGGTACAAAAGTGAAAATACGTTTGGGTGCTTCCAGTGGCGAATGGAAAGCGATGGTGGCCGATGAGGCCGCTCGTACGACGTTTGCAAAGAACATAAAGACTGTACTGGAAAAGAATAAACTGGATGGCATTGATCTTGATTTTGAGTGGGCAGAAAATGAGAAAGAATATAAAGATTATAGTTTGGCTATCCTGAAGATGCGGGAAATGTTGGGAGACAAGTATCTTTTCAGTGTATCTCTGCATCCTGTTTGTTATAAGATTAGTAAGGAAGCTATTGAAGCAGTTGATTTTATTTCACTTCAGTGCTATGGTCCTTCACCGGTTCGCTTTCCGATAGAGAAATATTGTTCGGATATACAGATGGTATTGGAGTATGGCATTCCGAAGGAAAAACTGGTGGCAGGAGTTCCTTTCTATGGTGTGACAAAGGATAATTCGAAGAAGACAGAGGCTTATTTCAGTTTTGTACAAGAGGGACTGATTACGGAACCTGCACAAAATGAAGTAATATATAAGGGAGAGAAATATGTGTTTGACGGACAGGACAATATCCGCACTAAGACCCGTTATGCGATGGAGCAAGGACTGAAAGGCATGATGAGTTGGGATTTAGCCACAGATTTGCCGCTGGATGATTCTAAATCATTGCTCAAAGCGATGGTTGAGGAATTAAGAAAATGACCTCCCCTACAGGTCGCAGAGTTTCCTATTGGGAGGTATCAGAAGGGATTTTTCATTATTGTTCTGAATGATAGAGCAACATGAAAGTAAATTCTAGTTCTGATACATCTTCCTTTCTCAAGATTGTATAATCTGCTTCAGGTAATCCGAAGGCGAGACGCCGAATTCTTCTTTAAAGCATTGGCGGAAATATCCCGTACTGTTCATTCCTACTTTATAGGCGATTTCAGAGATATTGAACTTTCCTTCAAGCAGTAAACGTTCGGCATTCTGCATTTTCACTTTCCGGATATATTCGTTAGTCGATAATCCCGTTAGTGCTTTCATTTTCCGGTAGAGAGTGGAGCCGCTCATACACATTTTGTCTGAAAGATAGGTAATATCAATCTTCTCCGAAGAGAGGTTTTCTTCGATTAAAAGGGTGATTTTTTCAATAAATTCATTATCCAGCTTGCTTAGAGCTTCGGCTATTACGATACGTTTCTCTCTTAAATCCGCCTGATTGCCCGGAGCGGATTGTGTTTGGAATTGGGTGATCAGTTTCTTTCTTGATTCCAACAGATTATTGATACGGCTGCGCAGTAGAGAAGCACTGAAAGGCTTTGTCAGATAAGAATCGGCTCCTACCTCATATCCTTCTTCTTTGTCTTGCAGAGAATCCTTGGCTGTCAATAGGATGACAGGAATATGACTGGTTTGTACATCCTCTTTTAATTGGCGACATAGAGTGATACCGTCCATGACAGGCATCATAATATCACTGACTACAATATCGGGGATCCGGTTAAGGGCTTGTTGCTTCCCTTCTTCTCCGTTGTAGGCTGTGAGTACTTCGAACGAATCAGCGAAGGATTCGGATATATATTTCTGTATCTCTTCATTGTCTTCTACAATCAACAGGATTGGTTTTCCGGTATCCAAAGTGGCTTCTTGTGGATATTCAAGGCTTGCTTCCGGGTTCGTCTCCTCTTGAACCGGTTCTGTAGAATCTGCGTGTAAGGCATTGGGATAGATATTATCCGTCAATAAGCTGATATAGAAAGAGCTTCCTTCGTTTTGTATGCTTTCTGCCCGGATTTCTCCTTCATGCAGGGTGACCAGATTCTTCACCAAAGCCAAACCAATGCCTGTGCCGGATGCCTGATGCTTGCCGCTTTCCTGATAATAACGGTCAAAAATATGTGGCAGGGCTTCAGCAGAAATTCCATATCCCGTATCACTTACTTTTATCTCTGTATAAGCTACTTCATTACGCATTGTCTGATACAAACTTAGAGTGACGCGCCCTTGTTCCGTATATTTGATTGCGTTGGAAATGAGATTATCCAAAACAATGGTAATGATTTCCTTATCGAAAAAAAGAAACATTTCTTCTTTCTCTATTTGAATCTGGAAGTCAATCTTGGTCTTTTGATTTAGTTCTTTGTATTTAAGTCCTATCTCATAAATCAAAGGAGCGATATTGCCTTTGCTGACGCACAATTTTTTATTTTGCGTCTCTGTCTTTCGGAATTCCAGTATTTGGTTAATCAAGTTGAGCAGCCGTAGCGCACTTTGATGGATGACAGATAACTTCTGGGCTTGTTTTGCCGGAAGTGAGGTTTCTTTTTGCATATCTTCCAAGGGACCGAGGATTAAGGTCAACGGTGTACGTAGTTCATGGGTGATATTGGTGTAGAACCGCAGACGTTCCTGATTCAATTCCTGTTCCTGCTCATGGTTTTTCTTTTCCAAAATATAGAGGCTTTCTAAATTCAGCTTCTTTTTATATGCATGCAAGATAAGATAAATGATGCTGATAGATACTAAAATATAGATAAGCTTTGCCCACCACGTCAGCCAAAGAGGGGGATTGACACGGATGGTAAGTGAAGTAGCTTCTTCCGGCCATTCTTGGTTATGTACTCGTGCTTTGATGAGGAACTCATATTTTCCCGGAGGAATGTTTCGGAAAGTGACACTGTTGTTCTCATTGACGGTGTACCATGAGTTCTCAAGCCCTTTCAGCATATAAACATACTCCACTTGGTTGACAAGTGAGTAGTTTTGCACATTAAATGTAAGTCCAAAGCTATTTTGCGCATGACTTAATTCTACATTCTGTCCTTTGGACAAGTTGATAATCATGTCGTTATTTTCCAGATTGCTCAATCGTCCTAGTATTTTCATTTCCGTGATAACTGCTACCGGAGTAGGTTGTTCATTCATTGTAATATCAGGATTAAAACAACATACTCCATTGATAGAACCGAAATAAATCCATCCGTTCTTGTTTTGCGTTACACAACCGCTTGAGAAACTTCCCGCCGGAACATCATCAGAATGACCATAGTGATAGAAACAATCTTTGGCTGTCACGTAGCAGCTGACACCTTTATTATTGCTAAACCATATATTACCTTTCTTGTCTTCTGTTATTGCACAGATATTTGTATTGGTTAAACCATCTTTTCGTTGATATGTTTTGTAGGTTAATACATTGGTTGAAGGAAAACAGACTAGTCCTTCTCCTGTCCCTATCCACATTCTTTTGTGTTTATCCTGTATGATCTGATTGACGGTATTGGAACAGAAGCCCTCCCTTTGGACAAAGGTCTTGATTTGTTGTAGATCGGGCGTGTATACGCCAAGTCCGTCTCCGAAGGTCCCAATCCAGAAACGCCCTTTCTCATCTTGAGCTATAGAACGTACAAAATCACTGTGTAGTTCGCTGTTTTCAGTGTTGTAGTGTCGGATAATTTCCATGTTGAGGGGATTCAATACAATGATTCCTCCGCTATATCCTACCCAGATATTATGTTGAGTATCTTCGTAGATCGTACGGACATCCTGATTGTACTGTCCCATGAGGGAGATGGAACGAAACCTTTTATTCCGAGTGTCATAATAACTGATTCCTCCTTGAAAAGAACCGAACCATAGATTTCCTTTTGAATCCTGTAAAGAGGTCAATATGAAATTGGAAGGGATGTCTCCAGTCTCTTTTTTATAAATAGCAATACGCTTGTCCCCTTCAAATACATTGATACCACCTCCGTCTGTTCCAATCCATATACGTCCTTGTCTGTCGGTACAGAGACTGCTTGCAACTTTATTGTTCAGACTGTTTTCATTGTTGGGAATCGGAGAATAACTTAATGTTGTGAATAAGGGTGGCTTTCTGCTGATAAAGTTGATTCCTCCTCCCCATGTACCTATCCAGATATTGTCAAAAGAATCTTGGAATATACACCGGGCACTTGCATTGGAAAGGCTTCGACTATCATCACCTTCCTGAATATATTCGAGGGAAATCTGTTCGGGTGAGAGAAACATACTTTGTTTGAGATCCAGTATAGTAATGCCATTAAGTTCGGAAGCAATCCAAAGTTTACCGTCGTTTAATTGTTTAATAGCCAATATCCGATTGCATAAAGCAGCATATTTATCATTTTTGTTATTCTTAAAAGTGATAAAGCTTTGATCGGTAGCATTGAAAAGAGCCAGGCCTTTATCTGTCCCTAGCCATATATTACCGTTTGTGTCTTTAGTGAGACATCGTACATCATTGCCGGGCAGGCTCTTCGGGTCGTCCGAATGATTCTGGAAGTTTTTTACACTTTTATCTTTGAGAGAAAGAATACTGAATCCGTGGCCGACATGGCCGATGTATAGATTCCCGTCTCCTCCGTCCAACACAGTCCATGTTTGTTCACAAGATAAGGCGGGCACTGTATTCTTGTTATAATGAGTGAACTGCCCACTGTTAATGTCGAGATATTCTATACCTCTATAGTAAGTACTGATCCACAAGCCATCTTCATGTTGAGCAGAAGGAGCGATGTCCGTTACGTCATTCGTAATTAGGCTATGAGGGTCATCCGGATTATGTGAATAAGCTGTAAATACCTGTTTGTTGTAATTATATGCATTTAATCCGTCCCGTTGAGTCGCTATCCATATAATGGGACGTTTATTGTCAGCATATACCCGATTGAGTTCATTGCCAGTGATTCCCTGGCTACTTTGCGATAAGTCATTCTTATAATAGGTCATGAAACGGGTCCCGTCGAATTTATTAAGTCCTTCTTCCGTAGCAAACCATAAGAAGCCTTGTTTATCTTGTGCGATACTAATCACATAATTATTAGATAATCCCTGCTCAATACCCAATCGTTTGATAGAATGGGATTGAGCTATCAATTGAGAAACTGATAGCAGACACAGAAAGAAAATAGAAGTAATGTGTTTCTTCATAACTCGTACTTATTCGTTTCATTTACAAGCTCAAAAATAGGAATAAATATTTTATTTAGAGTATGTAAATCGTGCATTGCACGATTTATGTAGCTTCTCTGCATGATTTTTGTCGGTTTATATAGTTGGAATCGTCTACATTTGTGATGTCGATTTGCCGATATTTTATATATTGAGAAGTCGTACCGAGATAATATTAATCATTAAATACTAATTATTATGAAAGCTAAATTGTTGCAAAGCGCGGTTTTGTGGACTTTCCTTTCAGCAGCGACCTTGTTGGTTGGATGTAGTGACGATGAGGACTATAGAGATGTAGACGGACAATCTCCAACTCTTGAGTTAACGTCCGATCATATCCGTACATTGACAGGCTATGAATTCAAAATTGCAGGTAAAATTGTGGATAAAGATGGTATTCGTTCTATTAATCTACAATGTGCAGAGCTTTACTTGGACAAGACAATTGAATTGTTAACTCTTTATTCAGAATCATTGTATGAGTATAATCTGAATTATGGTTTCACTATTCCTGAAAAAACAAAAGGTGACAGTTTTACTATAAAGGTAACAGTTACAGATTTAGGTGGGCGTACAGCAACAAGCGATGTCCTGATTACGATGGATGGTGATTATACAGAACCAGTCTTGACTCCGTCTATTGGTCTTTTAAGTGATAATATTAATATAGTGTTGTCTGAAGGCACTTCTAAAACATTCCGGTTCACTGCACAAGATAATAAGGAATTGGATTATCTGGAATTGGCTGTTCCTGATTTGGAAATCTTGGAACGTCTGGATATTGAAGAAGGAGAGAAAAAAGGAACATTGAATACTACTGTTGTATTTCCTTCTGATAAGACTGGGACCTATACGTTGGTTATACGCGCTGTTGATACTTTTGGCAATGTTGCGGAAAAGAACTATTCAGTACTCGTTTCCAGAGTGAAAGATTATGAGAATATGTATCTGGTTGATTTTGAAGGAACAGACAGCAAATTGCTAACAGGTAATGACGTATGGGGAGTTCCAATGCCTATAGAACGAGTAACGAATTTCACCTATAAGGCTCGTTGTTATTCACCTGCTCCAAATACCCCGATCCGTTTCATTACAAGCAAATATAGTTTTAGCATCTGTTTTGGTGATGACAAAAATAATCCGGGAAAACTAACTGGCATTTCTGAAGATGTACAGCCGATTATTCTACCTGAAAAGAGCTATTATGAAATAAACTTTAATACAGAAGAAGGAACCTATACAGTAGAAGCTTATTCTCCGGGAACACCAATTATTGACGGACTTAAAATGGGATTCGTTGGCGGATGGTTTGATGGTGCCAAAGGCTGGGACGGACCTAAGAATGTCTATGAATTGACTCAAGATCCGGATAATCCGCATTGTCTCACAGCAGAATTGACTTGGAGTAAACAAGATTCTTTTGACGTGACAATCACTCCTTATGATGCAAATGGTGCTTGGTTGGAACCCGGTTGGCGTTTTGACGGTAAAAACGAATCATTTGCTACTAATACTAATGATTCATCTAAAAAGGTACCCGCAGGTAAATACACCTTTATATTTGATACACATCTTGTTCAGTCTAAATTACTGAAGAAATAATTAAAATAATACCATAAAAACATGAAACGATATCTATTTTTATTATTATCGTTCTTTGCGCTGAACCTTTATGCTCAGCAGGGAAATCTGACTGGTACTGCTATTGCAGCTAGTGATAAAGAACCAATGATTGGTTTGACCGTTCTGGTGAAGGGTACTACAAATGGTACTGTCACAGATTTGGATGGAAACTACACATTGACTAATGTTCCTAAAGATGCGACTATTGTATTTTCCATGATTGGATATAAGACACAAGAAGTCAAAGTCAATGGAAAGAATGTCATTAATGTAGTCATGGAAGATGATACACAAGCTTTGGATGAAGTAGTTGTTATCGGTTATGGTGCAGTGAAGAAGAGTGACTTGACAAGCTCTATATCTGCTATCAAAGGAGATGAACTGAAAAAACTGACTGGCGGTAATGCCATGAATGCTTTGCAGGGAAAGATTAATGGTGTGCAGATTACCGGTGGCGGCGGTCCGGGTACTTCGCCTCGTGTTATTATTCGGGGGGTATCTACTGTCAATGGTTCTGACCCGTTGTATGTTGTTGATGGAATGCCGGTGGGAACCAATATCAATTTTCTTGACCAGAACGATATTGAATCCATGCAAGTGCTGAAAGATGCTTCTGCAGCAGCTATTTATGGTACACGTGGTTCTAACGGCGTTGTTCTTATTACTACCAAGAAAGGTAAAAAGGGAGCTACCCAATTCGGTTTCTCAGCTTCTGCCGGTTTTCAGACGTTGAAGAAACCGGAGATGGCAAAAGCTTCCGAATATGAATATGTATTCAAAGCGCGTTATATTAATGATAATGCAGAGCCACGTTATAACAGCAAGGAGAATATAACAGATGCGGAAGGTACTGACTGGTGGGATGAAAGCATGAAAAAGACAGCACTGATTCATAACTATAATTTTAATTTCTCCGGAGGTACGGATAAGTTGCTTTACTCTGCTAATATTGGTTATTTCGGACAAGACTCACAATACACTGTAGGTAACTGGCAAAAGCTGACAGCTCGTTTCAGTATGGAATATACTTTTAATAGTATAGTAAAAGCAGGTATTGACTTTACCCCGAAATATGAAAATTGGACAGATACTCCCAATTTATTGGGTAATATAATGGCTATGGACCCCACAACTCCGATCATGCGTCCTCAAAGTGAATGGACGACAAATAAATACGACAACTATGCCCGTTCCAGCAACAACTTGGTGTGGAATCCGGTTGCACAATTAGCTCGTATGGATAAACATAGTGATGAATATGGTTTATTAGCCAATCCGTATGTAAATATTGAACCGATTAAAGGTTTGGTTATTCGTTCACAGTTTGGTGTCAATGCCCGTTTCCGTATTTCAGATGAGTTTACTCCTTCTTTCAATATCGATACATTAGAGAAATCCGATTACAGCAAAGCATATCGTAAAACCGATAATTGGGTGGACTGGAACTGGACAAATACAATAAACTGGATTAAGAGTTTTAATCATAAACACAATTTGAATGTGATGGCTGGTTATACGATGGAACGTTTCCAGGAATATTGGTTGGAAGGGTCAAAAGAACGTACTCCTACCAATGAAGAGAACCTGCACTATGTTTCAGCCGGTACGCAGAATCCGCAGACGGCAGGCGTGAATGCCTATTCTTCATTGATCTCTTATCTGGGACGTGTGATGTATAATTACAACGACCGTTACTATTTGACTGCTTCTATCCGTGTAGATGGTTCTTCTAAATTCATGAAAGATAATCAATACGCTACTTTTCCGGCAGTATCTGCGGCATGGCGTATTTCAGAGGAGCCATTCATGAAAAAACAGCATATCTTTGATAACTTGAAGATTCATGCAGGATGGGGACGTGTGGGTAATCAGAATATTGACAATTCGGCTTATCAGTCTACTATTGGATCTGCCGATTATGTATTTGGTGGCAATCGTGAGATTGGTACAGCGGTAGGTTCAATTGGTAACTCATTGATTCGATGGGAAACTGTAGAAGATTATAATATCGGTATTGATATGGCATTTTTGAAAAACCGTTTGTCGGTGACTGCAAAATGGTTCCGTAAAGAATCCCATGATATGCTGCTGAAAAAAGATAATATGCTGATTTTAGGGTTCCCGATGTGGAATGGACAGATGTGGGAGAATGTAGGTAAAATGAGAGCTACGGGTTGGGAACTTTCTATTAACTGGGAAGATCGTAAAGGTGATTTTGATTATGGAATTGGATTGAACCTGTCATCCGTTAAAAATAAAGCTATTAAACTATTGGGTTCTACTCCGATTAATGCCGGAAGTTTTAATGGAGATTACATCATACGTAATGAAGAAGGTGGTGAGATCAGCCGTTTTTATGGATATGTGGCTGATGGTATTTTCCAAAATCAGACTGAAGTAAATGCACATACCGATGAATATGGAACAGTCATTCAACCCAATGCTCAACCGGGAGATATTCGTTTCAAGGATTTGAACCATGATGGTAAGCTGGATGATAATGATAAGACTTTTATTGGAAATGCATTTCCAGATCTTATGGTTGGTATTAATGCCCGTTTAGCATGGAAGAATATTGACTTTGCAGCTAATTTCTATGGTACAATAGGAAACGATGTATACAACACGACTAAAGGACGCTATTCGGGAGTGTCGGGTGAGAATGTATATGCCGGAACCTACAATGCTTCTTGGCATGGTGAGGGAACAAGTTATGATTTACCCCGTCTGTCGTACAATGATGCCAATCAGAACTGGACACGTGTTTCTTCTTTCTATGTGGAAGATGGTTCTTATTTACGTTGCAAGCAGTTGCAGATAGGATATACATTGCCAAAGAAATGGACGAAGAAAATTTCATTGCGCCTGTCTTTCTCGGCACAGAATCCGTTCACTATTACCGGATATTCAGGAATGGACCCTGAAGCGGCTGCCTTAGGTACTGAAGGAAAAGTAACAGAGTCGGGTATTGATTGGGCAGGGTATCCTAACCCGCGTACATACCTTTTTGGAATCAATATGAATTTCTAATGCTATTAACAGAGATAAGAATATGAAAAAATATATTTTAGGCTTGACTATAGCCGCTTCTACATTGTCATTAGTCGGTTGTTCGGATTTCCTGGATACGCCAGTACTCGGTCAGCAGGATTTGAGTGAATATTTTGTGAATGAAGATCAGTGCAAGCAGCAGATTACAGGATGTTATCAATCCATATTCTGGGATGACTGGTGGCAGGTACAGAAATTTTATTTGTGCGGTGATATGTGTACGGATGATATGTGGGTCGGTAATACTGGTGAAGATCAGGGGGCTTATGAAGATCTGGCCTTTTTTACAGGTGATGCATATGGTGGAGGAGAATGTAGTCAGAACTTCTGGCAATATCGTTACAAGGGTATATTGCGGTGTAACATTGCGATTGAGAGAATACCAGATGTAGAGTTTGAGGACGAATCGTTGAGAGATCGTTATGTGGCTGAAGCTAAATTCTTACGCGCTTATCAATATTTTGATTTGGTGAGATACTTTGGTGGTGTGCCGTTAGTACTGGGGATGAAGATGCCTTCGGAGATAGAAGGGATTCAGCGTGCTTCTGCAGCAGAGGTGTACACACAGATTGAGAATGACCTGAAAGATGCTGCTAATGTATTACCTGTTAAAGGTGAATATGCCAGTGCCGACTTAGGGCGTGCCACTAAAGGGGCAGCACAAGGGCTATTGGCAAAAGCTTATCTTTATCAGGAAAAATATGAGGAAGCAGAGGATATGCTGGAACAAGTGATGGGTTTGAATGGGCATGCATCACAAGGGTATGATTTGTTGGATGATTTTGGAGATGTGTGGAGCATTTCTCATAATAATAGTGTTGAATCACTGTTTGAAGTGCAGACTAATAGTGATATAGCCTATAATTTAGGACTTAGAATGCCTGTTGTATGTGGTTCCCGTGATGACGGTGGCTGGGCATGGGGCTTGCCGACAAGCAATCTGGAGACAGCTTTCAAGACAGCAGGAGATGACATACGTTTGAAATGGACTATTATTAAAGACAAAGCAACCAGTGTGCCGGGTGATACCCATTGGTCTTCTACCGTACCTTATTCGGTTTCGACCGATTCGCATAAGTCAGGTCGTGTGACTCGTAAAGTATACATTCCTTATGCCCAACGTCCTGAACCATACGATGCTTCTCATAATCCATTGAATTATCGTATTCTACGTTATGCGGATGTATTGTTGATGTATGCCGAAGTTGAAAATGTGTTGAAAGATGACGGACAGGCTCGCTGGGCTTTAAATAAAGTCAGAGAACGTGTAGACTTAGATCCGGTAGAATCCAGTGGTACTGAACTTCGCGATGCGATACGTCAGGAACGTCGTCTTGAACTGGCATTGGAAAACCAACGTCTGTTTGATATCCGTCGCTGGAAAAATGATAGTGGAAAGTCTGTTATGAGTGATATTATGGGACCGAACGGTTCATTTGTGATATACAATACAAAAGAATCTACCGATACGTATGAGCTTGGAAATCAGAAGGAAAGTAGCTCTAAGGGACGTAATTTCAAAGAAGAGCGTGACTTGGTATACCCGATTCCGACCACAGAGATTAGTCAGAGTAATGGTAGTATAGTACAGAATCCCGGATATAATTAATTAAATGATTATGAAACACAGAAATTTATTTATAGGACTTTCATGCATGGCGGCAGGGCTTTGCGCATGTAATGATGAATATACATTCGTGCCGGAATATGAAGTGAAACTGCCGACCGATACCACTATCAATGTTACAATTGATGCCTCAACTGTATATCAGACTATTGATGGTTTTGCATCTTCCGATGCATGGGATATGGAATATGTAGGCAAATACTGGAGCACTTCCAATAAAGAAGCCATTGCAAAATTGTTATTTTCCCGCGAAGTTGATGACAAAGGGAATTCGCAGGGCATCGGTTTATCCATGTGGCGGTTTAATTTGGGAGGAGGTTCGGAAGAACAAGGAGATGCAAGTGGTATTGTTTCAGATAAAAAGGAACGACGTGTCGACTGTTTTTTGACAAGTGCAAATGGAAGTTATGATTGGTCCAAATCTGCGGGGCGGAGATATTTTATGGAAAAGGCTAAAGAGTATGGCTGTGAGTCATTCGTACTGTTCAGTAATACACCTCCTGTATACTATACTTATAACGGACAAGCACGTTCGGATAAAGGGGCATTTAGTAATTTGAAGACAGAACATTATGGTGACTTTGCTGATTTCCTGGCTACTTGTGCCAAGCATTTTGTTGATGAAGGATATAATATTACTCATATTAGTCCGATTAACGAACCGCAGTATAACTGGAATGGCAATGAACAAGAAGGTTCGGCCTGGCAGAATACAGAAGTGGCAACGTTAGCAAAAGCATTGGATGCGAGTTTGACAACCAAAGGGCTTTCCAATACCCAGATGTTATTGGCTGAAGCAGGAAAGTGGGATTATCTATATGGAAACGGTGATGCGGGAAGTGCCCGTGGCAATGTAATAGAGGCTTTTTTCAACCCCAATAATACAAGTACTTATATTGGTAATCTTACGCATTTGCCTAAATTGATTTGCGGGCATAGCTATTATCTGGATACGAACTGGAGCAATATGTACTCTGTCCGTTCTTCTGTTAAGTCCAAAGCAGACCAATATGGTTTGAAGGTATATCAGACGGAGTGGAGTATGTTGAGTGAGAACTATGAAGATTATGCCAGCTATGGTGACGCTTCTTATATGGACTTGGCTTTGAGTATGGCAAAAGTGATTCATCAGGATTTGGCAACAGCTAATGTAAGTTCTTGGTCATACTGGACTACTTGTAGCCGTGAACGTTGGAGTCAGAAAAGCCGTTTTTATCTGATTCGTCTTTCTCCTGATAGCAATGATGGCGAAAGTTATGCCGATTTAGCTACTAATGGCACTTATAAAGCTAGTAAGAACCTTTGGGTACTGGGTAATTATAGTGCATTTGTACGTCCGGGTTATCAGCGTATTGATTTGAAACTGGAGGAAGAGACAAAGGATTTCTTTGCTACTGCCTATATTTCACCGGAGAAAGATAAATTGGTAGTGGTGTACACTAACATGACCGATAAACGCGCGGAAATAAATAATACATTTGAAGGATTGGGCAAAGAAGTGGGTGAATTTGAACAGTATACTACTTCAGAAGCAAAAGATTTGAAGCGTGAGCCCAGCTATAATAAAGGTGTTGTTCCTGCTAAAGGTATATCTACTTTTATTTATACTCTTCAATAAGATAGTTTTCAACAGGTATTAGACTATAGACTAGACAATGAAAGGTAAAAAGATTTTAGCCGCTTTAGGCTTCTTCTCAATAGCCGGTGTGGCAGGTGGATGTTCCCAACCTGCCCCCGAAATACGTTATCAGATAGAAACAGACCAACCCTGTCAGACGATGGCATACTTCAGTGCTTCCGATGCCTGGAGTATGCAATTCATCGGGCTTTGGCCACAGGAGAAACAAAACCAAATAGCCGACTGGCTGTTCAGCACGGAGAATGACGCCAACGGACAACCGAAAGGTATCGGCCTGTCACTCTGGCGTTTCAATGTCGGAGCAGGTAGCACGGAGCAAGGAGAGAACAGTCAGATTGCTTCTCCCTGGATGCGTGCCGAATGTTTCCTGAATCCCGACGGAACATACGACTGGAACAAGCAACAGGGGCAACGCAACTTCCTGAAACTGGCTAAAGAACGGGGAGTCAACAAATTTCTGGCTTTCTTGAATTCGCCTCCCGTATATTACACACAGAACGGATTGGCTACCAATACCGGCCGTGGAGGTACAGCGAACCTGAAACCGGATTGTTATGAAAAGTACGCTCGTTTTCTGGCAGATGTAGTGCAGGGAGTAGAACAACACGATGGCATCAAGTTCAACTATATCTGTCCTTTCAATGAACCGGATGGACACTGGAATTGGGTCGGTCCGAAGCAGGAAGGCTGTCCGGCAACAAATAGGGAAGTAGCCCGCACGGTTCGTCTGTTAAGCAAAGAGTTTGTAGACCGGGACATGGATACACAGATTTTGGTTAATGAGTCTTCCGATTATCGTTGTATGTTCCGTACCCACGAAACGGACTGGCAACGGGGGTATCAGATTCAGGCTTTCTTCTGTCCGGATAGTGTGGACACATATTTGGGAGATACTCCGAATGTTCCCCGTTTGATGCTCGGTCATAGCTATTGGACAAATACACCTTTAAGCGATCTGCGCAATATCCGTCTTCAACTACGGGATACACTAGATAAATACAATGTTGACTTCTGGCAGACGGAAACTTGTATTATGGGCAATGATGAAGAGATCGGTGGCGGAGGTGGTTTCGACCGTACCATGAAAACGGCACTTTATGTAGCACGCATCATTCATCACGATATTGTATATGCGGGAGCAAAAAGTTGGCAATGGTGGCGTGCCATTGGCGGTGATTACAAAGATGGATTGATTCGCGAATATACTACGGACAATAATTTCTTAGATGGCAGAGTAGAAGACTCCAAACTGATGTGGGCTTTAGGTAATTATAGTCGTTTTATCCGTCCGGGGGCAATCCGGTTATCCGTTTCGGCTTTCGATCAAACAGACGCTTTGATTCCTGATGGCGACACCGACCAGCAAGGATTGATGTGTTCTGCTTATAAGAATGTAGACGGAACGTATGTGATGGTAGTTATTAATTATGCCAATGAAGAAAAAGAGTTTTCTATTCATAAAGGAAAAGTAGGAAATACGCAATGGCAGATTTATCGTACTTCGGATAAAGAAGGGGAAAATTTGCTTCCGGTGGGGACAGTGAAAAGTGGAAAGATTGTTCAGATTCCGGCGCGTTCTATTATAACGCTTCAGGGCAAATAAAAAACTGTCTCATATTTTTGAGTGGTATATTTGTACGCCTGCCCATTGCTAATTAAGATAGTAATTAACTTGTGTAATTTTTGCACAAGTTAGACGAAAATAGAGGGAAATTCAGTTGTTGCAAAATTTGCGACAACTGAATTTCCCTTTTTTATTTCTTTTGATTTCCTTTTATTCATCTGTCTTTATCTCCGCCTTGCCATAATATCCCGGCATCGGCACATAAATCGGATTATAATAAGTATTGATATTCTTCAACTTCTTCTCCTCCTCTTTCAGCCGTTTGATTTGCCGTGCGGCAGTGGTAGGGGTAAAGCCGCACAATCCTTGAAAGTCGCGACGGGTTAATACAGGGTTGCTCTTGAAGTAGTTTGTCAGCAATTTGTCTATCTCGTCATTTGAAAGGACAGCCGAATGGGGTTTCAGTTTACTTCGCTCCACATGAACAACACTGACAGACTTTTTCAGTTTGACGTCCGCTTTAAAGCTGATATTGGCTTTGAGTTTTATCTGATTCGCTTTTAGTTTGGGCGAAGTGATAGGTTCTTGACTATTCAGCTTTATCTGGAAATAACCGATGCCATCCAGATGGACGCTTTGTCCTTCCCGAAGACGATCCCCCATAAAATGACTTAGGGATTCGAGAACTGACTTTACATCCCCTTCAGTTAGAGAAGTTGCTATCTGGATTTCTTTTGCCAAATAGTCTGTGTCAATGTGTTGGAAGTTGACTACACGTGCGTGATACACTTCTTTGTCTTCCTCATCTTTGGGACGGGGAGTCTTGTACAATTCAAATTGTATTGCCATTATTAATTTGTTTTCGCCTTATACATTACTACGTACCTTTAATTTACCGTTGCAAGCCTATAAGGACATTGTTTTTTGTTGTTGCGAAGCTAATCGATCATCTTCGGACTTAGGGGGGAGGGTGTTATATAGCTGTTGTTTGTTTGTTATCAAGCGGCTTTTATAAGTTATCCTGCCTTTATTCTTGGATTAAGGCATAGGGATAGTTGTCTTCCGGTGCCTTTATCATTAGTTTCCCACGGCCGTGGAGAGATCTCTTCATGGCTGTGGTAGTATCTTTCCACGGCCGTGGTAGGAATTCGCCACGGTCATGAAGAATGAACTATATCGGTAACAAAGATAAACTATATCAGGGAGAAAAGCAAACTATCTCTGCTTGTTTGAGGTATTTATACGCCTTGTTCTATCTGATAGATATAGGGCAGGGGAGAATTAAACTATTCAACAAAAACAAGCTATCTTATGCATATAGGGCCTTTATTCGGCTATTTTGTAGATGATAGATAACCTGTTTTTGCTGGTAAAAGTATGATAGATACCTTTTTAAAAGCTATCTATCATACTTATTTCTTTGATAATGAGAAGAGTATCAAAATGAATGATACTTATGATAGATATTTTTTCACTAGGGGTGAGTATATATGTCCACCAAACTGAAAAATGGTGTCTTATGATTGTTTACTGAATACCCTGTTTCAGCTTCTTCTGATACTCATCCGAATTCAGTATCTCCAGCGCCTTTTGTATACTCTCATTGGTGGTATTCATTACCCGGAAATATTCGTTCATATCCCAAAGATCACGGGCTATTAGTGCTTTAAGCTGCGTCTTGATAAGAGGGAGCGACTTCTGATATTGCTCTTCATTGAATTTCACTCCTTCTTTCTCTCCTATTTCCTTTAAAATGGCGAGCATATCATCATCGACTACGAACTTCTCATCAAACGATTCGAACTTTTTATATTTGTTTTTCAACTCTTTCCGGTGCCCTTCGATAAACTGCATGGTGAATTTAATCACGGCTCCTTTAGCTACCAGATTACGATGATAATCCGTATAAAGAGTAGTGTCAATAGGTACGAAATAGTCCGGCATGATACCCCCTCCGCCATAAACAGTACGTCCTAGTTTCTTAGTTTGTACTTTCAGCGAATCCGGGAAGTGAATACTGTCAGCATTCATCAGTTCACCGTGGTTGAAACGTTCTATCAGGTCCTTGTTGTAATCGACAGTACTGTCGTACGGTTTCTGGATGGAACGTCCCGATGGAGTATAATAGCGCGCAATAGTCAAACGAATCATGGAACCGTCCGGCAGGTCGATAGGACGTTGCACCAATCCTTTGCCGAAAGAACGGCGTCCTACGATAATTCCTCTATCCCAATCCTGCACTGCACCGCTGACAATTTCGCTGGCGGAAGCCGTATATTCATCTACCAGGATGATAAGGCGTCCATTACGGAAATCTCCGTTTCCTTTGGCGTAGAAATCACTGCGTTTGGCAGTCCGTCCTTCCGTGTAGACAATCAATTCTTTTTGCCCCAGGAATTCGTTGGCAAGGTCGATGGCTGCATTCAGGTAACCTCCTCCGTTTCCTTGCAGGTCGAGAATCAGGTCCTTCATACCTTGTTTCTGAAGGCTTGTCATTGCTTTCTTGAATTCTTCGGCAGTGGTTGCTCCGAAGCGGTTGATGCGGATATAACCTGTTTTAGGCTGAATCATGTAAGAAGCATCGAGGCTAAGGATAGGTATTTTATCTCTTTTCACTGTGAACAATAAAGGATCTTGCACGCCACGACGAACGATAGTCAGGTTGACTTTAGAACCTTTCGGACCACGAAGACGCTTCATAATATCTTCCGTACTCATTTTCACTCCGGCAATGGCGCTGTCATTGACCGCAACAATACGGTCACCGGCAAGGATGCCGACTTTTTCGGAAGGTCCGTTGCTGACGGGTTGCACTACTAACAGGGTATCTTCAATCATCTGAAACTGAACTCCAATACCTTCGAAGTTACCTTGAAGAGGTTCGTTCATTTTCTTCACTTCTTCTGCGTCCGAGTAGGTAGAGTGTGGGTCGAGTTGTGCCAGCATCTTGATGATGGCTTCTTCCACCAACTTGTCTTCATCTACTTTGTCTACATAGAAATGGGAGATTGCGAACTCTGCCATTTGTAGCTTGCGCATGGCTTCAGAACCGAAATTTTGGGCCTGTAAGGCTGATACTGCCCACAGGCAAGCCAAAAGGACGTATATTTTAATCTTATTCATAATCTTACTTTATATTAATAGCCGAGTATTAACAACCGGGCACAGATACGCCTGCATCCTTCTCAACTCTCCATTCTCAACTCTCAGCTTATCCTCATTCCTTTGGGAATAAACTGGCTGATATCTTTATTATAAGTCAATAATTCGCGTACAATCGTCGAGCTGACGCAAGTCAGTTCCGGTTCTGTGAAGAGCAGGATGGTTTCAATGCCTGCCAGTTTGCGGTTGATGTCCGCAATTGTTTCTTCATACTCGAAATCTTTCACTGTACGGATACCGCGGACAATAAACCTGGCCCCTACTTCCTGCGCAAAATCAATGGTCAGACAGTCGTAGGACATCACTTTTATACGAGGCTCATCCTTGTAAAGCTCCCGAATCATTTCCTCTCTTTTCTCAATGGGAAAGTATGTATTCTTGTTCTCATTGATACCGATTCCTATCACGATTTCGTCCATAAAGGTGAGTGCACGTTCCACTACCGAATAATGTCCGATGGTGAAGGGGTCAAAAGTACCCGGGAATATTGCTTTTCTCATGATGCCAAATCTTCTTCTATAACCAGATTATCTATAATAAAGTTCTGTCGTTCCATGGTATTTTTACCCATGTAGAATTCAAGTAGTTCTTTCACTGCGTCCGTCTTTCGTAAAGAAACTTGCTCCAGACGCATGTCTTTACCGATGAAATGCTTGAACTCGTCCGGTGAAATCTCTCCTAAACCTTTAAATCGCGTGATCTCCGGATTCGGGCTTAGTTCGTTAATTGCATTGACACGCTCTTCTTCACTATAACAATAGATTGTTTTTTTCTTATTGCGTACACGGAACAAAGGCGTTTGCAGAATATATACGTGGCCTTTTTTTATAAGGTCAGGGAAGAATTGCAGGAAGAAAGTAATTAGCAGCAGGCGGATATGCATACCGTCCACATCGGCATCGGTTGCTACGATGACTTTGTTGTAGCGTAGTCCGTCCAAGCCATCTTCTATATTCAGGGCTGCCTGAAGCAGATTAAATTCTTCGTTCTCGTAGACCACTTTCTTGGTTAACCCGAAAGAATTCAGCGGTTTACCACGTAGACTGAACACTGCTTGCGTGTTCACATCACGGCTTTTGGTGATGGAACCACTTGCAGAGTCCCCCTCGGTGATAAAGATGCAGGAGTCTTCTTCCAGTCCTTTTCCTTTCGGGTCGTTGAGGTGAATACGGCAGTCGCGCAATTTGCGGTTGTGCAGGTTTGCTTTTTTTGCACGTTCACGGGCAAGTTTGGTTACACCTGCAATGGCTTTACGCTCTTTCTCGGATTCTTGGATCTTTTGTTGTATCGCTTCGGCTACATCCGCATTCTTGTGCAAGAAGTTGTCCACTTCCAGTTTGATAAAGTCGCCTACATATTTATTGACTGTCACTCCGCCGGGAACCATATTGGTAGAACCCAGCTTCGTTTTCGTCTGACTCTCAAAGATAGGCTCTTCCACATTGACGGCAATGGCAGCAACCAGTCCGTTACGAATGTCGGTATAGTCCATATTCTTGTTGAAGAACTCTTTGATGGTGCGGGCGATGTGTTCCTTGAAAGCACTCTGATGTGTACCTCCTTGGGTGGTATGCTGACCGTTGACGAAAGAGTAATATTCTTCTCCGTATTGTCCGGTATGCGTGAAGGCGATTTCGATGTCTTCCCCTTTCAGGTGGATGATCGGGTAAAGTCCCGTTGCCGTCATATTGTCGTTCAAAAGGTCTACCAGACCATTGCGCGACAGGATACGGTGTCCGTTATAGATAATGGCAAGCCCGGTATTGAGGTACGTGTAGTTACGTAGCATTGTCTCAATAAATTCAGGCTTGAAACTGTAATTCAGGAATAATGTATTATCCGGTTCGAAGAAGATGTAAGTTCCGTTTTCCTCTTCGGTATTCTGCGTTTCGTCGGTTAGCAGGTTTCCTTTTGAGAAAGTGGCGATACGTACTTTACCGTCGCGGTAACTGCGTACCTCAAAACGGGAGCTCAAGGCATTGACGGCTTTCACACCGACACCGTTTAGTCCGACACTTTTCTTAAATGCCTTGCTGTCGTACTTACCACCGGTGTTCAGCATGCTGACGGCTTCGATGAGTTTTCCCTGCGGGATGCCTCGTCCGTAGTCACGTACGCTGACACGGAGGTTTTCTTCAACGGTAATCTCGATTTTCTTACCGGCTTGCATTTTGAACTCGTCAATACTGTTGTCAATTACTTCTTTCAGGAGGACATAGATTCCGTCTTCGGCATGTGCACCGTCGCCCAACCTTCCGATATACATACCGGGGCGTGTGCGTACATGTTCCATGTCACTTAGGTGACGGATGTTGTCGTCAGTGTACTCTACTGCATTGTTGTTGTCTACAGGTATCAATTCGTTCTCTTCCATAGCTGTTTTTTATTTTATCTCTTTGATGAACGCACGGCGGCGCTTATGTTGTTGAGTCTCAAAGTAATCCCATTGTGCCTGAACTTTTCCGTTCAGTTCCAGTTCGGGGTTGCTTTCCGCAAAGATAAAACCTAATTTTTGATAAACTGGAATTAAATCGGAAAATAACAAAGCGTTAACACCTTTGTTTTGATATTCCGGTTTCACTGCAACGAGTAGCAGATCAAGCATTTTGGCACGGCGTTTCATAAATAGTGCCTTTAACAGATAGAACCATCCGAGTGGCAACAGACGTCCGTGTGATTTCTGTAAAGCCTCGGCAAGAGATGGCATGGAGATACCTACACAGACCAATTCGTCATTGGCATCAGTAATCAGTGTAACCATCCGTAAGTCAAGGATCGGCAGATACATTTTCACGTATTGGTCGATTTGCCGCTGTGTCAACGGAGAATAGCCATAAAGAGGACTATATGCTTCATTCATCAGCTCGAAAATCTTCTGTCCGTAGTCTTTGGCTATTTTTCTTCCGGAAGTATATTTCTTTATCTTGAGGTTATATTTTCGTTGGATCAGTTCGGAGATACGTTTATGCTTGTCGGGAATGGCATCCGGTATGTAGATTTTGTATTCCACCCAGTCGGCGTCTTTCTCGAAGCCTAACTTTTCCATGTGTACAGGATAGTATGGGTAGTTGTAGATAGTGGCCATGGTACTAAGTTGGTCGAACCCTTCAACTAACATACCTTCCGCATCGAAATCAGTAAATCCGAGAGGACCGGCAATGTGAGTCATGCCTCGTTCTTTTCCCCATTCTTCCACCGTTTTGATGAGTGCGGATGATACTTCGGGATCGTCGATGAAGTCTATCCATCCGAAACGAACGTTTTTACATTCCCACTTCTCGTTCGCCTGATTGTTGATGATTGCAGCTACACGTCCTACTATTTTATCGTCCCGGTATGCGAGGAAATAATCTGCTTCACAGAATTCGAATGCTGCGTTTTTCTTCTTGTTGAAGGTGTTGAGCATGTCGTCATAGAGGTCAGGCACAGAGTAAGGGTTACCCTTGTACATTCTGTAATTGAAACGGATAAATTTCTTAAGTTCTCTCTTTGTGGAGACTTTCTTGATTGTAATAGCCATATCTCGTATTTATGATTTGAGCAGGCAAAGATACGTGATAATCTTTAAATTACAACGTGTGGGGTGGCAAAAACTGTATCTATATAATTTTAGTGCTTATGTACCATTTGAGTTTATGCATTATGATAGTGAAGAGGGAGTTTACTTCGATGAAAAGCAATAAACATTACCCGCAAAATCACAAACAATCATCTTATTCCCGGATACGGCTACGGTTGAAAATATAGGCGCTCCAATGTGTCGTTTATCTTTTATAATTCCTGTAGTTTGGTCGATGGCATATAGATAACCGTCGGAAGCTCCGATGTAGACAATTCCTTGTGATGCAACAGGACTTGTTTCAACTCCGGCTTGCGGAGTGGTGGAATAAGGAGCAGTATATACAAGTGAAGGTGACGTTTCTGCTTTCCATTTATTGAAAAGTGTAGATTTGTCCAATGCGAAAACTCCCCGGTCGGCAGTACCGAAAATGATTTCCTGTTCGGTGATGAGTGGGGTGGATGTAACATCCAGATTGGCTGATAACTCTTTTTGTTGCAATACTTTTCCGGTTTGTGGCTTTATTGTGAAGAAGCTCTTGGAAGAGATAATCCATAATTTCCCGTTTTTATAGACAGGAGAGGCTCCCCGGTTGCCAAGTCCGTTATCAGATAGTTTCCAGAGTTGCTTTCCTGTGTGGATATCATTGCCGTATAAACCTCCCCATTGGGTTCCGCTGACTAATACATCTCCGGCAATAGTGAGTGTTGTAGTAGAACCTTCCCGCTGTTTCCAGTCCTTGTTAATCCATATCGTTTGTCCTGTTTTTAGGTTGTAGGCAGATAGTCCGGCGCCGATTCCGGCATAGACCACTCCTTTGCCTACTGTCAAGCCTTCAGTCAGATAGGGATAGCTGTCCAAATTAATAGATTGTTTCCAGAGTAATTTCCCTGATTCACTGTCTAAGGCATAGAGGTTGCAGGAGGCGTCTTGAGCCACTACAATTCCATTTTCACAGGCTATTGTGTTCTTAACAGAATTTGCAGTACGGAATTTCCACAACAGTTTGCCGGAATTAAAATCAAATGCGCAGATAAATGTGTTCAGTGATACATTATCGTCGGTGGTAGCGATAAATACTTTCTGTCCGGCGATAATGGGAGAACACATAAAAATGTTACTGCCTGTATTAGCTGTCCATTGTAATTGCAGGGGGAGCTTGATTTGAGAGTTGTTGACTCCGCCGGAGTGTGCTGCGTTTTGAAGTAATGTATTCCAGTCTTCACCTGCAATAGTGGATAATTTGAAGTCCTTTTGATAGATAAACTGGCTGGTAGCAGTCACTTTCTTTCCGTTGCTGAAGAATGAAGTCACTGTAAGATTTAGTTTTTTCCCCATTTCATTGGCTGGCATTTGAATGTTTCCACTCCAATTCCATTCAGTACGGGAGGCTAGATCGCCTTTTGCTATTTCTTGATTATTTTCCGAATCGCTTAGGATATAAGAAACGTGAGACGTTTTTGCCTGCGAATAATATGTATTGACGGAAACAGGAAGCTGATCTTCAGTGATGGTGCAGGCTGCGGCCGTCTGATTATTCATCGGAGAGACTATTGCGATTTGTGGCTCGATGAAAGCATATCGCAGTTGGGTGGTGATATTGTCGTTTGCGTCTACTTTTATTTCTCTAAAAGAAGAAGGGGAGTGGTCAATGCCTCCTTTATCCAATGTGCCGGTACAGATTGTATAAATCCCATTTTGGTTGCGGACATAGTTGTAATGCATGTGTCCGTAGATTTGGGCTTTGGTATTGAAAGAACGAAAATCAAGCAGATGATCGTCATCTGCTTTAAAGACGAAAGAGTCATTTGGAGTAAATAAGTCGTGATTGAAAAGGATAAGTGCCTGGTCTTTTTTTATGAGAGCAAGATCGTTTTTTAGCCAGTTGTATACATCTTTTTGGGTATAGTTGGTCGGGTTATCTCCGTGGTCGATTGGGGTGACTACATAATGAACGTTACCTATATCAAATGAATACCATGTCGGACCATAGAGAGATTCGTAAAGCTCCTCGCCATAGTTGCCTTTCACTAAGTCATGATTACCGATGCAATAATAAACAGGACAATCCATTGTTTGTGCATTTACCACTTGATTGTGGATGGTGAGTCCCGGTTCGTAGCAGATATCTCCGGTGTGAATGAGGAAGGCAGGCTTCTCATTGTGAATGTATTGCTGGAGATCGGTTACCCAACGCCCCATTCCACCCGTCACTTCGGTGTCGGTGATTTGCACGAAAGAATGTTTTCTGGGTTTTGTCCGCTCGCTTTCAGTTAAGATAAAATCGTAGCTTTTTCTGTTCTCTTTGGTAGAAAGGTAGAATTGTTGTGTTTCAAATCCCGCGGGAGTTGTAATACTTATGAATCTTGTTTTCTCGAATCCCGGCAAAGAGAACCGACCTTTCTTATCTGTTTTTACTACGTTCAATCCATCTGTTACCATAACTCCCGCTAGCGGCTTATCGCCTTTATCAACTATGCCCGATTGATTAGTGTCGACAGAAACTGTTCCCTTAAATTGAGCGCATAGAGGCAGATATAGTAAAAATGATACCAGAATTACAGATAGTCTTTTCATGGTCGGTTCTCAAATTTTAGTGTGTTAAGCTAATTATTCCTTCTCTTGTTTTAGTTGTTTTATTTCTTCGTTGTACCTGATTTCTTCTTTACACAGAGGCTTATACCAAGTCTTTCTTAGTATCAAGGTCGTAACCAGAAGCAATGCGATAGAGCTCCAGAGCCCCAGTTGCTGGCGGACCACGAGATACATTGGGATAATGGTAAGGCTGCATTGCCACACAATGCCGATTGCCACGTTGAATGCGTCTCTTTTGAAGTTGCGGTTTGGCTGGATATGAGGGTAACGGGCCAATGCTTTTTCTTCAATCGGCTTCCACCATCCCCATGGGCGTACACGGGTGTAGAAGTTGATGAGCGTCTCTTCGTCTGTTGGAGGTGCGCTATAGGTTCCTGCGATGCATCCTATCAGGGAAACTCCGAACAGTACGGGGAAGAAATAGAGTACCCATGCGTCGGGAACAGTGAACTTCATGACGATGGCTGCTATTACTCCGGCGGTCATTCCCCAGAAATAGCCTTCACCATTGAAGCGCCACCAATGCCATTTCAGTACGTTGGCCGCGATGTATCCTCCGAAGAGTGCTCCTACAATCCATTGGAATATTTCATTGATGTCTTTCAGGAAGAACCCTATGACAGTGCTGATAACTACTACTGCGACAGAAATAATATAGCTACTGCGTATTTGTGTTTTCACACTCGCTTTCGGATTGATATATTTCAGATAAATATCATTCACGATATAAGCCGGTGCGGCATTGACAGTGGACGCAAAAGTCGACATGAAAGCTGCCAGTAGTCCGGCTAGTAGGATTCCGGCTAATCCTGCTGGCACATAACGTGTGATTAGATGGGGGAGGATAGTTTCAAAATCTGTTCGTGTCACTTCCATTTGTGTCAGACCGCCATCTTCTTTAAAGAAGTAGATAGCCAGCAGAGCAAATCCCATAATCATCAGGTAGCGGGGGATTAATAGTACGACTGATACGGAGCCGCTCATCATAGCCGCTTCTTTGGGGGATTTGCAAGATAGAATTTTCTGCATATCATAGTTGGGCGCCGGTCCTGCCATACTCATAAATATTCCTTTGAGCAAGGCCATCATGACGAAGATGCTAATCAGGCTATATGGTTCATTCGCCATCCGCTCCGTCAAGAGGCTCATCCGACTGCTCCAATCGATATCCAGCGTCCATCCGAAGAAAGGAGAGTCCCAGCCGGCCGGTACGAAAGAATGAATCATGTTCGGTGCTACCATTTGCATTCCGATAACAACAATTACGATACCTGCCACTGTCATAATCAGGAACTGCACAACGTCTGTCCATACAATACTCAACATTCCTCCGAGCATTACATAGAAAGTGGCGATTGTGGTAAAGAAAATACCATATACATGAGGAACATATTCTGCAGGCACATTGAAAGGAATGAATGGAGATACTACTTCCCAGGGGATGAATATCTCCATAAATTTACCAATACCTATGAATCCATAACTTAAAAAACCGAGTACGCTAAGTAATGCAAAGATGATAACAATCGTATGTGAAAGAGTCGATCCTTTGCCTTTACCGAAACGTGTCTTAATCCATTCCGCTCCGGTGAGTACATTGGAACGACGTAACCACACGGACAGATAAACCATTAGAAAGATTTGGTTGAATACTGGCCACAACCAGGGAATCCAAAGGCTTTTGAATCCGTAGGCAAATGCCCAATATACCATCAACATGGTTCCTGTGATGTCAAACATTCCGGAAGCATTGGAGAGTCCGAGCATATAAAATGGCAATGATTTCCCTCCCAGGAAATAAGAATCCATATTTTGGGCAGCCCGTTTCTTCAGGATAAGTCCGATGACAATCATGGCAATGAGATAGGCACAAATGATGAGAATATCGATTTCGTGTAGTTTCATATCGTTATTTCGATTAGGTTTTTATATATCATTATTTTATTTGATGCAAAAGTAGGGCGAAAGTAGTGGGGAAACAAATATTATTTTAACTCATTCTGATACTATATTAATATATCTGTGTTTACTTCAACTTTGGTTTTCCTTTGAAAAGTCGGTTTTCCCCTGTATAAACGATAAGATATGCGATTTTATCGTTTATAAAAAGGAATATTGTTGAGGCCTCAATCTTATGAATAAAATGAAAGAACCAGAAAAAGCACGCCATTGTCAAATTCCGGAAGGAATGGCGATGGTGTGCTTTCCATATTGAAAATTCAGTTACTATACTTTCACCTTATTAGCTTCTATCAGTTGATAAATATTTTCTACGGACGTAGCGGATCGAAGTTTATCTTCCGGAGTATGCAGGCAATAATCTACAAGTCGTTCGATTGTAGAGGTAGCTACATGCATCCGTGTATCTGAAGACGCGTAGTAAATATAGACTGTTCCGTCTTCATCTGTAATCCACCCATTCGAAAATAATACGTTGGAAACGTCTCCGATTCTTTCTTCTTTTACGGGTGCCATGAAGTAACCTCCTGGTTGGGCAATCACTTTATTGGGGGCATCTAAAGAGGTCATGTACAAATACAATACATACCTGAGTCTTGCTGCGCAAGCACGGACTCCATGCGCGAGGTGCAACCATCCCTGTGGCGTTTTGATAGGATGAGGCCCTTCACCGTTCTTCACTTCTTTGATGGTGTGATAATAACGTTGTTCTACCACCGTCTCTTCTTTAACTATTGCATGAGTGATATCATCTACCAGTGCCCAGCAAATTCCTCCACCAGTGCCTGCTTCAATAAACCCGTCTTGAGGGCGGGTGTAAAGCGCATATTTCCCTTTGACAAACTCCGGATGGAGTACCACATTGCGTTGCTGGCTTTTAGAGATAAGATTAGGCAGACGCTCCCAATTTCTTAAGTCCTTGGTGCGTATGATGCCTGCTACCGCAACGGCAGAAGTCAGATCTCCGGCGGCTGCGTCCGGATCTTTGCTTTCCGAACAGAAAATGCCGTATATCCATCCGTCCTCATGCTGGGTAAGGCGCATATCGTAGACATTCGTTTCTTCCGGGTATAAGTCGGGAAGCTGGATTGGATATTCCCAAAAACGAAAATTATCTATCCCATTCGGACTTTCGGCTATGGCAAAAAACGACTTACGGTCGTAACCTTCCACTCGTGCCATAATGAGATATTTTCCGTTATATTTGATAGCTCCTGCATTGAATACAGCGTTAATACCGAAACGTTCCATAAAAAAAGGGTTTGTTTCCGGATTAAAGTCATATCTCCATTCGAGTGGAGTATGGGCTGCCGTCAGAATAGGATATTTATAGCGTTCAAATATGCCATTGTTGGATCGTATTCTTTTATTTTCACGTGAGATGAGCGTTTCATATTCTTCTGTAAGAATACGTAATCTGTTATCATATCTATTCATATCTGTTCAAAATTTATAAAAAGAGACTGATTACAATACAGATAGTAATAAGGAATATACTGTGTTGTAAGGACAGTCTCTTTTTATGTTGGTCACTTCAAAAGTATGGGGGTACTTCCGAAATACATGTGTGTCAAGTTTATAAATTATTCTTTGGTTATAAAATAAGAACGGACAGTGTATCCGGGCTCCAGGAAACTCACCCAATACCAGCCGTCTTCTACTTTATCAATCCGGCAATCTTCTATCGGATATCCTACATTCTTGTCTACTGCGTTTCTTGTCACCTTATAAAGTGTTGCATTCGTCTTGCTGCCTACTCCCAAATCGCCGGTAAACTGAACCGCGTAACCGGATGCGGATGAAGTTGTCGAACTCTTAACAAGCAATTGCGACAAGTTGAAATCCGCCGAATGCATTATTTCTCCTACTTTTGAAGTAGAAAGGCTTTGGTAAGAATAAGAACCTGCCAGCATATAGCGATATGACGGGTTCTCCAGGTAAGGATCGTCAATAGCGGTAATGGTCACTTCTATCTTTTCACCGTCCTGGTCGGCGATAGTGACTTTGTTGTTGTAACGGTATCTTTTAAGTCCTTCAATTATCACTTCTGTACCGTCTTCAGACATGGAGCATTTCAGGTAAGTTGCAGAACCGCCTGCTGTGCAGGTATATCCACCATTGCCATCCAGGATTTTGATAGTAGCCGGAGTGCCGATAACTAAGTAAGGGATATTTTCACTATTGTCGACTACCATTCTCTTTTTCACTTTTACGATGAGTTCTGTCGTTTTGTCCCGTCTGTCTTTTACGGTGAAAGTGGCAGTACCCGGAGCCAGCGATTCAATTTGAATCTGCCCTTTATCATTTATCGCAGCCTTTGCTATTGATGGATTATCAACAGTGATACTGTATCCTCCATTGCCTGTATAGACCTCTATGGTCTTGTCTTCATTCGGATACATAACTGTAGAAGATACTTTCAGAACCAAGTCTACCAATTGGTCAACAATTACTTTTACGTTGGTTGACATCCTGGCCCAGTCGGTAATGGTCACATTTGCGTCACCGGCTTTCAAACCTGTCACTTGTATTTGGTCATTGTCGATTGTAGCGGTAACCACATCTTCGTTCGAACTGGTAACCTTGTAGTTACCGTTTCCCTGAATAATCTGAATCACTCCTTCTGCTTTTTCATCTAGATTGATTGTCAATTCCTGCTTGTCTGCAACCAGATTGGCATAGGACGGATCATCTTCACTGCAACCGGAGAACAAATTGACGGCTGCAAGCAGGAATCCTGCTATATATAATCGATTCTTTTTCATGATATTCTAGTATTATTTTGACTATTATTCTGCTGCAATATCTTTTATCTTACCAGTAACTGTCACCACACTGAGCTTGGGAACCGTAATGGAACGTAACCCGCTTAAAGAAGGATTGATCTTCTTGCGCTGCCATTTTACGTCTTCGCTGGATGTGTATGCAATCATGTTCTGAAAACTTTTTCCTTCAATCTCAACTAAAGTGGAGAATGACTCCTTCTCCGAACTGTTCACTAATACGATGGTATAAGTATTATCCTTAACATAAGCTGACATCAGAAGTTCTGCAGGGAATTGATCCTCTTCAGAAGGAATAGCCTCAACATCTACACGATGACTGCCGGCTTCGATGAATCTGGTGAACTGCCCGTATGTATAATAGCGGGGGACTCTGTAGTAGGTAGTGCCCGGTATGGCTTCTTCCAACTGGATAAGGTTCTCGCCTGTCGTGCTGCAAGGACGGGCTCCGGCCCACCAGATATAAGCATTTACATTAGCTTGTGCCAGATAGTAATGGAAGTTTCTTGCCCATTTCATGGCATCATTCCAGTCCTCCGAACGTTTTAAGTTGTCACAGTTCTCGGTCATCCATACAGGAATATTGGCATTAACTGCTTCGTCGAAAGGTAAGATATTATCTAAATTGGACATACTGTATCCGTGTCCGGCCGCTATGACGTTGTCATTTGCCAATGAAGCTTCGCTTTCCAGACATTTCTTGAAGAACTGATTGGATGCAGTGAGGAAAGACGAGTAACTTGCTTTCCACCATGAGGAACATTCTCCCATTATAATCTTTTTATCATTATATCCGGCCGCGTCCAGAGATTTCCGGAAAGTGTTATGGCTGAAATCTGCCAATTGTTCAGGAGTCCATTTACAAGTAGACCATGCAGTGAAAGTATTATCAGGTTCATTGGTAGGTGATAAGCCATAAATGTTTATTCCGAATTTCTTTTCGTATTCTTTGACGAAGTCTATCAGATAATTGGCGTAATCTTCATAATGAATAGCTTTCAGAGAGCCACCGGAGTTGCTGTCTTTATCTTTCCATTTTTTAGGTGGACTCCATACGGAGAACATATACTTCATGCTTTTATGCTTTCTGGATAGATAGTCCACCAGCCACATCTGGCCTAGCTGTACCTGTTCGGCACATTCCGCACCGTGATATTTGAACCAATAGTTGTTCATGTATTTAGGTTCGTCGGCAGGCAGGTTGAAGTTACGGTCCATGCCAAATTCTATTTCACCCGTGACGTCGTCCTGATAGTGCGGGAATACTTCTCCACGGAATATGTTTAGCTTCAAGCCATTGTCACCGAATAGGTCTGCCATAACGGCATCTCTGTGGTTATTGTTCCAGATACGGTGAGACCATTCTGCAAAACCACATCCAAATCCGTCAATCATCTGATGCTGATGTCCTTCGCCGATAGACATCCTCACAACAGACGTTGTTGTAGGCTCTGTCGCAAAACCATCATCCTCGTCCGACTCTTCCACGGGATCCGGGATGTATACATCACCATGGCTCAGGCTACCGTCTTCACAAGAGTATCCTATAAATAAGAGTAAGGATACGAATAATAGTGCATATATTTTTTTCATAATTTTTCTGTTATAAGTTATTGGAAAGATTATTTCCATAAATCTATTTGTTGCATTGCAGAGTTGTTGTTCAATTCGCCTGTTGGAATCGGATAATACCTGTTCCTTTCCTGAAAATTGTCTGCCCCTTGCTTGTCATTTGCTTTGAGGATTGTTTTGATTTCATTGGTTGTGTACCAACGTTTCAGGTCGTCAAACCGGTGCCCTTCTCCGAAAAATTCGAGTAAACATTGATGTTCGATCTGATCCATAAGCTGATCCTGGGTGAATGTTTTGTCTGCCAGTCCGGCTCTTTCGCGGATAAGTTTCAGGGCATAGTTGGCACCTGTCACATCGTTTGTTTTGGCGCAAGCCTCGGCATACATAAGCAGTACTTCTGCAAAACGCATGACACGTACATTGTTGGCTTTTCCTTCTTTGTTTCCCATATTGTCTGCCGCTTCGTCATTTACATAATAGGCAGTGTATTTCTTCAGAAGGAATTTACCGTCACCCATGCTGAAAGTCGGAGCACCGCCGGCCATTTTACCGGCATTGCCTTCCCACAGTTTCTCCATGGAATAATTTCCGCCGTACCAGCTCTCGTTCTTCACAACATCGCCAAGTGCTTCGGGGTTAAAGAACAGACTGGGATACATACGTTTGTCAAATTTGGTATCGGCTCCCGCAGGGCGTTCTTCAGAAATGAACTGCCCGACAATAAATGAAGTCGGCATGATTTTTGCCCAGCCACCGGAGTTTACCGGGCCGATGAATTGCGGAATAGAACTTCCTAAGTTGATGCCGCTTTCATTCCCCCACGTCAAGTCGCCGTCGCTGCTGTATTGCAATTCGAAAACAGATTCTTCGTTGTTTTCTTTGGCAGTAGTGAAATTCTCCGCGAAGTTTTCCATTAGGTTATAACGTCCCGGATAATAAGGCGCTTTTAATAATAAATCCAATTGAGCTTTAGCTTCCGGATATTTATGCTGTGTCAGATATACCTTTGCCAGCATAGCGATAGCAGCTCCTTTCTCAATACGTCCTTTTTCATCTGCTACACGGGTGACGGGCAGGTTGCATTTGATGGCCTCTGTCAAGTCATCTTCCGCTTGTTTCCAGAGTACCGCTTCGCTGGCTGCCGGTTTGTTCGGCTCGTCCTCATTAGAAGGAATGATACGCAGGGGCACTTCTTTGTAGTTATTAACTAACAGGAAATATTGATAACCTCTCAAAAAAAGTGCCTCACCTTTAATCATGGAACGGTCTTCTTCGGTGATTCCTGTAGTCGGTACATTGTCAATGTATCTTAGTACAACATTTGCGCGCTGTACTCCTGTAAAGAGTGCGCCATAAGGATCATTTCCCGTAGTCGGTGAGTTTTGGAAATTAGCGATAGCCCACATGCCCGGTTCTTCATTAGTGATTGTGAAGATATCGTCTCCACGTCCATTCAGGTTTAGCCAACCGTCAAAAGCCCCAAAATAACCATACATCTGGTACTTGATAGGAGAATATGCGGCGGCAAGAGCGCTCTCGGCATCTGCCTTGTTTTTCCAGAAGTTATCCCCCGTGAAATGATTGGGATCTTTCAGATCCAGAAAGCTGGATTCATTGCACGAACTAAGTACTCCTGAAAGAAGGACTGCCATGCATATATATGATAACCAATTTTTTTTCATACTATATTCAATTATACGTGTTAGTTCTTTCTTATAAATTCACTTGGATACCAAAAGAGAATGTACGTGGGAGCGGGTAACGTCCCTGGTCGATTCCTCTTGTGAATACATTGTAAGTGGTACCTAGATCTACACCGCTTTCACCGAGGTCGGGCGTGTAGCCGGAGTATTTGGTTAACGTAAAGAGATTTTCTATGGAAGTATAGATTCTTACATTTTCAAGCTTGATCTTTTTTAGCAACTGTTTGGGTAATGTATAACCGATATCGAGCGTTTTCAAACGTATGTATGAACCGTCTTCGAGCCATCTGTCGGTATAAGCCCATTTGTTGTCCGCACCGTCGGTAACGGAGAAGCGGGGCATGTCGGTATTCTGGTTGTCGGGTCTCCACGAGTTGACCAGCGTCGTACTGTAGTTACCGTTGAAGTTTCCTGATTCCAGGCGATAGCGCGGGTAGTTATAGATTTTATTTCCTACCGTACCGTCAAAGAAGAGGTTAAAGTCGAAATTATTCCAGTCTCCACCCAGTCTCAGGCCGAAAGTCATATCCGGGAACGGGCTGCCTACGTCATGCTGATCGTCGGTGGTTATTGAGCCATCACCATTCCAGTCCTTGTAACGTACGTCGCCTACTTGGGCGCCCGGCTGAATCAGTTTGCCGTCGGCTGTTCTATAGTTCTCAATTTCTTCTGCACTGCGGAAAATACCATCTGTTTCAATTAAGTTAAAATAAGACATGGCATGACCTTCTTGGAACATATTGATACCACGTCCGCCCTGACCATGTGCCGAGTAACCGGAGATCGTCATATTGTCACCACCTGTAGATATTTTGATAACTTCGTTCTTGTCCGTGCTGATATTAGCCCCTACATAGTAGTTGAACTTATCTTTAATAGAACCACGGTAGTTCACCGCAAACTCGAAACCTTTATTACGTATTTTTCCTGCATTCTGTATCGAGAATCCGCTGATACCGGCAGAACCGGCGTAGGGGATAGGAAGTAGTACATCATTCGTGTTTTTCACATAAGCATCTGCTGTCATTGTCAGTCGTCCGTTCAGTAGGCTAAGATCTAAACCGATGTTGTAAGTCTCTGTATTTTCCCAAGTCAGGTTAGTCGGAGATACGGCGTTTACATAGGGCATTTGTCCGAACCAGATATTGTTGCCTTGAAGATAGTTCATACCACTACCCACCACACTGATAGTCGGGTAATAATTGTCCCCAATTTCCTGATTACCCAGTTTACCGTAGCTGGCACGAATCTTTAGTTGGTCGAATACATTCTCTAATGGCTTGAAGAATTTTTCGCGATTGATGTTCCAGCCTACAGACACGGATGGGAAACTACCATACTGATGTCCTTTGCCGAAGCGTGAAGAACCGTCCCGACGAATAGATGCGGAGAATAAATAACGGTCATCATAAGAGTACATAACACGTCCGAAGAGAGAAACCAGTGCCAATTTTTTGAGATTGCTGGAAGCGCTCATGGTGGTTGTGTTACCTGTCATCGTCTCAATAAACTGCGGAATGTCGGAGTTGCTTCCGTTCAGGCCGTAATGTTTGTCTTTTTGGGCGGAATAACCGGCTAACAAAGAAATATTGTGTTTGCCGAAGACTTTATCGTAGTTCAGGGTGTTTTCTATTACCCATGAATCGTATGTGGATGAACCTTCTTTTAAGTCGGGAGCATCATTCTTCCCAAAAGTTCCCAAGTCGTATATACCCGTATAGGTACGTGATTTGGTATGGTCCTTTCTGATACCTATGTTAAACTTATATTTTAAGTCCTTAATGATTTCGGCTTGCAGGTAAGCATTCAGGAAAATTCTGGTGCTTTCGTTAGTGTTGTCTATTACATTAGAGTATCCCAGAGGATTCGGCAGGTTGATATTGGCAGAAGTACCCCATCCGGTTGCATTGGTCGGATCATATACCGGAACTACTGAAGGGAATTGCAAGATACCGAACATTGTATCCTGATCAATATTACCTTTTCCTTGAGCTAGGCGAACAATCATAGACTGTCCGATGGTTAGTCGGTTATTCAGGAAAGAATAGTCGCTTTTCAGGCGGATGTTATAAGACTCGTGGTCGGTATTGCGCAGGATACCTTCTTTGTTCAGGTAGCTTATAGATGCGCTATAGGCTCCGGTTTTAGAACCGCCGCTGATGGTTGCGTTGGCTTTGTAGGTCATGGCTGTATTCAGCATGACATCCTGCCAGTCTGTTCCTTCTCCGACGAAAGGAACTGCACCTGTTTCAGCTCCGAAGCCGTCACCAGCCAATTTATAGTAACGGGCAAAGCGGCTATATTCTTCTCCATTGAAAACATTCAGCTTTTTAGGATTATGGCTGATACCTGTAAAGAGGTTGATGTCCAGTTTGGCAGGAGTGTCTTTGCGACCGCTTTTAGTCGTGATAAGGATGACGCCACCTGCCGCGCGTGAACCGTAGATAGCTGCTGAGGCGGCATCTTTCAATACCTCAATAGACGTGATGTCGTTAGGATCGACCATACTGATGTCACCAAATGATCCGTCGATTACATAAAGCGGGTCATTATTAGATAATGAACTGATACCACGTACATTGATCGTCATGCTTCCATTGGGGTCACCGCTGGAACTTGCCACTGATACTCCGGGAATCTTCCCTTGTAAGGCTGTTGCGGCATTGGAAGCCACCTGTCCGTTAAGTTCTTTTGCGCTGACCGAGCCTACAGCACCCGAAAGATGACTTTTCTTTACTGTACCATAACCGATCACTACCACCTGCTCAAGAGCGATATTGTCTTCTTCCATTGTGACATTGATTGGGGCTCCGGATGTAACAGCTCTTTCTATTTGTTTCATACCTATTGTTGAGAATACTAGTGTATTCCCTTTGCCTGCTTTGATGGAGTATTTACCATCTGCATCTGTTATTGTGCCGGTGTCTTTGTCTTTAACTCTTACCGTGACTCCAGGTAAAGGTTCATTTGTCGTAGCTTCTGTTACTACTCCTTTCACTTCAATGTCTTGGGCTGCTAGTGGAATACTAGCCATGCAGAGAAATAAGAATAGTAAGAAATGAATTTTTCTTCTCATAATTTATTGCATTAGATTTATAACTCTAGTTCAATTATCAATCGATCCATGGAAATTTCAACTGATAATCGTCTGATGCAAAAGTAGAAGATAATGGCATGTATGGCAAATATTATTTTAGCCGCTTCTGATACAATTTTGCTTCTTGTTTTCTTGTGTAATTAATTGTTGATTAAGAACTCATACCTTGTAAGTGAAGCCCAAATATTCTGTTTATAAGCTATATAGGCTTTGTTTATTATGTTTGTGCAACCAGTATATTGTATATTTCTGTCTTTTTTATTATATTTAGAAAAGGAATTGTGGTATTATAAGAAAGAAATATGGTATTATTTTATTGTTATAAATGATACTATTTTGCTGTTAATTGTTTGAATATTACTTCTATTGTTCTGTTTCGTATAAGAAATAAGATAGCTATATTGGTTTATTCTATAACTTATAAGAAATAAAAAAGAGAGGAAGTAATTCCCTATTTATACCCTGCAATGCGCACTTTTGATAAGCGTTATTTCACCTGCAATACGCACTTATCTATGTCGGTTTGTGTCCTACTTTATAAGAAGCCCTCCATTGACGTGGAATTGGTCAATGGAGGGCAACTAATACTGCTCAAGTATTGAGCTCACATTACATTAAAAATAAACCTGTTCTGCCATTACATATTTGTTAGCTTCTATGAGCTTGCAAATGTTTTCTACAGAAGCAGCAGAGCGTAAGCCGTCTGCCGGGGTGTGAAGACAATAATCTATCAGCCTGTCTACGGTGGAAGTTGCTACGTGCATGCGGGTATCGGAAGATGCGTAATAGATATACACTGTTCCGTCCTCGTCTGCAATCCATCCATTCGAGAAGAGCACATTGGAGACATCTCCAATTCTCTCTTCTCCCATAGGTGCCAATAAGAAACCACCCGGTTCAGCAATGACTTTTGTCGGATCTTCCAAAGATGTCATATACAGATAGAGTACATAACGCAGACCGGCAGCACATGCACGAACTCCATGGGCGAGGTGCAACCATCCTTTGGGGGTTTTGATAGGATGGGGACCTTCGCCATTCTTTACCTCTTTTATTGTATGGTAATGACGGTGGTTTATAATGATTTCTTCTTTCACTTCTGCATGGGTAATGTCATCTATAAGCGCCCAGCCAATACCTCCTCCGTTGCCGGCGTCGATAAAGTTATCCTGTGGACGGGTGTACAGTGCATATTTGCCATTAACAAATTCCGGATGCAATACAACATTGCGTTGCTGACTTTGGGAAATCAGGTTTGGCAGCCGTTCCCAGCTTTTTAAGTCTTTAGTACGCACGATGCCTGCTTTGGCTATGGCGGAAGATAGGTCGCCTGGTGCAGCGTTCGGGTCAAGACTTTCGGAACAGAAAATGCCATAAATCCAACCGTCTTCATGGGCTGTCAGACGTATGTCGTAGACGTTTGTTTCACTTGGGTCTGTGTCTGGCAAATGTATCGGGTATTCCCAAAAACGGAAGTTGTCTATGCCATTCGGACTTTCGGCAATGGCGAAGAATGATTTTCGGTCGTTTCCTTCTACACGTACTATCATCAGATACTTTCCATTCCATTTGATAGCTCCCGAATTCATGGTGGCATTTACTCCGATTCGTTCCATTAGGTATGGATTTGTTTCCGGATTCAAATCATAACGCCATTCCAGAGGAGTATGAGCAGCTGTCAGGATAGGATATTTATAGCGCTCGAATATTCCATTTTCGGAAAATATCATCTTATTTTTACGTGAGATAAGTGACTCATGTTCTTTTTTTAGAATATGAAGTCTATTATTGTATCTATTCATATCAAAGTTACTACAAAAAAGAGAAATGCGGAAAGATATAGTGATAGAATTGAGTTACAAGGGTTTCAGTCGTGCTTCCGATTATTCGTGAAGCCATCGCAATCACCGCTGAAGCCAAATCAGGACGCCGCTACGTTACTTGTCCGTAACCATGCACGGAATGGCGACAAACGGACACGGATAACGAAACAAGGCGTTAAGGATTAGTGAGTTACTGACAACTCACGCAACAAATCCGGTTACGGAAAAAGATTGCGCCGTTCCTCCCCGTTTTGCGTACCGGCGACGGACTCTTCACCAACTAATTTTGAACCTAAAAAAATAAGGACGATGAAGAGTACATTTTCAGTAATCTACTACCTCAAACGTCAGGTAGTGAAAAAGGACGGGACAGTACCCGTCATGGGACGCATCACGGTGGACGGCAGCCAGACGCAGTTCAGTTGCAAACTGACCGTCGATCCCAAGCTGTGGGACACCAAAGGGGGACGTGTCACGGGCAGAAGCTCGGCGGCACTCGAAACGAACCGCATGCTCGACAAGATGCGTGTGCGCATCAACAAACACTATCAGGAAATCATGGAGCGTGACAACTTCGTCACGGCGGAGAAGGTCAAGAACGCCTTTCTCGGACTGGAACATCGCTATCACACGCTGATGCAGGTGTTCCGGCAGCACAACGAAGACTACGAGAAACAGGTGGATGCTGGCATGAAAGCCAAAGGCACGCTCCTGAAGTACAGGACCGTTTACAAGCACCTGCAAGAGTTCCTCACCATCCGCTACCGCGTGAAGGACATCGCGCTGAAAGAGCTTACGCCCGCCTTCATCTCCGACTTCGAGATGTTCCTGCGCACGGACAAGCACTGCTGCACCAACACCGTGTGGCTGTATGTCTGCCCCTTGCGGACGATGGTGTTCATCGCCATCAACA
>OAXJ01000397.1_pt1 | contig 46159 bp, 67 predicted proteins | sample 1517241 | NCBI WGS metagenome assembly OAXJ01 (sample SAMEA2580293, study PRJEB22360) | human gut metagenome | biome: human gut; feature: human-associated habitat; material: faeces | place: Denmark | collected 2008/2010 | reverse complement strand
AGATTTTGTCTCTGTTTTTGCTGTCGCCCTCCTCGCGGAGGGCGTGGATAGAAATTCTGCCTATTGACGACCTGAAGAATGCCAAAACCAGTCGCCCTCCTCGCGGAGGGCGTGGATAGAAATTGGGTTGGCCTGTGGACAGTGTCGCCCCAGAGCGTCGCCCTCCTCGCGGAGGGCGTGGATAGAAATCTTGATGGCGGCGCAGAGCATAGGCTGCGCCACGGTCGCCCTCCTCGCGGAGGGCGTGGATAGAAATTGGGTTGGCCTGTGGACAGTGTCGCCCCAGAGCGTCGCCCTCCTCGCGGAGGGCGTGGATAGAAATCTTGATGGCGGCGCAGAGCATAGGCTGCGCCACGGTCGCCCTCCTCGCGGAGGGCGTGGATAGAAATTACAACGCCAAGGCGGTCGAGGTCTCCACCCCGAGTCACCCTCCTTGCAGAGGGTACAGATAGAAATCAGTTTCCACCGCGAATCGGGCATCGCCACAATTTTTCCAAAAAGGAGTTTTCCATGTATACAGTTTCCCTCACCCATCAGCTCGTCGCCATCCAGGACGACTTTGACCTCGACAAGATCATCGAAAGCGGCCAGTGCTTCCGGCCGCAGAAGCTGTCCGACGGGCGCTACCGCTTTCTTTCCGGCGGCGCACTTCTTTATCTGACTCCGCTGGGCGATGGTCAATACGATGCCGCATGGTATGGCTCAGACCGGGAGTACTGGGCCGACTACTTTGATTTGGGCCGGAACTATGCCGCGCTGCGGTGCAGCTTGGCGGGACAGAGCAGCTATCTGGACAAATCGCTCGATTTCGGGCAGGGCATCCGAATCCTGCATCAGGATCCATGGGAAATGCTCATCACCTTTCTCATCTCCCAGCGCAAGAGCATTCCGGCCATCCGCACCGCCGTGGAACACCTTGCCCGGTGCTGCGGCGAACCACTCAGTGCCGAAGGCGATGAAGTTTTCCTCTTTCCTACCCCGCAGCAGCTCTGCGGCCTCTCTGAAGCGCAGCTGATGGGCTGTGGTCTGGGCTACCGCACCCGTTACATCCAGAACGCTGCCGCTCAGGCTTCCAGCGGCACACTCGACCTCGGTGCTCTGGCGGTGCTGCCCGACGACGCGCTCTTTTCCCGCCTCCTCGAGCTGGACGGCGTCGGCAAAAAGGTAGCAAACTGCGTCTGCCTCTTTGGCTATGGCCGTACCGCGATGGCTCCCATTGATGTCTGGATACAGCGACTCATTGATGAGGAATTCGGCGGCCGCGACCCTTTTCCTTCCTATGATCAGCAGGCTGGCATCGTACAGCAGTACTTGTTCTACTACAAACGCAGCACCAGCCGCAGCGTCGCTCACAAAAAATAAAAAAAGTTATTGACAACTCTCCATTTGGCTGGTATAATAACACACGTCGTCAGGGACGATACGCCAGCTATGGGGGATTAGCTCAGCTGGGAGCACGAGCAGTGCGCTCACGCACCCCCACAACTGAACTTCATAAAGCATTTCTTATTTGAGCATCTCTTTTCCAGAGGTTTCCACCTCTGGAAAATTATGGGGGATTAGCTCAGCTGGGAGAGCGCTTGCATGGCATGCAAGAGGTCACCGGTTCGATCCCGGTATTCTCCACCAATCAAGAGCAAAACGAACACAGAACCACCATTCAAATGGTCGGTAATGTGTTCGTTTTGTTTTGCGAGATTCCAAATGTCACCCTGACATGAAAAAAGCGCCCACGTTACCATCATCGGTAGTGTGGGCGCTTTTCTGTCTTAATTTACCGAAAATCGGAAAAAACTCCCGAAATATGAAGTTTTCTGCCAAAATGCAGACAAGCCGGGTACATATCGGCTAAAATTTCGGTAAAAGGAGACAAAAGGCTATGATTAGAATTTTGCTGTCTACCCGCCTCGGCGAAAGGCGGATGACACAGAGCGAACTTGCACGTGCAACAGGGATTCGCTCCCAGACCATCAATGAGCTGTACCACGATTTTGCAGAGCGAGTCAGCCTGGATGATCTCGACCTCATTTGCGAGGCCCTTGACTGCGAACTGGATGAGCTCATCGTGAGAGAGCCCAACCCGGAGCGTAGGGTCAAAGAGGTGCGGCACATCCCTCAGACCGTGAACAAGTCTCGCAAGAAATAACCTCTCCTGCCCGGATGCGTCAAGCGTCCGGGCTTTTTTCGTTCTCATCCGGCACGAATTCCAGAAGATCTGCGGGCTGGCAGTCCAGAACGGTGCACAGCTTGTCCAGAACGTCCAACGGAATATGCTTGACGGAGTTGTTGTTCATGCCCGACAGAGTGGGCTGGCGAATCCCGGTCATTGCGACCAAATCCTTTTGTTTGATGCCTTTTTCGGCAAGCACGGCTTTCAACTTGATGCGAATCATGTAAGCACCTCCCTTTTCTTCACTATATCACACTTACCTGAAAATTGCAACGCTTTTCGTAAAAATATTTACGAAAAATGTTGTTTTACTATTGACATACAACGAAATTCGTTGTATAATATAGACATAGAGAGGAGGTTACGAGGTGCAAGGGAGCAACCCAAAGGGGGTGATGCTCCATGACAAGCAAGGAATTTGCAAAGCTCACCAGAGCCGAGCAGGTAGCCCGCTTTGAAGCATACAAAAAAGCGGCTCAGGATCGCACCCTGAACCGCTAACCGCTAAAAGCCCGTTATCCACAAGCCCCTTGCACCTCCATTTTATTTTTTTATTGAAGATTTGTCAAGAGTAAATCGGAGGTTTTCAGCATGAAGTTCATTGACATCAACCGAGAGTTCACCGCAGCAGCCAACAGCTACATGGCGCAGGGCTACTACATCAACGCCGGAACGATGGGCGGAAGCCAGGGCGAGGTCGCTCACATCGACCTCACAAACGGCACCGAGATCATCCGGGTGCTGCTCACCACATTCAACAACTACCTTGGCACCGAGGGTGTGGAGCTGATTGTTGGCCGGGTCAAGGACGACATCAAGCCCAATCAGGAAGACCGCTGGAACACCGTCTGGAATGAGCGTCTGGAGGTCATCAGCAACAAGAAGTTCTACCGTCTGAACAACCGCGCACAGGATGGATTCTACGGCACAGAGGAGGAAGCAAACGCCGCCGAGGAGAAGAGGTTTGACCGCTACAAGATCCGCCGCAGCAATGACAGTGCGGTGGATGTGACCACAAAGGCCGCTCCGATGGTCAAAAAGTACATCCACGAGAAGTTCGGTGTCCGGCGCGTGAAGATGGACGACATCAAGGTCGTCAAGCACGGTGGCCGCTACACCGTCACCTACCACAAGCACGCTGCACAGCTGCACTAAGGGGAGGGCGCAAAGATGGTCACGATTCAGAGCCAAAACTTCGGCGTTGAGATTGAAATGACGGGCGTTTCCCGCGGAACAGCCGCCTCCGTCATCGCCAACTACTTCGGTGTCAGCGGTATCCACTTTGCAGGTGGCACCTACCAGACGTACGAGGCCAAGGATAGCAAAGGCCGCGTATGGAAGTGCATGAGAGACGGTTCCATCACTCCCCGGCGACGCAGAGGTGGTGCAATCGTAGAGGCAGACGATACCTACCGCTGCGAGGTCGTGACCCCGATTCTCCAGTATGAGGACATCACCGACCTGCAAGAGGTCATCCGGGCACTGGTCAAGAAGGGTGCCATGGCGAACAGCTCCTGTGGTATCCACGTCCACGTTGACGGTGCGAACCACACGCCCGAAAGCCTCTGCCGGCTGCTGAACTTCGCCACCGGGCGGCAGGATCTGTTCTACGAAGCCCTGCAGATCGGCAGCCGCGCAGACCACTGGTGCCACAAAATCAACCCTACCCTGTTCCGTGAAATGAAGAAGAACGGTCGGGCAAGCCGGAACGATGCAGAGCGCATCTGGTACAGCGTGGTGAATGACGGATATGATGGAGGTGTGGATTCTTCCCACTACAACAGCACCCGGTATCACGGAATCAACCTCCATGCATTCTTCACAAAGGGCACCGTGGAGTTCCGGCTGTTCAACGGAACCACCCACGCCGGGCGCATCAAAGCATACGTTCAGTTCTGCTTGGCAATGAGCGCATGGGCTATCAACTGTGACCACGACAACCTTCACTTCAAGTCCATCAGCGGTTACACCCAGCAGCAGAAGCACGATTTGATGATGCGAGTGCTCACCAAGCGTCTTGGCATGAGAGGCCCGGAATTCAAGACCGCCCGGCTGCATCTCACCTCTGCATTTTTGACAGAGGCCGAGAGCGAAAATACCGCCGCCTAAAAACCGAAAAGCTGCGCTATCTGGCTATACGGGCATTTGGAGGATATGACAATGAAACTTTACAAATACTCCGGCACCATCGAGGAGCTTGCCGTTGAACGCGGCCGAATCTCCTATATCAAACTCTTTGATGTGACCGACTTCGACAAAGCACCAACCAGACTGGAAGTCTTCGGTGCGCTCGGCAAGTACATTGAGGCCATCGAGGGAACCGATGCCGAAGAGCGGTACATCAAGAGTGATTGGTACTTTGACAGCAACCTGTATCTGCGCCGCATTGAAGTCCCCGGCGTGGGCGATTGGCCGGCAAAGATTATCACCCAGTCGCCTGACGACATCGACCAGCTGGAGATCTTCGGAGAGCGGGAGTACATCGAAACCAGCAAGCCGAAGTCGATGCCCGGCGAGAAAGTGAACCGCTGGCTGATGTGGGAACGCCAGAACATGAAGTAAGGAGGTCATGACCATGTTCAGTATTACCGATAATGAGAGATTGCGGGATGCGTATGCACTCCTGATGTTCATGCAGCGCGATATTTCAGCCTCTGCCGAAAAGAAAGCCGCTGTGAAAAACTTGGCCGCAACCGTCAAGATGGAGATCCGGGCCTACAATAACCGCCCCGTTTCCAATGTGCGCATTATCAGTGCCGACTATGACGGCCGTCTGGAGCTTGTTCAGCTGCCCGATAAGCTGGACGAGGCGCACGAGATGGACGCTACCAACTGGTTTCTTAACCATCATTATTTGAAGAGTTACAACAGCCCCTATGACTGCACAGGGCAGGAGTTCACGAATTGGTTCTATCTATTCCGGCGGCACGGTCACTGGTTTGCATATCACTCGGTTAGCCGAGATGTTTAAGGAGGAAGTACAATGACGGACGAAAAAGCTATCGAAAAGATGCTCTATGACCAGCAGCAGGGCTGGCCGCTGTGCCCCCGCTGCGGCGAGAGGATGCCAGACAAACTGACCCACGGAGCACTGAGCCGCCACGCCAAGGGCGTGTACATCTGTGAGGCCTGCGGCACCGATGAAGCTCTCCGGGACTGGACCGGGAACGTCAAACCGCTGTCCGACTGGGTGCTGGTTCGCGTATACAATGGAGATCTTCGGAGGTAATCGATATGGAAGAAATGCTCCTGTCACTGAATGGACCGTGGTCAAACGCAGCCTGCATCGGCTACTGTGTCATGGCGATGCGCAACGCTGGTTTGAGTGAAAAGACGCAGCGTAAAGTCCTTGATGAACTGACCCGGTGTTTTGACGATGTGAGCGTTGAAGATGCTGCACAGATGAAGTTCTAAACAAACAAAAAATCCCCCTACACTGGCCCGAAGGTCAATGCAGGGGGATTTTTGCGCGCTACCGAGGTAGCCAAATATAAAATCAAGAGTGGACCATGCCGGGCCGCTCTCTACAAAAGCCGAAGCTTTTCAAGTGCCTCTATTTTACACGGCACTCATGCAGCAGTCAAGACTTTTTGCCCAGTGCTGCGGTCATAACATCAAAGGCGTGTTCGATGACTGCGTCCAGCACCTCGTCAGTGATGGCCCAACGGATAGCTGCCGGGCACTTGGCGCGGAGAGCAGCGAACACCCGCTTCTTCTTTTTGGCGCCCTGACCGCTGCCCACGATGGACAGCTCGGCCTTTTCGACCAACTCCAGAGCCAGATCCTTGACGGTGGCCTTGTAGCCAAGCCGGATACCGCCGATTGCCAGCGCGATAAAGCCCAGCAGCATCAGAGCGATGGCGATGGGCGCGGGGATGAAGTTCAGCATAGCTTCCATGATATTGCCTCCTATAAGTATCAGCGGCGCGGAGAGACACCCCTGCGCCGTTTTGTTGTGTTGGTTATATCGGATGTTTCACAGGTACTTGGAAGCCCCGGAAATGGCCTTCCAGCTGGCAGGGCCGCAGATTCCGTCCACGGTCAGGCCATGCGCCTCCTGCGCCAGGAGCAGGGCGTTTTCCGTCGCCTCTCCAAACAGGCCGTCAGGCGTGAGCTTGAGGAGCCGCTGGAGCATCTTGGTAGCCGCTCGGTTGGCGTCCCCGGTACAGCCCCGACGGATGGTGGGCAACACGAACTTGTTGTAGGTCGTGCCGGGGTACTGGCCCGGCGTGGTGCAGAGCCACGTTGCTTTCGTGCCACGGGTGTCGGCGTGGACAAATGCTCCACGGCTGTGCCAGTAGATGCCGATGCCGCCGAACCTCATGGCCTGTGCAAGGATGCCCAAGGCCACCGGGTTGATGCTGCGGTTTGCCGTCCGCCAGTCCGCCGCCATGCCGTAACGGTGCTTACTGCCTGAGCTGCCTTTAACCGCCGCATTATGCGGAATGCAGCGGTAGCCGCTGGTGATCTTGAGCGGAACGCCCAGTACATCCCGGATGCGCTGCAGCTTGTCCACCAGCTCTGTGTCGATCATCTGGGCGGTGCACTTACCGCACTGGCACTCGAACTCGTCGCGGGTGAAATTTTTACTCAGTGCGGTGGTGTCACCGCGCTGATAGGTTACGACGCTCATAAAATCAGCCCCTTTCACAGAAAATCATGACTTTCCAAAAGCTCATCGTAAACGCGGTTGATATTATCGATGGCATGGACGCACTTTCCATTCGGAAAATTTTTGTGCGTCTGGCAGTACGTTTCATAGTCATGGACGGTACCAAGCATTTCATCGAAGTGCTCTTTCGTATGCCGCCGGTCGTGGAGCAGCTCATCATTGAACCGCAGGATCTGCGTTCTCCAAAGGCTGGCAGTCTGGGCATCGTCCTTGGCAATGTGCTCATCAAGCCTTTCCCGCGTCTCGGTCTGGCACTGCTGCATCGTATCAAGCCGGGCCATCACATCGGCATTCAGGCGGCGGCCAACAAAGTGGATGATGGCCGACCACGGGTTGATCTTGATGGGCGAAACCTCAATGAGCGAGAGCAGCACCAAAACCATCCCGCCACCGCTCCAGAACAATTCTTTCAGATTCACAAGCCATCCCCCTCACTGAACCAGCGCGGCGATTGCCTGCAAATCAAAAATCGGAGCATCAAAAAACGCTCTCGCCCACAGCCAGTAGTCTTCGGACTCCGGGCGGCGGTACTTTTGGCAGAGTGCCGATGCCCAAACCCGGTTCCAGCGGGTCTGATAGTCCGCATCCTGGCGCTCAAGGCACCGCTGGATGCTGTCAACCAGCTTCCCCCGCAGGTCACCAGCGCCGTCGTCGTCCTGCACGAAGTAGTCCAGAGCGTTCTGGCTGCTCACCGTGCATACGCGCTTATTCTGGTGCATAAGAAAACCGTCCTGAGTAATCAGGACGGTTCCATAAGGGATGTTCACACACCCGTCAATCCCGACGAAGCGGGCCCGGCGGCGGGCAACGAAGCGTTTATGTTCCATAGTTAAGCCTGCTCTTTCTTGTCGTTAAGCATGTCGGTCAGCTCGGTGTAATGCTTATCGGTCAGCTTGCCCGCAGCATAGAAAACGTCAATTTTCTCTGCCAGACCATCGGTGCTGCCGCGTTCGATCATACGCAGACAGGTACGGTACAAAACCAGTTCCGTTGCTTTATTCATTGCATTTTCCTCCTATCAGGCATTCTCAGTGTCATCCGTATCGGAGACATTCAGCTCCAGAAGGGTCAGGCGATACGCCTGATCCACGTTCATCTCGTCGGCATCCTCGATGGCGGCTTTCGCCTCCATAATCCAGCCACCAATGTCGGTCGGCTCCAGAATGACGCTCTCTGCATCATCCAGAGGCTTCCGACTAAACAGGTGGTACGGAGTGCCGGCATAAGAAATGCCCGAAGCATCAGGCTCCGGGCAGAGGATATAACAGCCGTTGTCGGCTTTTTTGATGTAGGTCACGTCCTCGGTCAAGGCAAGGACGGTGCCATCACTGGCTTTGATGATTTTGTTGAACAAGGCACTCTACCTCCAAAAATAGCGTAGCAAAGCCGCCGCAGACGCAGCAGCCGCCCGTGGTCATCAAAATTTTTGTAGTAGGCTTCTTGGCAGCACATATACTGCGCTACCTCCTGTAAAGTCCGTTTCCCGGCCAGCAACTCCCTGTGAAAAAGCTTGAGTTTCCGGCGGGCACGTTTCACGCCATCACGGCTGCCGTTCACCTTGATTTTTCCGGTTTCGGTCAGCGTGAAGCGTGCCTTGCACCACCTAAAAGGCTTTGTCAGCGGGATGATTTTGCACTTCTTCCGGTTTACTGGGATGCCCAAAGATTCAAAGCGACGCACGATTTCATGGCCCAGTTTCTTCAGTTCTTCCAGATCCGGGAAGATAATGAGGTAGTCATCCATATAGTGGCAGACGGCTTTAAGGCCCAGCTGACACTTCATCCAGTTGTCAACCGCACTCGGCAAAGCCACCATTTCCTGCTGGCTCAACTCAACACCAAGAGGCATCCCACGCCCAGGAATGGACGATGGCGCACTCTTGACAATAGAGTCTGCCAAACACCGCAGGTCATCGTTCAGGATAAGCTGCTGGTGCCGCTGATAGATGATTGACTGAGGGGCATAGGGAAAGAACTTTTTCAGATCGAGCAGCAAAACGCCGCCCGCACGGCCATATTTGCGGTAATGCCGGGCGAGCTGCTGTTTGATGCGCTTGTACTGCCAATGCAGCCCTTTTCCCTCCCGGCTTGCTCCATTGTCATAAATCAAGCTGGGAGAGTAAAGGGGCACCAGCACCTCTTTACTGAGGACTTTATGGATCTGTCGATCCGTGATATGCGGAGCGTCAATCGGGCGAACCTTGCCGCGCTCACAAAGGGTAAAATGCACATAGGGCTTCGGTTTCCAACGCTTTTGCATGACCTCACGCCGCCGTCTTGCGGTGCCTGAAAACAAATGCCGTTCAAAATTCTGGACAGACTGTTTCCAGCGCACATTGTTGCAGCACTTCTTGCCATACATATACATTGTGTGATAACTGAACACTTCACCGATGGAGCCAAGAGCTGCGCAGCGGGCATCTCGCCGGGCTTGCCGTGCAGCTTTACGGCGCTGGTATCGCGCCTCATGCCGTTCCTGACTTGTCATAAAATTATTCGCTCCTCGTACAGATGTTTGTCGGGCACCATCTAATCTGCGTTACGCTGACACATGAAACAAGGTCAGGTGCGTCCCTTGCCATGCAAGAAGCGTCCGTGTCAGCATATCGAAAAGCAGTTTTAAGGCTTTACGCCCAAGGAAGTATCTCTCCTTTTGCATGGGTCGTCTTTCGCCGGAGCTACTCCATTTGACCCAGCATTGCAAAATCCGGGAACCAGCGCCAAAGAACGGTTTGCATTGTAATTGTTTGCGCCCCCGCCCGAGTCCACAGCACAGAAATTGTTGTTGTTATTGTAGTTAGGGGACCGCAGCCGCCACGCCGCCGCCAAGCAAGTTTACAGAGATACACCTACTCTTAAAAATCAGGCTTTCGGATTGAGTTTTTCAAGCATACCTTTCAAAAGGTCGTCTTCCTTCTCAATCAAATCGCCCAACTTTTGAGCCATTTTATCCAGCTTTTCCATCGCCTTACTCGCATCAACGCTTTTCCCTGTAGAGGTCGTAAAACACCCCTGCGGGTTCTGAGACATGATGAGGTAGCAGTGAGTCAACTGGACATCCAGCGCCATCAAGGATGCCCGTGCTTCCAACAGATGCGCCTTGCGGAGCTGCCTCCGCTGGCTATCTGAGGGAAAGATGCTGTTGGCCTTTTCCGCCTGTGCGATGATCTCACAGGCTAGTTTGGCCACCGGCTCCGCAATCAGCCGGGAATACCGGGCTGAAAGACGGGTCAGAAAGTTTATCGTTTCGATGTAAATCGCATTGGCGACATTAACGTACTCGGCTTTACTTTCTGTGCGTTTGGATTTCAAAACAGACATACTTTAGTCTCCTTTGGGGTCATCGAGGCCGATTTCCCCTTGCTCTCGCTCGACTTCTTCAAGGTGCTTGAGCAGAACATACTCTATGTAGTTCGTGATAGACCGATGTTCTTTTGTTGCCAAAACACCAATCTTATCGAAAACCTCATCGGACAGGCGCAACGTGAATACGCGCTTGTTGGTTGCCATACAATACCTCCTATCAAATAGGTTTTGAAAGCATTGTATAGCATTTTTGATGTAATGTATGCACCCATAAGGCAGTCGAGTGATAGCATTTTGGGCTGTTTTTCAAAAATTCGCGCGGGGCGCTGACGCGCCCTTTGGATTTTTTGAGGGGAACTTTCTGCTTCTCGCCCACTTCCGTGGGCGAGAGTAGGGCGAGAACCCCTGCGGGGGATTAGGCAGCAAAGCCGGGAACCAGCGCCAAAGAACGGTAGGCATTGGAACCGTATGCGCCCCCGCCCGAGTCCACAGCACAGAAACAGTTGCTGCTAATGTAGTAAGGGGACCGCAGCCGCCACGCCCCCGCCGTTTCGGCGGCGGAATGCTTATAGGCAATCTTCGAATTTCCGGCCTTAAAGTATTCGTACTGCGCCTGACTACTCGGCTCACTGCTATTTGCGTAGGTTCTGGAACCGAACACTTCAAACTCTGCCAACAGCCACAGATAGTCGGTGGTCGCCGTCACGGCACTGGCCGAATTAGAGCCACCTCCGGTGTTATCCGTATACTTGGTGACGGACTTCATTACGGCCCTCAAATCGGCCGGCAGCGCAGCCAGAAGCGTGTTTGCTGTCGGATTGGTCGGGTCACTGGCAGCGCCCAGAACAGTAGATCTCATCTGGGTCTTAGCCCAACCACCGCTGTTTGTATCGCTGGTATTCATCGTGAACGCACCCGAAGTCGTGGTATAGCCAGACGGGTCATAGTAGCTATCCACGAGTCCCACAAACTTACCGCCGATCTTGCCCAACAGGAAGTGGATGCGGTTGCTGCCCTCCTTGCCGGAATTGTGGTTGAAACCGATGATAAAGGCATCAACTTTCAAGTTGGAGATCGTAGTTGCGCCCACCTTGCCATTAAGAGTGATTCTCTTGGTGTCGCCTACGGCCCAGTAGTTGGCGCCCTTATCTGCATCCGCCACCTTCTTGATGACCTTCCACTCGTTTTTGTCGAGCACCGGATTCACATAGTCCAGCGTCAGAGTATAGTCCTTATACTCCGTAGCGTTGATTGCCTCCGAGGTGCTGTCATCACCCTTGGTGGCGGTGATCGTCCAGCTTCCAAGCGTGGGCGGGTAGAGGGTGACGGAGCCGGTCTCATCGGAGCCAGTGATGGTGGCAGTCAGCGTGGCGTCGCCGCAAGAGGCAGTGATGGCGCTGCCGATGGGTGCCGTCAGCACCAGACGGCAGAAATGCACGGTCGCCGTGTAGGCTCCTCCGTTTTCGGTGACAGATACAGCGGCTGTGTCACTCTCCGCGTCGTCCTTGTGGGCGCTCACGGTGTAGGTGCCGGAGCGCTTGAGCTTGACCTGTGCTGTACCGGTGTCGTCTGCCGTGGCGGTGTATGCCTTGCCGGTGGGCAGGGCGGATGTGACGGTCGCCCCGGGTGCGGCAGTGACGGTCAGAGTTGCCGCAAAGTACGGCAGGGTCAGCGTGTACTTGCCGCCCACGGTCTCCACGTCGATGGTGTCATCCGTGGTCAGACCGGCCAGCTTGGCCGTGACCGTCCAAAGGCCCATACGGGGCAGAGCCACGGTGTAGCTGCCGCCGCTGTCTGCCGTGCCGGTGATGGTGCTCTTGCCGTCGGTCAGGGTCAGGGCGCTGCCTGCGGTCGTGGTGACGGTGAGCTTCGGCAGCGTATTGCCCAGCACCACATCAAGCGCCTGCTGCAAGTTTGTCGCGCCAGTGCCTGCTGTATCCTCAAAGGTGATATTTTTCGCCGTCAGGCCGTCTTTGAGGTTGTCCATCTTGCCTACCATCTCTTTGATGGCGGCCTGCACGCTGTCGGCTTCCAGACCGGCGGCAGGGCCGTCAAAAGAGATATTCTCGGCGGTGATAGCAGCAAAAAGCTCCTTGTGTGCCTCCGGGTTTTTGTCGTGCTCGGCAAGCAGCTTTCTGACCCACGCTTCTGTAGCAATGGCCGCCGGGTCTGCCGTCACGGTGACCTGCGCCGTGCCGGAGATGACGACCATGCCGTAAAATTCGAGCAGCAGATTACTCATCGCGGCTTCCGGGACAATCTCGAAGCCGTGGTCGTCCTGAAAGATGCAGACCAGAGCGTCGCTGCTGCTGTCATCCAGCTTGGCGTAGATGCCGATCTGATGCAGGGTATAGCCCTGCACAAGCCCCTTGTTGCTGATCTGGACTTTGAGCCGGTAGACCGTGTCGTCTCCCTCTTTGTCCACTGCGCTGTCCGCAAGGATGAGCGTCTGGCGCTGGTCTGCCACGCTGGTGGCCTTGGGCAGGTCGTCGGCAGGCAGGGTGCCAGCACCGCCCACCGCCCGGGTAAAGTTCATACGCTTGCCGGACATGGCTTCGGTCAGCATGGCCGTGCCAAGCTCAGTGTACGCGGATGTGTTCCAACTCATTTTTTTCAGCCCTCCAATCTCAGTGTTGCTTCTGTCTGCGCGTATACGCCTGCTGCTGCCGCCCCGGCAAAGGCCGTGGCCCTGCCGCTCTGCGGCGGTATCTTGCCCCGCACGCGGGCGCTCATAGTGCAGTACATCCCGCACGGAGCACCGGCAATATAAGCAGAAGTCAAATTTCTTGACGATATTTCATAAATAATCCTGTCCAGATGTGACCGCAAATTCTTGTAGCAGATGATTTTTCTGCAAATCTGTTCGTGTTTGGCAGTGTCGATATAATCCACCGGTATTCTGAGCCGGAAATGGTAAGGTGAACCGTCGTAATCAAACCATTCCTCGATGACCGGATTCGGATAAAGTGCCGCTATTGCGGCTTCCACTGCCGCTTTTGTTCCACGATGCCTATGCACATACCAACTGCCCTTGATTGTTTTGCGCTTTTCTTCAAGGGTATAAGACTTGTCATACCAATCTACAGCAAAGTCTTTTGCCAAAATATCCAGCAGGTCTTCCGGCAGTTCGTCGATGCGCGTGTAGATTTGACCGAGGTTGATTTCATCCAACCGCTGCTCCAGCACGTTGGCGATAGAGTGCGCCAGCGCAACCATCTTCGGGTCTTTCTGGAGTGCAAGCGGGAAGGAATCCATCATCCGCTCGGTGGTCAGGCCGTTATTCATCCTCGTACCCTCCGCTCTTTACAGCGACCGTGCCCACTTTTGCTACCTGCGGCACCTTGTCCGAGGTCAGGTCAACGGACGGCTTGCCATCTTCCAGCGGGGTGAAGACGGGCTGTTGCAAGTCCACGCGCTTGATGCCGACCTCCAACAGCAGATGCCGCAGCTTGTCCGGGTTGATATCCCTGCCCATCTTGCCAGACTGCCAGCTGATGTACTGCTGCACAGCCTCGTTTACGCGGGTTTGCGCATCCGCAGCAGAGATGTCTCCATCGCGGGTCAGGTAATAGGTCAGGTCGATGTTGTAGTTCACCACATCAGGATCACCAGAAATGACGTGGTCCGTCAGAGGCCGTACCTCATCGGCAGAGCAAACCTCCACCATCGCTTTCTTGGTTTCGTCCGGGGCAATGCTGCCATCATCCATGACGGCGTACAGGCAGACAGTGCCGGGGCTTGGGCTGTTCGCCACCACATCGGCGATTTTGGTAGACACGCTCTTCGCGAAATACTTGTAGCTGCCAACAGGCCCTGCGCTGGACCACGCTGCCTGACTATCAAGCAGAAGCTGGTAGAACTCGTCATCGTCCGGGGCATCGCTGCCGTTTGCGCTGGCCGTGACGTTGGAGCAGCCAGAATAGTAGTCGTACACATCAACAATGGTATTGATGTCGCCGACTGCAAAGTCGTTCCCGACAGTGCCGGAGGTCTGGCATACCACCGTAACGTCCGTATAGGTCGAACCAATAGGCACATATTCATCTGCCGTAGTTGCCCAATACAGCGAGGCGTTTGCGTCCGTGACGCGAGTGCCGGACGGGATGAGGATTGCGCTCTGCCGCGCCTCGCTGATATTGAAGCGCATGGTGCAGGTTGCCGCAGTGGGCTTTGGACGCTGCTGCAAGTAGAACAGCTCCGCCAGCGCATCCAGATTCTCGCCCTCTGCCCGGCTGGGCAGATTCTGGTTGTCAGCGTGGTTGTTGAGGGAACGCTCGTAGATTATCGCGTCCTCAATCCACGAGATTAACAGCCGTTCCGGGCTGCCGGGGCGCACGGATGTGCCAAAAAACTGCTCATACCCCGCACAGAGCAGCGCATCCAGTTCGTCAACGTCGGTGCTGATGAACTGGTGGTCTGCGGTACTACGCATTGATGCTCACCTCCACAACGGGAAGCATCGTTCCGGGGTTGTCCTTGGAGGATTTGAACGTAGTTCCCATATAAGTGGCTCTCGGTTCAAACCGTTCGATGGCTTCCTTGATGGCGGCGCAGAGCATAGGCTGCGCCACGTTTTCAGGGCGGTCAAGAATATCCGAGATGTCGATGCCAAACTCCCGGTAGCCCGGCACAGTGCCTTTCGGCGTGGATAGGATGACGGCGATGTTCTGCAGAACGCTGGCCACGATATCCTGCTCGCCGAGGGAAATGGCGGTCAGGTCATTTGCCGACACCAGATAATTGCTCATAAAATCGCCTCACTCTCTCGGATATTCCAGTAAAGTGACGCTCGCAGTAATCCATGTCGGAACGCCGAAAGCGTCTGTGTACTTGGTCTTGAATTTCACGGATTTGATGACCCACCGATAGCTACCGAAGACTTCGTTTCCGAGGACGAACGGCAGCGTCGTGTGATTATCGACATACCCCTTCAGAATCTCGCGCTGCTTGCTTGGAGCCACGCCAAGGTACGCCGAAAGTTCAATGTCGAACGTGATGGTGTCAGCATCCGTACCCGTAAACTCGGCCAGAGCCTTGCCTCCGGCACGCTGGTGGGTAGTGTATCTGGCAGACACGCTCTGCACCATGTCCTTGATGGTTTTGACGTAACCATCGAACACAGCAAAGATAATGCCTCCGAGGCATCCAACAATCACGGATATATCCCTCCCAACACGAAGCCGTCAGCGTTGAAGCACGGCAGGTACAGACAGATCACGATGTCATCAATGGCGGGCACCCACCACACCACATGGGACTTATGCTGGTGGTTAGTGGAGTTGTCCGCGCCCGTGACCTTTTCCTCCTCATCCCAAATCTGGCGGGTGCCGTTCTGGGTGTTGAGGATTTTCAGTGTATACGGAGACGGGTGCGTAAACTGGTGGTCATGCTGCCCAGCCTCCTCGGTGTACACAATGGCCTTGTAGTGCTGCATCACAGGCAGCCAGCCGGAAGTAATCCCGGTGTCCTCGAACTTCACGCGCACAAGGCGTTTTTTCTTGTTCACATCGGTGACTTTCCCGATGCGAACATCGACGTTCACGTTCATCAGTAACCTCCCAGCGTATGACGGCCAGTGACTTGTGTGGTGTACCCGCCAGAGCCGGATACTGTGTGCTTAGACTGCTTCACGATGTACTTGCCATCCCACGGTCCGAACTGGTCAGCGTTGAACGTCAGGCCTGCCACCTTGCCCGGATCGCCCGGATAGGTAAAACTCACCTGACGTTCATACTTGTTGTAGAGCCGGAGTTTCTTTGCAGCCAGTTCTTTCGCCTCTGCCTTGCTCGTGACCGGGGCGTAGACTTCCAGCTGCTGATTGGTCTTGCTCTTGGCATCATAGTCCTTGACATAGGAAATGCCCTCGATGGCCTTTCCGTCCGGCCCAACATAAGACACTCGGCAAGACGCGTACTGTGTTCCAGCCTGACCGAGCGAATGGCTATACTTGATATAGCTTTTGTCGCCCATCACGGTAGTCCACACAGCGTCCTTGCCCTCGTACTCCTGTTGGTCGAATATGACGATCTTGCCGTCGGTGCATTTCAGTGACAGCCCTGCATCGTGGCAAAGCTGCTGCAAGAAATCAATGTCAGAGCAGCGGTACTGCTCCACACGCTTGTACTCTGGGTCTTTCTTTGCGAGAAACTGGGTCGTCATGCCGTTCTTAGATGCCATTTCATTGGCAATGCCGGACAGCTTGTACTTTTCCCAGCCCTTGCTCTGCTTGGTCTGCCGGATCTGGCTCGTGTAGGGCAGCCCAATGGCCTTGATGGTGATAATGCCGGGCGGTCCAGACGCAACCACGCTGTCCAGTTCAAAGGTTCCACAGTCCAGTGCTTCATCTTTGCCATCACTGCGCCAGTTGCAGGCGGTGATTGTAGCCCGGATTTTCAAGCTTTCTTCTCCGCTGCCGGAGGAGGAGCCAGAAGAGCCGCCGCCAGACTTTCCGGAGATCTCGCTGGCATCCACCCAGCCGTAGACGCGAGATGTGCCATCGGTGTGGATGACGTGGTACGGATGAAGCGCGCCCTGCTTGATGATGGTGATCTTGGCAGGTCCAGCCTTTGGGTTGCCATTTGCCTTTTTATCAGTGGATGCCTTATAGTGCGGACCGCCAAGGAACTGCACCACATCGCCGACCTTGTAGCCATCGGAAGATGCAGCCGATACATCGCCGTCTATCATCTTCTGGAGCCAGTCGGTCATCCAGACATCCTCACGGTCTTGGAGTTTGATTTGCAGGTCATCGCTGGCATCTTCCTCGTTGTCCGTAAAGGACAGGGAGAGCAGGTAAGGAGCGATGCTGCTGGTAATATCCACACCGTCAAACTCCACCGTACACTCGGCATGGCGGGCAGTATTTTCATCGCTCATGTGACCACCTTCTTCCACGGCGGCAGGGTCGAACTGGTCTTTGTTTCGATTTCCGGGAGCGTCAAAACGATTCCGGCAGGAAACTCAAAATAGTTCAGATACTGCGAGTTCGCAGCCATCAGGCGGGCCGCAAGGGAGCAGCTGCCGAGCTGCGTGTATGCCACGCTGTCCCAGCGGTCGCCCTGCACGGTGGTGTAGGTTTTGCTCATGCGTAACCCCTCCTGAAATTATCGGTGTCGTTGTCGCTCACGATTTCCAGGACAGCTTCCCGGAGGTCGTCATTCTGGGCGTTCAGGACGCTTCGCAGTTCATCCGTATCTCGCATACCGTAGATGTGGTAAACAGGCGCAACGGTGATAGGCGCCGCGCTGCTGGCGTTGGAGCCACCAGATGCAGAGCCGCCGGGCAGCTGCACTTCCGTAGCGTAGCGGGTTTCGCCGCCGTTGAAGTAGACCGAATTGCCGCCAGTGACAGTTTCTACATATCGGTTGTACTCCTCACGCAGAGTCTGGGCTTCCTGCTCCTCACGGATGGCATCCCGGACAGCGGACAGGTCAATCGCATTTGTGCTGGTGATCTGTTCCAGCTGTCGCGCCTCGTTGAACGCTGCGCGGGTTTCCGGCGCAGTCAGCACGGTTTCGCCGCCGTTGAAGTAGACCAGCTCCGGGCCGTTCTCACCAACGATGGCAAAGCCCGGCGCAGCGGATTCCGTGCCGACTGCATAGCCGGGGATGTTTCCGTTCTTCTGGTCGATGTTGTAACGCTTATTCGCCCCGGCCAGCGCATCAGAGGCAGCGTTCGCCACCTTTTCGTATGCCTCCTTGACACGAGGCATCATGCCCTCTGCGCCATCGATAAAGCCCTGAACGGTGGACTGTGCGCTCTTCATGGCCTCGTCGTTCAAGTCCATGTCGGCCACACTGTCGGCTACGTTCTGCGCGATCTCGTCCATGGCATTGCTCATGCCGGTTTCGAGGTCGGCCATGCTCTCGCTGGTGGTTTTCTGCGCCTCCTGCAAGGAACGGTAGTTCTCGACCATCTTTGCGAGGTCGGAATCCGACGCAGCTGCCATTCCGGCGATGGCGTTTACAGAATCCTTGCTGCCATCGGCGAAGCTGGCAATAACGTCGCTCAAACCGTCAATGTCAGCAGCACGTTCGGTCAGGTTTTCGAGGTTCTGGTTGTAGTTGTCCCAGTAGGTGATTTGGCTTTCCAGCGCGGAGTTTATGCTGGATGCAGAGGTGGCGACGACCTTCTCAGCGGTATCCCACAGGTCATACTGCTTGCTGATGCTGTCATAGGCCGCATTGTAAGCGTCCGTGTATGCCGAAACGAGTTCCTGAATCTCCGCCTCGGCACTGTTGATAACATCGGTGACGGCCTGCTCCTGTGCAGCCACATCGTTTGCGCTGCTGGCGGCATCCTGCTGCGCTGCGTTCAGGGAATCGACTGCATCCTTGGCTTCCTGATACTCGGCCTCAGCTGCATCGATGGCTTCCTGATCCTTCTCCACGGCCTCGGTGTAGTTTTCGACTTCATGCCGGGCAGTGGCGAGGTCTTCCGAGTAGCCCATGTACTCGGTGCGCAGCTGCTGCACATCCTCGCCCATTGAACGCCAAGGAATATCCTGGACTGTGCCATAAGTGGACTTGAATTGTTCGTCCGTCATGCCGAGCGTGGAAAGCAACTTGCTGTAGGTTGCGTCCATGCCGGCATTGGATTTTTCAACCTTTGCCTGTGCAGCAGCCAGCTTCGCTTCATTCGCCGCACTTTCGACCAGCACATCGTTGTACTGCTCGTAGATTCCGTTCAGGTACTCTTGCCGAGCCTGCGCTTTTACATCGTCCGCATAAGCATTCGCGTGCTGGCGCAGAGCTTCGGTGCCTCCCTTGATGGAATCCGTTTCAAGGTCAATATCATCCGCAAGACTGGGCACCAGTGCAGACAGACGGGCAAGGGTATCGTGATACTCGGCGTTCCCGGCGGTGTTGCCGTTGGTGGCAGCTTCGATGGCCTCCAACTTGCTGATGTACTGGTCAGCGACACTGGCAGTAGCTTCCATGTTGGACAGCGCGGAATGGTAGGTGTCGCTGACCTCGTCCATGCTACTGCCCATATCGCGGGCTGCGCTGGTCAGTTCTCGCACATGCGGGACACCGTCGTCTGCTGCGCCAGAAATTCCACCGATTACGGCAGCGAGAGCCGTTCCCGCAATGACAACGCCCGCAAGAACAGGAGCCGTCACTCCAAGGGATGCAGAGAACAGGCCCATAGCTGCGCTGCCAATTTTTATTGCCGCAGATGCGGCAGTCATAACGCCAAGGAGCCCCCCAAGGGCGACAGTTCCGGCTGCAACCGCCTTGACTACACCGGGATGTTCCTCAATGAAGCCCTGCATCCAGCCCAGAACTTTAGCCCCGACATCGTACAGCTTGGACAAAGTCGGGGTCAAATCCTCGCCGATGGCGATTTTCAGGCCGTCAGCGGCAGACTGCATCAGAACCAGCCTGCCGTTCATGTTGTCCAGCATGGTGCCCGCCATCTTGTCGGCAGATCCGGCGCAGTTGTTCAGGGCTGCGGTGTAGTCCGAGAACGACTGCCCGCCCTCGGCTGCGGCCTCGCTGCATCCGGCCATGATGGTTTGCAACTTGGAATACTGGTTTGTGCCAGCGATGGTCTTGGCAAGGTTGGCCTGCTCCTGGTCGGTCAGGTCGCCCCAGACCCCGGCAATCCCGGTAAGGATGCTGGACAGGGACTGCATATTGCCCTGTGCATCGTAGATGTTCACGCCGTAGGTCGCCAGCTCGTCACCGCACTTTTTTGTGTTGGTGGCAAGGCGTGTGAAGATGGCGTTCAGGGCTGTGCCAGCCTCGCCGCCCTTAACACCGGCATTGGCCATGGTAGCCAGAACTGCGGTAGTTTCCTCGACAGAGTAGCCGAGGGAGGTGGCGGTGGATGCGCACGCCTTGTATGCCTCGCCCAGCTGAATCACGTCCGTGTTGGAGTGAGCCATGGCGTAGGCCATCACATCGACAAAGTGCGTGGTGTCAGAGGCTTTCAGACCAAAGGCGGTCAGATAGTCGGTGACAATATCCGATGCCTGCGCCAAGTCCATGTTGGCAGCAGCAGCCAGATTCAGCACTGGGCTGATGCCCTCCAGCATAGACTGGGTGTTCCAGCCTGCCAGAGCCATGTAAGACAAAGCATCCGCAGATTCACCGGCGGTGAACTTGGTGGTTGCGCCCATCTCCTTGGCCTTGTCAGACAGGGCTTCCAGTTCATCGCCGGATGCACCGGACAGGGCTTCGACGTTGCTCATGGATGCTTCAAAATCACCTGCGGTGTTGATGCAGTCCATGTATGCGTCTTTGATTTCGTTGAGGGCTTTTGCGATGCCAGCCGTGGCAAGTACAGATTCAACGGCATCGAGGGCTTCGACAGATTTCTCGCCGAAGCCCTTTGCGCCCTCTCCGGCCTCGTCCATGGTCTTTTTGAGGTCAACCTGCTGGTCTTTCAGCTTATCGACCTCGGTTTCCAGCCGAGTGGTTTCCGCTGTCAGCTGCGTGGTGTCCACGCCAGCTTCCCGCAGGGTGTTCCCGGTGGCAGCCAGCCGTTGCTCATAGGTGTGCAGGGAGGCCGTGGTCTTGTCGATCTGCGCCTGCTTGGAAATCAGCTTGTTTTCCAGCGCAGAGGAATAGCCCTCGGTCTCCTGAATCTCTTTCTGGATGTTATCGTACTGCTGCTGCAAGACGGCCAGCCGCTGCTTGGTGGAGTCAACGGCCTGCTGCTGCTTCTGGTACGCAGTTATGTCGGACTGTACCTTGTTCAGCTGCTGGATTCTGTTCTGCGTTTCCGCGAGAGCGGACTGCGCAGCCTTGAAGGTGCTGGAGAAGTTGCTGTTCTGTTTGGCGGACAGGTTGAACAGCAACTCCCATTCTTTTCGAGCCACTACTTCGCCTTTCTCGCCTTTTCGCGCTCGGCAACAATGGCATTGTTGGTATCAATCCATTGCCGCAGTTGATACAGAGGCATTGCAAGCCAGTATGGTGCAGGGGTGTTGTTTCCCTGCGCCATCAGAAGGGCTTGCCGCCGCAGCCACTCTCCACCATCATCAGTTACGCATCCGACAGCATCAAAAAATTTCTTGCTTTGGTGCGGATGGTGTTGTAATCCCGAATGCTCATTGCGCCGATAACGTCAACACCGATGGGCTGCGTACACGCCCGGCAGGCCATCCGAATCAGATAGCCCGCACTCATGCTCGGCACGATAACCGGCTGGCGCAGAGCGGACATCTCGGCCTCGATTGCAAGCGAATCATTGCCAGTCAGCTTGCCGAAGTCAAACGTCAGGGTGTCGTACTTCTTGCCCTCATACTCAAACGGCTGAATGAGCTTGTGGACGTACACATAAGGGTCAGTGGCAGCTTTATTCGCAGCGGCGATGGCTGCATCGTACTCCTTATCGCTGATGGTGGTGTTCATAGCGGCTGCTCCTTTCGCAGTTAAAAAATAGGCCGGAGCCGCAAAATGCAGCCCCGGCATAACGATTGGCTCTGATTACTTGCCCAGCACCTTACGGACAGCTGCCAGATAATCCGTGCCGTTGATGTAGCAAATGAAGTTGGTGGGGTCCAGTTCACGCACCTTCTTGCCATCGAGATAAGTTGCCCAGTAGCGGACAGCGTACTCACTAGACCCGTTGGCGGGAGTTGCCGGGGCGATAGTGCCGCTCTTGGTAGACTTCGGGATGACGACCATGACGTGCTTTTCGGAACGAACATCAACGGTGCCGTTGATGTTGTCCTCGTACTGGTTTGCCACACGGAGGTCAATCTGATGGCGGCGAATCTCTGCCAGTTTGACCGACTGCGGCGTGGTGGTACGGAAGTTCAGGCCAAGGGTCATGGCGTCCAGATGACCCATGATGATAGCCTCGATGTTGCCGCCAATGCCAGAGCCGGAAACGGTCTGGGTCAGCATGGTAACATCGGGCAGAGTGACCTGTGCCATGCCTTCGTATTCGATGCTATCCTCATAGACAGCAAAGTTGATAACAGACTGGTCCATAGATATACCTCCTCTTTAGGACTGGAGTGCGCTGGTCACATAGTCAGCGTCATACTCCAGCACGAAGTCAATTTCCTGCGCCGGAGAGGGCGGGGTCATGTAGACGTGCAGCTTGATTTTGCCCGCCATCAGGCTGGTCAGGGGGTTCTCGCTTTCCAGCATCTCCACGCGGGCGCCCAGCAGGTAGCCTGCGCCAACCAGACCATTCAGCCAGATGTTTGCGCTGTCCAAAATGGTATCAACCAGTCGACGGTTCATCGGCTTGTCCAGCTTAGACCAGAAAGTCTTGATAAGCGTGTTGGAAACATAGTCGAACATCCGGCTGATGGGGATGAAGTAGTCCTTCACGTCAGTGGACTTGGGGTAGCAGCCAGTGTGGTTGCCCCATGCGGTCCAGCTGCCCATGAAGTTCAGGAACGTGCAGATGCCAGCAGCATCGACCACGTTTGCCTGATTGTAGGTCAGGTTGATGGCTGTACCGTCATCGTCGCACAGACCGTTGATGTGGACGGTCTTGTTGGAAGGGCTCTCGTAAGGGATGCCGCCATTGTTGGTGTCGGTCTCCGCGAGGCAGCCCGCCATGACGGTAGAGCCGTGGAACTTCAGATCGCCCAGAGTGCCGTTAGGCCAGCACAGAATGGACTTCTGGTCGTAAGTACCAGTGTTCTTAGCATTCACTGCGGCAGTATGGGTCTTTGCAGAAATGTCCACCAGAGCCTTGCCAGAGAACATACCGTTGATGGAGCCCGCCTTTGCAGCCAGCGCAGCAGCAACGGTAGCCTCCTTGGAGAAGCCGGGTGCCATAATCAGGTCAGGCACAATACCGAACATAGTCAGGCAAGCCTCGACCTGCTCCACGGCAGCTGCCACAGCCTCGGCCTCAGCGTTTTCCGCGAGCGGCAGGAAAATGACCGGCTGGCAAGCGCACAGCTTGAAGTGATAGTACATCACCTCGCAAACAGTGAACTTTGCCCAGTCGTTGTCATAACCCAACTGTTCCTCTGCTTCGGTGTAGCTGGTGCACAGCACAGGGGTGCCAGCGGTTGCAGCGGTGCCAGTTGCCTTGGACAGCGGTGCCGTACCGATGACAAAGGGGATGCCGCAGGTTGCGGCGTTCGGGGTCGCCACGGCGGTGTCGGCGCGGCTGACGTTAATACCATGATCTGCCATAGTATGTAATCCTCCTTACTTGGATTTGGCGAGCATCCGGGCATACGCAAGGATAGCCTCGCCGCGTGCTTTTGCCTTTTCAGGCGTAGTGTTCAGTTCGGCCACATCGATGATGAAGTCGGCCACGCCGGGATATTTCTCGGTGGCGATTTTCACATCGTCACGATTCACCGCCTCCGCAGCAGCGCAGGGGTAAATCGTATTTTTCTGGATATAGCCCAGAATGGACGGACCGACGTAAATGGAAACGCCGGGCTTGCTCTGCGCAGGCTCGGCGTTCACGGTAGTTTCGGCGGGCTGTTCCGCCGCGGTCTTTTTTACCGCCATAATTTAATGTCCTCCGTTTGCTGCACGGTCGGCAGCTTCCAGTAGGTAATCATCTCTCCGGCGTAATACGGTTTGGTTTCCTCGTCGTAAGGAACACTTTCCAGCTTATGACCGGGAGACAGGTCAAGCGCAAACTGATACCGATGCTTTCCATCGGTGCCAGTGCCGCCTACCTTGCGGACTTTGAGCAATTCCACACGAAACTGCTCCATCATGTTCAGGAGAGCGAGGTCGCCCTCCTGTTCATCCGGGTTGTAGCAGCAAAAGATAGAGCGCACAGAAACCACCGTGCGCTCCTCGCTGCCGGGCTGCTGCTCCGTTTCCAGCGGAATGACCCGATGGATGATGTACGGAGCTTTCTTCTTGGCTGAACGGCTGTCGGGCAGCCGCATCAAGTAAACTTCCGGGGCACGGTAGGCCTGTTCGGTATCGCCCTGCTGCATAGCTACCGGGAGAATCATGTCAGCCATGATTTTCTCCGTGAATGCTTTCAGCTGCTCAAGCAAAACAACGCTGGTCATATCAGACACCCCATCCGTTCAAAATTCGCGTGATTTCATGCTCAATGCGCTCCTCGTAAGTGGATGCCATTTTCTCCTCGATGGAGTCCATAACATTCTCGTTGGAGTACATCATCTGCGGGGTGGCAGGGCCAAACAGCTCCTTGACCGGGAAACGTTTTTCTCCTTGCCGCTCATAGATGCCATAGTGAGAGCCCATCTTCGCCTCGAAAGCGTGGTCCAGTGCCTGTCTTGCGCCGGACTTCTTCACGCGAGTTACCACGCGGCCGCTGCGGTCCACCTTGGTATCGAAAACTCTAAGGGGGATGACGCTGCCACGGTAGCCGAAGTTGATAGAAACCTCGCCATTGCTGCCCCGCTGGATGTTGTTGATATTCTTTGTGCGGTTGGAAAATTCGCTGCTGCTGATGGCATACTCCTGCGTGACTGCCCGTTTCGCCACCGTTTTTCCGGCGGCAGCGGCGCGAGCCAGCGCAGATCCTACAGCACGATTGGCACCTCCGGGAATTCCGGCGAGGAGGGCAGACACCCGGTCAAATCCTTCCTCTGCAATGTCAACGGTGATGCCAGCAGCTACACTGTGCATCATGGTGTCCGTTGTCACATCACTCATTCGTCAATCGCCTCCAGTTCCACCCGCAGCATCCCCATCTCGCAGACAGAGGATGCCACATAGTAGTTTCGGACGAATCCATCCTCGTCAATGCCCAGCTTGCAATCCTTTTCAGGCTGCTTTCCACCGAGGGATGCAATATTGCAGTGCAGCACCCGGCTGACCCGGTACAGACCCTGCGCATGGTCGCTGATGGCCTGACGTACACGCTCCTTTTCAGAGAGGCCTGTCAGAACCAGAGAAACGTCAGGGTATTCCTCTCCATCATAGTAGACCGTGTGCGTTTCGGCGAACTCATCCAGATTCAGAAAGACGCTGTTCAGGTCTTCCTGCACAGCGTCTTTAAAGGCACTCACGCCGTGGGCATCGCAGCTGCCAGTTCAGGACCATCGGTGCACTCGTCACCGGGCACAACGTCCTCGGCGCAGATAGCCTGAATGAGTGCGTCCTTGGTCTTGAGCTGCTTGGTGTCGATGCCCATATCCGCAGCCAGCTTTTTCAGGTTGGCAACGGTCATATCGTGCAGCTGGTCGGGGTCGAGGTGTGACGTCTCAGAGCCATTCTGCGAGGCTTCGGCTGCGGGGGTGTCGTTACCTTCCGCAGTTGCCGGAACGTCCGCAGGGGCGGTTTCCGGGGCAGTGGGCGCAGAAAACGCGCATTTCGCCACACCCAGCCCGATAAGGCGGGCCGCTTCGGCATCGCTGACCTCGCACCGCTCGCCATGCGCAACAGTGTGAACGCCAGTCTTGGTGGGGCAGCCGTAGCCACCGCAAAGAATTTCAACAATCATCGGTGTACTCCTTTCAGGTCGGACTTAGCCGACCATGTTCTTGGCGCGAATCCACGGAATGTAGTTCTTGGGTGCAGCCAGAGGACGAGACTTCAGGGCGGTCTTGCGAGTGTCGTTTTCCTGATCGATGCTGAACTTCGGAACACGGCGGCCAGAAATGGTGGACTGGATGGTGTCGCCGTAGTTGATCTGAGTGATAGCACCATACATCAGATGGCCGCAGCCGGGAGCCGTAATCACGGCATCGGTCTTGGGGAAGTAACTCTGCTCCTTGTCGGTGGAATCCACATAGGTTTCATCAACAGAAATCAGATTCAACTTGTAGCCGCGGAAGTTGAGGGTGCCACCGTAGACAACACCGTCGTATGCGCTCAGCTGCTGCTCAATCTGGCCGATGATGATGCCGGAATTCTTATCCAGCAGACGCTGAACCTTTTCGAGATTCATCACTGCGTCATAAACATCAGCACCCAGCAGCAGGTCGGCAGCGCGCAGACCACGCTTGGACAGCATCCGGCACATAGCCGGAACGTCGCCAAAGAAATTGCCACCTTCCTCGTTCCACTTGTGGGCGGCAGTGTAGATGTGGTCGTTCTCGTGGCCGGGATTGTAGAAATTCACGACCTTTGCCTCGCCCTTGGTCACGTTGTCGAGCATCTCCTGCATGACGCATCCGTTGTCCAGCATGGTCTGTGCACACATCCACTCCTCGGTGCGGACGATACGGCCATCCATGTCAGCCAGATCGTTCTGGACCAGTTTTGCGGCACGCTGGGCAGGGGTGCTGTTGGCATAGATGGCCTCGCCGAAGCCACGCTTCGTCAGGTCATCAGAGGTTAGAGGACGGCTCACACCGATGGACGCAGGCTCAAACTCGTGGATCTCGTAGCCCATGCGATCCATCGGGATTGCGCCGACACGAGGCGACACAAAGGCTGCCATCTTGCGGTCGCCGTCCATGTACTCGGTCAGCACCTTGTTGGAGCTGAAGATGTCGCCCTCCTCCGTGGGAAAGTAGCGGTCACGGAAAAAAGTCTGCTTGGGCACAATGCGCTTCTGCACGGCCATCAGGGTATAGGTGTCAAAGAAATTCAGTTCAGCAGGCATTGTTATATCCTCCTTACAGTGCGGGTGCAGCGGCCTTGAAGACGATGCCACCGTTGCGCAGGGCATCCTTGTCGGCCTCGGTCATGGTGTAGCTGTCGGCCACGGTAACCTTGTTGGAATTGAAGCAGCCCATCAGGTACACCGGGGCAATCACGTCGTCAGTGGTACCAACGGCCACGTCATCACACAGGATGCAGTAAGCGGTAAGCACCTCATTACTGGCAGCAGCGGTGCCCAGCACGACCAGCTTGTTATCGCCAGCAGTGCCGCCGGACTTAGCCAGAACGGTGCCGCGCTTGATGGTATCGGCCTTGGACAGCTTGCGGATGGTGCCGCCGCTGACAACCAGCTTGGGGTTGATGTCGGCAATCAGGCCATCAAATTCCATGGTGCCGAGAGATTTGCTCAGTTCGCTCATAGTAGTGTTCCTCCTCACTTCTTGTCATCGTCGAGCAGTTCGGCAACGACCGCTTCGGCATCAGCCATGCGCTCGGCCTGCGTCTTGGGCACGTTACCCTTTGCATCGGGCAGAGATTCCGGGCTGCCGGATGCAGACGCACCCGGAACAGCCTCCACGCTCTGCGCGCCAGATGCGGCGTTGTCCGCTGCCAGATTCTTCAGGAACTCGTGACCCTGCGCAGCAGCAGCCTTGGCGGCGCGGAATGCCAGCTCGCGAGCATCGCAAGCGGTCTCGCCGTACTTAGCCTCCTGCACCAGAGCGGAGTCAAACAGGCTTGCCACCGAATCGATTTCGGCCAGACGGTTGCGCTCCGCGCTCACGGCTGCGTCAACTGCGGCCTGCGGGTTTTCCGCTGCGGGGGTTGCAGTGGTGGGATTTGCATTGTTTGCCATAGTGGATTGTCCTCCTTCGTTGGACTGGGCGGCGGGTGCCGCCGGTGTATTTGCAGCAGCGGATGCAGGTGCAGCCGCTGCTGCCATAGGAATGTTGTCGGGCAACTTTACGCCCGGCATCAGGCGCAGGGCGTGACCATTTGCGTAGATGGTCTGACGGTCTGCGCTTGCGGAGATCGCAACGGGTTCAGCATCATCCAGCAACTCATTGGCGAAGCCTTTTTCGATGGCCTCCTTGCCCGTCATATAGGTTGTGTCGCCCATCATGTGCAGCAATACGGTTTCAGACAGACCAGTCTTCCGCTTGTAGATGGCGACTTGGCTCTTGTCCCATGCGTCGTTGGCTTCCGCAGCCTTGCGAAGTTCGTCAGCATTGAGCGCGCCTCGAATGGGAGTCCAGCACTTGTGAATCATCACAAGGCTGGAAGGATTCACCTTTACCGTATCGCAGGCGCACATGATAAGACTGCCGCCAGACATGGCCACGCCGTCCACAATGCAGGTCAGCTTCGTGCCCTTTGCGGCCAGTTCGCGCAGTCTGTTGTGAATCAGGATGGAAACGCCCGCATCGCCGCCCAGACTGTCCATGCGGATGATGATCTGCGGGCAGTTTTCGACCTGCTGCAAGTCCGACAGGAACTCGCTCTCGATGATGTACTGCCCCGGAATCGGCTTGTCAGTCCACCAGTCGATGGGCTGCGTTTCCACGATTTCGCCGTACATAGTAATATCCGCGGTCTGGCCGTCAGTGCTGGCCATTGCATAACAAGGCCGCAGGATATTCACCTGCGGTGCGTCATTCGGTTTGGGCATTTTGCTTACCTCCCTGTGTCGTAATGCTGGCGGTGGTTTCGATTGCGCCCTCACGGCCAGCTGCTTTCAGCAGCTCATTTTCACGAGCCAGCTGTTCGGCGTTTTCGGTCCAGTCGCCGCCGCCCATCTCAAGGGTGACCTGTTCGTGGGTCTTAAAGGCGTGGTACGTCTGGAGAATGGCTGCATTGACTTCCTTGTCGGGGTCAAGACTGCCCTGCACAGGGCCAATCCAGCGGGCACCGCACCATGCAGCACGGAGCAGCGGGTCATCAAAAAAGCCCGGAGCGATTACTCGCCCACGGGCTACGGCCTCTGCCAGCCAGATTTCATACGCGGGCTGGCAGAAGCTGTCCACCAGCCATGTGCGGCGCATCTTGAACGCCTCCCATGCTTCCAGCAGGGCAGCGCGGCTTGCCGAATAACTGGCATTGAACTCTTTCAGCAGCAGTTCATACGGCATCTCGATGGCTCCACCCATCAGCTTGCACATCGTCCGAACGAACGTATCAAAGCCCGCAGTCGGGAGATTCGGATTTCCAAACTTGACATCCTCGTCTTGGCCGAGGTGAAAAACCTGACCGGGCCCCATCTCATATTCGGAATCACTGTGGCTGACATTGCTGGCCTGTGGATTATCCACAGGAACACCGCCAAGGTCACCGCTTCCAGTTTCGCTGAATGGAATGCCGCTCTTGGACGTGTTGGTGACGATCCACGCCGTGAAGTAGCTCTGGACCAGTGCTGCAATCAGTTCCGATTCGGTGTATCTGCGCAGCTGGAGCAGCGGTTCGATGATGGGCGCAATGAGCGGAACACCACGGTACTGGTCCGGGCGTTCCGATTCCATGATGTGCAGGATCTGGGGTAGCCCGGTAGTTGCGCCGACGGCCTCTACCCGCTGCCATGTGGTCGTATCGCCCTTCCATTCGTGCGGGTAGGTGTTTCGCACCCAGTAGGCCACGATTGCACCGCTGCTGTCTACTTCCACGCCGTCATAGATTTTGTTTCCGTTGCTGGGGTTCTTGCCCTCGGTGTAGCCCAGACCATCCAGCAGACCGCCGCACTTGTCCGGGGTGGACACTCGGTCGGCCTCCACCAGCTGCAGCCGCAGGCCATAGGGATGCAGCTTGTCCGGGTTGCGGATTTTCACCACGGCGAACACGTCGCCGCTCATGAGCCAGCTTTTCAAGGCCAGCTGCTGCAAGCCGTAGAAGTTGTTCAGCCCCATGGCATCGCAGCTGCGGCGGTTCTCCGCCCACAGCCGGAACTCAGCCTCGGTCTTGGTCTGCCATTCTTTGGCCGCCTCCGGGGAAAGCCCCAGCACATCCCGGTCAATGGTTGCTTTCAGGTTCAGGCCAGTGCCGACCACCTTTGTGCGGTTGGTGTTGATGGCACTCGTGGCAATCGGTGCGCTCATGTAGAGCATCCGGCTGCGCTGCCGCAGGGTATCGGCGTTGTCGTGTATATCGCTGCTCGGCGAGTTGCTGTTGGGGAAGAATGCCCGCAGCGCGCGCCGCTTGTGGGATGCGCCCGCTTCGCTGTATCCGCTGGCTTGCGGTGCAGCAGTGACGCGGTATCTGACGCTCAAAAGTAATCGCCTCCGTAAATTTCAAACTAAGCGGGCTGGCTGGGGAAAGGAGTAAAAAGCAGCCAGTCCGCGGCAAAAGCCCAGATGGGCTGTCACCCTAAAAAATTACCAATCGCGCGGAATAACGGCAAATGCCTTGCGGGCACTCTGGCCGTTCAGCAGCGCAGTCAGTTCATCGACTTTTTCCTCGGCATCCTTGATTTCATCGCTCAATTTGCCGAGGTCGAGGCGTGTAAGTTCCCGGTCATCAAGACGGTAGCTTTTCACGCCGCCGGAAAGCAGCTTGTTGTAGGCCAAATACAGGTTGTCAAGCCGCTGTGTGTGGAACTCCAGCCGCTTTTTGATGGTCACGGTATCCATACCTCACACCTCACCAGTCGTCTAAAAGTTTCTCCCGCTTCCTGCCGGTTGGCCGGGAGCGGGAGATGGGTTGTTGAATATTTACTGCTGCCGGGGTATCGACTACCTTGCCACGCTGCTGCTTTAGCCTGCGGTCAATGGCATCTAGGTCTTTTGGCACGACCTTGTAAGCTGCCAGAGCGTAGTTCCGACAGTCTAAAGGCTCGTTGCGCTCGTGGCCGGAGATTTTATCCCACTGCCATGGGTTTCGGTGCCCCTCTTTGTAAATCAAATGTTCGGACAACAAGCCGTTGAAATATCTCGGACCGTAGTCATCCCGGCGCGGGAAATGGCAATATCGAGCTCCCGGCTCCTGTACTTTCAAATCGTCCATGATGATTTGCTTTCCAGAGTCAACACCTATCTGGTATTGCCAGCACATCCCAACGTACTTGTTTTGAATCGTGATTTTCTGCTGCTTTGGCGGAGCCGTAAAAGGCTTATCTGGGCCCGGCATACCTTTGATGCAGAAAACCTTTTTGCCGATTCGGTCGTGGCAGCGCATACGCACATCCTGCGTAAAGTGTCCGCCTTCGTCTACGAACGAAATGGACACAGTCATCTTCAATCCATCAGAGAACTTTAGCTGCCTATCAAAAACCAGTTCATCCAGCTGCTGCCAAACTTCATCACTGTCCGGGCGGCCCATAACAATGCCTTTTTCGATACCCCATGTTTCCCCGAAGTGGCCGAAGCCCACGATCTCGTACTCCATGCGATCATCTTGGGTATCAATGCCAGCGGTCAAGAACAGCACGCCATCCGGCAGTTCCGCCGGGTATTCCTCCCTGCGGCCCAACATGGTGTCTTCATCCTGCACATCGCCGCGGTCTTCCCACAGCAGCCCAAGGCGGGTGTTGTAGACGACCTGCATCTTCTTGGTATCGCCCAAGGCGTTCAGGTATTTCAGCACGGTGTCTTTCCATGCAGCCCACTGCGAAACAAAGCTGTTCAGCCAGAAGCTGCGGATGCCGTTCTCGTAGGCTGCCGGGTTTTCGGCCTGCCAGTGAGCGGGTGCCCGCTTCATGGTCACCTCGTCCGAAATGCAGCTGCACTCCGGGCAGAGATACCACACGTCCTTGACCTTGTAGGTTTTCTCGCCGTGGGTCTCGATGGTGTCGTAATCGTACCGAATATCTTCCCAGCGCAGTTCGTGGAAGCCCTTGCAGTGTGGGCACTGGGATACCCAGCGTTCCATTGTGCCTTTGACGTAGGACTTGGCGATGGCGCTGTGCCCCTTGATGGTTGGGGTGCTGACTTCCACAGCCTTTGCGTTATAAAACGTAGTCTGGCGGGCCATTGCCAGCTCCCAAGGGTCACCCTCTGTGCCGGCGCTCACTGCCCAGCGGTCACGCTCGTCACCCAGCACATAGCGGATGGGTTTCGATGCCAGAGCGTGCGCCTCGGTGGAGCCGCACATGGTCAGGATGCCGCCGGGGTAAGACTTCTGCAGAATGGTGTTGCCGCTGTCTCGGCTCTTGCTCTCTGCCACCTTTGCCCGCAGGGTAGGACAGTCTCGTATCATGGGAGCGATACGCAGCTTGCTGTACTCCTTGGCATCAGTCTGAACCGGGTGGATAAAAAGGATAGATCCGGGGTCAACGTCAATCGTTCTGCCGATGACATTGTTTTCAAATTCGCTCTTGCCGACCTGCGAGGACGCTACGACAACGATGTGATGGACGCGAGGGTCAGAGTATGCGTCCATGATTTCCACCAGATAGGGCGTTCTGCTGTTGCGCCAGCGGCCTTGTTCAGCAGATGCTTCCGGGGACAGGACGCGGTTTTGTGCTGCCCACTCGCTGACCGTCACGTTGGGCGGCGGGCGAATAGCTGCCACCAGCTTCGACACCAGAGCATTCAGGCGGTCTACTGCGGCGTTGTCACTCATCCTCGTCACCGCCCAGTTTTTCAGTCCACGACCGGCGTTCCCGGACGCGAGCCTCGTACTTGGCCGGGTCATAACGGAACAGAGCGATTTCCTCCGCAATCTGATTGACCTCGCCTCGCATATACTCTGCAACCTCGGCAGGGTCAGACAGAGCAGCAGCATTGATGGCCACCCGGCTGGGCAACGCCATCAGCGCACCCCGGATGGTGTAGATAAGTTCGGCGGTCATGGCTGCCACATCCTCGCTGCGGTGCATCTGCCCGGACAGTTCCTTGGCTTCTGCCTGCGCGATTTTGGCCTTGCTGGTCTTGAGCGTGGCCTCAGCCTTTGCCTTGACACGCTCAATCTTCTTGGCTTCATCTGCTTCTTCCTTGGTCAGCCCACCGCGGGAGACGCTGCCGATGTACGCTTGCACGGCATCAGACAAGACGAACTTGCCCCGGCTGACGGTGGTAAGCACACCGTCCTGTGTCAGCTGCTGCACTCTGCGGCCCGTGATTCCCAGTATCAACGCCAGTTCGGTGGTGGTCACGTTTCTGTCAGCAACTCTTTCTTTTGTAGGCATCCCGGAACCACCTCCTTTTCGGGTAAAACTATCTGGAAAATTCCTCAAAAATCGTTATACAAAGCGTAACGAAATGGCTGATTTTTCCCTCACTAACTAGCATGATTTCGGGGTCGTCGAGCCCGCTCATGGTAGGGTGCCCCCGTCACAGTACCTTTTCAGCACCGAACGACTGCTCCTGCCCGCTGTCGGGCGGGTGGAGTGCAGCTTCAACCATTGCAGGGTCATACACGAAGGTGAACTTCATGTCCTGCACAGGTACAGGCTTATCAACATAGATGTCTACGACAGGCATTGTGATACGCTCCTCTCTCAGATGCTGCGGATGACCTTGGCCTTGGAGTATGTCGGATGGTCTTTGGTCATCATGTTCAGGAACTCGTCTTTGGTAAAGCCGGACAGACGGAAGATTTCTTCAGGCTTCATGCCCAGCTGCTTGCCGATCTCGTCCACGGTCTTGCCCTCGTCAATGAGCTTCTTCACGATGGCTTTCATAGGGTCGAGCAGGTGTGTTCCGCGAGCTCGGTTGTGTGTGATGGTGCCGTATACATCGGCACTCTCGTCACCGTGATGGTCTACGACTACGACAGGCACCTTGCCGCCCAGCAGGGACAGCAGCGGTTCACGGCCTGATACTGTCCAGCGGTGGAAGCCGTCAATGATGGTTCCGTCCGGGCGTACCACGATGGGCAGCGTCCAGCCGTTGGTCAGGATAGACTGGATAAGCAGCTTCAGGTTTTCCTCGCTGACCTTGTTGGGGTTGTAGTCGTTGGCGTGAATAGTGTTGCGGTCTACCCACTGGAGGGATGCCAGCGGGGCGAATACATCAATGCTTTCCATGGTTCTGCTCCTCCTTGATGCGGGCGTTGTGGTCGTTGTAGATGGTGGTCCAGAGAATGCGCAGGATACGCATTTTGGGGTCTCCGTACAACAGGCCCTCGTACATGGTCTTGTAGTGCTTCTGCTCAGCGATGCCGTAGGTCTTGATGAACAGGCCACGCCAGTGCTCGATGTGGGACAGGGTGTCCTTGGCGATGGTGTAGCGCTCCGGGTGCAGGAACAGCAGGTCTTTGCAGAGGGCTTTATAATCCTTCTGTTCGGTGTCTGCTTCCAGCTCACGCCGCCAGCGATGTGCTGCATCGACCATGGAGGGGTAAAGTCCTTCCTCGTCAATGAACGTCACCGTCAGCTGCTTGGGGTCGAGCTCGCCGGAGAGAATCATCTCATACACGAGATTGGCCATGCACAGGCTGTCCTTGCCAGAGGAAAACGACAGATAGATTTTGCAGCCGTTGGCGAACACGTTGCGGATACGGATTTTCGCCGCCTGCAGCACGTTCATGCTGCTTTCCACTACTTTCACAGGCATATCAGTTCACCACACTTCGGGCAACGGATGCACCTGTGCTGCTCCGCGCCACTGTCCGCCTCTGGAGCAGCGGTTTGCGGTTCGGAAGGTGTAGACATCTCCAGCACTGGGGAAGGCTGCTGCGGGGCAGCGGAGACGGTAGGAGCCGGCTGTGGGGCGGGAGCCACCGAGTAGGTCGGTGTTTCGGCATACGGAACGTGTTCCTCTGCCTGATGGCGGTTGATGGGTGCGATCTCGTTTTCCGGGAAATCGCCATAGGAGCCGATTACTTCATCAGCTTCATCCGTGGTGCTGTTCAGCATTTCCAGCAGGTCAGCATCCCAGCCCGGAACGTCCACATCGCCGTCCAGTTCCTTGACCAGTTCTTCGATGGCATCCACATCGGTAAAGCCGAGTTCATAGACCTTGTTGTCGGCCATCATCAGCTTTTTCTTCTGCACATCGGTCAGCCCGGCCATCACGTAACAGTCGCAGGTTTCCCGACCCATGCGAAGCAGGGCTTCGTACAGACCGTTGCCGGCAATGATTTCGCCATCCTCGGCAACGACCAGCGGCTTCACCTGACCGAACATCTCAATGCTGCGGATGTACTCGGTGATTTGCTTGTCGGAGTGCCGGCGGATGTTGTGGGTAGGCTTATGCAGCTCCGCCAGCTTCTTTACCGTGATGTTCATCGTGCGGCCTCCTTCCTGTCAGAAACGAGGTCCAGAACGATGGAGAACAGGACGGCGGTTACGACAACGTAGATGCGGATCGTGCTCATCAGCTGCCAGATGCCCATAACGCCAAGCGGAATCAGGATCTGCCACGAGGCCACGGTGAGAACATCCAGTGCGAAGCCAAACTTCTTGCCGAAAACCAGATATTCGCAGTAGAGATAGGTAGACAGCGAGGAAATGGCGATGACCGTAATCAAGATAGCTTTCATTACGTTCAGCACCGGGCTGAAGCGCACCCACGTGAGCAGCGCAGCCAGCACCATGTAGATGCCAAACATCACGCCCGCCAGCACGAAGGCCTTTTTCATGTTGCCGCGCTTGGTGCCGTCCGTATTTTCATCGTTGTACTCAAACAGCGAATAGTAATACGGACAAGCAAATGGGCCGGGCAGCAGAAGTAAGCCGTTGTACACGCCAGCCTTAATACCAGCGGCGTTTACACCGTGGTCGATGACGGCGAACGTGCCGCCAGTGTACACCAGAGCAGCAGCCACTACTACGGCCAACAGGCCATAAACGACCACCCATGAAAAGCCATCGGACAGCACGTTGCGAATCATGCCGTCTTTGAGCAACATAATCAGGAACGCCACACAGGTGACGTACACGATAATCATGCCGCCCTTGGTTCCAATGGGTGTATCGCCAAAGATCTCGTAGATGCCGCTCATCTGCGTCCACGTCTGAAACAGCGTCAGCAGACCGATGAAGTAGAACATCGCCTTGCTCTGCATGATGCGCCGAATGGACGGAACACGGTCAGTGAACAAACCGAACGTGATACATGCCAGGGAATTGAACACTGCCCAGATGATTGCCGGAACTGCTCCATATCGCAATGCAATGGTGCGGAAGTTCATCAAGCTGCCTACTCCTGCCCACGATGCAACGATGGAGCAGGCGTAGAAAATAGTGGGACTTGCCTTGAATTTCGCCTTGATTTTCTGATACATGGAAAAATCTCCTTCTTTGCGGCTGGACACGGCGAAATGTCCAGCTTGCAGCACCTCAGCTTTTCGGGGTGCTGCGGTAATGCCACACGCAAAGGAGAGCAGCGTGCGGCTCGGAATCCTCCTTTCAGGTATAAAAATAGCGGCACCCGCCATTTCTGGCAGGCACCGCTTGGCTTGATTCGGATTTTGCATCCTAATCATATCACCGGGAGCATCCGTTGTCATCTGAATCCATATCAAAGCGTTGCTGCTCGTTGGCTTTCGTTCTTCTTCGTTGCTGGTCGTTCTTGTTTATTGCACGGCATTACGCGCCGTGTGAAACCGTCCTACACCGTCCATCACCGTGTGAAACAATCTGCATTGACTTTTGATATTTTCAGTTTGAATTTAACTTTTGGCAGCCAAAATGTAAAACTCATTTCTATATTTGGCCGTATTTTATGATAATTTGAGGTTGAATTTGAGTTTTTCGGGCAAAAATAAAAAGCCCCGCAAATGCAGGGCTTATCGGTCAATGTGATTCGAGGTAGTTGTAGGCCATCCGGCTGACCCCGGCTTCTGTGTAACACTTTCCGAGTGCTCCGGCAACTTCTGCCCACGAGTAGCAGCGGACAAACCGCAGCCGGAAGATCAGATAAAGCCGGGCATCCATGATGCTCTTGCAGTACGCCTCGACCTTGGGCTTTTCTTCCGCTGCCTGTTCCTCCAACCAGCGGACACGTTCATCCATGTCAGCCAGTTCCACAGCCAGATCCGCCACCTTGTCCCGAACACCGGGCGTATGTGGCATACCCGTCAGCTGTGGGGAGGCAGGATTGATTTTCTGCCGAAGATTCTCCAAGGCTTCACGGTCCTTTTCGAGGGTCATCTGAATGTCATAGTACCTAGACAATTCCTGTAATGTCACAGCCTACCTCCGTCATAATTCAGCTGCCGTTTTGCAACGGTGCTTCTGCTATTTTATCACATTTTGCCGTTGGAAGATAGACAGGAAGCCCAGAAATTATGTGGTCTGCTCCAATTTTGCACAATCCCGGCACCTTATAGATCTGGCCGTGCGAATCGATGCGCCGGATGGGCGGGTTAAGGGGTATGTAATTCTCACAAGACAGGCAGTTCATTCGTCCATCCTTTCTGTCACATAGCACCAACTCTGGGGCGGTCGCTGCGCTTCCACAGGCCGCATACCAAACCGCGTGTTTAGCAAGCCCGTGAATGCCCGCAGCTCGCGCGGCTTGTCATAAATCTTCAGTTCGGAGATGTGCCAGCCATACAAGTCTTTCAAATCTGCATAACGCATCCCGGACTTCCATCCGGCATAGTCTTTGACTTGCGGTACTGTGAGCAAGCTTCCAGAAATTGCAGACTCGATATCTTCTTTGACGACACAGTATTCAGGGCCAATGCGTCGGATGTCATCGCAGATAAATTCGCCGACAACCATTCCGTCAGCCCTGCGGTCGAATAGATTATGAGACCTATCGTCGAAATACAAATGGTCATCGGCTTTCCAGCAGAAAAATTTCGTTCCTTTCGTGCAATATATGTAGCACTTAAAAGGTTCTTTCAACGAGACCGGTCTTGTCTTACGGATTTCCACCGTTTTACAGCCCGAAAAGATACGGCTGCACCATTCGGGCCGTATGCTCAAAAGAACTGCTTTCACTTTTCGTCAACCTCCGCGCACGCCCTGCGGCAGGGTTCGCACTTTTTGTACGGCTCTTCGAGCCAGCAGTTGAACAGCAGGCACTTCGGCTTCCTGTATTCAGGCGGAGCCTTGTTTCCGTGAGTTTGGGTGCGTAGTGCATGGTACTTGCACACCTCTTTGCCCCAAAAATCTCCGCCGAATTCGCAACTTTCACGACCCGGCGAAACCTCATGCTTAACTGTGATGGTTTTCATTTTTTCACCTCCGGCGGCTCCAAAATCGGAGCCCACAGCTTTACGGAACCGAGGATTCCACCATCGGCTGGCCATCCGTGTTCCAGATACCACACACCGTTTTCAAACCAGCCTTTCATTGTGCAGTCGCTCTCGCAGCAAACCCACACGAGGTCGCTCTTTAGACTGCAATGCTTCTCTCCGGCGCACTCCCAGCATTCTTCGTGGACAGGCGGCGAGGTTTTAGCATCGTGCCACTGCATCCTGCGCACGAAGTCAACCACCATCTGGCTGGCCTCCCGGAGCGCAGCGGCCACAGCGTCTTTGCCGTTGAAGCCGTGGTAATACTCAATTTTGTCCAGCTCCGATGTGTCCGTTGCCGGGTCGATGAGGAGGCAAGCTTCTTCCAGCGTCATTCCTCATACCTCCGTGCATCCTTGTTCCAGTGCAGGGTGATGGGGTTGCCGCACTTGCAGGGAATGGTGATCTCCGGCTCCATAATGTTGGTCTTGCCCTTGGCGTGCAGCTCGCAGCAGCTGCACTGAAACTCATACGGCGCAAGGCCGCGCTCCAGTGAGATAGTGGCACCGCAGCGGCAGCCGATGGACATTTGCGCAACGTGGAGATATGTACCGAACTCCTTGCCGCAGCAGGGGCAAGTCAGGCGCAGAAGCCCACGTGCGCCGGGCTCCGGCGGGCGATTACTCTTTCTCATGGTCGGCTCCTTTCTCGGTCTGAAACCGAATCACTTCCCGGAACAGAAGCTCGTTGTTGTGTTCCGATTCAGTCATAAAGCTGATGTACTCCCGGAACAGCTGGCGGTCATGCTGCTGCCGGCTGGTTTCGCCCAGCAGGGCACCGATAGCCACGCCCACGGCCAGTATCGCAATGTTGATGAAGATCTGATCAGGCATTGTCATCACCCAGCACTTTCTCGATGAGGTCAAAGACCATTTCCCGGTCTTCAGTGGTCAGGAAGTCAGCCGCCATTATTTCAAACTTGAGGCGGTCAGCGTATTCTTTCAAATCACCCATGGTTTACTCCTCTCCCAGCTGGGCAAGGATCTCGTTGCCCTTGTCCATCAGTTCATCCCGCCGTTTTTTCTGCTCAGCCTCCAGCTTTTCCATTTCCGCCTGATACTTTTTCAGAGTTCCCGGCCGGAAATTCTTGCTCTTGCCCATGCGGATTTTTGCGGCAATTTTCTTATGCTGCTGAACGGTCTGGCGCAGTTCGGTGTCTGTGGTCAGAATCTGGTAGCGATGGTGGCAGCCGGGGCAGGTGAAATACTGCACCATGTAATCGCCGCTCCATGTACTGCGGATGCCGGCTGTCTGGATGCTGAACGGTGTGCCGCAGCGGTCACACTTTACAAGGTCGGTCATTCGCCATACTCCTTTCTGCACAGCTGGAACGCATTGCAGTGGTCATCACAGGTCTTGCAGCACTTGTCGCATCCGGGATGCGCCGCCTTGCAACGTTCGCAGGGTGCATCTGCCTTTTTAGGGGCATTGGTGGAAAAGATGGCATGGGTTCCGTTCTGCAATGCCTTTTCTTCGTCAGACATTTCATAGCCCAAGGCTACCAACAGAGTGTAAATAGCGTCGAGCCTGCCGTTTTCCTCCCAGCCGTACCCGCCGCTCTGGTAGTCGGATTTCCAGACCCAGCCCCAGTATCCGTTGCTGCCATCGTCAGCAGCCGAATAGGCCAAGGAGAGCAGTGCCTTTTCCGGCTGGTCGCTGAACACCGACGTGCTTTCCAGATAATCAAGCAGGTCAACGCTGTCCGTTTCCGGGGGAGCAACGCCCAGCAGCTTGATTGTCAACTCGTCATCGTAATTTGAATCGAACGCATCCACAGCAAAGCGGACGATTTCGCCCAGATGCTTTTTGCACTCTGCCGTGGAGAGCTGCGCCACAAAGTCCCGGCGCAGTTCAAACATATAGTTTGTGAGGGCGGCAAGCTGGTCCTTATAGAACTGTTCCTGCTGCCGCTTTTCCTCTCGCTTAGCCGTTTCCGCATTCTCTTTTCCCAAATCACGCTCTTTGTACAGGTCAATCTGATTTTCACTGACCTTATAGACATAAGCAATCTTGTCGGCATCTTCCGGCATGACGACTTCCTTTTTTGTGCCCCACTTTCCGTACGCATTTACATGCTCATGCGTCTGGTAGGAGGCCTGCGAATCTTCCGTAGCGAATTTTTTCAGCTGCTCAATCCATTCGGCCTTTTGATGCTGCCATTTTTGCTGCTCCAGCGCATCCTGCATGGCCCGGTTGAAGTTCTGCGTACCGAGGGTCTCCAATACCCGGTTTCGGGCTTCCAAGTCCTCGATTTTGTCCAGCTGGGCGAAATCGGACAGGGTGGCACCGCGCTTTTCGGCTTTCTTGAAGCTGTCGCGGTTCAGTTCCAGCAGCTTGATGCGCCGCCGGATAGTGGACTGGGAGAACCCCGACTTGTCGGAGATCTGCTCCACTGTCTGCCCGAAGTCCATCATCATCTGGAAGCCCTGCGCCTGTTCGTAGACGGTGAGGTCTGACCGCTGCATATTCTCAATCATCATGGTCTGCATCTGCTCCCGCTCGTCCATCTCCACGATGGCGCAGGGCAGTTTGTACAGTCCTGCCTGCTGCGCTGCTTCTGCCCGGCGGTGGCCGATGATGATGGTGTAGTCCTCACTGGACCACACAGCCTTGGGTGTCCATGCTGCCGCTGCTGCGGCTGCATCCCCGCCCTCGTCAACGCACTTTGCGATGTACTCCCGGCTGTTGAGGTAGTGGCCGGGGATTACGGTCAAGTTCTGGTACACGCCGTTTTCCTTGATGCTGGCGGCAAGTTCGGACAGGTCGCCCAGTTCCTTGCGGGGGTTATCGGGGTGAGGGTACAACTGCCGGATAGGGATGTAAGTAATGTCTGCCATAGGGATACTCCTTTCTTATTTCGGGTTAGAAAAACGTGAGCTGCCCGGTTTTGGTTTCGTTAAGGGGCTCGTTTTCCGGGGCTTTAGGCTCATTTTTGATAGATTCTTGCAAATTTGCGGGTTTAATATCGGTTTTTTCGATTTTTGCCGGTTCGCCTTTCGGTTCAAACAGCAGGTTCATCTGCGCTATCTGGCGGCGCATATACCACACATCGGTTGAGAAAAGCGGCATATACCAGATGCGGTTTTGCGGTCCTGCGGGCAGCAATCCGCGGCTGTCGTAGGCCGTTGCTGGGTTCACGAGTGTGTCACCGATGACTACATATCCAGCGCAGCCCATGAAGCTGCACTGGATGTAGCACATCAGCCCAACGATGAAGTCAATGTCTTGGGCTATGACAAGGACTTTGTTGTGGTAGCAGATATTCCGTCTTTTGCAGACGTTCAAAAAGGCAAGCAGCGTGGCGCCAGCTCCACAGGCCGGGTCAGATACCGAGATAAACCCCTCCATGTCCGGGTGCAGCTTCGGGTCAAACGTGATCTCGGCCATACAGCGGCACACGTCGTAGGGCGTGAAGAACTGTCCGGCATGGTCATTGCCCAACTCACACATCATGTACAGAGAGCCAAGGAAATCTTGGTCGGGGTTCTGCTCCATGCCCATGACCACCTCGGCCAGCATTTCAGCCATGCCGTCCCGCTCTTTGGCAGAATACTTGGAAACGATGGTCTGGTACATCTTGGTGCGTTCGGCCGCGTTCACCTTGTCCGTGCTGTTTGAGATCTCAATAGCGGTCAGGGTGACGAAGTCCTCCCAAATCTCCCAGCGGCTATGCTTCCCGGTCAGGCCGTTGAAAATTTTGAGGAAGTTCTTCTGGTGGTCGTCCCGGATGCTGCGCGTCACTGCTGCCTTTGCCATGGATTATTCCTCCTCGCTGTCTGCCTTGGCGAGGTAGTAGCGGCCATCGTAGAAGTCGATCACGCCGGCCGTTTCCATTTCGTCCAGCAGGGCGATGGCCTTTTCTGCGGTCACGCCCATCTGCTGTTCCAGCATGGCCTGCGTGATGCCGTCGTTCTGCCGGGCAATCTCGGTGGCTTTTGCCAGCTCGTCAGCTGCGGGCGCTTCGTCCTCGGCATCGTCTGCCTCGTCCTCGATTTCTTCCAGCTTTTCAGCGTCCGGGGGCAGGTCGTGGGCCTTTTCCTCAGGCTCTTTTGCAGCGGTTTCAGGGATTTCCGGCATCTTCCCGCCGATGGCTTTCAGCCGGCCGCTCTCGATCAGCTCCCGGAAGAAGAACTGGCAGTAGTAGGAGTGCATATTCTTGAAGATGTTCTTGATTTTGCCGAACAGAGCATCCTCAATGGTGAAGGTCTTGCTCATGCGGTAGACCAGCACACCGTCCTTCATGGTGAACAGGAGGTAGGCATCCGGGGAGATATAGCTGTCCTCGCTGGCGGTTTCCAGCATGGACATCTGTTCGCCCACGCCCTTGATGGGGCGGATAATCAGCTTGATGGGGTAGCTGTTCTTGATGAACGTGTAGGTCAGGTCGTGCGCCTCGCAGATATTCTTCAGCTTGGTGCGCTGGGCAGCGAACTTAGAGGCTTCGTTTTCGTAGCTATCCATGGTATGTGCTCCTTTCAAGTAGCAGAAAAATGATAATCGTTGTCCCGGTTCTCAATGGCGGTCAGACCCACAGCGTAGGCTGCCCACACATCGGCCTTGAAGCCGTAGAAAAAATCCGGGTTCTTTTTTGTACCACGGCCATTTTTGAGGTCGTGGTCTGCGAATCGGTCAATGAGTGCCCGCCGGATGGCAGCATCATTGGCGCGGGTGTTGTGGCAGATGTGTTGCTTCTCCTCGATGCGGCACAGCAGCCGTACTGGGCAGCAGGCGTTCAGGGCTTGGTAGAAGCGGCCGATCCAGAGGACGGTATCGAATACCTCCCGGCCTACCGACATTCCGTAGGAGGCCACCATCTCGATGACCGCCCAACGCCAGCCCTGCACCCCGGCAGAGGAAAGCTTTTGCAGCAGCTCTGCATTGTCGATTTTTCCGAATTCCAGAGGGCGCAGGGTGCTGCGATCAATCACGCAGTAGCCAGACTGGGTGTTGCCGGGGTCGATAGCGATAATCGGACAGGTGCTCACAGGTACGACCTCCCAAACTCTTGGATGAACTGCGCCTCCGGCCAGCCGTAATACTCCATGGCCTTTTTCTGCGCCCACTTTTTCAAGCGGAGGTCTGCCTCCCGGTTGGTATGTACGGCAGTCACACCGTTCTGGTGGCACCAAGGGCAGAGATTTGCCCACAGGCCAAGTCGCTTGCTCTTATCCCGGTACGGTCCGAAAAAGACTTCGTGCCGGGCGGTGCAATACCGCCCGCAAATCAGACAGGCGGGGCTCTTGCTGAGGATGCTGGGCGCATAGCCATTGCTGTCCAGCTTCTCTCCGTACTCATTTTTTGCCATGTCAATGCGTCCTCCTACGTTCAAAAGACTGCTGGGAAACCTGCTGCATCACCAGTTGAATCTTATCCTGCATACTCTGGTCAGCCAGCACATTGACAGGCTGCGCAGTTGCACCGATGCGCCCAAGGGTCTGTGCCCGGACACGCTTGATAAAGTTCAGCCGCTGCTTGCGGAACTCCTTGTCCACTTCTGCGGCATCCTTGCTGCCATCAATATCGGTAACTTCCAGATCCGGGGCTTGCATGGCATCGGCAGCGCAGCGGCGCAGCTTTTCCATTGCTACGTCCAAACCGTCCTCGTGCGCCCACTGGTTCAACTGCTCATAGTTGGCGTGGCTTTCTTTGCGCAGCCGTTCCAGCCGTTCTGGGCCATAGTGCAGTATGTCAATAACTGCCTTTGCGTAAATCTGCCATGCGATTCTTGCAGCTTTATTTCCAGCAATCTGATATTGCTGCTCTTTGCGGCCACGAGGTGCCCGTAGCATCGGGATGCGGTAGTCGGAAGTGACATACCCCGCCAACCAGCTTTCCCGAATGGCCTCGGCCCTGGCTTTAGAGGGGCGGCCATTGGCATCTGGGGTCATAATGACTTCGGTGTTCTGATCTTCCAGTTCGTGAATCCTGTCTGTAATGCGGTCAAGGCGGGTCTTGCCAACACCGAACTCCTGATGCAGCGCAATGGTGGTACACAGGCACACGATTTGGCTGACAGCCTGTTGAGTGTCATCCATCTCGGTCTGAAACGACTTTTTCACGGCTCTGCACCTCCTGAAACGATCCAGACCCGGCGGGAACCCCAGCCAGACCAGCTTAGAGCCTCCGCATGGGTGTTCACCGCCACGTCCAGCTTGTTACCTACCACAGCACTCCCGGTGTCCTGAACGACCCGGAGACCTACACCCTCGATATAGACCACCGTGCCGTAGGGCAGGATGCTGGTGTCAGCTGCCACGGTCACGCCCGGCTGCACCTTTGCGCCGCTGGATGTAATTCCGTGTCCCTCGCCGCAGATGTGGGCGTATTCTTCGGCACAATAGGCCGTGCAGCTGAACGACCCGGCGTATGTAAGGGTCAAATCGGTCTGGGCGTTCAGCTCTGCGGTCAGGTTATCTACCTCAGTCTGAAGCCGGCCGACATTTTCCTCCGCGTCAATCGCCCGCATCTGCCAGTTCTGGAAGCGGCTGGCGTAGATGTCCCGCTCGATTTCCAGCTCGTCTACTCGCCGGGAGTAGGCCGTGCTTGCGAGGATGCAGCCAACCATTGCGCACGAAACGCCCACGATCAGGCTGTGAAAAGGACTTTTCCGCCTCATGCCGTGCCACCTCCAATCTGCGCCGGAGCTGCCCCACCGGGCAGGGCCGGGGGCTGCAAGCTCTCGATCGGAGCCTCGGACACCGCCCGGACGAAGCCCGGCTTCACGAACTGGAGCAGGTCTGCGCCGTCACGGCCAAAGGTCATGCTCAGCTCTGCCGGAGAGCCAGCCCAGCGCTGCACCGCCACCGGCAGGGCGGCGAAGATCTCAGCATTCCGGGTTTTGAAGTTCTCTCCGGTGAGTTTGCCCTCGCTGGTCACCAGCCCGCCGTGGGTCATGTAGTACAGATTTGCCGTAATCTGCTTGGCGGCGGTCGCAGCCTGTGCCCAGAGGTCGTTTGCCGAGGGAAGCCCGGTGGCCAGCAGCTTCTTGACCTCGGCGCACCAGTCAACAATAAGCTGATTCTGGTAGCGGCACTGCGTAAATGCAGTGTACAGGGCCTTTTCCACGATTTCATCCGGGATAGCACCGAACGCTTGGATATAGATTTTGGTATCTGCCATGCGTTCCTCTTTGCTGCGGATGCGGCCGTAGTGATCATCAATGACCACCAGCAATTCCATCAGTTTTTTGTCTGTCATGTTGAACCTCCCAAAAGTTCACCGAAAATTTCATTGTAGTCCTCGGCAGCGGAGCGTTTGGGCTGCTGACCCGCCGGGGGCTTGCGCCGCTCGTCACGGGACTGCACGTCACCAAGGGTTCTCACACCCTCGTTTTTCCATACTTTCAGGATGCCGTTGACGTAGGACCATTTGCGAACCCCGGCCAGAGCGGCCTTTTTGATGGCCAGCAAGATGAGGTCGTCCGTGAAAATCTCCCGCCAGCCCAGCAGGTCTTCCCGCGCTGCTGGTGGGAAACCTCCGAGATTGTCCTCGAAAGAGCGGATGATCTCAGCCAGCCCAGCATCGACGGTCGGACTACCGTTATCTCTTACTCTTTCTCTGTTCTCTATATCTTTCTCTTTATCTATCTCTATCTCTATCTCTTTCTCTGTATGGACATTGTCCACATTGTTGTCCTCGTTGCTGTCTGCACACTTTGGGGGAAGTTGTCTGCGGCGGTTTTCACGCTGAAGGCGCTTCTGCGCAGAGTAGTCTGTTTCACTGCCGACAATGTCTGAGTAGTTGGCCAAAACGAGAACACCATCTTTGTCCTCATAAATTAGACCGATTTGCTTATAGACTTCCAAAGCAACACGGACAGTTGCCAACGAGAACCATTTGCATTCGCGCTGAATTTTTTCTACATCATAAGGAATAATCATATCCCCGATTTGGAAAGCCAGTCGGCCGCCAGTGTTGATGGTTTTGAGACAGAGCATTTGATAAAGGACAACATAGTTGGCACCATCGGGCTGCCCCATGAGGTAATCGATCATGTCCGACGACATAAACGAGTCCTTGAGCTTAATCCAGTAATACCGTCTTCCAGTTGCCATTATCAGCCCCCCTTAGAACGGCAGGTCGTCGCTGTCATCGATGACCGAGAAATCGTCAGGGTCGCCCTGCGAGTAGCTGGGCTGCTGCCCGCCGGGGGCACTCTGCTGCCATTGCTGCCGCTGGTTCTGGGTGGCGAAGCCCATCTGCTGCGGCTGCTGATTCTGATAGGACGGCTGCTGGTAGGACTGATGGTAGCCCGGAGGCGGTGCCTCACCGCCATCATCCACTCGCTGCTCCGTTTTTGGGCCGCAAAAGTGAATCTTCTGGACCACAAACTCGGTGGCGGTGCGCTTCTGACCGTTCTTGTCTTCGTAGGAGCGGGTCTGGCACTGGCACTCCACAAGAGCCGTGCTGCCCTTGCGGAAATACTGGC
>OAXJ01000297.1_pt1 | contig 55454 bp, 50 predicted proteins | sample 1517241 | NCBI WGS metagenome assembly OAXJ01 (sample SAMEA2580293, study PRJEB22360) | human gut metagenome | biome: human gut; feature: human-associated habitat; material: faeces | place: Denmark | collected 2008/2010 | reverse complement strand
CATCAACCTTCTTTGGAGAGATATAGTAAGACCTGCTATTTTAGTAGGCAAGTATCGTTTGTATCCAAGAATCCCCTGCCTTTAGGCATGGGGAGTATGTCAATTACAATATCTGCATAACCTTCATAAGCTTTACTAGATAGTTTATCTATTTCTTTTATCTTTATTTTAGGATATCTATCATAATTAGATTGTCTATCTTCCCATGACATTTTTTCATCTCCTCTTATACTAAATCAAGTTTTTGCAGATATTCATAGATGCCATCTTCATTATTAGATTTTGTTATATATTTCATTTGTTTTTTGATTTCTTCTGGAGCATTTTGCATAACTACTCCTCTTCCTACCAATTTCAACATATCTAAATCATTATAATTATCACCAAAAGCAATAGCTTGAGCTGGTGTCATGTTCAAATGGTGCAATAATACTTCGATGCCATTTGCTTTACTTACATCTTTATTCATGATTTCAATTAAAATATCACTTGAACGCACTATATTTAATTGTGGAAACTTTTCTTGCAAAACAGCTTCTATTTTTGAGCTGATATTTGCTTTTGTCATACATAATATTTTATTAGGCAATATATCTTTATTTATCAATTCTTTAAAATCAGCTTGACTGGCTTTTACATTAGTGATATTTTCTTCTCTTTTTACAGCTTTATTATCTTCATCTTCTACAAACCAATTATCATCACTATAATAATTTATTACTACATCATCAGGCCATAATAATTCTATTTCATCAATAATAGCCTTCGTATCTAATTTATTAATTTTATCATCATGTAAAATTTGATTTTGCTCATCTAAAACCAAAGCCCCACCATAACTAATCATTGGCATTTTTACATTCATTTCATCAAGAATTAATTTCATAGCTTTAGGCATACGTGCTGACACCAATACAAATGGTATATTTTTTAAAGCTAATTTTTGTACAGCTTCAATTGTACTAGCTAATAATTCATGTTTAGAATTCAATACTGTTCCATCAATATCTGAAAATACAATTTTCCAATCCATATCATCACCCACTTAAACTAAAATCATTTTAAACTCTAAAAAGGCTATGATGAATAATATTTAGATGGGGGAAATTATATTCATCATAGCCTTTTATTGCTGTTATTTTTCTATATAGTTAATCAATTTATTAATATTATCCTGTCCATTTTTTATGCCTAAACTCAATATCAAACAAGCTATCACACTTAAAACCATTAATACTATACCTACAGTTGATAAGAAAGAATATATCTCATCTCCAAATAAAATCAATATTAATGATATAGAAGAAAGCATTATCATATTTCTAAGCCAAACTTTTAAATTATTCAACATCTTAGTTTGATATTGTATTTCTCCAATATAAGCTTGTTTCATTTTGCTCTGCATAAAAAATCACCTTTCATCAATAAGTTAATCCTGTATCGAAGAAACCAACTAATACACCAACGAAAGCAATAACTACTAATAAAAGCATAACATAAATTGGTGACATATTTCTCTTAGTCAATAAATACCAACAGAAAATAACAAATACAGCTGATAAAATATTAGGAAATACGCCATTTAATGTATCTTGGAGTACTAAAAATGGTTTATCTGCACCTTCGGCAGTCATAGTGAAGCCTGTTCTGATATTAATCCAAGTACCAGCAACAGCACCAATTACGATAGTACCTAACATTACGATAGATTCGCGGATAGCTGTAGCTCTTTCACCAACTAAGAAATCAATTGCTTTACCACCGAGTTCATAACCTTTGAAGTATAAAAATCTCATACCCCAAGTAATAAGTAAGTTCCAAACGATTATATAGAAGATTGCCCCAATTGGTGAACCGCCAGTAGATAGACCCATTGCAATACCTAATAAAATTGGAATTAATGTACCTACTACCAAGGAGTCACCGATACCAGCGAGTGGTCCCATAAGACCTGCACGAAGACCATTAATTGTTTCTGCATTGATATCATCTGCGCCATTAGCTTTTGCTTCTTCCAAACTTGCAGTAATACCTACAACTACACTACCAACCTGTGGTTCTGTATTAAAGAAGGCTGTATATGTCTGCATTGCCTTTTTCTGTTCTTCTTTTGTTTTATATAACTCTTCGATAATTGGCAACATAGCACATAAATAACCAAAAGTCTGCATATGTTCTTGGGAGAAACATGTTAAATGTCCATAGTACCAATTTCTAAAAGATTTATTTAGTGTTTTCTTAGAAATTTTCTTTTCCATTTAAATATCCTCCTCATCGTCATCATCATAGCTTGTTACTCCACTAGCTGCTGCTTTTTTAGCTTCTATGCGAAGCATTTGAATTTTATAATTGATAATTGCAAACATACCGCCAACGATAGCAGCACCGATTAAGTTTAATCCTAAACCTGCAGCTAAAGCAAAACCTAAGAAAAACGGAATGAAATCCATAACATCATTAACAACTTGTTTTAATAAGATAGCAACCCCAACTGATGGAAGTAATGCACCTACTGTGAATAATGTCTGCATTGCAATACCATCCATTGGTAAATAAGTTTTAATAGCTTCTACAGCATCTTGACCATATAAACACATAACTACTGTTGGAATGAAAGAACATATAATATGAGAAATCCAAGGAAGTCCCATATCTACGAAATATAATTTATGGAAATTACCTTCTTCAACAGCTTTCCAACCAATATGTTGCCATGCAAGGTTAATAGTAGCAGTACCATAGAATAAAACTGTACCAAGTGTACCTACCATGGAACCAAATGAAGTAGCCAAACCAATACCTGCTGGACTTGCTGGATCAAGACCTAAAGATTTAACAGCTATCATTGCAAGAGGAATACCGATATAACTTACAGCACGAACATCAGCAGAAACTGTACCACCTGGAGTAACGAGTGCTATGTATACAACCTGCATAGCAGTACCAATTAAAATACCGCTTTGAATATCACCTAAAACAATACCGCAAACTAAGCCCCCAACGAGTGGACGACCTAATGTATAGTTACCAATTACAGTACCACCCATACCAGGCATACTAGCTAAACAAGCAAATATACCTAATATAATGGCTTGGAGCCAACTTATTTCCATGAAACTCCCTCCAATTCATCTTATATACAATTTAATTAAAAACCAAATTTACCTTTGAATTTATCCCAATTACCAATAGAAACATCTGGTAATAAAGAAAATTCAATGCTATAACCAGCTTTACTGATATCTTCTAAAGCTTGTGCTTCTTCTTGAGTAATAGACTGATTATTTCCAAGTGTTGTTGAACCTTCACGGTCATTACATGGACCTACGATTACTTTTGTAATACCACATTTAAAACCTTGTTCAACTAAAATTTTTCTCATATCAATAGGGTCTTTTGTAATTAAGAAATAACGTGTATCGCTATCTAAAACTTTTTGAGCTTTCTTTTTGAAATCTTCTACAGTCCAAACAAAAGTTTTTTTACTACTAGCTGCTTTATAAGCTGCTTTTAATACATCGGATTTTGCTGCTTTATCATTTACAGCGATTAATCCATCACAAGGATATTCTCTAGCCCAACGAGTACAAGTTTGACCATGAATCATACGGTCATCAATACGAATAAAAGAAACTGACATTATAAAAACCTCCTAAAATAATTGCCTAAAATTAAATATCATCTTCAGACTCTTCTACTATTTTAAATTCTTGCATAGCCATACGAGCCTGTTCTAAAACTTGGTCTGCTATTTCGTCTAAGGAAACAGTATCTTTCATCAAAACAGTTGTCAAAGCTAATGGTAAATTCATTCCGCCTAAAATAACTGTTTTAATTCCTTTATTAACTAAAACATTTGTGGCATTTGTAAGTGGTGAACCGCCAATTATATCACCTAGTAAAATAACTTCATCATCAGTTGAAATATCTTTTACTTTTTCAGTGAATAATGCTGTAAATTCATCTACGCTTTTTCCATTTTCAAGACCAACAGATAAGATATCTTCTCTATTTCCTGCCAACATGGATAAAGCATCATTTAAGCCATTTGCAAATTTTCCATGGCTAACTAATATTACATACTTCATAGTAGTTGCTCCTTCGTTTTTTATATTTTCTAATAATTCTCTTTACATCAATTATTCTATCAATATTGACGAAAATAATCATATGTCTACAATCACAAAATGGGCATTACATTTGTCACAATTTTATTTCATTCATTATAAGCAATAAAAAATAGTAGCCTAAAAATAGAATTTTAAGCTACTATTATTACCCAAAACAGTATAACACTATTTCTCATTATTCATTTAAATACTTATTTATATCCTTTTGCAATTCCAATAAACCTATATCAATATCGCTTTTATTTCTTATCATATCATTAATTTTTATATCAATTAAATTCAAAGCTTGATTATATTTTTTAAATCTACTATGTTCTAAAGTTTTATTCATAACTTCATCTAAAAGATTTACATTTATCTGATTTTCTTTATTATCCTTACCTAAAAGGCATACAATATCTTCTGATTTATTGATTGATTTTAAAGAAGAAATTCCTTGTGAATACTTATATAAATCCTTTTGTGTTTCTTTTTCATAGGTGAGCATTTTCAAAAATTCCCAAGCTATATCAGCATTTTTACTTCTCGAAGATATTCCCATCAATAATGAAGAAATTTCACTTCCTTTATCATTAGATGATATCAACGGCATTTTTATACAATCCCATTCAAAATCAGAGAATTTTTTTACTCTCCAAGGATATGGCTTATATGTACGATATTGGGCAAAAGACATAGGAGCAAAAGCTACTTTTCCTGTATTGAATTCCTCTTTAGTAATGATATGTTCTTGATTTAATTTATTTAATTTTTCTACGAAAATAACTGCTTCTTTCGCTTCATCTTGATCGATAAAACATTCTTTTCCATCTTCATCGAATAATCTTATACCATGACTATACATAGAATTTAACCAGCTAAAATTATAACAACCATACTGGTCGATAGCACCATCACCATTAGTATCTTTTGTAACTTGTTGACAAATATTATAAAAGTCATCTAAAGTCCAATCATTTTCTGGTATGGGTATATTTTCTTTTTCTAATAAAGTCTTATTTACAAACATCAACATAGGATTACTTTCATATGGCAAAGCATATTGTTTATGCTCATATTGACCAGCTTTTAAAGTGCTCTCATAATAATCATCTTTATTAAAGTTCTTATCATTTTCTATTTCTTCTGTTAAATCCTTTAAAACTCCTAAAGAACTAAGCGTATTAAAATCTTCATCTACAATCATAAATACATCAGGTTCTTCACCATTTACAATTTTATTGGCTAACCACAACGAATAATCTGATTTTAAAATACCACTTTCATATTCAAATTCCACATTAGGATGTAATTTTTCAAAACGAGCTATAGCATCATCTATAATTTTATAATCATTTCCATTTGGTACTTCCCAATTTCCTACAAATATACCTAAATGTATTACTACCTTATTCGTATATAAATTTGTTACAGCTACATAAGTAAATACTATAGCTATAAAACTTATTATAACTTTCTTAATCATTGTCAAAATCCTTTGCAATTTGACCTGTCTGTACAGCCCAAATAGCCAATTGCGTACGGTCTCGCAAATTTAATTTAGATAAAATGGAACTTAAATAATTTCTGACTGTACCTTCAGATAAAAACATTTTTTTAGCAATTTCTTTATTTGATAAACCCAATCCTATATTTTGAACTATCTTCCATTCATTTTTAGATAATTCATCTAAACAATTTTCCTCAACATTAATGATTAAATTTCTATTTCTCGACATATTAGAAAACATACTTACTACTTTTGTAGCTATATCTGGATTAATCAAAGCTCCGCCATTATAGATAACCATAATATCTTCATACAATTCTTCCATGCCTACATCTTTTAATAAATAACCACTTGCACCATATTTTAAAGCACTAAATATATATTCATCATCATCAAAAGTTGTCAATATCACTATTTTTATCTCTGGATATTGTTCTTTTACGACCTTAGTACAATATACACCGTCCATTTTAGGCATTCTTATATCCATTAAAATAATATCCACTTTATGTTTTTTCAGCGTTTCTAATACTTCATATCCGTTGCCTACAACACCAACAATTTCAATATTATCATGTGCACCTAAAATTATCTTTAACGACTCTCTTATCAATTCTTGGTCATCTGCTATTAATACTTTTATCATTTTCGCAATTATTATTGGAAATACCGCATCCAATAACTCTCCTTCTCTATAAGATTTTTACTCTATAAAGGTATTTTTATCTCAGTTGTAAAACCATTTTCACTATAAAAATTTATATCTCCTCTTATCTGGGAAACTCTCTCTACCATTTGTTTTAGACCAAAACCATAGTTTATAGCCTTACAACCTTTACCATTATCTTTTATTTTTAAACACAATAAATTATTTTCTTTGTAAATATCAATATCCACAACTGTAGCCAATCCATGTCGTATACTATTTGTTATACTTTCTTGAATAACTCTAAATAAGATATCTTCTATCTTAGTATCAAAACCAGTTTCATCAATCTGATAATTTAAATTTATCTTTAAATCCGTTACATCAGATATCTCTTCTTTCATTTTTTCAATAGCTTCTTTTAATCTATACTGCTGTAAAAAATCCGGTCGCATCTTATTTAGCGAATTTCTAACATCTTTCATGCCTTTACGTATAGCTTTAGAGATTATCTTTAATTGTGCTTTTGCCAATTGCGGATTTTTATCAATCATGGTAATACAAGCATCAACGCCCACAGCCATTCCTGCCAAAGCATGTCCTATCGTATCGTGAAGTTCTCTAGCCAAACGCTTGCGTTCATTTTTTTCACCAAATTTTTCCGTAACAATAACATATTTTTGCATTTTTTTATTTATCATTGCCACCATGGATAATTTTTTATTGATATATTCATTTTCCTGTATCTGCTTCAAGATATAAATAATCATAAAAATTATAAACAATATTATATTAAAGCCTTCTAATAATCTCTTTATGATTATTAAACAATTTCTTATGCTAGCATCATAGACTAAGAAATATTCTTCTATATTAACTAAAGGATAAAAATATGTAACTATTTCATAATTTGCCAATAAATATATAAGACCTAATGCAACTAATAAGACCTGATACTTCAAGCCTTTTTTCAGATGATACATACAATCACAAAAAACAAATAAAATTATTCCATTATATGATAAATATATTAAAAAAATAAGTATTACTGAAATTACTACTTCTAACAAACTATATAAGTAATTTATTGTTTTATTTCTTATATTATTAAACTCTCGATAATAAACGCAATAAGCTAAGCAAAGTAATAAACCAACAGACCCGCTAATAATATATACTGGAGCCGTAGGCATATACATTACTTTATCAAGAAAACTTCTCGCCAAATCATTTCCAATGATATATTTTGTTGTAATCGCAATAACTGCTACATAAAATAAAACAATTATTACGTTTAAAATAAACATCGTATTTTTAACAATAAAGAAAAATAATCCATATGTTCTATTCATTATTGCCACCTATCTTCATCATATTTAAATAAATTTTCTTTGTTTATCAGCGAAATAGGTATTATTATATTTTTTTCTATTTTTTTTTTGCCATTTAAAATATTATACATATTTTCTACAGCTATTTGCCCCATCTTTATAGGTGATTGCGCTACCGTGCCGACTATCATTTGATTTCTGCCAATCAAAGCTTTTATCTCTGGTGTGCCATCTATTCCATATACCATTACATCATTTTTATTATTCTTTTCTAAAGCAGCCAATGCACCTAAAGCACTTGGGTCATTTAACGCCATTACTACATCTATATCAGGTGTTTCTTCTATAATCTCTTGCATCTTAGGCATGGCAATCTCCAATTGCCCATCACATTCAGCTTCGTTTATAACTTTATATTTTTCATTATTATCAATTACGCTCAAAAAACCTTCAATTCGCTCTTTTGCTGATTTTGCTGTTGTATGTTTCAATAGAACAATATTTGCACTATCTAATCTTTCCATCATATCTTTTGCACATTGAACACCAGCATCATAATTATCCGAAACAATCGTACAATTCACTAAACTTTCATCACTAACTGGAGCATCTATAATAATTACAGGAATATTTGCTCTTTTTGCTGCCTGTAAGGCTGGCTCTATTTGTTCAAAATCAATAGGATTTATAAAAATTCCGTCTACTTTTTGGTCTATAAATTTATATATCTGCTCATTTTGCTTATCTACATCTAATTCTGGGTCTAAAGTAATCAAAGTATCATTATTTTTCTCTACTACTTTTAAAATCTCATTATTGATTATTTTATAGAATGGATTATTCATGGTCATATAACTAACACCAAAAACTTTATGTTTAGCAATAGGAGCCGTATATATGTTGTATGTAACTGTAAAAATTATTAATACCATAAAAAAAATTATTATATATGTCATGTTCTTATAAAAACGCTTCATCTATATCACCTTCTATCATTATAGCATTAAGCTAGGCATAAAAATAAGTGACAAAAGTCATATTTGTATTTATGTTTATACATACATATACAATCACTTTATAAAAAAACTGTATTTTAAAAACTAGACTAAATAATTTCATCTAATTTCTAAAATACAGTCTCAAAATCCAAAATTATTTATTATGCTTTAAATATTTCCTACCGATAACAATAGCAGCATAATCATCAACAGGCACTGGTGGTACTTGCATACCTAAAGGAATTAATTTTTTCCAACCTTTAGGTGGATTTTCCTGAAAATATAATTTTCTGGCTTCATCTGTTGTTCGATATTCATTTATTAAAACTATATCTCTATCTATAAATTCTCGTTTTAATAAATCATATTTTTTCTTACTGCTCGTACCATTTCCCATGACGATCGTCTTAATAATGTATTTCTCCAGTAAAGACTTTATTATTTGCACTAATTCTTCTGAATTAATTATTTTATGCTCTAAAACATCACTATTCTTTAAAATAGCTATGCCTGTTTTTTCTCTACCTGGATCAATAGCTAAAATTTCATCATTCATGATTAATCTCTTGCTCTGTTTCATTTTTTAAATAGATATGCAAACGCAATGGTCCTAAAACTTCTGTATCAGCAGCTGCAAAGGCACTAATTAAAACATCTTTACCTCTGTTCTCAGCTAAAGCTTTTTCAATGGCATATATCTGATTGCCGTTTATCACACCAACTGTACCAGTCAAAGGATTTGGCAAAATACCATTATTTATAGCTGTCATATTCACATTACGTAGAAAATCGCTTATCAACATTTCACTATTACTACCATCAATAGGAACATTATATATCTTTTGATATACAAATTCATTTTCTTGATAAACTACACGATTAGGATGCATCTCTAATTCAGTCAATACAGGATCACCTTTTACTAAATTAGCAGCTACAATAAGGCGAATAACTGTATCTCCTTTAGCTTGCTTTAATCTATCCATCGCTTTTTGATATTCGATAGGATAAATCCAAACGCCATCTTTAGAGCCTTCTGTTCCCAATCTATCAATTATTTTACTATTAGCTAATGCTATGATTTGATTTAAATCGTTTTGAATTTTTACTGAGTCATCAGTCTTTTTAATTACACCGCTAGCCAACAATTCGCCTACACGATAAATTATTGGTCGTTCACGAATATTTTCTATACCTTCTTGCAAGTCATTATTCGTTTTTTCCAATTCTAAATTATCAGCTTTCAAGCTTTCATTATTGGCTAATAAAAATTGATTATTTTCGGCTAAACTTTGATTATGTTCTATCAAAGTCTGATTATCTGACCACAATTCTTGATTTCTATTTTGCAAAGCAACTTGTTCTTGTCTTAGAAGTTCAGCTGCTTGCTGGGCAATTTCTAAATCCTCTTGAGTTTCTTCTAAATCCTTTTTAGATTTAGCATATTCCTCTTTAGTCGTATTTAAATCGTTTTTTACATTGACTAAAGCGCCTGAAGCTTCTTCAAGCATAGATTGTTTTTCATTTAGTTCTGCCTTTAATTTATTCATACCAAAAAGAGCGGTACGAACATCTTTAGAAGCAATAGCCAATATACCAAAGGTAACAGTTGTAATCAATATACCTGTGATAATTGTTACCAAAATAGATGTATGTTTTGGTCTTAAACCAAATAATGATAATTTTTTCTTGCCAACTTTACTGCCTAGGCGGTCGCCAATGAAAGCGATTACGCCACCGGTTAAAACTAATACGACAATCAGCATAATGCCATACACGGTTCATACCACCTACTTATTATTTTATTTTGATTCTTTACGAATTAAATAAATACCTGCTATCAAAGTTACAATATTAGGTATCCAAACAGCTATAACTGGCGGAATAAAGGAATTTTGTCCAATTGCACCAGCTAAAGTCATCAAAGTATAGTAAATGAAAATAATTATAATACTTATACCAAAACCGATAGAAGAAGAACTACGATTTGGCTGAATGCCAAGTGGTGCCCCAATTAAAGCAAACATCAAGCTAGCCATTGGCACTGTAAAACGTTGATATAATTCTATCTCTAATTTTTTAGTATCTACATATTGAGATTTCATTATATTAATCTGTTCACGAAGATCTTTAATTGTCATTTCATCAGGTTTTTTCTGACTTTTAATAATCTGTTTAGGAGTTTGATTTATTGGCAAAACCTGTGAATCAAATTTCATCATGCGTTCTGTGTTTGGTTGAGATAAATCATACAATACACCATTATACATTACCCATTCATCAACACTCCATTTAGCATATTCTGCATTTTCTACACGCACCATTTTGCCTTGTTCAAATTCCTGTATAGATAAATTATCTAAATTGCCTGTTTCAGCATCATATTTACGAGCATATACTAATCTTTGAATATTACCATCTTGAATTTGTTTGATAATTATATGCTCTTGAGATTCTGGAGATGTATTTCCTTGAATTTCATATCGCACTAAATCAGCATAAGCTTGGTTAGATGCAGGTACTACATATTCATTAAAACCAATGGAAAAAATACTAACGCCAAGAGAAAAAGCTATAACTGGTGTTACTAATCTTTTAAAACTAACACCACATGCCTTCATAGCAATAATTTCACTATTGCCTGATAATCTACCAAATGTCAATAATGCTGCAAGCAACATAGACATTGGGAATGTCCACACTATAATGCCTGGTAAACTATAGATGATTAAACGTACTATAGCTGAAAAAGATGCACCATATTGTGTTATATATTGAGCAATTCTCAATAATGTTCCTGACCCTAAAAATACAGCTGAAAATGCACAGATGCCAAAGATAAAGGTCATGATTGTTTCTTTTAATATATATTTATCTAAAATACGCATCTATCATCTTCTCCTATAATTTAAAGTCTTCACCTAAATAGAACTTACGAGCGAGTTCACTATTAGCAATTGTATCGCTATCGCCTTCTAAAAGAATTTGTCCACTATTCATAATATAAGCTCTATCTACAATTTGCAAAGTTTCTCTTACATTATGGTCAGTGATTAAAATTCCCATGCCACGTTCTTTTAAATAACTGATAATTCCCTGAATATCAGCTACTGCTAAAGGGTCAATTCCTGCAAAGGGTTCATCTAATAAAATGAAATGAGGTTCTAGTGCTAGACCTCTTGCGATTTCTACACGTCTACGTTCCCCACCAGAAAGTTGCATACCTAAACGAGTTCTTATATGAGTGATATTAAATTCTTCTAAAAGGTCATCAATCTTTTTATCTTGTTCTTTTTTGGATAAATTTCTAGTTTGTAAAATTGCTCGCAAATTATCCTCTACTGTCAATTTACGAAAAATAGATGCTTCCTGTGCTAAATAGCTTATACCTAAATCTGCACGTTCATTGATAGGCAATCTAGTAATATCAATATCAGAAATAAATACTTTTCCTGATGTTGGCTTTTCTATTCCTACAATCATATAAAAAGTTGTAGTCTTTCCTGCACCATTTGGACCTAATAAACCTACAATTTCACCTTTCTTTACATGCAAAGAAACATCTCTTACTGCAGGCGTTCCTTTATACTCTTTAATAAGATTTTTTACTTCAATATGCAAACGTGTCACTCATTTCTATCTTTATCATCTAACCATCAACTATTTTATTTAATATTCACGTTATCTCCTAAATAAACAGTTAATGTATTTCCTCTAACAATATTACCATTTTGAGTAGCTACTGCATTTCCTGTAAGTACTAATTTACCATTTTCTGTACTGTTGTAAGTAGCATTGTCACTATTAGTTACAATATTTCTTGATGGACTTTTAATATTTACATTTCCTGTAGCTACAAAATTAAAATCTTGACCATTACCACTATAAGTTGCTGTATCGCTTGTAGATTGTACATCATTAGTTTTGCTATTTAAATATACATTGCCTGTAGCTGTATATTGATTTGTCATCAAATTTCCTGATAATACATCACCGCGAATATCAGCTTGTGGTCCAGTTGCATTTCCGCCTAAAGGCATAGATATATCACTTGTTGCTTGATTATAATGTATTTCTTCTCCAGTTAATGTATTATCAGCTTTTACCAATACTACAGAACCTTTAGCTACAACTTCTTGATTAGCATTAGAAATCAAGCTTTCTGCCTTTAAATTCATATCATCTTTATTTGCAGTTACACCACCTGTAATAGAGGCTTCCTGTGTTTTAAAATTATATGTTGCTTGACCGCCAGTTAATACGCCACCATCACGAATAATAGTTACACCACCTGTAGCTATTGCCATATCTGTCTGCGCATTATATTCTATTACATCGCCTTTTAATTCAATAGGAGTATCTGCTGCAATAACTGTATTTATCATTGAAAAACTCATAATAGCTACAACAAGTGCTGTTTTTAGCTTACTATATTTTTTCATTTATTGATTATCTCCTTTTATAATATGTGCATTACCCATTAATTTAAAATTAGTAAATGCATCTTTACTTTCAGCCTTATCTGCTGTCGCCCTCATACCTGGCTTATTGATATCAACATTTCCTTCACAAGTCAATATACCTTGCTCACCATTCCAAGTGACTTTATCTGTTTTAAATTTCAATTCATCACTTGATTTAGCTTCTATTCCATCAACCAATTCAATATTTTTATTTTTCTGGTCATATGTCGCTTTAGGAGCATTTATTTCTATACTTGTTCCATCTTCACGATAAAAAGTACCTTTTACTTTTTCCATGGTAAACATCTGTGAATCTTGGTCTACTGTCATTGTTTCTGCATAACATTGCCAAATCAATTTGCCATTTACTTCTTCTTTCAAAGTATTATTGTGATATACCATAACTTTATTTGTCTGTGTATTTTGTGTTTCTTCAACTTTTGGTCTACTAGCATAAGCCCAATAAATCAAACCAACTACCAACAAGACAAGAATTAAAACTATGGCATTTTTTTTATTTACCTTTTTAGTCATTTATTGACCACCTTAGTTTTTACGGTATGATGTTTTACTTTCTGCTGTTCAGGACGTGTATTCCAACGTTTTTGGAACCATATCCACTGCGTAGGATGTGCTATGATTTGCTCTTCAATAATTTTTGTCATACGTTCTGTGAAATCATACAAATCAGCATTTGTATCTCCAGTATCATTATATACTATTGGTTCATAAATTTCTATTTTATGTGTACCATCACTTTGACGAATGATAAATGCTGGTACAACTGGTGACATAAATTTACGAGCAAATACAGCAGGACCCATTGGCGTTGAGCATACTTCACCTAAAAATTCAATAAATGCTCCACCTGGACCTGCATCTTGGTCTGCTAAAAAGCCTAAAATACGACCTTTTTTCAAAGCTCTTGAAGCTGCCAAAAGCTCTGAAGCTGCACCACGTGCAAATATTTCTACCCCTACTTGAGCACGATATTCATCTAATAACTTTGTATACTGAGAGTCTGGCTGTGTTTTGGCAAGTGCTGTAACAGAAAAACCTGCTTTAACAAGACCAGCAGCAAGCCATTCCCATGTACCCATATGTGCTGTTAAAATTACAACACCTCTATTTTTTGCATACTCACGTTTTAAAATGTCTAAGCCTTCAAATTTTATATATTTAAAATCATCTTTTTTCAATCTTGGCATATATAAAATTTCCAAGACATTTTGACTTAAATTGATAAATGAATCTTTGACAATTTTCTTTGCCTTTTCCTCATCTATTTTAAAGGATTTCATCATTCTATCAACTGCACGATTGCGTTCTTTAGCTATTAAATGAAAATATAATATACCTAGTATATGCCCTAATCTAAGCAAATTTTTATGTGATAAACAACATAAAAAAGCACTAAAATATTTTAATAATTTATATTTCATTCTAATTCCTCTAATGTCTAAATAAACTTTTATTGTGAAATATTTTTTTCTACTTCTTTAGCATCTGTTTCATCTTCTATATTTAAATAACTATCAATAACAGCTTGCCATTTTTCTTGTGATTTCAAAATAAATTCTATAATTTGACGAACTGCGCCTTTTCCACCAGCAAAATCACTTATTAAAATAGATACAGATTTTGCTTCTTCGGTAGCATCAGCTACAGTTGCTGGAAATCCAACTCTTTTCATTACAGCTAAATCAAATAAATCATCGCCAATATAAGCTACTTCTTCATCTTTTAATTGATATTCAGCCAATAATTCCTTATAAGCTGGAACTTTATTTTTTTTATTTTGATAAAAAGCATTTATTTTTAATTCCCTAGCACGATAAGCGAGCATCTTAGATTCTCTACCTGTGATAATAGCTGTTTTTATCCCTAATTTTTGGGCTAGAGTAATCCCTAGCCCATCTCTTACATTAAAAGTTTTAAATAATTCACCATTATCACCAACGGCTATAGAGCCATCTGTCAATACTCCATCAACATCTAAAATGAGCATTTTTACATTTTTTGCTCGTGCTAATGCATCTTGTGTATATTGCATTAAACCACTCCCTGACGAAGTAAATCAGTAAGATGAACTATACCTACTGGTTCATTTTTCTCTACATCAATTACTGGAAGCACTGTAATTGGTTTTGGTTGATGTTTTTCCATCATACTGAGTGCTTCAGCAGCCATTTTATCTTTTGTTATTATTACTGGATTTTTAGTCATTAAATCTTCTACTGGCTCATCTAAAAACTCTGCTCCACGAGCAAGCATACGGCGAATATCGCCATCTGTTACAAGGCCAATGAATTTGCCATTTTCATCAACAACAGAAGTTGCACCTAATCCTTTTGCTGTCATTAAGAACAATGCTTCTTTTGCTGTTTTATGCACAGAAATAACAGGATTATCTTCTCCTGAATGCATAACATTTTCTACAGTTAAAAGTAATCTTCTGCCAAGTGCTCCACCTGGATGGAATACTGCAAAATCTTGAGCAGTGAAATTACGTGAAGATAAAAGTGCTATAGCTAGTGCATCTCCCATAGCAAGAGTTGCTGTTGTACTAGCTGTTGGTGCAAGACCTAATGGACATGCTTCACGCTCTACACTTATATCAATATAATAATCTGCATTTTTGCCAAGTGTAGATTCACGTCTACCACTCATAGCAATAATTTTTGCACCTATGCGTTTAATAATCGGTAAAATATTTACAATTTCATTAGATTCACCACTATTAGAAATAGCAAGTACCATATCATTAGCTGTAACCATACCTAAATCACCATGGAAAGCTTCTGCTGGATGCATAAAAAATGATGGTGTTCCTGTACTAGCTAAACTAGCTGCTATTTTTCTACCTACATGACCAGATTTTCCCATACCTGTTACAATAACACGACCATTACAAGCTAAAATAGCATTTACAATTGTTTCGAATTCATCATCAATATGATTAATTAATTTTTTTACCGCATCAGCTTCTATTTGAAGTGTTTCTATAGCCTTTTCTTTTATCATGATTATTACCTCACAATTTAACTCTCAAAAATCCCAGTAATATTTTATTTGTTTATTTTTTTCTTTGTTATTTCATTGATTGCGATTAAATCTTTTAATAAATCTTCTAATTTATCTAAGTAAACCATATTTGGTCCATCGCAAAGTGCTTCTTCTGGATTATCATGAACTTCCATAAAGAAACCATCTACACCTACACCAGCTGCACCACGAGCTAAGAATTCTACATACTCACGATTACCAGCAGAACTTGTTCCTGCGCCACCTGGTAATTGTACACTATGTGTAGCATCAAAAATAACTGGATATCCTGTAGAACGCATGATAGGGAAAGAGCGCATATCTACAACTAAGTTATTATAACCAAAGCTTGCTCCACGTTCTGTGAGTAAAATCTTTTCAGAACCAGCTTCTTCTAATTTTTTCACTACATTTTTCATATCTGCTGGAGCCAAGAATTGACCTTTTTTTACATTTACTACACAGCCAGATTTTGCAGCTGTATATAATAAATCTGTTTGACGGCTTAAAAATGCTGGTATCTGTAATACATCTACTACTTTAGATACTGGTTCTACCTGTGTTTCATTGTGAATATCTGTAACTACTGGAACATTGAGTTCTTCTTTAATACTTTGAAGCCATTTTAAACCTTCTTCTAATCCTGGTCCACGATATCCATTATAAGAGGAACGATTTGCTTTATCGAATGAAGCTTTAAATACATAAGGAATACCAAGTCGAGAAGTTATCTCTTTTATAGTTTTACCAATATATAAAGAGCGTTCATATGATTCTAATACACATGGACCTGCTAAAAGTACTAATGGATTTCCCGCACCAACTTCAAAATTGCCAATTTTTACTGTATGCATAGCTACACTTCCTTACTTTTTAATTTATTTATTTTTTTCCATTTCTTGGTATATTTTATTTACTTCTTCTAAATCTTCTTTTGTATCCACACCAACAAAATGTTTATCTGTGGCTATAACTTTTATTTTATAACCATTTTCTAAAGCTCTAAGTTGCTCTAAAGACTCTGTCTGTTCAAGTGGTGTTGGTTGCATTTTAGCATATTGTAACAGAAAATCTCTACGATATCCATAAATTCCAATATGTTTATAGACAACGACTCCTGTATCTTCACGAGGATATGGTATTAAAGAACGTGAAAAATACAATGCATAACCATTTTTATCTGTAATTACTTTTACATTTCCTGGTTTTGCTTTTTCTTCTTCTTTCATCGGAGTCTTCACTGTAGCCATTTTTAAATCTTCATCATTTAAAAATTCTTGTGCTAAATCATCAATAATCTGTGGATCAATAAGTGGTTCATCGCCTTGAACATTGATGATTACATCTGCATCTGGACATTTTTGAGCTACTTCTGCCAATCTGTCTGTACCAGTTGGATGATTTTTTGCTGTCATTATAGCTTTTCCGCCAGCTTTGGCCACAGCTTCATATACTCTTTCATCATCAACAGCTGCTATTACTTCTGCTGGTTTTATAGCATTTAATACACGTTCATATACACGTACAATCATTGGTTTTCCAGCTATATCAGCAAGAGGTTTCCCTGGTAATCTTGTAGATGCATAACGAGCTGGTATTACACAAATAATTTTCATATTTATCCCTTCAATCTAGGTAATTTTTCTTTCAAGTATTCAAATAAAACTTGTGTTTCATCGATAAAAGTAACTTCTATACTAATGATGTAAATTGGTATAGGTCGTTTTTTACACAATAATATTTCAGGAATTTTTACAGCATCTTTATCAGTGATAATGATAGCTTCTGCACCTTGCTCTTCTGCTTGATGCATTACATCTCTTATTTCTTCTTCTGTATAATCATGATGGTCTGGGAAACGCAAGCTTTCTGTAATAATAGCTCCAATATCATTTAAAGTTTGTTCAAACGAAGCTGGATTTCCAATAGCTGACATAGCTATGACTTTATGACCTTTCATCATATCTACAGATAAAATTTCATTTGGTTTTCGACTGAATAAATTGCCAATTTCTACAAAGCCTAATGGCTTATGTGTACTTTCTACTACTAAAGCATGGTCATTGTATTTTGCCAAAGTATCTCTTATTTCCTTGCATGCAGATTTACTAGCTTGATCTACTTTTGTCAATAAACAAACATCTGCTCTATTTAAATGATTTAATGGTTCACGAAGAGTTCCACGTGGTAACATATGGCCATTGCCAAATATATTGATAGCATCAACTAATAAAATATTTAAGTCGCGCTTTAATTGCCAATGTTGATAACCATCATCTAAAATTACCACATCTACATTGAAATTATCTACAGCATATTTTCCTGTAATCGTTCTATCTGTACCAATTAAAACTGGAATATCTGGCAAACTTCTAGCTAAAAGATAAGCTTCATCTCCTGCTTGGTCTGCTGACATAAATACTTGATTGCCATCAGATACAATGCCTACTTCGCCTTTCCATTTTGCACGATAACCACGATTTAAAATTGCTACTTTATAGCCTAAATCGCGAATATATCTGGCTAAAAGTTTAGCAGTTGGTGTTTTTCCTGTGCCACCAACAGTGATATTACCAATGCTGATGACAAAACAATCTAATTTTACTTGTTTAGCAATACCCCATTTATATAAATTCAATTGAAAATTTACTAAACTACGATAAATCAAGGAAAAACTATATAACACACCTAAAAATAATTTTGCTGGTATGCTTTTCTTATTTTTATCATGTACTAATTTGTATAAATAAGTTTGGAGATTTTCTATTTTTTCTGTAGAACGTACCTGCACAGGATTTACTTTTTCGTATTCATCTAATAATTCATGTAAAATAACAGCAGAACGACGAGAAGCTCCCCGATTATCTTCAATTATCTGCAAAGTTTCTCTTTCCATCTGATGACGTTTTTCAGGGCAATTAAATAGCTCTAATACTGCCTCTGTTAATTCTTTGCTATTTTTTACAGTAATACATGCATTTCGCTTACTAAATAATACATGAGTATCTTTGAAGTTAAACATATTCGGACCAACTATTATCGCCTTTCCATGAGCTGCCGGCTCTAAAATATTATGTCCGCCATGTTTTATTAAACTTCCACCTACATAGATAACATCGCCTACACTATAGACTTTACCTAATTCTCCAATAGTATCTAAAATCACTACATCTTGTTCATATGATGGTTTTTCTTTTAGTACAGTACGGAAATTTGTCTTAAATCCGTGTTTATGACAAATACTAGCAATTTCATCTTTACGCAAAATACTTCTTGGTGCAATCAATAATTTAACATTGGGATGCTGTTTTTTTAATTCACTATACGCTTCTAAAACAGCTTCTTCTTCACCTTTATGCGTACTTCCTGCTAAAAATATTCCTTTTGCTTTATCCAAACATAATTCTTTCAACATATTATTACGTTCTTTTTCATCTACATTAGTATATGTTTGGTCAAATTTCGTATTACCTGTAACAGTAACTAAATTTTCATCTGCACCTAAACGAATAATATATGAAGCATCTATTTCTGATTGCATAGCAAATTTTCTTACTGTGCCAATCATATCAGATAAAATACTAAACATATATTTATAACGTTTTACAGATTTATCACTAATTCTGCCATTTACCATCATTACTGGTATATTATATTTTCTTGTAGCCTTTAAAAAATTCGGCCAAAGTTCTGTTTCCACAGGCAAAAATACACGAGGACGAATTTTTTTGATAAAACGCTCAGGAAGCCATGGCAAATCCAAAGGAAAATAAATTATACTATCTGCATCTTTGATAATGCGATTAGCCATAGTATATCCTGTATTAGTTACTACTGATACTAATATGGGAGTATCGGGGAATTCTCTGCGAAATTCTTTAATAATTGGACTTGTCGCTACAATTTCTCCCACAGAAGAGGCATGTATCCAAATACAATTTTTGCCTGCCACTTTATCTAAGGCATGCTCTGGCAAAAAACCAAAACTTTGAATCATGCGTTTTAAAAATCCTTTTTCACGAATAGTTCTAACTATAAAATATGGTATCAATAGTATAACAAGCAATATAGCTACAATATTATATAAAATCTGCATATGCTTCACCTATTTTGCTTTCTTATTACTAAATTGTATGTTATACAAATGACTATATAACCCACCTGTCTGCATAAGTTCTTGATGTGTACCCATTTCTTGTACACGTCCATTGTCTAAAACAACAATTTTATCAGCATGTACAATTGTTGATAGACGATGTGCTATAACAAATGATGTTCGACCAACCATCAATTTATCCAATGCCTCTTGAACAATTTCTTCGCTTTCTGTATCAAGTGCTGATGTTGCTTCATCTAAAATCAAAATACGTGGATTTTTTAAGATAGCTCTAGCAATCGCCATACGTTGACGTTGACCGCCAGATAAAGTTATACCACGTTCACCAATTTTCGTATCATAGCCATCAGATAAATTCATGATAAAATTATGTGCATTAGCCGCTTTTGCCGCTTCAATGATTTCTTCATCAGTTGCATCTAATCTACCATAGCGAATATTTTCTTTAATTGTGCCACTAAATAACATAGTTTCTTGAGGCACTACACCAATTTGTTCACGCAATGATTTTATAGTAACATCTCGAATATCTATATCATCTATTGTTATAGCGCCCTCAGTTACATCATAAAATCTAGGAATTAAATTTGCAATAGTAGATTTTCCTGCTCCACTAGGACCTACAAATGCAATTACTTGACCTGGATTAGCTGTTAAAGATAAATCATGTAATACATTCACACCATCTTTATAGCCAAAACTAACATGATCAAATTTAACTTTACCACTGATTTTAGGAAGCTCTTTAGCCTCAGGTTTATCCTTTAAATCTTCCTGTGTATCTAATACATCAAATACACGTTCCGCTGCTGCCATAGCTTTATTAATTGTGCCATATACTCTACTGATACGTTTTACAGGGTTAGCTAAATTTACAGCATAAGTTAAAAAGGCGATAAGTGCCCCAGCTGTCAAAGCGCCATTAACTACTTGATAACCACCAAACCATAAAATTACAGTTACAATTACAGCTGCTAAAAATTCTACAGTTGGTGTCAACAATGAACTAAGCTGTACACTTTTCATATTTGCTTTAAAGTTTAAATCATTTTGATTTTGAAATCTTTCAATTTCATGTTCTTCTCTAGCAAATGATTTTACTACACGAACGCCAGAAATTGTTTCTTGTAATAATGATGTTATTTCTGCCGTACGTTCTTGAATTAGTGAACCACTTTTTTTGAGCTTTCTACCGAAAATTTTCATAGCTTGCCCAATCAATGGTACAACTATCAACGTAACTAAACTCAATTTCCAATCCAAATAAAACATCATAACTAAAGAACCTATCAAAATTGATGATTCTGTAACTAATTCTATTAAACTATCAACTAATGCTGCTTGAAGTGCTGCTACGTCATTAGTTATATAGCTCATTATTGTTCCTGTTTGTTTTTTTTCATAATATGCTAACTGCAACTTCTGAAATTTCACATAAAGCATTTCACGAACATCAATAATTACTCTTTGTGCTATATATGATACTAAATACGACTGACCATAGAAGAATATCCCTCTAAAGAAAAATACTACCACTATGCCTACTGCAATTAAATTTAACAGTACCATATCTCTTTCCATAAGTACCTTATCAATCATATCCTTTATAATCCAAGGTACATATAAATTTGCTGCTGCTGACATTATGATACAAACAATAGCTAATAAAAGCCTTTTCCAATATGGTTTTATAAATAAAATCAATCTCTTATAATCATTCATATCATTTATCCCTTAATCTCATTTTTAAATCTATCAGCTGTTTGTAATATTAACTCAGCTGTCTTATCAGCCACTCCTGGTGAACCTAGCTTTTCCTTTACCATTAATAATTCTTCTTTTACTCTTTTAGCAGATTCAGTATCTTTATATAAATCTCTAGCAAGTCGAGCTATATTTTCACCATTTACTTCATCTTGTAACAATTCTGGCAAAACTTGTTTATCAACTAAAATATTTGGCAAACTAAAATATTTTATCTTCACAAAAATTTTAGCTATGCGATATGTGATAGCAGACATCTTATATAAAACAATTGATGGAAGTCCCATAAGTGCAGCTTCCAAAGTAACTGTTCCCGAAGTTGCAATAGCAAAATCACAGCAATTCATCAAATCATATGTCTTTGTTTCACATAATTTTACTGTTAAACCATATTCATTTATCTTTTCTTCTAAATATTTTTTATCAATACCAGTAGCTACAGGTAAAAAAAACTTTATTTCTGGTCGTTCTTTCTTTATTAACTGCGCAGCTTGAAGCATTGGTTCTAATAAATTAGCTATTTCTTGCTTTCTACTTCCTGGCAATAATAAAATATTATCTTCTTTCAAATCTATGCCAAAAAATTCCGCTGCCATCTCGCGACTCATTGAAGCCTTTACATTATCCATCAATGGATTTCCTACAAATGAAATATCTGCACCTGCTTTTTTATATACATCTAATTCAAAAGGAAAAATCGCTACAATCTTATCAGCAATTTTAGCTACCTCTTTAGCTCTGCCCTTGCGCCATGCCCAAGCTGAAGGTGGTATATATGAAAATATAGGTATATTCATTTTCTTAGCTTCTTTAGCGAGACGCCAATTAAAATCTGGATAATCTATTAAGACTAAAATATCAGGCTTTTGTTTTTTCATTTCTGCTACTAAAGCATCTTTTAATTTAAACATTTTACGTAAATTAACTAATACTTCCCAAAAACCCATCACACTATAATCTAACATGTTTTTACAAAGCTTTACTCCAGCTTGTTCCATTTGTGGACCGCCAAAACCAAACATTTCAATATCACTACAGATATTTTTTAAAGCTTTAGCCAAATTTGCTCCATGCATATCACCAGAAGTTTCCCCTGCTGAAAACATAATTTTATACATACAAACCTCCAGCCTTTATCAAGCAGAAAAAGACGCGATGATAACATTTTATAATGTATCGCCGCGTCCTACCATACTACATTGCCACAATAGTTATAGCATTTTCATCAGCTAGTGATAAAACTTTTTCTCTATCTACAATTAAAGTACGTCCTGCTTCAATTACTAAGCCAGAAGCTTTTACTTCTATCATAGATTCAATTGTTTTTACACCAACAGCTGGCATATCAAAACGATTATCTTGAGCTGGTTTTGCCACTTTTGCTACAACTGCATTTCCGCAAGCGAGTTTTCCGCCACGTAAAATACATGCATCAGTTCCTTCAATAGCTTCTAAAGCCATTACTGCTTTATCTTTAACAACTACAGTCTGACCAATATCCAAGCCGCCAAGAGCTTTTGCCATTTTGAAACCGAATTCCATATCTAAATTTTCTCTCTCTGTTGGTTGACGTTTAGTCAATACACCTTTTTTAGGCATAATCATTTTCAAAAGCATAGTTTGGTCAAATGTGGTAATTCCTTCTTTAGCAAGTTCTGCCACAAATGCCAACATCATAGTATCATCACTTCTATCTTTTAATGATGATAACAAAGCTATCATTCTAGCGTCAGGTAATTCATGTTGCCCTGAAAATAAAATTTCCTTAGTAACTTTACCAATCATGACAACATCTGTTACTTCTTTGCCTTTTAAATAATCAATTATACTACCTAATTGAGCTACATTGATGGATTTAAAATCTGTTGCTACATTTTTTAAATCTTCTTCTACACCATCAACTAAACCTACAGCATAAACATCTATACCCATAGCTCTTGCTGCTTTTGCTACTTCAACTGGTAATCTACCTATCCCAGATAATAAACCTATTGATTTCATACTAAAATCCCCACTTTAATTATTACCTTCATGGTTTTCTCTGCAAATACCACGATCAGCATTTCTTAAGAATCGTAAAAAATGTTCTACTTCAGCACAAGAATCAACTTCTTGTTCAATTACAGATATTGCCTGCGCTAATTTTAATCCTGAACGATACAAAATTCTATATGCTTGTTTAATAGCTTTTCTTGACGATACAGAAATTCCTGCACGAGCTATACCTACACTATTTAAACCACAAACATTTGCAGGTCTACCATCTACAATTGTATATGGCACAACATCTTGTACTAATTTAGAAAAGCCTCCAACCATTGCATTTCTACCAATTTTTACAAATTGATGAACACCGGCAAAGCCACCAAGAACAGCTCTATCTTCTACAATAACATGCCCTGCAACAGATGCATTATTTGCCATAATAACATTATTACCAATAATTGCATTATGTGCTACATGCGTATAAGCCATTAATAAGCAATCATTGCCAATACGAGTTTCTTCTTCAGCTCCACAAGCTCTATGAATTGTAGCATATTCACGAACTTTTGTTCTATCGCCAATATATACATAAGATTTTTCGCCCACAAATTTTAAATCCTGTGGTTCTGCACCAATAGATGCTCCTGGAAAAATCACGCAATCTTTGCCAATTTTTGTCCATCCAGTAATAACCGCATGTGGTTCAATTCTTGTACCATCACCGATTTCTACATTTTCGCCAATAACTGCAAATGGACCAATTTCTACATTTTTTCCGATTTTGGCATTTTCATGAACTATTGCTAATGGATGTATTTTGCTTTCTGCCTCCATTTGTATTCACTCCTTAAAAACTACACCATTTGGTGAAATTCCATCATAGTAAAAGAGCCAATTAATTGGCTCTTTACACCTTAATTAATCATTTTATAAGTTTTCTGGTTTTTGTAAAGCAAAAGTAAAGTCACCTTGAGCTACTAATTTATCATCAACAAAACCTTCACAATGAACTTTACCAAAATCGCCACGAATTTTCACAATTTCAGATTTCATAATAAGCTGATCACCAGGAACTACTGGTTTTTTAAATTTAACATTATCCATACCGCCAAAATAAGCTAGTTTACCGCGGTTTTCTGCTGGATATAATAAAGCAAAACCACCAACTTGTGCCATTGCTTCTAAAATTAGCACGCCTGGCATAATTGGATGACCTGGAAAATGTCCTCTAAATTGGTCTTCATTTATAGAAATATTTTTTATACCTACTGCATATTTCATAGGTTCTAATTCAATAATACGATCGATCAATAAAAATGGGGGACGATGTGGTAAAACTTTTTCAATTTCAGGAATATCAATTCTCATAGTATAACCTCTCTTCTGCTTAAGTAAAGTCTGCAAGAATTTTCTTTGCTAACTTTGTATTTAATTCATGACCTGATTTTACAGCAATTACATGACCTTTTATTCTACCTGCTAATCTCAAATCACCAATAGCATCTAAAATTTTATGACGAACTAATTCATCTGGGAAACGAAGTTTATTCATCCAACCTTCATCATTGTAGACGATTACATTATCTAAATTTCCACCTAAACCTAATCCCATTTTACGTAAAGCTTCTACTTCTTTTTCATAAGCAATAGTTCGTGCTATAGCTATTTCCTTCTTATATAAATCTTTACTAGTAAATTCAAAATCATGATATTGTATACCAATTAATGGATGTGGATTTATGGAAGTAAAGCTCACACGAAAACCATCATAAGGCAATACCATTATAAATCTTTCTTTATCATCTATGCGATATACTTTATCAATTGTTATTATATCTGCTTCTTTTTCCTGTTCTTTTATTCCTGCTTTTTCTAGCAATTCTAAAAAAACATTTGCTGAACCATCTGTTACTGGTGGTTCTTCACTGTCAATTTCAATATAACAATTATCTATATCACTAGCAAATAGTGCTGACATTAAATGTTCTATTGTAAAAATCTTGACATCTCCATTACTAATCGTTGTCGCTCTTAATGTAGATGTAACATTACTTGCTATTGCTTTTATCTGTGTTTTTTCTGGTAAATCCGTTCTAATAAATACAATTCCTGTATCTACTGGAGCAGGACGCAATTTCATATTAACCTCTGTGCCTGAATGCAGACCAATTCCAGTATATGAAACATCTACCGCAATTGTTTTTTGCTTTATCATCGTCGTCCTCCTAAAAATTATATATAATTATTTTACAAGACAACGCTATTTACTGCAAGTTATTTGCTTCTTTTTTCTTTCTTTCAACATATTTCCATCTATCATGAAGCCAGAACCACTCTTCTGGATAATCTCTTATATGTTGTTCTACTAAACTAGTTAAGCTTGCCATCATATCATATATATCTTTTTGTTTGTCTTTTGTTTTAGCTGTAAAAACTGGTTCTAATACTGTTAAAATATGATGTCCTGGTCTTTTTTTATCTTCAGTAATAAAAGCTGGTAATATCGGTGCCGATTTAAATCTGCTCATCACTGCTGGACCTTGCACACAAGATGCTTCATAACCTAAAAATGGCATAATAATCCCTGTAGAACCACCATCTTGGTCCATAATTAACCCAATAAAATATTTTTGTCCAAGCATTTTCATCATTTCTTTGATATCCAATTTATCTGTTATATGCATACCTGTAAATGCTCGACAATAATTTATAAAATTATTTACACCTTCATTGCGTTGATGTTGAGCCACTCCTGCTATCTTCATTCCTTTATGAGTGAGTGCTGCTCCTATAATTTCCCAATTTCCACTATGTGCAGTAGCGATAACACCACCATTTCCATAGGACATAGCTTTTTTTATATTTTCTTCACCTTTTATAGTTACATATTTATCAATATTTTTACATATAACTTTAAATCGCAATACTTCGATGATCATTGGTCCAAATCTAGTCCAACTTTTCTTGGCAATTTGTTCAGCTTTATCAGTTGATACTTTTAAACAACGCTCAATATTATGCATTGCCATTTGTTTTCTTTTCTTAGGAACAACAATCCATGTTAATTCACCTAAAATCTTACCTATAAATCTTGCTACACTAGCTGGTAATAAACAACAAATATCACTTAAAAATACTAATATATGATATAGCATTTGTATCTCCTTTCACTTTATATTCCTATCTTATTTTTTCACAATATCAATTACTTTCTAAACTAATAAAATCTATAAAAAAAGTAGCTAAGCATTAGGGCTTGGCTACTTTAATAATCAAAGAATTACTCGATTTAATTATTTTTCTCTTCTAACGCTTTTAAACGCTTTTCCATTAATTTCAATTTTTTCATCATATCTGGCAAACGAGATTCATTTGCTTTAATTCTAAGCCATTCTTGATGAGGGCGAGCAGGAAAACCTGCATAGAATGAATTTTCTGGTACATCTGCAATAAGACCTGTACGTGCTGCCATAACTGAATTACTGCCAACCTTTATATGACCTTTAGAGCCAACTTGACCTGCAAATGTAACATTATGACCAACAATTGTTGAACCAGCAAGACCTGTTTGTGCTACAACTAAACAATTTTCTCCTAATACACAGTTATGACCAATGTGAACAAGGTTATCTACTTTTGTTCCTTTGCCAATCACTGTTGAACCTGTTGTTGCTCTATCAATTCCTGCATTACAGCCAATTTCAACATCATCTTCAATTACTACATTACCTACTTGTGGTACTTTTGTATGTTTTCCATCTTTAGTTATAAAACCAAATCCATCTGCACCAATTACTGTATTATCATGAATAATTACATTTTTTCCTACTTTGCAATATTCGCGAACACTAACACCTGAATGAAGAATTGTATTTTCATCTACACTAGCATATTGACCAATATAAACATTTGGATATATTTCCACATTATCGCCAATAATTGCATTATCATCAATATAGGCAAAATCCATTATAGCTACATCTTCACCAATTTTTACATTTTTACCTATATGTGCCTTAGAGCTGATGACTTTTTCTACTTTCAATTCAGGTTTAAAAATATTTAATAAAATATTGAAAGCTTCTCGAGGATTTTTTACTTTTATACAAGTTTTTGAAAAACCATCTACATCTTCTTGTATAATCACTGCAGCCGCATTACAAGCAATAGCTTCCTCTAAATGTGGGTCTACAGCAAAAGTTATTTCACTTGGACCAGCTAAAGCAATTCCTGTTGCACCTGTAATGACTAAATTCTCATCATAATCCCCACAAAGTTTACCATTTATTAAATTTGCTATCTCTGCTAGTGTTCTTTTCATAATATTACCCCTTTTTATTGCAACTTCTGAATTACATCGTCTGTAATATCAATTCCACCTTGAACTACAAACTCTTGTTTTTGAACTTGCATACCATTTGAACGCACTAATGTTTTTGGCACTACAGCAGATAATTCTTTTTCTGTTGATACTTCTGCGAGTACCTTATCCATTGTATTTTTTACTTGAGATTTATATTGCATATCTAAGCCTTGATATTGACGTTGAATATCCATCTGTGCTTTTTTAAATTCTTCATCGGACATAGTTGCTTTTTTGCTCATTAAATCTGTTTCTTTAGCTTCGATTTCTTTATTCTTAGCATCAATATTATCTCTAATTGTTTTTATTTGTGGTGCTTCATTCATAACTCGTTCAGCATCTAAATAACCTAATTTAGTTTCGCTTCCACAACCTGATATAAATACACTCATCAATGTAACAAGTGCTATTACTAACATTAATTTTATTTTCATGACACCCTATCGCCTTTCCATATATTATTTACCATTATTATTTTGCATTTGCTCATTTGTAAGTTCAGCCATTACATCGTCTGTAATATCAATTGCATCAGCACCAACTACCATACCATTTAAAACTGTATCATCAAAATTATCTATTTTTATATTACCAAAAAAATCTAATGTAGCTGGAACATCAGCAATAACTAATTTTAGATGTTTTTGAATTGCTATTTTCATAGCCTTACTAGCAATATCTTTTAATATGCTTCTCTTTAATAAATTTATTTCATTTTCTTTTGTATGCAATAATATTATTAATCGTTCACTATCTTTTTTTCTAGCTTGAAGCATCTGCAATCTATCTTGAAGATATTGTGCCTCTCTTTTTTGTTCAGCTTGTTGTCTTTCTAAAGAGTTTTGCACATCTATTTGATGTATCTTTTGAACATTTATACCTAATTCTTGTTCTCGTTGTGCTCGCCACTTCATTAATTCATCAGCAACTTTTAAATTATATTGTTGCTCAATCAGCGCCACATTTTCTCCGCGTTCTTTTTTTAACTGTTCTAATAATGTTAATAGATTATCTTTTTCTTCTTGAGTCAATCTCAAGTTTTCAGCATTATCTAATTTCATAGTGCAATTAAAAATAGCATTTGTATATTTATCAGTTATTAATGTTTCTGCTTTATTTTTTTCAATAGATAATCTTTGTCTTATTTCATGTTCTTTTGTTATTGTTTCTTCTTTTAATTGTTGTTTAGCTTTTATTTCTTGTAAATTATTTTGTTCATCTACAACTTGTTCAAATACTTGACTTGCCGGATCTACTTGCGGTGGTTGCAATTGTTCTGTATTTAATGCATATGATTTTAATTTTATTAAAATCAATATCTTCTCGGCTTGCAATTTTTCTAATTTAGCATAATCACTATGTTTAGACATCAATTTATCTATATCTACCGTAGCTATTGCTGAATTAACATCTAATTGCACTGGAGGTTTTTGTGTTTGTTTATGCCAAATATATAAAGCTCCTATAATACATAATAATACACAAATAACACCTGTAATAATAGCACTTTTTCTACTCTTATCCTTTTTACTCTCTTGCATATCATCATCTTTATCTTGCTCATTTGCCATAAAGCCACCTCCCTACAAATTTATTTAGATTATTAAAATACCGAGCATCACTGCATTTGCTCGGTATTTCATCTAAAAGCATAAAAATTAATTTTGACCAGAAGAATTTGTTGTATCTGTAGCTTCAGCAGAAGTTGCATCAGAACTATTAGTATTATCTGTAGTTACATCACCCTGAGCTTGAATTTTTGTTAAAACATCTTGAGTGATATCCTGTCCACCATATAATACATTGTTTTTATCTAATACAACATTAATATCTCTAGAATCAGCTACTGCTTTTACTTGTTCTTCTATGCTATTGCGAATAGGATCGATTAATTCTTTTTGCTTATCTTGCATTTCTTTTTGTTTTTGTTCTATAAATTGTTGCTGCTGTTCAGGTGTCATATTTGCAGCTTGATTTTGGAAATCTTCTTGAACTTGTTTTGCTGCTGCTTCATATTTTTCACGAGCAGGTTGCATTCCTGGATGTTCTGCAATAAGTTTGGAATAATCTACAATACCAACATTAGAAGAAGATGCTCCTGCCATACCAGATTGATATTGTGAAACTCCAAGAGCGACAATACTAAATACAAATACTGCTGCAATAATAACACTAATAATTTTTACTTGTTTCTTTTCGAAATTAATCAACTTTATCTTCTCCCTTTATAAGGCTTTTGCCTCTTAGTTAAAACACTTTAATTATAACAAACTAAAAATTCTTATTCAAGGAAAGAATTAACTGCAGAAAAAATTCTGCAGTTAATCTAAAAATATTACTGTTAGAAGTTTCCACCTACATTAAAATGAAGTCTTCCGCCATCTTCACCCCAACCATAATCAAGGCGAAGAGCACCTATTGGAGTTTGCATTTGTAGTCCTAAACCTACACTAGCATGTAAATCCAAATCATCTTCAATGGAACTCCATGGTCCCCAAGATTTACCACCCCAAGCATCACCTACATCTGTAAACAAAGCACCTTGTACTTTATTTACTAATGGGAAACGATATTCTACTGTACCCATTAACATTCTATTACCAGAAAATTGTCCATCACGATAGCCACGAAGAGAATTTTGACCGCCTACTTCAAATAAAGCAGCTTCTGGTAAATCTTCATTTGCATAACCTGCACTACCACGCAATGCCAAAACTTGTGCATGACCTACTTTATAATATTTTTGTATACTACCTGTCAATTTAGTATAATCAAAATCTCCACCTAAACCAGCATATTCAACAGATAGACTAGTTCTAGTCCCTTCAGTTGGGTAGAAAATATTATCTCTTGTATCACGAACCTGAGAAGCTATAATACTTCTAGTTTCCCCAAAGTTATTATCAAGCCATTCTGTATTTGTACTACGGTCTAAACCATCTTCATGTCCACGATATTCTGTATTATTTATTTTAAAACCTAAATAATTCATTGTATATTCATCTGTTGGACGACCAAAGTTTAATTCATACCCTTGATTTTTTTTATCGTAAGTTTCAATAAGATCACCGCCATTATCATAATCATCATATTCAAACTTACGATCATAAATACGGAAAGTACCTGTAGTTTCTTTTTCATCAAGCCATGGTTTTGTATAAGAGATGCTATAACCACTGTCATCGCCATCTTCTCCACCAAATTCGTACATAGCTTTTACAGAATCACCAATTCCCATAAAGTTGCTATCACTAACACTAACCATACCTAAAAGACCATCTTCACTGCTATAACCAGCACCAATACCAAAAGAACCTGTACGTTTTTCAATAACAGTCAATTCCATGATGATATTATTTGGATCTTCTTTACCTGGTAAAATTTTTACACTAACATCTTCAAAAAATCCTAAATTATATACACGTTGCATACTACGACGTGCTTTCTTAGCATCAAATACTTCGCCTGGTTTTATACGCATTTCACGAGTAATAACATAATCTTTTGTTTTATCATTACCTTTTACTACATAACCTTCAAGAATACCTTCATTAAAAGTTAAAGTTAAATTACCACTTTCATCAATAGATATATCTCTTAATTTTGCCAAAATATATCCATCTTGGCGATAGCTAGCTTCAATATTTGCTAAATCTGTATTCAATTGACGAATATTTAAAATTTCGCCTTTTTTTACAGTTAACATATCTTCAATTTTATCTGTAGAATAAACTTGATTTCCTAAAATCTCTACAGAATTTAACACAGGATTTTCCATTACATGATAAGTTATTTTTACACCTTCAGGGACAACTTCATAAGAAGGATAATTATCATAAAAATAGCCTGTATTATAAATATTATTTCTATCTTGTTCTATATTTTTTATATTGAATTTGTCTCCAGCTTTTATAGTTAAAACATTTAAGATATCTTCTTTAGCTATTTTTTCATTTCCCACAACATCTACACTGACTACTGTCATATCTGTATATGCACTATTATTATTTTTAATAGTTTCTTCTGTTGGTCTTTGTTCTTTCCAAGTATTCATTTTAGCAATAGCTTCAGAATCTTGTACTTTATCCACTTTATTTTTTTTGTCATTATTGATAACAATTTCTTTGTCTTCTTTTGCAGCCTCATTGTCTGCAGATACATCTTGCATTGTTTCATCAATTTTTGCTGCTACTACTTCTTCAGTTAAGCTTTCAGCAGATACAATATTTTCATGTACATTATTATCTGCAACATTTGCAAAACAATTATTTATACTAAAGGCACTGATATTAGCCATGGCTAACGCGCAGACTAATAATTTATAATTTTTCTGTTTCAAACAAAAAACCTCCTTAATTTGGCAAAACTCACCAATATTGTAATTTTATCACAACTATATTAAAAATAATATCTTTCATATGAAAAAAGTTATGATACTCAAGAAAATATGAGTATCATAACAAATTCATCTTAAAAATAAATTAAAATTTCCACTGCATTTCTAATTTTATATTATATACACCATCATCTTCTACTTCTGTGATAATACCTACATTATTATTCATATAATATTGTAAGCCCACCCTATTTAAATCATAATTTATGCCTTTTGTATAACGAAGCATAACCTTATCTGACAAATATTTTCCAATTTGAACACTATACACATCGCCATCATCTGTATCAAAGCGTTTTTTAGCACTATCAGATAAGCTATCTCGAGAAATTCTAAATTCATCCAAATTCAATACATTTCTTAATGTACCCTCAATTTCATTTAAGAAACTCATCTGTAATCCCACAGATGCTAAGGATAGTAAATCATCTTCTGTTATTTCTCCAGAACTGCCTTCTTTATAATCTGTTCTAAATGCCAATAATTTTATTATTTCTGCATCATTCATTGCTGGTTCAGAAAACAATCTCGGTTCTAATTGCTTATCTAAAGGACCTTGTAGGCTTGCAAATATTTTTGTTCTATCAAGTCTAGTCACAGCTAGAAAATCTATACTTGGGAAGAACGAATCTACTTGATTAAATACTATATTACCTACTTCAATCTTAAAGATATTTTTCAAAACATTAATTGTTCCTTTATCAACAGTTAAACTACCTGAAGATTTTGGATGAATAGTTGTTCCTTTTATGTTAAAAGCACCTTTTATATACAAATCATATAATAAGGCATCATAAGCATGTACATTGTCACCTAAGGTAACATTTATATCTAATAACATTTCAGGAAGCGGTGTATCCGTTGTTTCTGGAAGCGGTGGCATAGAAACTTCGATATTATTAAAGTCAAGATTAGTTATCAATTTTGGCAATCTTCTACCATGAAATTCTTCTTCGATTAATTGTAAATTGCCCACTAAATGACCTGTATAATAATCTGACACAATATCTAAATTATTTAAATCAAGATTAAAGCTGTAACCTGTAATACCTTGACTTGTGAGATGTGCCATTCCTACTAAATTATAATCTCCTTCTCCCATTTTACCTGTGAAACGCTTAACGGTCATTAAGTCTTGGTCAAAATCTATATCCACATTTATATTTTCTAATGGACTATCTATATATTTAAATTTAATAGCACTATCTACTGTAGATATATTTCCTTTAAAATTAGGTTTTTGTACTGTTCCTGTAATATTTAAATCACCTTGGACATTACCCATAGACCATTCAACAAATGGTGTTAACGATGGCAATATATTTAAATCTGTATTTTCCAAATAAACCTTTAAGTTCATCTGTTGATTTATATTTTGCTCATTTCTTTTATCCATTTCTAAAGCTGCTATCGGTATACTGCCTTCTGCTTTTATTGCACATTGACCTTTATTCGCAGCCATTTGATTTATATAAATTACACCATTTTTTAAATTTGCTAATGCATAAGCATTATCAAACTGAGTACCATCACCTTGCGTATAAATAGAAATATCTGCTGTTGGCTCATCAATTGTACCGCCAACTTGAATATCACCGTTCATAACACCATTTATATTTATATTCATATCACATAAATGAGTTAATAGATTTACATCCATATTACTAGCTGATATTCGTGCATCTATAGGGCCATTTTCTAAATCTATACTGCCTTGAGCCGCCACTTTACCTGCACCTTGTTCAGCATAGAATTTATCTATTTTCACGACTTTATTATCCAATTCAGCATCGATTTGAATATTTTGTAATGGATAATCTTTTAACGTGCCATCTATCATCGTACCATTCAAATCAACATGTGGATTTTCATAAGTACCATTTAATTGTGCTATACCGTCAAAACGACCATTTAATAAATTATTTTTTAAATTAGCCATGGACATTGCTGCATTGATATCAGCTTGAACAATAATCGCTTTTCCTTCAACTTGCTTAGTATTTAAATTTACTGCTCCATTGAAATCAAATTCACCATTATTTTGTTTAAATTTAAATTGCTCTAAACTTAAAATTCTATTAGCTAATTTTAAATGACCATAAATATCATCTATATTTTCACCATTTAAGACAATATCATCTGCCTGCAAAATACCATCAAAATTTAAAGCACCCACTTTACCAGTTAAAACACCATCAAAGCTTGCTTTTCCTGATACTGGATAAGGTAAATCTACTTGTAATTTATCAATTAAGATTTCATCTGCTTTAAATTTAAAATTCATTTCTTTATTTTTATCTAAATTACCAGATAAAGTAGCTTTAATAAATGGTGATGTTATTACAAAATCTTTTAAGACTATATCACCATCATTATATTCATATGTCCCATCTACTTGCGTAATTAATATACCATATAAACTACCTTCATAAAAATGCACATTACCTGTAGCTTTTATATCTTGTAAATTACCTGTTAGATGTATACTATTATCTACATTTCCTGTTATTTTAAATTCTGGCATAACAACTTGCATCAAATTTTCTACGCGTGCTTGTTTTGTTTGCACTACCATATCAATAAATTGTTTGCCTTTAAAACCTAATACTCCAGTGGCTTCATGCGTAATTTCACCATCATTGATAAACTGACATCTGTCTACACGCATACCATCTAAATTACCCACCGCATTTACTAATAATGAATCAAATGGCTGATTTAATATCGAGCCATCTTTTGCCATTAAATCAATTCGCAATACAGGATTATCTAAATCACCAGACAATCTACCACTAAAATTAGCATCTCCAGAAATCTCCATATCTGGTAAATAATTTTTAACTAAAGACATATCTACATTTGAAGCATAAAAATCTGCATTTATATTATCATTTTGCAGACCACCTTTAGCTGCCAATTTTCCTCCATTAGCAAAACTAGCCGTTAAAGCATCAATTTGAAGTAAATCTTTTTCTTTATAAAAAGAGGCTTCTAGTTTTTCTACTGGTATATTATCATAACTTCCATTATTTACCTCTAATCGACCACTGAGGTCTAAGTTTTCAAATTCTACACCTTGACCTTTAAAATCGCCACGAATAATAGCATTACCTGTAATTACTTGTGGTAAATAATTATTAAAAACAGACATATCTATATTAGATGCTCTAAATGAACCTTTATATGATAAATCAGCTAAATCACATTGACCAGATGCCCAAATCCAACCATTGGCAAAATCTGCTCTAAAATCATCAATGAATACTTTATTATCTCTATATCTAGCCTGAATATTTATATCTTCTATAGGATAATCATATATATATCCTAATTTAGAATTAACTTGAGCACCAATACGTATATCATCTAAAGTACCATAAATAGCACTTACAAACGAAACTTCGCCATTAAATGGTATACCTTCAATAAATAATTCAGGTCTAAAACTTTTACTTTCTGCAATTAAACGCAAACGCGGTTCAGTCATATAGTCTTCAATATTTCCATGAACAGCTACTTTTTGTCCTTGAGCACTTCCACTTACAAATAATTGTATATTTTTATTATTTAATAAAATAATACCTCGTATATCTTCTACATTTTGACCTAAGACTTCACATGCACCATCTACAAAACTAACAGAACCATCTAAAGTATATTGATTTTCTAAATTACCACTAATTGTTATATTTGCCTTATTTATAAAACCTTGTTTTATATTAACATTAGCTAAATACTCTTCTGGTATAAATGGCAAGTATTTCAAAATATCTAAATCTTGCGCTTTTATTTCTAAGTTAGTTTTGATTACTTCACCTACAACACCATCAAATTCTACTAAAGCATCTTCATGATTTAAACTACCATCAAGATTTATAGCTGTTAAATCTGCGCAATCTGCTTCTAAATTAATTTTATCTATGGATAATTGCTTTCCTTCAAAGCGCAATTTAGATTGTCCATTTTCGACTTTTACAATTCCTTTGAAATCAACAGGTGTATCTGAATCTTTATCTATTAAATCTTCTACGTTCCATGAACCATCACTGCGCTGAATAATATTAACCTCAGGATTGATGACATCTACTTCACTTAATCCTGCCAAGGGAGATTGTCTCAAAATCTGCCAAAAATCTATAGTAAATACTACCTTATCCGCTTTTGCTATTAATTCATTTTCTTTATCATAAATTTCTACATCATCTATAGCTGCTGAATTTGTAGATACAATATATAACGAATTTATATTTATTTTCGTACCTAAGATATTTTCTACTTGTTTAGATATTAAATTAGCCGTTTCTTGTTTGAAAGATTGAGAGTTTATCCATAAAAAAGTCATTAAACTTATACAAAATATTATAAATACACTAGCTCCTACAATAATTTTAGACTTTTTTTGCATCTAACTCACCTCTATATTAAATAGTTAAATAATCTCTATACTAAGAAACGGGAACTATTTTAGTTCCCGTTTAAATAGTTTATTCTGTTTTTAGTATAGCATGAATTTATTATAGAGAAAATATCTTAATATGTTTTTGCTGCTACTGCTTGAACATCTAAATCAACAGGAAGACCCATTGCTTTATCTAACTGAGCTTTACTTACATTGTAATCATAAAGAGCTTGTACATAATTTGTTTTTGCTGTAGTCAAAGCAACTGCTGCATCCATAACATCGATATTAGTACCTACACCTGCAGTATAACGAACTTGTGCGATAGTATAATCTTCACTTGCTTGATTTACTGCTACACTTGTTGTTTGAATATTTTTTTCAGCAGAAAGTAAATTCAAATATGCTTGATGTACTTCTAATTGAATGCCTTCATTTACATATTGAGCATTTTCTTGAGCTTTAGCTAAAGCTGCTTCTGCTTGTCTTACCTGCGCTTTAGTTACATTGTTATCAAAAAGGTTCCAACTAGCTTTAACACCAACTTCTGATTTTTCTGCTGCATCATTATTAAAAGCATCATCGCCATCAACAGTGTAACTTGCATAAGCAGAAAGTTGTGGTAGATTACCAGCTTGGGCTGCTTTTACACTTGCTTTAGCTTGTTCAATAGCTTTAGCTGCTGCAACACCATCTGGACGATTTGTCATTGCTAAATCCATGCATTCAGCTAAGCTTAAATCATATTTTGTATATTTTAATTCATCTTGAATATTAATTTTAGTATCTATAGGTAAACCAATTAAATTATTCAAAGAAGAAATAGATAAATCATAATTATTTTCTGCATTTACAAGATTTTGTTTAGCATCTGCTAATTCTACTTGAGAGCGCAATACATCAGATTTAGCTACTGTACCTGCAGCATATTTAGCATTAACTGTATCTAAATGTGCTTGCAATTGATCTACAGTTTCCTGATTTACACCTACTAAATTACGACACTGTAAAATATTATAATAACCTTTTGTTGTATCATATTTAATCTGTTGTTTTGTATTTTCCAAAGTCAAATCGCTGATATCTACACCGATTTCTTTACTTTTAATATTATTTTCTAATTGTCCGCCTGTATATAATGGAATAGAAGCTTCTACCACATTTTGATAAGTAGAATCTCTATTTTGTAAATCATATGTTTCACCACTAGCAGCAGCTGCTACTGTTTGCCAATTGATAGAAAAACCTTTTTGACCTTTTGCTTCACTCAATGCCCAACGAGCCGAATCTGTATCATATACAGATTGTTTTATAGTTCTATTATTTTCTAATGCTAATTCTACTGTATTATCTAAAGTTAAATCTACAGTATCTTGTGCAAAAGCTAAATTACTACCACCTAAAAATAATGAGCCACTTAATAACACAGCTGTTATTGTTTTATTTAAAGACTTTTTATTCATTTTCAAATCCTCCCAAATTAAAATTCATGTCTTAAGCCTACATAAGCGGCTCTTTCATCTGAATCATTAATATCTTTTATCTGACCTATTAAATATGTGTCTTGCGCCACTTCATATTGACCTTTTAATTTAACTCTTAAATCATTAGGATCATAAGCATCTACAGAAATTTTTCCTTTTTCTCCTGCTTTTAAGTCAACACCTACGCCGACTTTATCATCAACTAATCCACCTCTACCTGTAAAAATGCCATTACCTGTTCCTATCTGTAGATTAGTACCACTATCATCACCGCCAATATCATCGGCGCCTATTAGCAAAAAAGAATTTGGATCTGTATAAACTTTTACATCAGCATTTACCATCCATTCAGATTGCCCACCACTATACAATGCTTCTACACCTGGCTTAACTTCAATAGAAGACACTTTACTCATCATATTATCTGCACGCTGTGATATATTATCTGCGTTGCTGATTATGTTTTTCAAGCTTTGTGCTGTCTGTGGGTCTGCAACTACAGTTTCCATATTAGTTGCCATTTTTTTTACACTTTCACTAGTTGCTGATAAATTAGCAATAGCAACTTTCATATTATTAGCAGTTTCGCCATCACCAGCAAAATCATTTATCATGATTTCAATTTCATCTGCAGCCTTAGCCATACTAGCTGTCATTGCAGATAAATTCTTAATCATATTATCAATGTCTTGCTGATTATTAACTGCTAATGTAGACATCACTTGCATTAATTGGTTCATATTTCCAGTTAAATCTTTAAGATTTACTGCTGTTTGAATTAAAGATTTCTGTACATCTTGGTTACCTAAAATGTCATTCATACTTTTTATCAAACCTCTTACATCATCTAAAGTCACACTAGCTTGAACCAATAAATAATCTAATCCCTTTTCATCAACACCATGTACTTCTTCTCCACCTACTAGATACTCACCAGATGGATGTTGTGGTGGCATGATGCTAATAAATTTTTCACCCATTAAACCATCACTACTGATGGTAAATAATGAGTCTTTTGCAATCTGCATATTACCTTTTATGACAACAGTAACTCTTGCCTTATCTTTATAAGCTTCAATCGCTGATACTCGCCCAGCATCAATACCGGCATAACTAACACCAGCACCTATCTTTAATCCTGTAACTTGATTAAAAGTGATATCAAAAGTATAGTCTTTTTCTTTGCCAAAACTAAAGCCACTTAAATAAACTATAATACCAATTAATAAGGCTAAGCCGATTGTCGTAAAAATCCCTACTTTTGCTTCATTGGACATTTTTTCACCTCTTTCTAATTTGGCTAACATTTATAAATTCTAAAACTCTACTATCTGTGGAATTTCTTATTTCATCTGGAGTGCCAATTGCTATCATCTCACCTTGATACAACATAGCAATTCTATCTGCAATATAAAAAGCACTTTTCATATCATGTGTTACCACTATAGAAGTAACACCTAATAATTTTTGCATCTGTACAATAAGCTCATCAATCTTAGCAGAAGTTACAGGGTCTAAACCCGAACTTGGCTCATCATACAATAAAATTTTTGGCTCAAAAGCAATTGCCCTAGCTAAACTAACACGTTTTTTCATACCACCAGATAATTCATTCGGCATGTAATTTGCAAAACCAGATAAACCTACTAAATTTAATTTTTCTTCTACAATTTCTTTGATTTCCTTGGCAGATAATTTGCTATGCTCTTGTAAACCAAAGCCTACATTATCGCCTACACTCATTGAATCAAATAACGCAGAATATTGGAAAACCATCCCCATATTTAAACGTACTTTATCTAGTTCTTCTTCTTTTAATTTTGATATTTCTTTACCATCAATGAAAATCTGTCCTTGCTCAGGTCGTAACAGCCCTATTAATAATTTCAATAAAGTCGATTTACCTGAACCGCTACCGCCAATTATAACTAAGGTTTCACCTTTATTAACCTCAAAATTAATATTGTTTAAAATCAATCTATCTTTAAAAGATTTATATATGTTGACTACTTTTATCATTATACCACCTCAACGATAAAGCAACATAGATAATAAACAATTACTAAAGAATATAACAATAATTGAAATTACGACAGAACGAGTCGTTGCTTTACCTACACCTTCTGCACCATTTTGAGCATTTAAACCATAATAACAACCTACAATAGCGATAATTGCACCAAATACAATGGATTTTAATAAACCACCTGTTATATCATGAACATCTACAAAAGTGTCTATTGAATGTAAATACATATAAATATTAATATCATAATATTCTGCTACCATCCAACCACCAATAGAGCCAATGACATCACCAAAAACTACTAAAATAGGCAACATAAACATACAAGCTATCAATCGAGGTACTACTAAATAACCAATTGGATTAGTAGCCATAACTTTTAAAGCATCAATTTGTTCCGTTACCTTCATTGTACTGATTTCAGCTGTTATAGCTGCACCAACTCTACCGGCTGTTACAACACCTGCTAAAACTGGCCCAAGTTCACGTCCTACAGCAATAGTTACTATACCACCTACTGTAGATTGTGCCCCTAAACGAATAAATTCTGTAGCAGTCTGCAATGTTATTACCATACCCGTAAATAACATCGTAAGCGTTATGATCGGCAATGTATCTACACCTAAATGTGACATTTGCTGAAAGACATGTCGCATTCTCGGAGGATATCTTAATTGTGCAATCGTATTGCCTATTAAAATAGTAAATTGCCCTAAAGTTTCTAAATGACCAATAACAAATCTCCCTATTTTTTCAAAAAATCTTATTATCATTTTATAAATCCTCAACTTTATAGCTATTAACTTTATCGAAAAAAATATCCGTGAGAAAGACTCACGGATATTTTCTCACTATTCGATTTTAGCAATGAATTTAAAAATAGTAAATAGTTATTTACTTTTTTTTAAGCTTTTAATCATTTTTTAATATTTATACTCGCTTGGATAAAATTATCGATTACATAATCTGTAGATATTTTACTTTCACGATTTTTATTGAACTCTTCTCGTTCTTTTTTACTCATTTTACCAATTTCTTCAGATAATTTTATAGCTTCTTTTATCGCTTTATCTTGATCTTTTTCGCTTTCTATATCAATTGTTGGTGAAATAACTATTTCATTGTTTTTATTCAAATTTTTTATTTCATTCAAACGGTCAACTGTAGATAATTGAGCTATATCTTGCGGTGTTACAACTAATCCACTTTGTAAAACTTGTCCTAATTGTACAAAGCCACCACCTTTTACTTCTAAAAACATTTGACCTTCTTTTTGAGTTTTAGGAATGGTGTATGGTATAGTTACTGTCACATTTTCTCGACGATATGGTTTTAATGTCACATTAAAATTAACTAATTCACCTGGTTTAGCTTCTTCTCTATCTGGAATAGCACTAACAATAGAAGCAGTTTTTCTACTAGAAGTAAAATCTACATCTACTTTTACATCTAAGATATTAGAAGGTTTATCCATATTTGTGCATAAGAAATACAATGCTTGTGTCAATTCTCCCACCGTAAATTGACCGACATCTTTAGGATCATAAAACATATTTTCTCGCTCAAATTTTCCTTCAGGAACTTCATCTGTCATTATGGTAAATTTTATTTTTGATGTACCATAACTTGCTCTATCTGCCGTTCTATCCATGGAAGCATATACAATACTTGATGCTAAAGTTGGCAAAATATCTTCATCATATGCAATTTTGGATACAAAGGTTTCTTCTTTGCCTAAATTTCTATCTTTTACTTTAACCCTTACAGGAATAGAAGATGGATATTCATTTAAAATTCCACCTACACCACTGAAACGGTCTTGATTAACTCTACCGATGATCTTTCCAAAAGAACTTACCTTCACGCCATTTAAGATACCACCTGCTGAGCCTATAATATCAGCTTCAGTCATAAAATAATTTACATTTCCCTTGTAAGTCATTGCATGACCAAATCCCAATATTTTATTGCCTTCAACAGCTGTTACTGTACCTGTTCCCCCAGCAGAAAAATCACCATAAGCCATAACTACGCCTACAGGATCGCCAGCTTTCAAAGTTGCATTTTGCTTGATATCACTATCTTTATTTCCCATAGGAGCACTGATAAATTCCCCTGTATTATACGGTGTCATATTTTTATATTTTAAATTATTAGCTAAGAAATTTAAGGCATTATCATTAAAACCTGAAACATAAATCGGCATCATCGAAGTATTATTAAAACTACTTGCTTGAGCTTTATTTTGTTTTTCTAAGCTTTTCAAAATAAAATCAGTCAAAGATATATGTTCTTCTAATTTATCAGCATTAACATCTGTTTTAGAATTATCTTCTAAATCTTTTATGATTTTATCTGTTTGCACAATGTCAGCATCAACATCTGTTTTATCTTCTTGCGTTTCTATATCAAGACCACTTAATATTTCTTCTAAGCGTTTTTGTGCCTTACCTTTTACAGCTTCTTGCCCTTCTGGTGTCGCTAAATGTTTTGATTTATATTTTTCTACTTCTTTATCAATATTTTCATCGTAATTATCTTGATTTTTTTCATACTCTCCTAGTGAAGGTATTTTTACTTTTTCTATATTAGATTTATTTATCACAGCTAAAGAATCTGGCAAAGTCCAAATCTTTAACATTTCTTCAATAGGTGTTATATAAAATTTATATGGTAATACATCTTGACCGACAGCTCTAGCAACTGCACCAATTAATTTGCCATCAACGTATACAGGACTACCACTCATGCCATGAATAACGCCATTTGTTTCATCAATAATCGGTCCATATGCACGCGCTAATATCTGTTTTGATGAGCCTTTTCCATTATTGACTACACCTATTATTTCTACATTGAAACTAACCTGCTGTGCTCCTTGAACTACAGTTTCTGCATAACCTTGCATCCCTGGTTTTAATTCTGACGTTGTCATTATTGGAGGCATAGCTAATGCAGAATTTGTATACAATAACAACATTAAACATATCGTTACTAAATATTTTATCATTAATACTACACCAATTCTCTTTCTCTTATTATTCTAGCTGTTCAACATATACTACTACTTGATTTGGTGTTATATTATCACCAACTTTTACTAAAACTTGTTTTACTACACCATTAACAGTTGCTCTAGCAGCTGCTGAAGTACCTGTAAGTGTAGATATTTCCACTAGAGAATCTCCCATTTTCACAGTAGTACCTTCTGCCACTGTTGAACTTACTGTCCCTGCAATTACTGCTTTTTGTTCTACTTGTTTATTTCCCATAGCCAATCCTACTGTAGTCAACAATATTAAAGCTATAATCGTCGATAAGATTAAATATTTTCTTTTCATCTCAATCACTTCCTTTAATAAATCTTTTATTTTTCCCATTAAATTCGTTTTAAAATAAAATTATTCTAATTTGATAATACCATATCCTTGTATTCTTAACAAGCTAACGGCGTACAGCTGTAAGTGCTGTTGCTACAGGTCTTTCCATTCCATCTGATGGAGAATTTACTATTTTTCCACCGATAACTAATTCAGATGAACCGCCACCATCTAAATTAACAGCATCAACAACTTCCATACCAATTAAAAATCTAGCAAACTCATCAAGCATCATACCTTTACTATGAGCTTGTCTACCATCTAAAACTGCAAATAATACATTTCCATTTTTTAAGATGCCCACTGCTGTTCTAGGCGCTCTAGCCCCTGTAACATCTGGACCAATCTGTTCTATAGATGAAGTTATATCAACTTGACCATTTTTCACTAAACGAGGACCTGCGCCTAAAATATCTGTAGCGCTATCCCATGGAGTATTTAAAATCTGATTTACTACTAAATCATCGCCTATATTTAAACCTGATAATATATTTTTCCCATTACCTGTTGCAGATACAACAATTTCACCAGGTCTTAAAAGGCTATTGCCACTATTTATTTTTACAATTTTATTATCTTTTACTACATATTCAATACCACTATTATCTGTACCTGTGGATTTTCCATAATATTGATTATATAACATTACACTATCACTTGTTCTTGTGCCGTTTAAACCAGAAACGTATACATCTCCATTTTTACTTTGCACAATACCACTATAACTTACATCACCAATATAAGGTGTTCCATCTGCTAATACACCAAATCCAGTGCGTGTCAAATACATAGAAGAAACTAAATCTCCTGCAATTTTAGTTACACCATATAATTCCTTACCAGAACCAAAATAAGAAGCATTTTCAGCTACTGCCGCATTTACATAATCAGACATAGCAGAAACTGTATTTTTTGCCATCTTATCTCCGCCACCTAAAGCAGGTACAAATTTAAAATATTTAGGACTAACTTCTACTAACTGAGCATGTTGTTTTACACCTGATTTTTTGCTGTAATAAGAAATCTGTGTTAATCCTGGCTCTAATTCTTTAGTAATGCTATATTCATAATCTTTTTGCACATCTATATACAATCTTCGAGGATTATTTAATTCTCCCATATCAAATGCGCTATTATCTGTTACTTTTATAACAACACAACTTGTTTTATCATCACTATATACTTCTAAAAACGGAACTGTATCATCATTTACATTGATACCACTTAAATATTGTTTATTTATAGGTTCAGAAAAATCTACCATTATATCGCCATTTGGCTGTTGTTTTACATCATATTTTGTATCAGCATTTATATCAAAAACAACTCTAACTTTATCTGATGCTTTACTAAAACGAATAGAATTTATCATAGATTTTTCTATTTTTTCTGTAGTTATTTTAGTTTGTATATTCTTGGCTGAATTATTCTTTGCATTTGCGACAGGTAATTGGAATAAACATATTCCCACCATCATAAATATAAATATTTTTTTTAAATTCATCTTTTTATTCCTTTTGTATCTCATATATTTTATCAATTAAATTTATTTTACTAAGAAAAAAAGACTGCTAAAGCAGCCTTTTTTTATTCTTCTATTTTACGTTCATGTCCATTTGATTTTTTACTAATTCTAGTAATTTTATCCATATATTCAAGAGCTTTACCAGTACCAATAGCTACGCAAGTCAATGGATCATCTGCTAAATAAGTAGTAATGCCAGTTTCTTTTTGAATTAAGCTATCTAATCCATAAAGCATAGCACCGCCACCAGTCATGATAATACCTCTATCCATAATATCAGAAGATAATTCTGGTGGAGTATCTTCTAATACACGTTTTACACATTGTACAATGGAAGATACTGGTTCAGCCAAAGCTTCACTTACTTCATCAGATTTTACTTCAATTGTTTTTGGAAGTCCTGTAATCAAATCGCGACCACGAATTTCAATTTTTTCATCACGAGCTCCTGCAAAAGCTTGTCCTACTTCAATTTTAATAATTTCAGCTGTGCGTTCACCGATCATTACATTATGTTTATTTTTTATATAAGTGATAATGCAATCATCAAATTTATCACCAGCCATGCGAAGTGAATCGCTTACTACTACACCACCTAAGCTGATTACAGCGACATCAGTTGTTCCTCCACCGATATCTACTACCATGCAACCATTTGGTTCAGCTACATCAAGACCTGCACCCATAGCAGCTGCCATTGGTTCTTCAATAAGTTCAGCATGACTTGCTCCAGCTTGCATTGCAGCTTCTTGAACAGCTCTTTTTTCTACTGTAGTTATACGAGAAGGTACACATATCATGACACGAGGTCTAAACATAAAACGACGTCCAGATACTTTACCTATAAAATATCTAATCATTTGTTCAGTAATATCATAATTAGCGATAACACCATCTCTAAGTGGTCTTATAGCTACAATATTTCCAGGAGTACGTCCAATCATACGACGAGCGTCTTCACCAATAGCTAAAATACGATTAGTATCATTATCTATAGCCACAACGGAAGGCTCACGCATAACAATACCTTTACCTTTTATATAAATAAGGACATTCGCTGTTCCAAGGTCAATCCCAATATCCATGGACATTCCAAACATTTATCCTACTTCCCTTCTCTTACCAAATTATAAGTTAATTATCTAGTTTTAATACTTTATAATATATAATACATATATTAATTTGGCAAGAAAAAGCTACTTTAAATACGATTAGCTCAAAATAAATATTATTTCTAAATTTTAATATAATTCCTTCTATATATAGTTATATTTATTAAATTTATCTTAATATATTTTCCTTTTATTATAATAAACATAACTTATATTTATATTCATAAAAGTTATGGATAAGATAATTGACAATCAATATTTCAAGTGTTATTATGTGGTCATAATAATTAGTATAAAACTTAGGGGGTATATTATAATGTTTAAAGGTAAAGTTGTCATTGTTGGAGCTAGTAATGTAGGTTCTGCTGTTCTTACAAAACTTTTAGATTTCCAACTTGCTTCTGAAATTGCACTTATCGACTTAAATGAAAATAAATGTAAAGGTGAAGCTCTTGATGCTAATGATGCCACATCTTGTATTCATAGCTTAAATATCAGAACTTACCATGGTGATTACTCTGATTGTAAAGATGCTGACTTAATCATCATTACTGCTGGTCCTAGTATTAAACCTGGTGAAAAAGCTGACCGTCTTATCTTATCTAAAACAAACTGCAAAATCATGAGCAGTGTTATGTCCGAAATCACTAAATACACTAAAGATGCTCTTATCCTCATGATTACAAATCCTCTTGATGTAGCTACATACCATGTTTCTACACAATTTGATTATCCACGTGAAAAAATCATTGGTACTGGTACAATGCTTGAAACTTTCCGCTTACGCAGAATTATTGCTGACCGTTATCATATAGACCCTAAAAATATTCATGGTTATGTTCTTGGTGAACATGGTAACTCTGCATTCACTGCATGGAGCACAGTAAATGTTGCAGGTCTTGGTCTTGAACATGTTGATGAATACTTCCATTTTAATGACAAACTTGATAAAAAAGCTATTGAACAAGCACTCGTAAATAGAGCATATGATATCATTAACTTAAAAGGTTATACAAACACTGGTATCGCTATGGTAGCTGCTCGTTTCACAAAATCCTTTATGTACAATGAACATACTATTTTACCTATGTCTGCTGTATTAGAAGGAGAATATGGCTTAAGTGATGTAGCTCTCAGTATCCCTCGTATGATTTGTGCTGATGGTATCGTTCGTTCCTTCGCTCCACATCTTCCAAAAGAAGAACTTGATTTACTCTATGCTTCTGCTGAAAGTGTAAAAAAAGCTATCGCAAGTGCTAAAGAATAAATCATTTTAAAATTAAAGCCCTCAGATTAACTGAGGGCTTTTTTATTAACTAAAATCATCATTAAACTAAATAATATAAAAAAATGCGAACTTAAATTTAAGTTCGCATTTTTTATAACTTACTTTAATTAGCAAGTTTTACATTCTTCGTAGATACCAGCTTTTTTTAGTGTTTCAACCATAGTATCACCCATATGAGCTACAGTTTTAGCAACTTCAATACCTACTTCGTTCAAAGCTTTGATTTTATCTGCTGCAGAGCCTTTGCCACCTGCAATAATAGCACCAGCATGACCCATACGTTTACCTGGAGGCGCCTGCTGACCGCTAATGAATGCAGCTACTGGTTTTTTCATATTTGCTTTAATCCATGCAGCAGCATCTTCTTCAGCATTACCACCAATTTCACCAATCATCATAACAGCTTTTGTTTCAGGATCTTCATTAAATGCTTTTAATACATCAATGAAATCTGTTCCTTTTACAGGGTCTCCACCAATACCTACGATAGTTGTCTGACCAAGACCTGCTTTTGTCATCTGATCCATTGCTTCATAAGTCAATGTACCAGAGCGAGATACGATACCGATATGACCTTTACGATGAATTTTTCCTGGAATAATACCAATATTACATTCATCAGTTGTCATAATACCAGGGCAGTTTGGACCGATAAGACGAGTTTTCTTGCCTTCTAAAGCACGACGAACTTTTACCATATCTAAAACAGGAATATGTTCTGTTACACATACTACTATATCAAGATTAGCATCAATAGCTTCTAAAATACTATCTGCTGCAAATCTTGCAGGTACGAATACTACAGAAGCATTTGCACCTGTTTTTTCAACAGCTTCTTCTACTGTATTGAAAATTGGCACACCGCCTACAACTTGACCGCCTTTTCCTGGTGTTACACCACCTACGATATTTGTACCATATTCAAGCATATGTGCTGTATGGAACATAGCAACTTTACCAGTTGCCCCTTGTACAATTACTTTTGTGTCTTTATTAATAAAAATTCCCACGAACTATTCCCTCCCGCATCAGGCATTTTTTACTAATTCTACGATTTTCTGTGCACCTTGTTCCATGGATTCTGCCATGATAAGACCTGGTACATTTGCATTTTTCAAAATTTCACGACCTTCTTCAACGTTAGTACCTTCAAGACGTACAACAATTGGAACATTGAGGTCAATTAATTGACTTGCTTTTACTATACCTTCTGCAACTTTATCACATCTGTTAATACCACCGAAAATATTAACAAAAATACCTTTTGCTTGACCACCTTCAAGCATAATTTTAAATGCTTTAGCATTATCTTCTGGAGAACTTTGACCACCAATATCCAAGAAGTTTGCAGGTTCTCCACCGTAATATTTAATAATATCAACAGTAGCCATTGCAAGACCTGCACCATTTACCATACAAGCAACGTCGCCACCTAAGTTTACATAGTTAAGACCAAGCTCTGCAGCTTCACGTTCTTTATGATCTTCTTCTGTTTCATCGCGCAATGCTTGAATTTCTGGATGACGGAATAATGCACTATCATCAAAATTCAATTTAGCATCAAGAGCCATTACTTTATCATCTTCAGTGATTACAAGTGGATTGATTTCTGCTAAAGAACAATCTTTGGCAATGAATAAATTATAAAGATTTTGCATTAAAGCTGCTGCACTACGTACAGATGCTGGAGTAAAGTTCATTTTAAATGCCATGCGAGTTGCTTGGTAAGAAGTAAGCCCTAATAATGGATCAATATATTCTTTGAAGATTTTTTCTGGAGTTTTAGCTGCTACTTCTTCAATTTCCATACCGCCTTCTTCAGAACCAATCATAACAACTCTAGAAGATACACGATCAACTGTGAAACTTAAATATAATTCTTTTTTAAATTTACAGCCTTCTTCAATTAAAAGACGATTTACTTTTTTACCTGCTGGGCCTGTCTGTTTTGTTACTAAAACTTTGCCCAAAATTTCATTTGCATAAGTTTGCACTTCATCTAAAGACTTAGCGAGTTTTACACCGCCAGCTTTACCGCGACCACCAGCGTGAATCTGTGCTTTTACAACATATACTGGACCTTCTAATTTTTCTTTTGCACCTGCAACAGCTTCATCAACGGAAAAAGCAGGTACACCATTTGGCACTGCAACACCAAATTCTCTAAAAATTTGTTTAGCCTGATATTCGTGAATGTTCACTCAAAATAACCTCCTCGGTTTTTTATTGCAATATAAAATATAATATTAAATCGCCTTAAAATAATAGCTAAAACACCATTATTTCAACTTGATTTTTATATTTAATTGTTTTTATTACTAGTTAAAAAGTTAATAATTAATTTATTTAACTATTATTATACACTTTTTTATAAAATAGTAAATATCTATACTTAAAATATTTTTTATATATTTTATTTATAGTTAATGATAAAATATAAGATGATTACATCAATAATCATCTTATTTTACACTCTTATATTATTTTACTTCTTTAATTCAATTAAATTAAAGGTATTTTACAAATATCAGTACAATTACCTTAAACTACACTCTATTATACTTTCATTTCCATATTGTACATTAAAACCAATTTTCTTTTGTAGATTAAAGTTTTTTGAATTTGTAATTACAACAGGTGTTATTAAATCAATATTCAATTTACTCAATAAATCATAATTTATCTTTATTACAGGTTCTCCCATATTTACATAATCACCTTGTTGTTTTAATAAGGTAAACTCACCATTTTTTAAATTTACAGTATCAAGACCAACATGCACTAATACTTCTAATCCTTCTTTAGTAGTAATACCAAAAGCATGTGAACTAGGCAAAATTACACTCGTTATTGTACCACTAACTGGTGCATATACATCTCCATCTTCAATTTGAATAGCTACACCATCACCCATTATTTTTTCAGAAAATACTTGGTCTTTTACGTCTTCAATTTTTTTTACTAATCCATTTACTGGAGATTTTATTTCTATATTTTTTTTCTTTTTTAAAAAGGAAAACATTTTATTCCCTCCTAAAAGTTTAAAGATTATTTTCTCTTTGTATTTTTAATTCAATATGTTTTAAATACTCTAAAGAAGTTTTCATACTATCATAGATATTTGTTTTTGAATAATCTTGTTCTATCGCAAAAGCTTTAATACCATGTTTATAACCCCACGTCATCAATGTTTCAAAATCAACAGAACCTTTCCCACATTCTCTTAAGTTTTCTTTCATATCTAATAAATCTAAAGAAGTATCAATATCTTTAAAATGAATTGTCGATATTCTATCTTGGTATTTCTTACAATATTCTAATGGATTTTCCTTTGCTACACTTAACCAATAAGTATCAGGCTCTGGTAAAATTTCTACACCATCTTCCTTACTACAAATATAATCCATTACTTTTTGTCCATCTACTAAAGTATTAAAATCATATTCTGGTGAGTGAAATCCCACAGTAAAACCATTTTCAATTAATTTTTTACCAGCCTTAATTAAAATATATTTTGTAAACTTATATCCATATTCTACTTGGAATTCATCTTCAATATATTTTAAGTAAACTTCTTTACAATTAAAATTATTTGCCTCTTCAATAATACCATCTACATCATTAATAAATCTACCATGTTTTATATGCATACTACTTACTTTTAATTGAGCTTTTTCTAAAGCATCTTTAATAGTTTCAACTGAGTTTCCCCTTAATCCATCTAATTGAATTTCATTAAATCCAATATCTTTTATTCTTCTAAAACACTCATATGGATTTTTCTCTAATTCTTTTCTAAATCCATACATTTGACAAATCAACTTACTCATAATGCTCTATCTCCAAATTCAAATATTCTACTTCTTTTTTTGTTAAGATTATATTACTACCTTCAATAGAATTATCTAATTCACTTATTTTTTCAGGTCCAATAACAGCAGCTATATTAAAAGGTTGACCTAATACCCATGCTAATGCTATTTGAATTGGAGTTTTTCCTTTCTTTTTTGCTAATTCAATACAACGATCATATCGTTCCCAATTTTCTTCATTATAGAAACACTCTCTTATTTCTTCATCATCACAATGATCTTTTGTAAATCTGCCGGAAAAAAATCCTCCAGCTTGAGATGACCATGAAATCAAAGTAATATCATTTTCTTTGTGCCAATTTACCATTTCCTCATTAGCTGATACACAACCTGGCCAACGTGGTTTCATTGGCTTAGCTAAGCTTAAATTTGGTGAATTAAACGTTAATGGGTGTAAACCATTTTCTTTAGCATATTTATTGGCTTCTATAATCCTTGGTAACTCCCAATTAGAAACACCTGCTGCATATATATGTCCTATATTTATTTGATAATTTAATTCATCCATTATTTCTTTTACTGGCACAGTTTCATCATCTCTATGAAGTGCAAACATTTCTACATGATCTGTATCCATTATCTTTAAACTATGTTCAATATCTTCTCTAATACACTTTGCACTTACTCGTTTAACATCCCTAGCTTCACGCTTTGGATGACACCCCTTAGTAAAAATAACAATTTCATCACGTTTACCTGTTTCTTTAAGCCACTGACCAATAGCTGATTCTGCATATCTATAATGTTCTGCTGTATCAATAGCATTACCACCATTTTTCAAAAACTCATCATACATAGTTCTAACTTGTTCCATATTATCAGGTCTTAAGAAATCTGCTGAACCTAAAAACAAATTACTTGCTTCAATAAAAATTTCTTTATCATTTTTCCAACCTTTAATTTTAATTTTTTTCATTACTATTACTCACTTTCTTTTAAACTTCTATTACATCATGAACATCTGCTGCTATTCCAGCTACAGCTGGTCCATATATTATCTGAACAGCATTTCCCATATGAATAACTCCCATAGCTTTTAAATCTTTTTTAAATACTTCATCTGGTGCCATTAAATTTGGATCTTTTAACACTACACGTAATCTTGAAATACAATTGTCTAAATCTATTATATTGCCTTTTCCCCCCAAAGCAAATACAATACCATTTGCTAATGCTATATCTTTATTAATATCTTTATTTTCATTATTTTTATTATTTTCTTGCTTATTTTTATAATCTTCTTTTGTATACAAACGAATTTCATCTTCGTTTTTATCTTCTTCTCGACCTGGAGTCATTACATTAAATTTAACTATTAACGTTCTAAATAATACATATGCCAATACAAATAAAATTGGATACAACCAAAGATATGGCACAATATTTATCTTATCTGGATGTAATAAAAATGGAATCCAATCTTTTAAATTTCCTTGATAAATTGCCACTTGAAATATTTCACATAAAACTTCACCTATAGCCGCTAGTGGTACATATACTAAAAAATATAACCATGGAGCAACAAATAAAAAGGTAAATAAAATTGGTTCTGTTACACCAAAACAAGTTGTTGCAATAATTGTTGGAATTAAAAGACCTGCAACTTTCTTTTTATTTTCAGGTCTAGCTGATTTATACATTGCCAATGCAATTCCTGGATAAATCGCCATATTAATAATACCATATCCACCCATAAAAGAACGTAACAAAATCTTACCTTGTTCTGGAGAAGCCAACTGAGCTAATTGTATAGCTGATGTTCCAACTACACGAACCCCATCTACTATTGCTACTCCGCCTAATTCTGTCCAATACATTGTAGTTTCCAATAATGGATGCATCCCAAAAGGAATTAATGATTCTACTGAAAAACGATACACAAAAGTTCCTACTAATCCTGAAGAATGGACAAAATCTGATAAAAAACCTAAACCTCTACCAATTGTTGGCCAAATAAAGAAAAATATTATTCCTAATATTCCCCCTAAAATCAAAGATACAATTGGCACAGTTCTTGTTCCTGCAAAAAATGATAACGCTGTTGGTAATTTAGTATTATAAAATTTAGATGTAATAAATGCAATTAAACATCCAACAATAATGCCCCCTAAAACACCCATGCTATATGTAAAAAATCCCAAATGAGTAACATATAATGCACTTACTTTACTTGCCTCTATTGATGTTAGACCTGTTGCTTCTACGGTTGTATTCACTGCATTTATACCATGTGAATCTAATAATATAGAAATAGTATTATGCATTGCTAAATAGCAAACCATAGCAGAAAATGCTGCCCATCCTTTTTCTTTTTTAGCTAGAGAAAAAGCACATCCCACAGCATATAAAGGACCTAAATTTCCAATAATTACACTACCTAAACCTTTAAATGACAAAAAGAATCTATATACAAATGAATCTGAATAAGTTCCCCAACTGACTCCCAATGACGTCATTGTCATTTCATCTGTTAATGTTCCTCCTAAACCTAATAATAATCCTGATAGTGCAATTAAACTAATCGGAACTAACATTGCTTTCCCAAAAGATTGAAATTGTTCTTTCATTTAAAATTTCTCCTTTCTTATTTATTTCTATTTTTTAAATTATATATATGCAAAGTTAAATATCCTAATTCATTTTCATCTAAATCAATATGATATTTAGTTTTTAATATAATATTTAATTCTTTTGATATATAGTATTCATTTTTACAAATATCTTTTACACTATTTAATAATACATTTTGTAATTGAATACCTTTCTTATATCTATGAATTGCATATTCTAGATGTTTTACAAACCTAGAATAATATATTGTTTTACGATCTATTTTTTCATTAAACTTTCTTTCTATAAATTCAATGCACGTATACACTATTTCTCTATTTAACAATACATTTGATACTTTTTCATTTTTTAATGCTGCATGTATATGCAATACTAAAAATCCTAATTCTGATTCATCAAAACAAATATCCGGTTTCATTTTTTTGTTTAAATAATACAATGCTTTTTTAGAAAAATCATATTCTTTCGGATATATAAATCTTAATTCATCTAAAAATGGATAATTTATAATAATATTATTTTTTTGTCTTTGCCATGCAAAATTTAAATGATCTAATAGAGTCAAATTTAATTTAGCATTTATTTTATAATTAAATGCCTCATTTGCTTTATAAACAATTTCTTGCACTACATCAATTAGTTTATTACTTGATACTTGCTCTAATAACTCTTTATATTTTATTGCTTCATCTTTTTCTAATGCCAATAAAAAATTTTCTATATCATTATTTTCTACAAAAATATCTCCTCTTTTTTTCTTAAATCCAATTCCCTTACCAAAAAAAACATATAATTCTTTTTTATTATTATCATTACAAAGTAAAGTATTGTGATTTAAAACATTTATAATTTCATATTCTTTTTTATTCAATCTATATTCACCCTCTCTTTTATAACAAATAAAAAAGCTCAATGTTAATACTATCTATTAACATTGAGCTAAGACCTAATCAAATTAGTAATCTGCTTACATTGATATATTATCATAATATTAATTAAAAATCAATATTTTATAATTGAATAAATTTATTAATTTTTCTAATAAAAATATATATTCATTTATAATAAT